>Ga0209526_10003334_pt1 | contig 10953 bp, 8 predicted proteins | sample JacPinW_OM2H0_M1_FD_188566 | JGI IMG/M metagenome (GOLD analysis project Ga0209526, IMG submission 188566) | Forest soil microbial communities from Algoma, Ontario, Canada - Jack Pine, Ontario site 1_JW_OM2H0_M1 (SPAdes) (version 2) | ecosystem: Environmental > Terrestrial > Soil > Boreal...
TTTTTACATCCCAATCCCGAACTGCATCGTTCGTAGCCCGGGCAAGGAGTGAAAAATAATCTTGGCCTTGACCTGAATCGCTTTCAGGCAGGGCGCTAGTTTCGTTTTCATGAGGAGGATGATGCTCAGGCAGCTTCGACTGGTCGGTTACGCTGGATTGCCGCCCGGATGATGTGGTCTGATTTCCGGTGGGCAATGGCATGTGTTAAGGCCAATCAACTGTCTCATAAAGAGAGCTAGTTCCATGCCTTGAAAAATGCGGCTACAAGCAGCCGATAAGCCTTTTTTGCGAGTACCAGATTGCTCTTCGGGCCACGAGTTTTTGTCGACTAAGATCGACAATTACTTGTTGGATGGCGCAGAAAGCGGCGCGACCGAGAGCGAGCAAAAGATCGTTCCAGTAGCAGGGCGCTGGGCGTGCGCTCTAACAGAAAAATGCGAATTAATAGCGGCTTCGAGCGCCGAGAAACGAAATGTGTTCTGAAGCCGGGCAACGTTGGAGTCGGTCAAATCCTCGTGCGCGCTTTCGACATGAAAGGTAAGGCGCACGAATTTCGTTTCGACACCGAGCGTAGAAAGATTAAAGAGCCGTTTGTGCGAAAATGGAATTATTCCGTCCACTTGCGTCCACTTCGGGCTGTCCGCCGCCAGACGAGAGTCGGCAACAGCAATCTTGAGTTCTCCGCAGGCTGCGGCGTTTTCGTTGATGAAGGTGAAACGGTCGTGCAGCGCATTTGTTGACAGGGCAATAACGAAAGTCGTGTCACCTTCGCGCAGCGGACAGCTGACCGTGCTGTCGTCGACGATCGATGCAGCGGAGCCTGGAACAACAATTTGCGTACGAAGAATTGCGCTCGGACGACCGTCGGGCATGATGCACTCGATCGGGGCGGCAGCGGTGCCTTGAGCAAGGAGAGGCGATGAAAAAGCGCTGCCGCTGAGCAGGCCAAAGGACAGAACCGCGGTCTGCAGGCCGGCGATCGAAAATGACCAGCGATTCATTGAATTTGGAGAGAGCTTAGATTGGGCCAAACGCTGGAAGTTTCAGTGCCGCTGCGGGTGGCTGGTTTCGCGCAGACTGGAGATGCAGAATGGTCTCTAAGTGGGATTCAGAACCAACAAAAATGAATTTCGCTTGCTTGGCCGAACACCTCCTTTGTATAAGAAAGCCAGAAAAACTAGGACCCGATAACGGATAGACACATTGACCTCAATCGAAAACGGGCGTTGCCTCCGAGAGTGCATGGCTCTCGCCTTAAATTTAGTCGTCAGGATAGTGGTACCACAACTGCTTGGTGAAGGAACTTGATCTGCCTATGAGCCGTCATTCCATTCTTTGCCGCTCTGTTCTTTTCCTGCGGAACCTTACCTTGCTGCCATTCGTTCCACTGTTCGGGATAGTCTCAATTGGGCACGGACAAGATGCGGTTCGCCCATCCCTTGCTGGACAAGCTGCTTCGGAGGCACGGCAACAAGATATTAGCCGAATCCCCTACAATTTGCTCCTAGGCCCAATCCGTTTTCGCGTGAGCGCGACAATGGGAGTCGAGTACAACGACAACGTCAATTACGCGGATGTAGGTGCACAGACGGACTGGATCTTTACTCCGAATATCAATATCGACGCGATCTGGCCCATCACCCAGCTCAACACCTTGCGGCTCGACTTCGGCCTGGGTTACGCACTCTACGTCGATCATTCCAATTATAACACCAGAGGCATTCTGATTGCGCCAAACTCGCAAGTGGCGTTCGATATTTTCGTCGGTGACTTCCGAATCAGTATTCATGACCGGATGTTGGCACAGCAGGATCCGATATCAGAACCGGCGCTGAGTAATGTTGCCAACTATGGCCGGTTTGAAAACACTGCGGGCGTCTCAGTTCTGTGGGACTTAAACAAGATCCTAGTGACGCTCGGTTACGATCATTATAACTTTGTCTCAACCACTTCCGCTTTCGATTATTTGAATCGAAACGCAGAGGAACTTTCCGGCAGCGCGGCTTATCTGGTCACGCCTACGATGAAAGTCGGCGTGGAAGCAACCGGAATCTTCAGCTATTACAACCAGCATGTCTTGAATGATTCTACCGATGTTAACGCAGGCGTTTTTGCCGAGACGGAGATCACCAATAACATCAAACTACGGATCGCGGGCGGGTACCAAGGGATCTCGTTCGATCACAATGGTTTGGTTGGCGATACGAGTGACCTCTCGGATTATTACGTTAACCTTTTGCTCACTCACCGGCTCAATGCTGTGATCAGCCAAACCGTCAGCGCCGGGCATGAGAGCCAGCTCGGGGTTAATTCAAATTCCATTACCCTGAATTATGTCCGCCATACCATTACCTGGAACCTGATCCGGAATACATTGCTCTCCACGGAATTCTTTTTCGAAGACGCCGATGAGTCCGGTGGCTTTGTTGGTGAGCATTTTCAGCGACTCGGGGGTGCTGCCACCGTGGGCTATCAGTTAACCCCGCACGTCACTCTGGGCTTGCGCTATCAACACACCACGAAGGATTCCGATGTTGTCCTGCGCGATTACAATCAGAACCGGGTTTCGTTTGATGGCACTTACAGCTTTTAGGTTGCGATCGGGATAGATTTGGGATGAGATTTTGCCTGTATGCTGTGATTGCCGCCACTCTGCTTGCGCTGCCAACACTGGTTCGCGCGCAAGACAACGTGAGCCCGGTCCCCTCTGTTTCCAAGTCGCCCTCACCGGATCTCCCCCCGACCACCAGCACGGTGATGCGGACAAACTCCATGGCGGTGCTTGATGACAGAAAGAAGCTTGGGTCTAACGATTTTGTAAGTTTCCGTGTCGTAGAAGATCGAGATAACGAATCGCAGCGTCTTCGGATAAACGACAACGGCGAACTGGAAGTTCCTTACGTTGGCCTGGTGGCGGCCCAGGGCAGGACCTGCAAGGAACTCGCTTACACGATCAAGGGATTGCTCGAGAGAGAATATTATTATCATGCGACTGTCATTCTGGCTGTGGACCGGGTCAGCGAAAAATCGCGAGGCCGAATCTATGTCTACGGTTCTGTAAAGGCACAGGGCCCGCAGGAAATTCCCCCTGATGAAAATTACACCGTCAGCAAGGCCATCATTCGGGCAGGGGGATTTGGCGATTTTGCCAACAAGCGTAAAGTCAAGGTCACCCGCAAGAACGGCAAGGAGTTCAGTGTGGATCTTAAGCGCGTTATTGAAGAGGGTCATACCGAGGAAGACGTGGTCCTCGTGCCCGACGACCAAATTTATGTCCCGCAGCGCTTGATCAACATGTAGCCATGCAAAAACCTGTCGTCGAAAGGGCTACTCCCACTTCCTGGTCCATTTCATTTATCACCCGGTTGCACCGCTACAAAGCGTTGCTTCTCCGGCGCTGGTGGATTCCGGTCCTGACTATTTGCCTCGGTCTTTTCGTCGAGGCTTGGCTAATTTACCAAAGACCTCCCTCATTCCTTTCCAATGGGAAGATGATTCTGGCGGGCAAACTCAATATTTCGCAAGGCGCGGTCTATAGCGAGGACAACGTCAACTTCTACGGCACGCAAATTCAACTGATGCAAAGCATGGAAGTGAAACGCGGTGCTGAGGCCCTGGTTCGCTCCACTCATCCCGAAATGCAGCCAGTGCCAGTCGAGATCACGGTCCTGCAACGACCGCGCACATCGATCTTCGAGCTTTCCGCCATCGGCAGCTCAGGCGAGTACACCCAGACATATTTGAACGCGGTCATGCAAAAGTATCTCGATTTCAAAAAGGGGATGCGCGAGGACCGCGGCCACGAAATTACCACCGGTATTACCGAGCAGCTCATTCAGGTCGAAAAGGACTTGCGTAATGCCGAAGACGAAATGCTCGAATTCCAGAAACAAAACAACATCGGCTTCATTCAGGAAGAGGGAAACAGCGCGGCGGCTTATCTGGTGAAGCTGAATCGGGAATACGCATCGCTCAAGACAGAGTATGACCTCTTGAATCTGCTTGACCTCGATCAAAATCTTGATCGCGCGCAAAGCAGACCTGACTTTCCCACCACTGGGGAAAGCACCGAGGAAAAGGGAATGCCTTGGGCTGACGTCGGGCCGGAAGCCGATTACCTCAAGGCCAAGCAGGCGGTGCAGCTCCTTAAGGCCGAGCGGGATACTCTGGCAAAGGATTTGCGGCCGAAACATCCCAAAATCATCAAGCTAAATGATGATATCTCGAAACAGGAGAAACTGATTGATCTTTATCGCGCCGACACAGTCGAAAAACTTGAGACCCGTCGCAAATCCATCGGCAAACAGATGGAAAATTTGCAGACCAACATCAAAGAATGGGAATCCAAGGCCCTTGATTTGAGCCAGCGGCTTGCTCAGTTTAATCGCGTCAAAGGAAAGGTCGATCGTCTTAAGACTCTCTACGATCGCCTAACGAACAACTTGAAAGAAATCGACGTTTCCCAGGTGGTGGGTGCCGAAGATCAGGTATCTATCATGGAAATGGGAACGCCCCCGGTCTCCGTCCGCCCCGGCTGGTTTAAGAGCCTCCTGATTGGATTAGGCGGCGGCGCCCTCGTCGGCATCGCTGTTCTTATTCTGCTCGATCGTATCGACGATCGCATGGCCTCCTTTAGTGAGTTCCAGCGTCACTTTCCGGAAAGCGTGCTCGGCCAGGTCCCGAAGGAGAAGGCCAAAGGTAAAGTCACCCTGCTTCAACCCGATGATGCGCGTCACACTTTGGCCGAATCCTACCGGAACATCCGCTCATCCATCTTCTTCATGCCCTACGAAGGCCCGCGTCCGAAGACGCTCCTCGTCACCAGCGCGGTTCCGAACGAAGGAAAATCGACAGTCTCCGCCAATCTCGCCATCACCCTGGCGCTTTCCAGTGCGCGGACCTTATTGATAGACGGCGATTTGCGGCGCGGCGCGTTACGCGAAACATTCGAAATTTCCTCCAGGGTCGGCTTCGCGGAGGTCTTGAAACAGGAAGTGAACTGGCGCGAAGTAATTGTGCCCACTTCGTATCCGAGCTTGTTCATTCTCCCTCGCGGCAAAACTTTGTCCCAGCCCAGTGAACATCTTCTACGGGACTCCACCGACGCGCTCTTGAAGGACATCTATTATCATTACGACTACATCATCATCGACAGTTCACCCGTCCTCGCCGCCGATGATACAACTAGTCTCGCTCCGAAGATTGACGCAACGCTGTTCGTTGTCCGGCTTTCCTACACTTCAGCCCGCCTGATCAAGAAATCGCTCGATTTGCTTTACGGCCGCCAAGTCAATGTTCCGGGCGTAATTCTTAATTGTGTCGATACCTCCCTCCCTGAGTACTACTACTACCAGTACTCCGAATACTATAATCCTCCCGCGACTGCGCTTCCGGATGATCAGACGATAAGCCAGCCTGTTCACGACCAACCCAAGCAAGTCCAGCCGTCGTAAGACGCGCCATCTTCGGATCGACAATTCAACCAATTGCTCGATCGCATCAGTGCGCGCCCGGGGGATTTATCTGGGCACGGCGTCAACTGGTTGCAGTTTTGGGCAACGGATCGCACCATGAGTTTTTTCGGACCGATTTCCGCGCCAGTTCCGGGTCAGAGTTCCAACCTCTCCATTCGGCGCGCGCTCCACCATGCTCGTGTCGTGGGTAACTTTGCTCTCCTGCAGGGGTTGGTGCAGATCGTCGGCTTTATGAGCGGCATCTTAATCGTCCGCAAGCTCGAGCAACGCGAGTACGCCTATTTCACCATCGCCAACACCATGCAGGGCACGATCAACCTGCTGGCTGATATCGGCATCAGCGTCGGTCTCGTCTCCATTGGCGGCCGTGTCTGGCAGGATCGGCATCGTTTCGGCCAGCTCATCAATACCGCCTTGGACTTGCGAAGGAAATTGGGCGTTGTCGTCGTCATTGCCGTCACGCCAGTGATGTATTTCATGCTCGTAAAAAATGGCGCGTCTATTTCGTACACCGCGCTTTTGATCGCAGTCGTTCTGATCGGGCTTGGGTTTCAACTCTCAATCGGCGTCCTCGGCGCCGTTCCGAGGCTGTGCGCGGATATTGGCCGGATCCAGATAATCGATATTACCGGAGCTATCGTAAGGCTGGCAGCTCTGGCTGCGCTCTTGCTTGTCCTAAATGCCGGGATCGCCGTTGCGGTCGCCTCTGTGGTTTCACTTCTCCAGTACGCGATGTTGCGACGCTACGCAGTTGGAGTCATCGATTTCAATGCGCCTGAAAACTCTGAAGATCGACATTCAATTATCCGCCTCGTCAAGCACCTTGCCGCCAACTCCGTCTTTTATTGTTTTCAGGGGCAGATCACCGTCTTCCTTATCACCTTTTTCGCTCATCGTACCGCGTCGATTGCGGAAATAGGGGCGCTTGGTCGCCTGGCAATGATCTTTTCCGTGTTTACGAATCTGCTGACCAATGTCTTCGTTCCCGCTTTTGCCCGTTGCCAGAATGAACGCAAGCTGCGCCGCCTGTATGCCGCGATCGTGGGAGGCATCGCTATCTTCAGCTTGGTCATCATTTTCTGCGCGTGGATTTTCCCTGACCAATTTCTATTTGTGCTCGGCAACAAATACGCGCACTTGCATCGGGAATTGCTTCTTATGGTGGGTGGCGCAGTTTTTTCGGCGCTCACCGGAACGTTTTGGGCCCTCAACGCTGCGAAGGCCTGGGTAACGGGCGCATGGCTCTACATTCCGCTTACGATCGCAACACAAATTGCGCTTATCCCTTACACCGATTTCTCGACCGTGACTGGCGTTCTGACATTCAATCTGCTCTCCGCGCTTCCCAATTTGCTTCTCAACATCGCGATGAGCTTTCGCGGCTTTCGCTCGTTCCAAGCCGCGGTTGCCTGACGAATGCCGAACTTTGGATACCACCTTGCGCGACTGAAAGGAAATGCGTTACGGCGGGTCTATCGCGCGTTCTTGCCGCTGATCGCGCGGTCTGGCGTGGAGTCGACGCGCTCGGTTGCTCTGGATGTCTTCTCCTACTCCGGCGAAGCGGCGCTGCCGGAACAAGTCGCCTCCATCCGGTCGTTCCTTCACCACGTGGGACGTCCGAAAAGTTTTACGGTCGTTTCGGACGGTTCGCATACCAGGCAAGGCATCCGCTGGCTCGAAGCGGTCGATCCGACGGTGACGGTGCAGTTGTCGCCACCGGCGCCCCCGGAGGACCTATCGGAGAAATTTCGACGCTACCTGTCCAACCATCCCACTGGGAAACAGCTGGCCCTCATCATGTCACTGCCAGCGAACGGTCCGGCCTTGTATATCGATTCCGACGTTTTGTTTTTCGACAGCGCGTTCGATGTTGCCGAGCGGGCCACAGACCAAGGCGTGTCCGCCTATTATTTGGCCGATTGTCTATTCTCCGGCGACGCGCGGCTCTTGCGCAGTGAGCAGGAACAACAAGAACCAGTGAACACCGGCGTTCTGTTCTTGTTTCAACAACTCGACTGGTCGGCAAGCATGCGGCGGTTCCTCGAGCTTGAAAGCGATCCAAATTTTTTCACGAACCAGACCCTGGCGCATCTCACCATGCATGCCAACGCCGCTCGCGCGCTCGATCCCGCCAGGTATGTTCTGCAACTGGACGATCAGTTTGTTTATGCGGACCGGTATGCCGGTGCGACTCTCGCCTTGCGCCATTATGTTAACCCGGTGCGCCACAAATTTTGGACGAGCTTGAAATCTTGAACACGACGACTGGCGAGCGCGCGCTGAAGCCTTTACGCATCCTCATCATTCTGAATCTGGAGTGGAACCCGCGGCTCGGCGCGGCCCGCGTTTACATGGAGCTGGCCGAGCAATGGCGCGCAGCCGGCCATTTCGTAGAACGATTTAGTTTGTCCGACGCCTTTCCTGAAACACGCGGCTCGGGCGCGGGCTTTGCTATCCGGCAACTGCTCTTCGCTTATAAAGCAGCGACCTATGTGAAGAATAACAGTGCGCGGTTTGATCTCATTGACGCGCTGATCGGCGCCCTGCCGATGTCGAAAGAAAAACTCGGCTTTGACGGATTACTAGTGGCTCGCTCCGTCGGCTTGTATCGGCTTTACGATCGTTTCGAACGGAGCGTGAGCCAGCGGTGGCCTCGACTGTCCCGAGGCAAATTTCTCGGAAAAATCTTCTACACGCTCGCTCGGAAATGGCTGACCGCTGCTTCGGACGATTCAGTTCAGCATGCCGATCTGGTTAATGTCCCGAACGCAGAGGAAGCGGATTGCCTTCACGCGGAGATCGACCCCGACAAGCCGATTCTGGTTCAGCCCTACGGCTTGAGCGCTGAACGCCGTCGCGCACTTTCACAGGCTGCGTCTTTGGCAAAGATCCGTTTGGCGCAAAAGAAAATCAGCTTCATCGGAATGTGGGCGCCTCGGAAGGGATCGCACGATTGGGCCCAAATCATTAGCCGTATCCGAAGCGAAATTCCGGATGCCCAGTTCCGCTTTTTGGGGACGATGGTTGATGCGCGCGCCGTCTTGAAGGACTTGGAAACGGAATCATCCGATGGAATCGAATTCGTTTCCGAGTACGCTCCCGCCGATCTTCCGGCGCTTCTCTCGGACTGTGCGGTCGGCGCATTTCCAAGTTATGTGGAAGGTTTTGGTCTGGCCGTCCTCGAACAGTTAGCTGCCGGCATTCCAACCGTTTCTTTTGACGTCCCAGGGCCGCACGAAATGCTGCACCAACATTTGCCGGAGTTGCTCGTGCCGAGCGGCGACATCCAGGCGTTTGCCGCCGCGATCTGCAAAATTCTAAATCTCGATCTCGGAGCTTACGAAAACCTCGCGAACCACAGCAGGAGTGCGGCGGCGGAATTCAATTGGTCCGCAATCGCGCACAGTACGCTGGAGGTGTATGGACGGCAATTGTCATCAATGGCGAATGGCGCACTGTTGTTCGTTCAGCCGTTTGGTTTAGGATCAGCTGGCGGCGGCGCGCGGATCCTTCGAGCGCTGTTGCCTGGCAGCGCGCTGCGCCCGGCCATCGTTTGCACTTCCCCGGAGCCGCCGCGGGTTGGCCACATGGGAAGGGAAATTCATCTGCCGCTCCGGCCGTACTTTGGCAAAATCGAGCGCAGTCGTCTTCGTTCCCTCCCCGCCTTCATCACGCCACTCTTCGAAAAAAAATTCATGCGCCGCTTCGTGCGTTTGTGCCAGGAAGCCGGCGCCACGGCGATCCATGCCGTCCCCCATTCTTATCTCGATTTTTATCATGCGTATCGAGCCGCGCGGGAACTCAGAGTCCCGTTTTATCTCCAGATACACGACGATTTTGCCTACAGCTCGCGCGGTCAGGTTGCACCAGAGCGCGCGCACGAAGCAATGTTATCAGCCTGGCGCGGCGCGAATGCCCGGTTCGTGATTTGCGATCAGCTTGGGAAGGAATACTGCCATCGCTATGGTGTGCGCGAGTATATTGTCGTCACCGATGGCTTGGAAAGCATCGCTCGAGCTCCGGCCGCGCGGAGACCGGGAGAATTCCACATCTACTTCATGGGCTTGTTTCATCTCGAGTATGAAGAAAATCTCCTCGCGCTCTCCGCCGCCCTGGAACGATTGCGAACGTTGCGGCCCCTGGCGCGGATATCGATGACCCTGCGTTGCGACGCGTTACGGCCGAGAATCCTGCGGGTCGCTCGAGATCTCCTCCGCGTCCTGCCCTTCGCCCCGGAGGCGAGGGTAAATGACGACTTGAAGCGCGCCGATCTGCTCTATCTGCCGCTCCCTTTCGGCACTGAGTTCGAACCGCTCGTGCGTCTTAGTCTCTCCACGAAACTAGTTACCTATGTCGGCAGCGGTGTTCCCATATTCTACCACGGGCCGAAAATGTCGGTTGCCTATGAACTGCTGGACGCACACTCCGCCGCGCTTCTTCATACCTCCCTGAATATCGATTCGTTGACCGAGGCGCTTTGCCGCATCTATGACGACCCCCAGAGCGCGCTTGAGATTTCCAGCAACGCGCTGAAGCTGGCCCGAAGCCATTTCATGCTACCAGATCAGCGCGCAAAATTCTGGAACGCCATAATGCGGACAAGATCCGGCGACTCGGTTGCAACCAACTCACCGCAGACGGTGACAGTTGTTGGATGAATTCGTTTCCGCTTCTTCGCCGGGTATGGTTCGACGGCTTGTTGTTCGTCTGCAATCGCCTGGTCGCGAATATTCCCAGCCATGCAGTCCGCCTGGCTTTCTACCGCGGCCTCATGGGCTTCGAGATTGGCGAATGCAGTTACATCTTCAGCGGTGCGCGTTTCGATTCGCGCGGAAGCTTTCGCATGGGAAGGCATACCACGATCAACGAGCGGTGTCGGCTCGATAATCGTGGCGGCCTACGCATCGGGGACAACGTATCCATTTCCGCGGACACCTGCATCTTAACCGCCGATCACGATCCTCAGGACTCGGCATTTTCCGGACGGAATCGCCTGGTCGTCGTGGAGGATTACGTCTTTGTGGGCACGCGAGCGCTCATTTTACCTGGAGTGACAATCCATCGGGGCGCCGTGGTGGGAGCAGGCGCGATCGTAACCCGGGATGTACCGCCGCTGACCATCGTGGCAGGTTCGCCAGCGCGAGAGATAGGAAAGCGCAACCCTGATTTGAACTACGAAGTCGATTACCGTCGTCTGTTTGCCTGATCCAGATGGACGTACCGCGCCTTGTCATTATCACCACCCGACTACCGCCCCAGGTGTGCGGCATCGGCACCTACACCTGGCTCTTGCATCGGCATTGGCCAGTCGATGATTCGCGCGTCGAATTTCTTGTCATTGATGGCGCAGCCCAATCAGCGGCTGAGCTTGGTCATAGCGCAATTTGGCAATTCAATGGACGGGCAGCAGAACTTTCGCACGCACTCGATCGAGCGGCTAATGCCAACCTGATCTTACACTACGCCGGCCGCGCCTAA
>Ga0209526_10003335_pt1 | contig 10953 bp, 9 predicted proteins | sample JacPinW_OM2H0_M1_FD_188566 | JGI IMG/M metagenome (GOLD analysis project Ga0209526, IMG submission 188566) | Forest soil microbial communities from Algoma, Ontario, Canada - Jack Pine, Ontario site 1_JW_OM2H0_M1 (SPAdes) (version 2) | ecosystem: Environmental > Terrestrial > Soil > Boreal...
CCCTGCTTGCGTCTCGATTGCATTTCCAGCCCTTTCATCTTTCCCGCCGCGTCGTTGACGTGCGCAGCGAGGTATGGTCAGCACCTCTTCCCTATTTGGACAGCCCTTCGGTAGGCTGTTCCTCCCGGTTTCGGCAGTCAACCTTAAATTGACCTGGATCCAACCGAATCCGGGTCCGCCCAGGGAAGCGATCCTGACGTGGACCTGCTTTCGAAACCACTCGCGGTCGCCACCGAATAAATCCGGCTGTTACCGATCTGTCACGGATTTCCGGCGGCGGTTGTGGCCCACTATCTAAAGTGGCGCGACGTCCAGGCAAATCATTTTGCTGTTCGCGCTTGGCGGCCTGCTTCGACAGCCGCCATTGCCTGCAAATACCACATGGAGGTTTGCAATGGCGCCCATCGCAACAAGGATCCTCCGAATTGGCTGCGCGGTGACGACCGCGGCTTTCGCCTTTTTTGCCTGAACTCGCGCGCGCCGACGAGGGCGGCGTTTCATTCTGGGTGCCCGGCAACTATGGCAGTCTCGCCGCGGCACCGCAGGTGCCAGGCTGGGCCCTCGGTGTGATCTATTATCATACCAACGTCTCCGCATTCGGGAATGTGGCGGCGGCGAGAGAAATTCTGACCGGCAGAATTCCTGCGAGCGTGAACGTCGATCTGAATCTGCGCCTGAAGGGACAGGGCGATCTGGTCATCCTCGCGCCGTCCTACACTTTCGCGACGACGGTGCTTGGCGGACAGTTGAACGTAAGCGTGGCGAGCTACTTCGGCAGAAACGCCGCGAGCATCGCCGGCACGCTGACGGCGGTAGCCGGACCGATTGTCGCAACGCGCACGGGAATGCTTGAGGACTCGCTGACCTCCTACGGAGACCTCATCCCGACCGCGACGCTGCGCTGGAACTAGGGTGTCAACAACTACATGGCTTATGTCACCGGCGATGTCCCCGTCGGCGACTATAATTCGATGAGGCTTGCCAATCTCGGCATCGGCCACGGTGCGATCGATGCCGGCGGCGGCTACACTTATCTCAACCCCGCGACCGGAAACGAATTCTCGGGCGTTGCCGGCTTTACCTACAATTTCAAGAATACCGACACGCAGTACCAGAGCGGCGTCGATTTCCATTTCGACTGGGGCGCGGCGCGTTTCCTTTCGAAGCAGGTTTTCGTCGGGCTGGTCGGATATGCCTATCAGCAAATTACCGACGACTTCGGTCAAAACCCGCGTCTGGGAGGCTTTCGGTCGCGCGTTCTCGGTGTCGGCCCGCAGATCGGTTACATCTTCCCGGTGGGAGACATGCAGGGCTTTCTGGGCCTGAAGGCCTATGGCGAATTCGATGAGGCCAACCGTGCGTCGGGCTGGAACACGTGGCTGACGTTCGCGATTTCTCCGGCCACACCTGCCATGGTGACGCCAACCAGCCACCTGGTGACGAAATAGTCTCTAGGCCGACGCCCGTTACGGGGTCAAAGGTCGAAGTAATGTCAGCTTTGGTTCGGACAGCTGAAGTTGTTCGACGCGATCGACACGTCACAAGAGCGCGGTTTCCTAACGGGCCGCCCTGCAGAACGAGGAGAAAATCTTCAAATTTCTGCGCCGCGGGTTGAACGGCTCAACCTGCTGATTTGCCCGTCGGGCGGTTTGTTGACAGGGGTGTCGAGTCCCTTTTCCAAAAATATTTCGGTTTTCACACCCCCCAGATCACTTCTAAAACTTTGGGTATCCCGTCCCACAAGAGGGGGCGTATCACGATCGTCACGGACGTTGGGCACAGGATGCGGTGGACGCGGCAGCGTTTTGCGCGCGATGGGATCGCAGGGCAGGTCGAAATACCTGTGAGCGGTCACCGGCACGCTGACGAGAGATGTTGCTGCGGACGGCAAAATCGTGTGGTCCTGACGCCCGGACGCTGGCGTCAAGTTCGCGGAGTTTTGTTGGCCCAACCGGGCAGTGACAAAACCTTACTCCGCGGATGACGGTGGCAAAAGAGCCCGATAAATGTGACCTTCGCTCTGGTAATTGGGGCCCAGACCATCGTCCAAGGAAACTGCCTCGAGTCGTTCCCCTTTGTTGCACCGGTTTGAACGAACAGCTGAGGCACTTCTCATACGCGACCTTCCATCGAATTGTGTCATACTCGCCTTCCTAATGACCACGCACCAAGGGGTGCGAACGCTTTCCAAACAATAGGAGTTGCTTCGTGACTGTGCTCGTCGACCACCAGATCGATCAGCTGCTTGCAGCTAACCCGCCGCTGGCCACCAACGTGCCGCGTGGCGACTTCAGGGGGCCGACCTCTCACATCCAAGCGGCCTCACTCGACCTTTCGATTGGTGACATCTTCATCCCCGGCGCCGACGGTGACAAACCCGGAGGGTCGCGTTCCCCACACACAAGGGTTAGCCTGCGTGAAGGCCGCGTCGCCGTCATCCGCACCCTGGAAAGCCTGGCCATGCCGAAGGACCTAGTGGCGCTCGGGTTCCCGCCCAGCAGCCTCTCCATCCAGGGTATTCTGATGACCAACCCGGGCCAGATCGACCCGGGTTATCATGGCCCACTGCATCTAACGGTAATCAACATGAGCAAGGAGCCGCTTACTTTGTTTCGTGGCCAGCGGCTCATCCGGCTGATCTTCGCTCGGCTCGACGAAACACCATCTGCGGACTATCAGACACGTCACGCGGGCCCGGCGGTTAGCCCGATCACCGATGAGTTGCTCCAGGCGCTCTCGATCGACTTTCTGAATGTCGAACAGCGCGCCAGCGAAATGATCAAGCACACCGAAAGAAACGCAGGTATCCTCTCGGCGCTCATCGCGGCCGGCGTCGGGATTTTTATTGCCTTCGTCACCGCCTTCGTTCCGCGGCTGTTCGATCGTTATTACACGCTAGAATCGAGCCTTAACACGCTCGCTGCGAAGATCGATGTGGCTACGTTGAAGGATCGGCTCGATCGGCTCGAAGCGGGGGCCAAATCGGCTGCCGCGCCGCCTGGGACCACACCAGTCCCACCGCCGGTCCCAACTCCTGCTCCCGCGCCGAGGCCCTGATGCCCGAGGTAACGCTATTGGCACGTCCTGTGTTCGGCGAAGCACACCGAACCTTCCTCCGCGCCCACCTGCCGCCCGAGGATGCACACTGGCGGGAAGATAGTAGTGCGACGGACGCCGAACGCCTCATCGAATTTGCTGGCCGTGTCTGCTACCTCTCCTTTGGGCGTCAACAGTCGCCGCGCAGCAACGCTGAATACATCGCCAATCTCATCCGTCGCGGACATGACAGCGTACTGGAACACGCCGCCTGGACCTTTGTTCTGGCCGGTGTCTCACGCGCCTTCACCCACCAGCTTGTGCGGCACCGCGTGGGTTTCTCCTACAGCCAGCTCTCGCAGCAATACCACGATGAGCGCACAACTCCCTTTGTCCGGCCTCCGGAGCTCGACCGGAGTGCCCGCGCGGCCGCGGCCTGGGATGCAGCCATGGCTGCAAGCCGCGCCGCCTATACCACTATCGCCGACGAACTAGGGCTAGATGAGCCGGGGCGTCTGCCGGCCGAAACGCGCCGCGCGCTGCGTTCGGCCGCGCGCAGTGTACTGCCCAACGCGCAAGAGAGCATCGTTGTCGTGACAGCGAATGCGCGCTCCATCCGTCACTTCCTCAAACTGCGCGGCGGAATAGAGGGCGATCCGGAAATGCGCTTGGTGGCTGCTGCCCTACTGGACACACTGCGGCCCGAGGCGCCGGCGCTATTTGCCGATTTCGTCGTATCTGATCCGGGCGACAATATGCCTCTAGTCTCACAGGTGTCGTTGTGAGCGGTACGATCGTCGCGATCGGTGACGTGTTGTTGCAACTCATTAGCAACGAGTTACAGGAAAGCACGTATCAGGACACTCTCATCGTCGATGCGGCCAAAGCGGAATATGGTGGTGCCGCATGGAATGTCGCCTGGAACCTTGAGCAGCTCGGCTGGACTACGCGCATGCTGGCGCAACATGGCCCGGACGCTGTGGGTTGCTTCCCGCCATTGCCCGTCAGCGGCCGCGACGCACTGGAACCTTTCTGGCGCAAACGCACGCAGACCGATCAACTCCTTGTCTTTCCTAATATGACCATGCCAGCGATCTATCTTAGGGGCGGCCTGTCGCCGGACGAGCTCGACTCAATGTTCGTCGATACTGGCGGATATGCGGCCATCGTCTTCGCCGGCAGCCGGCATCATGAGCTGCGCCGCCGTACCTTGGATACGCTGTTTTCGCGGCGCGGCCCGTTGCGTGTATTTTCGCCGTCATACACGGTACATGGATACGCCTATGAGGAGCTCGCTGCGTTTCTTGAGCAATCCGATATTGCCATTGTCAACCGGCGCGAAGCTGCCTTCTTGGCCCGCGTTTTCGCGGCGGACGAAGCTGCAGTGATGGGGCGCGCAGGTATCGCCGGCGTGGTCACGCGTGACGAGGACGGGGCGGCCATCTACCCGGCTCGCGGAGTTGCCTTCCATCTTCCGAGCACCAGCGGCGTGCGCGGCGATGTCATCGGCGCAGGAGATGCCTTCCTGAGCGGATTCGTCGACGTGTTCTTGCGTAGCCGCGACGTGACTGCTGCGGCGCGCGCGGGCATCGAAATCTCGGCCCAAACGGCGCGGCAAGGGCTTGTCTGTGCCGCACTTGATGCAACGCGAGTGCGCCGGTGGCCGGGTTGTGAAGGAGAATGATCCACTGCTGGGCACCCGGCGAGCCGCGGATGCGGCCTTTGCGCGCTAATTCCGCTTCCGCGTTGGGGCAGCATTGTAGTGCGATGACAGACGCTGTGTGATGACAGACACGTCGTCATCGCCTGTAATGTAGAGAACGCGTCTTGCGGCGCAGGCTCGGGCACTCGCGTAGGGCGAAGCCGAATTTTCAGCCGGCGGTACCGGTCCGCCGCGCGTCATCGCTCTGGCGGTCAGGCGGGTCGGCGCGCAGATTGGAAAAGAACTTGTCGACCTCGCGCGAAAGCGTTTCCGCGGTGGACGTCAGCGCGCTGGAGGCTGCGAGGACCGATGTCGCGGTCTTGTTGGTCTCGCCGATGGCGTCGCTGAGCGAACTAATGTTGGCGACCAATGTCTCGTTGCCCTGGGCGGCCAATTGCGCGTTCTCGGAAATCTCGCGGGTCGCGGCATCCTGTTGCCCGACGGCGCCGGCGATGTTCGAGGTGACTTCATTGATGTCGCGCACGGCGTTGCCGATTTCGCGTACCGCATCGACGGCGTTGCGCGTCGACGTCTGGATCATGCCGACGTTCTGACCTATCTCGGAGGTCGCCTTGGCGGTCTGCTCGGCCAGGGCCTTGACCTCGTGAGCGACCACCGCAAAGCCGCGACCGGCCTCGCCGGCGCGAGCGGCTTCGATCGTCGCATTCAGCGCCAGAAGATTGGTTTGCTCGGCGATGGTCTGGATCAGAGCCAGGACGCCGTCGATGCGCTGGGTTGCCGCGGCGAGGCTTTCGATCTCGGTGATCGATTTTTCGGTCCGCAGACCGGCCTGTTCGACCATGCCCGAGGATTGACGGACCTGTCGGCCGATTTCCTCCACGGAAGCCGACAGTTCTTCGGCGGCGCTGGCGACGGCGTTGACATTGCTGGAAGCCTGCGCGGTCGCTCCGGAGGCGGCGACGGCGCGTCCGCTTGCATCCGACGCCACCTTGGTGATCGACTGCGCCGTATCCCGCATGGCCGACGCATTATCGGTGACCGCGCGCAGTACGCTTCCGATCGCGCCCCGGAAGGTTTCTACCGAGGTTTCAATGTGTTTGGTCCGTTCTTCACGCGCCCTGGAGTCCAGCAAGGCCTGCGAATTGAGGTTGCGGTTGCCGTCCATCGCCTGCTGGAAGACACGGATCGCCCGCGCCAGCGCGCCGATCTCGTCGGCTCGATCGGTATGCGGAACCTCGACGTTTTCGGCGCCCTCGGCGACGCGCTTGATGGTGGCGGTGATGACCGCCAGCGGCCGCGCGACCGAGCGAGAGATGATCAGGACCCCGATGCCGACCACGAGCAGCGCGAGGCCGCCGAGACAGGTCAGCAGAAACGACAGTTGGCGGTTGGCCTCGCCCTGCCGGGCGATCTGCTTGCTGCGTTCGGCGTAGACCTTGGAAAGCGCCTCAAGGTCCTTGTTGAGGGCGGAACGAACGGCGCGATTGGCGTCGTTGTCGCCCCATTCGCGGCCTGCGGCCCCACCAATCTCGACGCCGCGGCGAACCAGTTCCTTGCGGAAGTCGATGAACTGCTCGATGCGTTTCTTGAAGACGGCGAATTGCTGGGCGTCGTCGGCCTGGATGATGGATTCCCAGTCCTTGACCACGGCAAGAATCTGGTCGTTGAATTTGAGCAACCCGTCGCCGTACTTCTTCACGACGGCAGCTTCCGTCGACATGTAGACGCCGCGGGATTCCATCACCACCGCGTAGACCAGCGAATTGACGCGCTCGACGTTGAGCGCGGCGCGGCTGGCGGTCTCGACGGCTTCGGTAAGTTCCAGCTGGCGCCTGGTATTATAATCGGAGAGCGCGGTGATTGCCGCGATCAGAGCGCCAAACAGCGCAAAGACGGAGTAGAGCTTGGCCGCGAGTGAAAGCCGGGAGCTAATGGCGGAGCCAAAAGGGGCGCCATGAGACTTCGCTATTTCAGCCATCGCGTGGCCTCTCCCCCAGGAGGCCGCACTATTATCGGCCGCTTAAAGACCATGCGAAGTTTCAGTGTATAAAATCCTAATCCGCGAACCAATTCAGAACGGCGCGCGAAAATTGTATGATGGTACCGCTTCCATCCGGTAACATTGCACCAATAATGGGCTTGCCGCGCCGAAACCGCCAGCTGATAGTCTTCGCGGTGGGCATGACGCATTGAAGCGCTGATGGCCCGGAGCCGCCATGGTCTATCGCCACGCCATCGATGCCACCACCTATGTGTTCAACGATCTACGCGACCTCCTGGCCAAGGCTACGCCGCCGCGCTCCGGCGACCGGCTGGCCGGGATCGCCGCCGATAGCGCCGAGCAGATGATCGGGGCGCGAATTGCATTGGCCGACGTGCCCTTGAAACAATTCCTGCACGAAGCGGTCGTCGCCTACGAAGACGATGAAATCACCCGGCTGATCATCGATACGCATGACAAGGCAGCCTTCGCGGCGATCTCGTCGCTGACGGTCGGGTCGTTCCGCGATTGGCTGCTGTCGGATGCGGCCACCTCAGAAGTTCTCAAACGACTCTCGCGCGGCGTGACGCCGGAAATGGCCGCGGCGGTTTCAAAGCTGATGCGCAATCAGGATCTCATCCTGGTGGCGAAGAAATGCCAGGTGACATCGGCCTTCCGCAACACCATTGGCTTGCGCGGGCGGATGAGCGTGCGGCTACAGCCCAACCATCCCTTCGATGACGCCAAGGGCATCACCGCCTCGATCCTCGACGGCATTCTGCTGGGATCCGGCGACGCCTGTATCGGCATCAATCCGGCGGGCGACGATCCGGCCCTGATCGGCGGGCTCTGGCGTCTGCTCGATGACATCATTGTACGGCTGCAGATTCCGACGCAGAGCTGCATCCTCTCGCACGTGACGACAACGCTCGGATTGATCGAGCAGGGCTCGCCCGTTGATCTCGTGTTTCAGTCGATCGCAGGCACGCAAGCCGCCAACCGGAGTTTTGGGATCGATCTTGCGCTTCTGCGGGAAGCCCATCAGGCCGGGCTGTCGTTGCGGCGCGGTACCGTCGGCAACAATGTGATGTATTTTGAGACCGGGCAGGGCTCGGCGCTTTCGGCCAACGCCCATCATGGTGTCGACCAGCAGACCTGCGAAGCGCGCGCCTACGCGGTGGCGCGCGCGTTCGATCCGTTATTGGTCAACAGCGTGGTCGGCTTCATCGGCCCGGAATATCTCTACGACGGCAAGGAGATCATTCGCGCCGGGCTCGAGGACCATTTTTGCGGCAAGTTGCTCGGCCTGCCGCTTGGCGTCGACGTTTGCTACACCAACCACGCCGAAGCCGATCAGGATGACATGGACAATCTGTTGACGCTGCTCGCCGCCGCCGGCGTTACCTTCATCATGGGGGTGCCCGGGGCTGACGACGTCATGTTGAACTACCAATCCACCTCGTTCCACGACGCACTTTATATCCGCGATCTGTTCGGCCTGAAGCGGGCGCCGGAGTTCGACGATTGGCTGTTTCGAGCGGGTCTCGCCGACGCCGACTTCCGGCTCGCCGGCAATACGGGGTTGCTGCCGGATTTCGCGTCCCGATTGATCGCCTGAGGCAACCAAGGCGGCGGCCGGGAACGCCGGAGGGGAGGTACGAACGGAGGATGCTGGCGCGCAACATCCAAGTTACCCCGGCGTTGGAGCGGCTATCACAATGTTGAGGTATTTGTGGCTCAGCCTTGGGGGTCTGCTTAATTTGTGCAATTATTATTACGCAACCTCGCAGAGGAAGTTTGATGAGAGCTGAGCGCATTGAAACGGCACGGCGCATCCTGTGCGTCTTTCCGCGCTATACATCTTCTTTTGGAACGTTCGAGTACGCCTATCCCCTGACCGACGGCGTCCAGGCCTTCATGCCGCCGCAGGGTCTGCTGCTGATCGCGGCCTATTTGCCCGCGAACTGGTCGGTCCGCTTCATCGACGAAAACATCCGCGCCACGACCGCGGAGGATTTTAAATGGGCGGAGGCGGTGTTCGTCAGCGGCATGCATATCCAGCGTCAGCAGATGAACGATATCTGCCGCCGCGCGCATGCGTTCGATCTGGCGGTTGCGATCGGCGGACCCTCGGTCAGCGCCTGCCCGGATTACTATCCCTCGTTCGACTATCTCCATGTCGGCGAGCTCGGTGACGCGACCGACGACCTGATCGCGCGGCTGGCGCGCGACCCGTCCCGTCCCGCCCAGCAGGTGGTCCTGAAGACCGCTGACCGCCTCGATATGACCGAGTTTCCGATCCCGGCCTATGAACTCGCCGACATCAAACGCTATTTTCTCGGCAGCATCCAGTATTCGAGCGGCTGCCCCTATCAGTGCGAATTCTGCGATATCCCGGGGCTGTACGGCCGCAACCCGCGTCTCAAGACGCCGCAGCAGATCACCGCGGAACTCGATCGGCTGCTCGCATGCGGGGTGACCGGTTCGGTATATTTCGTCGACGACAATTTCATCGGCAACCGAAAGGCGGCGCTCGATCTGCTGCCGCATCTGATCGAGTGGCAGAAGAAAACCGGTTACGTCATGCGGCTGGCCTGCGAGGCGACGCTCAACATCGCCAAACGGTCGGAAATTCTCGAGAAAATGCGCGAGGCCTACTTCGTCACGATTTTCTGCGGCATCGAGACCCCGGACCCGGATGCGCTCAAGGCGATGCAAAAAGACCACAACATGATGGTCCCCATTTTGGAGGGGATCGCGACCATCAACCGTTACGGGATGGAAGTGGTCTCCGGCATCATCATGGGGCTCGATACGGACAAGCCGGACACCGGCGAGGCGCTGCTTGCCTTTGTCGATGAATCCAGGATTCCATTGCTGACCATCAATCTGCTGCAGGCGCTGCCGAAAACGCCGTTGTGGGATCGCCTCGAGCGGGAAAACCGCCTGATCGACGACGAGACCCGTGACTCGAATGTCGATTTCCGGCTGCCCTATGATCAGGTCGTCAGTTCGTGGCGCAACTGCATGGAGGTCGCCTACCAGCCGGAGAAACTGTTCGCGCGTTACCAGCACCAGGTGGATTACACCTATGCCAACCGGATGCCGCTGCCGGTGACCAAGGAGCAGAGGACCTGGGCCAATATCAAGCGTGGCCTGACCATGCTCGGCAAGATTTTCTGGAAGGTCGGTGTGCTCGGCGACTACCGAAAGGTGTTCTGGAAATTTGCGCTGTCGCGCCTCCGAAACGGCGATATCGAGAGTTTGATTTCCGTGACGTTGGTCGCGCATCACCTGATCATGTTCGCGCGCGCGGCTTCGGTCGGTCAGCAGAATGCATCGAATTATTCGGTGCGGCTGCGCGAGGCATCCGTCCCAGCCGAGTAGCGAGATGAAAACCCCGGCACCGGCGTCCCGTTCGCTGACGGATCTGCGGGATTTGACGCCGGCGCGCGTCGGGCTTGGCCGGGCCGGCGCAAGCATGCCGACCAAGGCACTGCTCGAATTTACCTTGGACCATGCGCGCGCCCGCGACGCGGTTCATGCCGCCTTCGACGTTCTCGGTCTCATCTCGGGCCTCGGCGATCTCGGTCTTGCGGCATCGGACGTTTCCAGTCGTGCGCGCAACCGGCAAGACTATCTGAGGCGTCCGGACCTCGGCCGAATGCTCGATCCGGATTCCCGGCAACTGCTGGCGGGCCGCAACGGCAGCCCATGCCAGCTTGCGATCGTGATTGGCGACGGCCTGTCACCATCCGCGGTCAATGCTCACGCGATCGAACTCGTCCGCAGCCTTATTCCGCGATTGGCCGCCGACGGGATCGAAATCGGCGCCGCCGTGGTGGCGTCGGGCGCGCGGGTCGCATTGGGCGATGAGATCGGCGGCCTTCTTGGGGCCCGCATGATTGTCATGTTGATCGGTGAGCGGCCGGGCCTGTCCGCGCCGGACAGTCTGGGAGCCTATCTGACCTTCGCGCCCAGGCCCGGCCTCACCGATGCCGAGCGAAATTGCGTCTCCAACATCCACGGCTCCGGACTTGGATATGATGAGGCCGCGTTGCGGATTGGGTGGCTGATCCGTGAAGGCCTGGCCCGGGAACTTACCGGCGTCGCGTTAAAGGATGAAAGTGGCGACCAAACATCCCCGCGCATCACGAGGAATTCAACCTTGTGTCACAAATTAGAGACTTGAAGCCATTATCGGACATGCGCGACGATTTTGCGCTGGGGGCCGTGCTTGCGAGACGCCGCATAGACCTGCTAGACCTGTCGC
>Ga0209526_10003336_pt1 | contig 10951 bp, 13 predicted proteins | sample JacPinW_OM2H0_M1_FD_188566 | JGI IMG/M metagenome (GOLD analysis project Ga0209526, IMG submission 188566) | Forest soil microbial communities from Algoma, Ontario, Canada - Jack Pine, Ontario site 1_JW_OM2H0_M1 (SPAdes) (version 2) | ecosystem: Environmental > Terrestrial > Soil > Boreal...
GCAAAACTGCCTGGCGTACTGCCGCTACTCCATGGCGGTTATCGCTGGGTAGCGGCGCGGAGGAGTTGCTCCGCGAGCGCATGTACGGTCACGCATTGTTAACCTAGGTAAACCAAGGGTTCACTTCGGAAAATGACGGTAGAGGTGTGTCCATGCGCTCGAACCAACTGTGGAATTTTTCAGGACGAACGAACGGCAAGACCTACGCACTCATCGGCATCATCGCATTCGCTGTCAAATCCAACATAGACAGAATCGTTGCGACATATGTTTTTCGCCACGAGTGGAGTGTATTGAGCTACTGGTTTCCGTTCCCGGCGAAACTAGGCCCGCTGACCCTACGAGGCGACGATTTAAGGCTGACTCTGACGCTTCTTGCGATCAGTGTTCCCTTCATCTATCTGGGGGTTTGCCAGACGGTGCGCCGATTGAGCGATTGCGGATGGCCCCTGTGGCTGAGCGTTTTCTTTTTTGTGCCTTTCGTGAACGTTCTATTCTTTGCCGTGTTGTGTTTCGTGCCGTCGGATCCCGCGGTCAGGACGGGGCAGGAAAACGTATCCGGAGTGGAATGGTTCAGTGGTGAATGGACGAAGGGCAAGAAATTAAAGCCCGCAATACTTTCCATACTGATCACTACGGTGCTTGGTGTTGCCCTTGCGGTTCTGGCGACAAACTATCCGGCTGATTACGGCTGGGGTCTGTTCGTTGGCATGCCATTTTGTCTTGGTCTCTTTTCCGCGTTGACGTACAGCTACAACTCTCCTCGAAGCTTTTCGGAGTGTCTAAGTGTAGCTGTACTGCCGGTGATTCTGTTAGGCGTCGGGCTGATGTTGCTGGCATTCGAAGGCATACTGTGTCTGGTGATGGCTGCGCCCATCGCCCTCGGACTTGCAGCGTTGGGCGGCTTCGTTGCCTATGTGGTGCAAGAAGGGCGCTGGAGGTTGAGGGGCCGCCCGGCGGTGATGGGCGTCATCCTGTTGATTACGCCGGTGTGGATGCAGCTTGATCCCCGGCTACAGGGCGAGCCGCCGGTGCACACTGTGCAATCATCGATTGAAATTAATGCTCCGCCGGAAGTCGTGTGGCAGAAGGTCGTAGCCTTTTCCGAGATTCCTTCCGAGCGCGAGCTTATATTTCATACCGGGATTGCCTATCCTCTGCGCGCGACCATTGTGGGTCGTGGCCCTGGAGCCATTCGCCGCTGCGAATTTTCGACCGGCACGTTTGTGGAACCGGTCGAGGTTTGGGATGAGCCCAAGCTGCTGCAATTCTCGGTGGCGGAAAATCCTGCTCCCCTTGAGGAACTTACGCCCTACCGCCACATCGAGCCTCCCCATCTGAAGGGTTATTTCGTTTCGAAGAAGGGTCAATTCGAGCTGACGCGATTGGAAGGAAACCGGACGCGGCTAACAGGAACAACGTGGTACACCGACAACGTCTGGCCTGCCGCCTACTGGCAGGTCTGGTCCGACTACATCGTTCACCACATTCATCTGCGGGTATTGCGATACATCCGAATGGACGCCGAGAACAGGAAAATTCCGAGTCATTGAGGTTTGTTGTTATGCGCGGGCGGCGGAGGATTGCGAGAGGACGCGCTCGTAGTAGCGCTCGTACATGGGGATGACGTCGTTGGCGCAGAATTTTTTCTTGGCGTCGATACGAGCGAGTTGCCCCATTGCGCGGCCGCGGTCAGGTCGCGCGAGCAAATCGATGGCGTATTTCGCAGCCAGTTTCACGTCGCCGGGTTCGACCAGATAACCATCCACCCCATGCTCGATAACTTCTGGCACGCCACCTACGTTTGTGGCGATGACCGGGACTTCGCAGGCCATGGCTTCCAGTGCCGCCAGTCCGAACGACTCCAACTGAGAAGGAAGCAGGAAAAGGTCGGCCTGACTTAGTTTCCGCTGCACCTCGTTTTGTTGCCCGAGGAATAATACATCGTTCTGCACGCCGCGCTGGCGCGCCAGCTCTTCCGCGGGAGCGCGGTCCGGACCATCGCCGATCATTACCAGCTTGGCGGGCAATTTCTCGCGCACGGACGCAAAAATCTCGACCGCATCGAGGATTCTCTTCACCGGCCGGAAATTGGAAAGATGCATCAGAATTGGCTCACCACTAGGTGCCCACTCCGCCCGCAAGGCAGGATCAGGCGTGCGGCAGTACAGGTCGCAATTGACGAAATTCGGGATGACTTCGATCGGGCGTTCAATCGCGAACTGTTCGACGGTATGGCGCATGAGGTACTGCGAGATGGAGGTGACGCCATCGCTCTGTTCAATCGAATAACGCGTAATGGGAAGAAAATTCGGGTTGTTGCCGACCAGGGTGATGTCCGTGCCGTGCAGCGTAGTGACAAACGGAAGCCGCCGCGGCGCCGCCATCAACCGGGCCAGCAGTGCGCTGACAGAATGCGGAATCGCGTAGTGAACGTGCAGTAGGTCCAGCGACTCGCGCTCGAACACTTCCAACATTTTCACCGCGAGCGAAAGCGTGTAGGGCGAATGATCAAAGAGGGGATAGGAGACCACCTCAGCCTGATGGAAATGGATGTGCGGGTCGTCGCGCTTCATGCGAATCGGCGGAGCCGAGGTGATGAAGTGGACGTCGTGCCCACGGGCGGCAAGTTCCTGCCCTAGTTCCGTGGCGACAACGCCGGAGCCGCCGTAGGTTGGATAGCCCGTAATGCCGATGCGCATGCCCGTTCCTGGATATCCTTAGCCGTTTAACAGGTTTTCGACCTGCGTAATCCATTACTGCTATACGAGAAAAACTCTGTCCCAGCGGGGCTCACGACGGGGGCGTGAGGTACCAACGAAATGACGTAAGATGTTGCCCGGCATCGTACACCGATTAGACGCAGGAGCGAAGAATATCGTGACACGGCTGGCAGGTAAGGCGGCAATCATCACCGGCGGGGGAACCGGCATTGGCCGAGCAATCGCCCTGGCATTTGCAAGGGAAGGGGCCAAGGTCGGATTGGCCGGCAGGCGCCGGCAAAAATTGGAAGAGGTTGCGCAGGAAGTACGCAATGCAGGCGGCGAGGCCCTGGCTATCGTTTGCGATGTGACTAATTCGGATGATTCACGTTCCGCTTCGGAACAGGCCGAGCGTACCTTTGGCCGGCTAAACGTGCTGGTCAACAATGCCGGAGTGCTCAGCGTCTCGACAGTGGAAACCATTACCGAGGAGGATTGGGATCGGGTTATGAAAACAAACTTGAAGGGACCCTTTCTAATGTCCCGCGCGGTGCTCCCGGCAATGCGGCGCGCTGGCGGTGGCGCCATAGTCAACCTAGGTTCGGTGCTGGGACTGGTTGCGATCAAGGATCGGGCGGCCTACTGCGCCTCGAAGGGCGGGGTGACCCTGTTGACTAAAGCCATGGCTCTCGACCACGCGCGGGACAATATTCGCGTGAACTGCATCTGCCCTTCGGTGGTCGAAACGCCGCTGGTCCACGAAATTTTCTCCGGCAGCGAACAGGCCAGGAAAGCCCACGAAGCGCGTGTGGCGACGCTGCCGTTGGGTAGGTTCGGCCAGCCCGAGGATGTAGCGGCACTTGCAGTGTTTCTGGCCTCCGAGGAGTCCTCCTGGATGACCGGAACGGCAATTCCGCTCGATGGCGGGCTTACTGCTTATTGAGTTGTCTCGGAAGGAAAGGCGATGGAATGGCTGGGAAGATCAGCAAGGTACAGAAGGAAGCGCTGGAACTGGTGCGGCGGCGCTTACGGGAAAGTAATGCTACGGTGCTTTTGGGGTTCGATGTCGAGAGCATCCACGATGGCCGCGCGATTCTTCGGCTGGACGTCAAAGCCCGGCACAAGCAATTGCATGGAGTGGTCCATGGCGGGATCCTGACTGCTTTGGCTGACACGGCCGCCGCTGTCGCGGCTTATACGGTCATCCCTCGCGGCACCGAAATCGCCACGCTGGAGCTAAAGATCAACTTTCTGGAGTCGGTTGCAGGCGGAAGAGTCCTGGCAGACGCAAAGGTCCTTCGTAAGGGGCGCAATTTCATCGTGACTGAGTGCGACATTCTGAACGCAAACAGCTCTCTCGTCGCCAAGGCGCTTCTTACCTTCTCCGCCGTAATCGGCCAGACGTTAGAGAACTAGCCATCACGACCGAGAGGCGGCATCCGGCCTGGCGGTTACTCTTCGCCGTTTTGTTCCGAGCCTTCGCCATGTTTGGCGACATACTTAATAAAGCGCTTGAAGATCATCAGGTTCGGCGCGCCCTCACGGGTCAGCTTGATGCAGTCGCGGTCATACCATTCGATGATGCCGCGCAACTCCTCCCCCGATTCCAGTGTAACGATCATCGGCGTACGGCTTTGCATCTGCTTTACCCAGTAAAAATTCTCGGCGTGGGTAATTTCAGCCGGCGCCGGCTTCTTGCTTGGCACCGGTCCGTGATTCTGCACACGCGGCATTGCCTGTTCTTTGGCCTCCCCGAAACTTGGACGGAACATCCTGCGGTTCACCATGACTTCTCCTTGGGGTAAAAGAGGTTGTATATCGCATAGGATGCAGACGGTAGCGATTGGGTTTCGTTCAATTTGACGCTTCAGAGACGAGAATGGGAGGAATAGCGATTAATTATTAGGCGCGCGCGTTCCGGGATAGTGACGCAACCAAGGCGTCCAGACCCAATTGGCGATTCAGATTCCGACGCGCCCCGGCTGCGATGTCATCGATGCCAGCGATAGCTTGCATCACCCAATTGGATGTCACATTCCCTGCGAGCAGAGTCAATTCCTTGGAAAGGTGGGGATTGCGCAAGGAAGGCGATTGCGCCCCGGACGTGATTTCCAGCAGGTCCGTGAGCACTCCATAAAAAATGGCCAGAAGATCCTCGAAGGGTGACTCGCGATCCTTGGCCAACGCCGAAGTCTCCGCGAAGAGCTGGGAGAACCCCTGGCCGTGCGCCGCGCGCTCCAGAAGCCTCAACGCCGCGCGCCGCTTTTCCACAGCTTCCTTCACATCGAGCTCCATGGCCAGGCCGGGACTGCCTTCCGAGAGTTGCGCTGCGAGCTTCAAGTCCGCCGGCTTGAGGTCCGACCGCTCTTTCAGCAGGATTTCCACCTCGGCCTGCGGGAGAGGCGCGAAATGGAACTGCATACAGCGTGAGATAATTGTAGGCAGCAGCGAAAAGGGCGAAGGTGCGGTCAGAATTAGGGTTGCAGAGCCTGGGGGCTCCTCCAGAATCTTGAGAAATACGTTTGCGACGTCCCATCGCATGGTCTCTGCGCCATCCAGGATAAAAACGCGCCGCCGGCCCATGGGCTGAAAGTACGCCGCACGTTGTACGGCACGCAATTGACCAATGCGAAGCATGGGACGCGCCACGGGGGTCTTTAGTCGGACAGGATCGGGAACCAGCGCCCAGACGTCCGGATGAGACTGCAAGATGAGCGGGACCCGTTCGACTGTAGCGGCATCCGCACTTTCCCCGCGCTCCGCCAGCCCTTGCTCGATCAACTTTTGCGGATCTGCCAGCTGCGCAATCGACTGGCACGGCGCGCATTCTCCGCAAAAATCGTCAGGGAGGCGTTCGCAGTTGGCGGCCTGCGAGAACATTCTTGCCAGTGTGAACTTGCCCACTCCACGTGGCCCAGTGAAGAGCAGCGCGTGCGGTACGCGCCCGGTGCGAAGCGTTCCTCGAAGGGCCGAAACGATTTTGGAGTTGCCGAGAAATGCGGCAAATCCCTCCGGGGCGCCGGCCTTTGCAGCCATTTTCTAGCGCTTCTCCGTTGCCGTCAGCAGGGGTTTTACCGCTTCGAGCACTTCAGCGGCGATATCTTCCTGCAACCGCAGCGAATTCGCCGCCGGGTCATAGCACTGGATCGTTCCCCAGAGCCGTTGACGCGAGAGCATGTCGTACATTTCCGCCGCCTCAGCCAAATGACCGATGCTTTTCTCCAGTAAATCATGTTTCGCGTCCGTGTAATCTCTCGTGGCCTTCCGCGCGATCAGTTCCTGGGCTTGTTGCGGGGGAACCCGTAAATAAAGGATCAGATTTTCGCGGGGCAGGCCGTAAATGTTGTACTCCAGGTGCTCGATCCAGTTCAGGAACTCCGGTCGTTGCGAAACGGGCGCTCGCGCTACTTGATGAGCCAAATTCGAGCCGATATAGCGATCCACAAGCACAATCTTGCCCGCTTCCAGCGCAGAGGTAATTCTTTGTTTGGCCTCGAAGCGGTCGCCGGCATACAACAGAGCCGTGAAGCGCGGGTCAACCGACTCCAGGGGTCCGAACTCTCCGTTCAAGAATTTGCCCACCATTCGCCCAAACCACGATTCATACTGGGGGAATCCTGTCGAATAGACTGCGAATTGCTCTGCCTTCAAACTCTGTTCCAGGAGCCTGGCCTGAGTTTGCTTTCCGCTACCGTCGATTCCTTCAAATGCAATCAGTAAACCGCGTGTGCTCATGTGTCCGATCGTGAGTTGGAGTATTGTTCCCTGCGGCCCGTGAGAGCGAGACGAACGGCCGCCCGTCGCTTGCTGTAAGCATACCGCATCCACCGTTTTGTGCGGAAGAGCTTTACTTTCAGCCGCAGATGGGCTACGGGCGAGCATGCATCCTTCCATCAACTCATTTTCATCTCGTTCAGCCTGGAGTGTGGATGCCGCCGCATGGGTTTGTCGTGCTACGATTTTCCTCGGTTCGCGCAATGACTCAACCGATAACGATCCAAGAAAATCTGCAGCGCATTCGGGAATGCATTGCCGCCGCAGCGCAGCGCGCCGGACGCCGGACGGAAGAGATCACCCTTATCGGTGTATCGAAAACCCATCCCGCCGAAGCGATTCTAGCTGCCTACGACGCTGGCCTTCGTCATTTCGGTGAGAATCGTGTGCAGGAATGGGAAGGGAAACGTGGCCGGCTTGGCGAGCTGGCTGCGGCTTGGCACCTTATCGGCCATCTTCAAAGTAATAAAGCTGCGCGTGCCGCCAAGCTGTTTCAGTGTGTCGATTCCGTGGACAATGAAAATCTTGCAGAGAAGCTGAACCGCACACGTTCCGAATCACCTGGAGAATCGAAATTGCGCGTGCTCATCGAAGTTCATCTCGGCGGAGAAGAGACCAAGAGCGGAGTTGCCGAAGCCGAAGTTCCAGCCCTGGCCGAAAAAATCCTCGGTCTGGAGCACTTGCAATTTGCCGGCTTGATGTGCATTCCTCCCTACCTGCTCAATCCCGACGACGTGCGTCCTTTTTTTGCTAGGCTGCGGAATTTGCGCGACCAGCTCGAAGCGCGTCTCAGCCGTCCTTTCCAGGTTTTGTCTATGGGAATGTCTCATGATTTCGAAGCCGCCATCCTCGAAGGCTCTACCGAAGTGCGTATAGGCGCAGCACTCTTTGGTATCCGCAGCTCCAGGGATTGAATCTAATAATGGCTGTGATTTATAAGGAGATTCGGTGAGTCTGTTTAGCCCATTCAAGTTGCGCGGCATCGAGTTCAAAAACCGTATTGGGGTTTCGCCCATGTGCGAATATTCCGCGAAGGACGGACACCCGCAAACATGGCACTTGGTGCACTTGGGAAGCCGCGCGGTCGGCGGCGCCGCTGTGGTGATCGCGGAGGCCACAGGCGTTCAGGAGATTGGTCGCATTTCGCCCCAAGACACGGGAATCTACCTCGACGCGCACGTGGATTCGTGGCGGCCCATCGCGCAATTCATCAAGGAACATGGGGCAATCCCTGGTATTCAACTCGCGCACGCAGGGAGAAAGGGGAGCACCGCTGCGCCGTGGCTAGGCGGGAAGGGGATCGCTCCTTCAGACGGCGGCTGGATTCCGGTCGCACCGAGCGCGGTGCCGTTCGATGACGGCTATATCCTTCCGAAAGAATTGACAATTGGCGAAATCGATCAGGTTGTCGCGGATTTCGCGAAAGCCGCGTGGCGCGCTCTGGCCGCCGGTTTTCAAGTTCTCGAAATCCATGCTGCACACGGCTACCTGCTGCACGAATTCTTCTCGCCGCTCAGCAACTTCCGCAAGGACGAATACGGCGGAAGCTTCGAAAATCGGATTCGACTGGTGTTGCGGGTCACGAAGGCGGTGCGCGAAGTTCTGCCGAAGAACTTACCACTTTTTGTTCGCATTTCCGCGACCGACTGGACGGAGGGTGGGTGGGAGATCAAGCAGAGCGTCGAACTCAGTCGCAAGCTGAAAGCATTGGGCGTGGATCTGGTGGACGCTTCCAGCGGCGGCAATGTTCCGCGTGCTAAAATTCCCCTGGAAGCCGGCTACCAGGTACCGTTTTCCGAAACCATTCGACGTGACGCGGGCATTGCCACCGGTGCGGTCGGCATGATCACCGAGCCCGCGCAGGCCGAGACGATTATTGCCACCGGCCAGGCGGATATGGTTTTTCTTGCGCGCCAAATGCTGCGTGATCCGTACTGGCCGCGTCGCGCCGCGAAAGCGTTGAACGAAAAAATTGAGCCGCCGGTCCAGTATCAGCGGGCCTGGTGAGCGGTGAGCTTTCTCGATCTTGCCGAAGACTCTGCGCGCGGAACGGTCTCTTTCCCTGTTCGCGTGCAACCGCGTGCGAGTCGCGATGAAATTGTAGGCACATTGGACGGCGCGATGAAAATTCGTCTCTGCGCTCCCCCTGTGAAGAGCCGGGCCAATGAAGCGCTGGTCGCACTGCTCGCCGGCCTTTTGAAAAGACCACGGTCGGCTGTTAGAATCCTCTCCGGCGAACACGGTCGCAACAAGCGAGTGGAAATCTTCGGCGTTACACGCCAGCAGATTTTGGATCTGTTGCGCGTAGAAGCGTGAGAGTCAAACCCGCGGTTGCCCGCGTGAAAGGATTTCATGAGCCTGGACATTTCGGCGATGCAGCAGGATCTGCGTGCTGCCAAGTTCGATGGCTGGTTGTTCTACGATTTTCGCGGCCGCGATCCGATCGCTAAGCGCATTCTGCAATTGCCGGACGGCATGCGCACGCGCCGCTGGTTTTATTTCGTCCCCGCAAAAGGCCAGCCGAAGAAACTTGTCCATAAAATCGAAACTGCCGCGCTCGAAAGCGTTCCCGGAGACACGCTGTACTATTCGGGGCTCGACGAGTTGGTGAAAAACTTGAACAAAGCGCTTGGGCGTGCGAAAAAAGTCGCCATGCAGTATTCGCCCAAGAACGCTATTCCCTATGTCTCCATGGTGGATGCGGGAACCGTGGAATTCGTCCGCGCCGCGGGCGTAAAAGTCGTAAGCTCTGCCGACCTGGTGCAAAAATACGAAGCCTGCTGGAGCACCGCGCAACTCGAATCGCATCTTGCCTGTGGGCGCGCGATCGACCGCATCATTCAGGAGGCCTTTGTCCATGCCGCGCTTTGTGTGTGTACAAAAACGCCGCTGACCGAATACGACCTCAAAGAATGGATCCGCAAGAAATTCGCTGAAGCGGAAATCGTCGCGGATGAAGGCCCCGACGTCGCCGTCAATGCCAACGCCAGCGATCCGCACTACGACGCCAAACAAGGTTCTTCTTCAGCGATCCGCGAAGGCGACCTTTTGTTGCTGGACGTATGGGGCAAGCAGAAAGCGGCGGGCAGCGTCTACTATGACGTCACCTGGGTCGGCTTTCTCGGCGCCAAGGTTCCCGAAAAGTATGTAAAAATTTTCAATGTGGTCCGTAACGCACGAGACAAAGCCGTCGAACTTATCGTTTCCAGCATTCGCGCGAGTAAACCCTTGCAAGGCTGGGAAGTGGATCAGGCCGCCCGACGGGTCATAGAAAAAGCCGGCTATGGGAAATATTTTTACCATCGCACCGGCCACAATATTGGAGAGACCATTCACGGCAACGGCGCTAACATGGATAGTCTAGAGTCGCACGACGAGCGTCGCTTGATCCCGCGCACCTGTAATTCCGTCGAGCCCGGCATCTATCTGCCGGAATTCGGAATTCGCAGCGAAGTGGATGTGTACATAGACGAAAAGGAAGCGCGCGTGACCGGTGCGGTACAAACGGAGATCTTGCCGCTGCTCGCCTGAAGGCAAGGCGAAGGCCTGAGACTACTGCAAAAGAAAACGTGCCGTGACCGACACCAACAAAAATGATCGACGAAACTAATAACAGACACTTGGAAGACGCACAGGTAGTGGCCCAAGCTCTGCCCGTCGGACCAGCGGTTGCCCCCGTGCAGACGAACGTTCTATCTTCGGATGCAGCCGCCGCAGCGCGTGCGGCTGCGCAAGACAAATTTCGCAACGAAAGCCGCGCCTTAGCCACCGGCATCGCCGGCTGGTTGTTGCCGGGTCTTGGCCATGCACTCCAGCGTATGTGGGGACGCGCGCTGGTCATCTTTCTAGCTGTCGGCAGTCTTGTCTATGCGGGCGCTTCCATGCGCGGCAACGTATTCACTTCCACCGGCTCGGATGCCTTCGATTATCTCGGCTACGTCGCCGATCTCGGCACGGGATGTTTTTATTTCCTCGCCCGCTCCATTGAGAAAAATGGGGCGGATGTTTCCCACGCAGGTGGAGATTATGGGACCCGTTTTTTGGCAACCGCGGGCGTGCTGAACTTGCTAGCAGCGCTGCACGCCTACGAAGCGGCACGGGGACGCAAAGCGTGATTTCTGCCGCTGCGCTGGCCCTCTCGCATTTTCAGGCTTTCCTGTTTTTTGCCGCAGTGATCTCCGTCTCCTTCGGCTTCCTCGGCCGCCGGCGTCCTAACGATCGCCTCAAGTACATCCTCTGGTCGTTCTTGCTCTTTGTCCTTGTCGGCATCGGCATCGGCTGGGTCATGTACCCGTTCTCGCGCTAGCCAAACTTGTACGTGATTTCGTGCAGTTTCTCGCAATTGCAATCCACGCGTGAATTGACGGAAACTTTCAGCGGATGCTATCGTAAAAACGTAAGCCGAGGTAGCTCAGTGGTAGAGCAGCCGATTCGTAATCGGCAGGTCGCGAGTTCAACTCTCGCCCTCGGCTCCA
>Ga0209526_10003337_pt1 | contig 10950 bp, 9 predicted proteins | sample JacPinW_OM2H0_M1_FD_188566 | JGI IMG/M metagenome (GOLD analysis project Ga0209526, IMG submission 188566) | Forest soil microbial communities from Algoma, Ontario, Canada - Jack Pine, Ontario site 1_JW_OM2H0_M1 (SPAdes) (version 2) | ecosystem: Environmental > Terrestrial > Soil > Boreal...
ACTTTCTCCGAGTCGTGGTCATTCATCTGGCAGCCAAAAGTTTCGAGGAAAAAAGTAGCGCCGTTTTGGTGGGGACCTGCGGACGAATCAGCCGTGGCCACGTTCTCCGGAGCAGCCGAACGCCCAGCCAGCGAGTCCAAACTAATATCGAATGTCCAGGCCATCTTGCTGTTCGCAGTCTAGCACAGGTAATAACAACCATCTTCGGGGCCACAAACATCAGACTCTTTGTGCAAACGGCAGCGTCAACCGAGCATCTCATGACTGAGTTCTTTCCCGCCCGATTTCAACTCAGTTGACCGCTCTCGGAACGGGTCGGTGCGCTATCTAAACGACAACACTTTTCTGCCGCGTTTCGTTGATTCCACGTAGGGCGTGTGCTACGGTGCTGAAGTCGGGAAAATTTTGTCACAAGTGAGGGGATGACGTATTTTTTTGCTTGCTAGCCTTTTTCTAATCGACCTAGGAAGCATCCTGGGGAACACGGGATGGGTCGCGCGCGGTGTTCTGGCCTTGCTTCTTCTCTTTTCCATTATTTCCTGGGCCATGATTTTTCAAAAGCTCGGCATGTTCGGCCGCGTCCGCCGGCAAAGCGACCAGTTCCTGCGTATCTTTCGAGCTACGCGCGGCGTCGCGAATCCGCAGGCGCTCGCATCCGCCGGTTCGCCATTCGCTTCTGTGTACGCCGCGGGCTATCGCGAATTGCAAAGTCAGGTCGGCGGCCAACCCACCAACCCGCATCCGCCAAAATTGAAGAGCCTGCAAGCCGTCACCGCAAATATGCAAGTGGCGAGCGCCGAGGAAGTGCGCCGCGTCGAAAAAGGAATGTCTTGGCTCGCCACTACCGGTTCCGTGGCACCCTTCGTCGGCCTCTTCGGCACCGTGTGGGGCATCATCGACGCCTTCTCTGGCCTCGGCAATGCCGGTGCCGCCAGTCTCCGCGCCGTCGCGCCCGGAATTTCCGAAGCGCTGCTCACCACTGCCGCCGGTCTGGCCACCGCCATTCCCGCGGTCATTTTCTACAACCAATTCCTGCAAAACATAAAAGATCTGGCGCAGCGCCTCGACACATTCACGTTGGAAGTAGCTGCCCAAATCGAAAAAACCTTCAGCTAAGGAGCTTTTTTCTTTGGCTTAATGGATTCTGACTTATGCCTTCTCTCACCAAGTCCACGCAAACCTCGCTCTCTGAGATCAACATGGTGCCGTTCATCGACATCGTGCTCGTGCTCCTGATCATCTTCATGATCACCGCGCCCATCCTGCAGTCCGGCATTGAGCTCGACGTCCCCAAAACGCACGCCGTCAAGGAAATCACCGAACAGCGTCTCGTCGTCTCGATCGACAAAGCTCAAAAGGTTTATCTCGGCAACGATCCCGTCAACATTCACCAGCTCGGCGCCAAAGTGAAATCGCAACTGAAAAAGCCGCAAGACGCCGTCTTCCTCCGCTGCGACGAAAAAGTCCCCTTCGGCATTTTCGCCAGCGTGGTGGATACCCTGCGCCAAGCCGGCATCAGCAATATCAGCATCGTCACCGAGCCCATCACCGACCGCGCGCGCACCCAATAACATGACCGTCGCCGCCAATCCGCCCTTTCCCAATCCCGACGATCTGAGTCTCAAGCGCTTCCTCGTCTACTCGCTCGTTCTCCACGGCGCGCTCGCGGCCACCATCATCGCTTCCATCGTTTTCCATTTTCAGGGCAATCGTTGGGGCGACGTCGGCGGCGGCAGCGAAGGCGAAGTCAACGTCAAGCTTGTCGGCAGCATTGGCCTGCCTATGCCCAAGCCACCGGATGTCACCGAGAGCAAGACCTTCGATCCGACCGATAGCCTTTACAAAACCCAGCCGCAACCAAAGCCGCCGGAGCCGCCCAAGCCTGAGGTTAAGATTCCTGAATTCAAAAAGGAAAAGCCGCCCAAGCAAATCCAGCACCCCTCGCGCGTTTTTGATGATCCGAAACCGGTCCCGGACAATGCTGTCGCCGCCAACGGCGGCAAAATGGATCTTCCCGTCGGCACCAGCAACGTAGCCGGCGCCGCCGCTCCTGGCGTAAAAGTGCAGGGCCAAGGTGGCGGAGACTTTGCCTCGCGATACGGTTGGTACATTGATGCGGTGCGTCGCAAAATCAGCCTCAACTGGCAGCAGTCTACGATCGATCCAGGAGTGCGTGCCGCACACGCCGCACGCTGTACGATGACCTTCACCATTGCTCGTGACGGCACCGTGAAAGACATTCACCTCGGGCAAACCAGCGGCAACTATTCCATGGACACCTCGGCGCAACGCGCGTTGCTCAGCGCCTCGCCAATGCCCGCTCTGCCTAGCGATTATTCAGGTTCATACGTCAACGTGACGTTCGATTTCGATTTAGCTATGACGCGATGAAGCGCGCCCAGCCCGGCTGCGCAGCCGCGTCAGGGGGGAACCGGAGGCGATGGTGTATAGATCACGATCTATTTCTGTTTGCATTCTGCTGCTTTGTGGGTTGTTTGTGCCGGGTCGGGCTGCGGCGCAAGCCTGGTTTACCACCGGCACCGGCCTGGGCGTAGACAAGCCTCGCGTGGCCGTAGCCGATTTCGCACCGCGCCCCGATGATGCCAAATCCCACTCGCAACTCTTCACGCAAGTCGTTCGCGACGACCTGCAATTCAGCGGCATCATCGAGCTTGTCAGCCCAAGCTTTTATCCCACGCAAGTCCCTACTGTTCCCGCCGAGCTCCGCAACCTCGACTGGACCACGCCGCAACTTAACGCCAACCTCGTGGCTTTTGGCAACCTTACCGATTCCAGCAGCGAGGTCGTAATCTCCGCCTGGCTATACGACGTTCGCAGTCCTTCCAATCAAGCCGTCGTCGGGAAGATTTATCGCGGCGCATCCACGGATGCCCAAGTCCGCAAATTCGCCCACCAGTTCGCCGACGAAATCATCAGCCGCCTTTCCGGCGGGCTCCCCGGAATAGCCTCTACACAAATCGCCTTCGTCAGCTCGCGTACCGGCACAAAAGAAATCTGGGTAATGGACTACGACGGCGCCAACCAGCATCCGCTCACTTCCCTGCACACCATCTCGCTTACGCCGCGCTGGTCCCCCGATGCCTCGCGCATCGCCTTCACCTGCTTTGAAGCGGGCCCCACCCGCGTCGTCAGCCCGCAAATCTGCATGTACTCCATCGACGCCAACAAAGTCGTCTCCTTTCCGCACTTCCGCGGCTCAAACAGTGCGCCTGCCTGGTCGCCCGATGGTTCGCAGATCATGTTCTCTTCCTCAATGGTCTCTAATCCCGAACTCTTCGTCGTCGACGCGAACGGCAGCCGCCCCAAGCGCGTCACGTACTCCAACGCCGCCAACACCTCCCCTGCATGGAATCCTAAGACCGGGCAGAGCGTTGTTTTCGTCAGCGATCGTGGCGGTATTCCCAAGCTCTACATGATGAACGCTGACGGCACGAACACGAACGAACTTGCTCTTCCCGACAAGGGCTACCTCATCGATCCTGCCTGGTCCCCCAATGGACAAATGGTCGCCTTTAGTTGGCGCCGGCCCGACGGCAATTTCGACATTTACATCATGGATCCCGCCACGCGCGAAATCCGCCAAATCACGCGCGACAGCGGCAAAAACGAGCGCCCCAGTTGGGCTCCCGACGGCCGCCATATCGTTTTCGAGTCCACGCGCAACGGCCAGCGTCAGATCTGGACCATGCTCGCCGATGGCTCCCAGGCTCATCAGCTCACCATGAACGGTCACAATGAATCGCCTAATTGGTCACCAAAATAGATTTTTGCCGATGCTGCAAAATGTGCGCCATGTATAATATATCGTGATACGAGATATCGCCCGGAACCAGCCCGTCGGTGTTACGATATTCGCCTCGGTGGGTCGAACTCGGGAAAAATTTTAGGTAGCTCTGAGGAGGATAGGAATGACTGTGGTCTCGCGTCCGTTGTACCGCTCTTTGTTGGTGGCAGGTCTTGTTGCCACCGTTTTCACGGGTGGCTGCAAAAAGAAACCAGTTGCGACAACTCCGCCGCCTGCTCCGGCCCCCGCGCCTGCCCCTGCACAACCGACCGTTACTCTTTCCGCGGATCCGACTTCCATCAATAAAGGCGACTCGTCCACACTGAGCTGGACCTCCACCAACGCGACGCAACTCACCATCGCGCCCGAGGTCGGCACTGTCACCGCCGAAGGCTCCACGAAAGTGACGCCTGCCGATTCCACAACTTACACAATCACTGCCAGCGGCCCGGGCGGCTCCGCAAACGCCACCGCGCGCGTCACCGTCAGCACCCCTGCTCCTCCCGTAGAACCAGCGCCTTCTCCGGACCTGGACGCGCTCTTCCTAAAGGAAGTCCGCGACGCCTACTTTGATTTCAACAAAGCTGACGTTCGCTCGGACGCCCGCGAAGCTCTCGCCAAAACGGCTGACTTCCTGCGGAATTATCCGCAGATTCGCGTCACCGTCGAGGGCCACTGTGACGAGCGCGGCTCCACCGAATACAACCTCGCGCTCGGCGATCGCCGCGCAGGCGCCGTCAAGCAGTATCTCGTCTCCCTGGGCATCTCCGCCGATCGCATCAGCACCGTCAGCTTCGGCAAAGAAAAGCCCTTCTGCACGCAGAGCAACGAAGCCTGCTGGCAGCAAAATCGCCGCGGTCACTTCGTCCGCGCCCAGTAACCGTAGCCCAGGCATCGCTCCGTGTAGGGGCGCAGCACTGCTGCGCCCCTAACGCCCAGGTGCTGACGTTTTGCCGCCTACTGTTTTCGAGGTTCGCCGGACTCTTTTTTCCGCGCCAGAACGCGGCGCCCGATGTCCATTGGTGCCCAAAGCAACCCCCCAGCCTAGCAACCGCTCTATCTTTAAAGTGAAGCTGGAATTGACCGTTCCGCCTTCTTCTGTAAAAGTATTCTCACCTGGCCTGTGTCAGTTCATCGAACCGTTGGGGACTCCGGCCCAGCAGTCGCTCGCCGGACACTAGGAGGATTTTTCATGCGTACACGCAACATAGCCATTTTCAGTGCCGCCGTTCTTGCCGGGGCCTTCGGCGGCAGCCTCATCGGTCCGCGCCCTGCAGAAGCCGTCGCCCGCGAAATTATCGAGCTCCAGCGCGACATCACTTCCTTGCTTCAAGGCCAGAAAGATCTTTCCACGCAGATGACGCAGGACCACACCGTCATGAAAACGCTCGTCGAGCAGTCCGGCGAGACCGTCGGCAAGCTCAATGGCACCATGAGCGCCCTGCAAAAATCCATGCAGGACGTCACTGCCAATTCCGGCGCGCGCCTAGACACCATGTCCACGCAAGTCCAGGGGCTCTCGGATAATCTCGAGGAAATCAAATCCCGCCTCGGCAAGCTAAATCAACAGTTGGTCGACCTGCAGAACACGGTGCAAAGTCTCGACGCGAAAATCTCTGGCGGTGGCACGGCAACGCCGGCGGCTGGTGGCGGAATGAGCTCTCAGCCGGCCGGTGGCAGTGTTCCTCCTACGGGAGCTGGAGCGGCTGCTGGCCCTGCGCCTTCCGCCGACACTCTCTACTCAAACGGCCTACGCGACATCACCAGCGGCAAATATGACCTCGCCCGCCAGGAATTCCAGGACTACCTCAAGTTCTACGGCGACACGGACCTCGCTTCTAACGCGCAGTTCTATCTCGGCGAAATCGCCTACTCCCAAAAGAATTACGATCAGGCCGTCACCGAATTCGACAAGGTTCTCAATAACTATCCCAAGAGCTTCAAACTCGCTCCCGCCCGCCTCCGTAAAGGCATGGCCCTCATCGAGCTCGGCCAAAAAACTTCCGGCGTCCGCGAACTCCGCGAAGTCATCAGGCGCAACCCCGGCAGTGACGAAGAGCGCAAGGCCCGCGCTAAGCTGAAAGAACTAGGTGTGGCAGCCAGCGCCAGCGCCACCCCCACTCGTTAAGCACCGCTTTTCCTCTCTGCGACCGCTCCTGTTCTCTCGATCGCTTCAGCTTGCGTCTTTAACTACTCGCTGTCTGAAATCCTCTTGTTTCGCAAAGCTGGGCACCTTAATCGACACAGCACACCTCCATTCCCTGCCGTTCTCGCCTCGCATTTTCTTCATACACTGATAAGAACCCATCGCTCTCGCTCCAAAAGGATACTCAAAAATGAAGACCCTTCTGGTTCGCATTGGACTCGCCGTGCTAGGCCTCGCTTTGACTCTTAGCTGGTGGACCATTCATCCGGGCGCCTCTCATACTCAATCCTCCAACCACATCCCGTCTAAAGTTTGGGAGGGCGGCCATACCCTGCAAGTGGAAGTGGAGAGCACATGTGCTGCAACCATGCGTATCGATTTTACCCAGCACGATAAGCCCGCCGGCGAACAACCTAGCCTGGAATCGTGGGAAAAAATTGCCCCCGGCGGCCGGTCCTGGAGCATCGCTGTTCCTCCTCACGTCGGCGGCTACGTTGAAATTGAAGCGGATTCGCCCAAGGTTGGCGACCGTCTCTCCATGCGGATTCGCGTGGATGGCAAATTAATCGACGAGAAGATGGACAAACTCGATTCGCCCCTTCCATCGGGCACCGTATTCGCTGTCCAAGATCATTACGACGACTACTCCAACGCAGGCGCTGAGGCCAGCGGCGAAGGCGAGTAATTCTATGCCATCCATCAGTCCTAACGCCGCGCATCCTTAATTACTTGTTTAGACAAACGGCCCTTCTGTTTACACATCGTTCCTCGCACCGTTTGCGCGGACCAAATAACATGGCAGGAGAGTCGGCAGCTTGAAATCAGGAGGCACCCCATGAACTCCGGCGACGCCCAGCTTCGCGCTCAATCCGAACTGCAATCCGGCGAAAGCATCTATTGGACGGGCACGGCCGATCCCGCCCGTGCCGCCATGAGCGCTCTTCCTGCCACCATCCTCGGCATTCCCTTCGCTGGCTTCGCGCTCTTTTGGATCACTCAGGCCTACCATGCCACCAACGGCATGTCCAAATCCTCGAGCAATGCCTTTACGAACGGCTTCCGCGTGTTCCCGCTATTCGGCTTGCCCTTCCTGTTCGTCGGCCTCGGCGTAATCCTCGCTCCCCTCTGGGCCTTCCTCAAAGCGGGCAGCACCGTCTATGCGGTCACCAACCAGCGCGTCATGATCATCACCGGAGACAGCAGCCGTTCCGTAAAGTCCTACACTCCCGCCGACATCGTCAGCGTCGAGCACCGCGAACGCCCAGACGGCTCCGGCGACATCGCCATTCTCACCACCGGCACAACACGCACAAACAATTCCGTCTCCCAAATCAAGGTCGCACTCGTCGGCATCCCCAATGTAAAGCAAGTCGCCCAACAAGTAATGACCCTGCACACCCAGCGCCCCGCCGCCTGATCCGTCACCCATAGCTTTGCGCGGAGTCCGGTTTCTCTCCAGGGGTCCTTGTCCCGTTTTGGGCCAAATTAACGATGACTAAACTCACCCACATTGGCGCTCGCTCTCCACGTCTGCGATAATCGACAAACACTCGAGGGCAACGTGAGCAGCACGCAAGCACAGCCAAAGTTGTGGAGCGGCAACGAGATACGCGAGACCTTCTTGCGCTTCTTTGAAGGCAAGGGCCACCGCCGCGTGCGCAGTTCCTCGCTTGTGCCCCATGGCGACCCCACCCTCCTCTTCACCAATGCTGGGATGAACCAGTTCAAGGACGTGTTTCTCGGACTCGAGAAACGCGACTACGACAAAGCCAGCTCGGCGCAGAAGTGCGTGCGCGCCGGCGGCAAGCACAACGACCTCGAAAATGTCGGCTTCACCAAGCGCCATCACACTTTTTTTGAGATGCTCGGCAATTTTTCCTTCGGCGATTACTTCAAAGAAAAAGCGATCCCGTACGCCTGGGAGCTGATCACTTCTCCGGAATGGTTCGCCATTCCCAAGGACAAACTGTACGTCACGATCTTCGGCGGCGCGGAAGTCGCGTCCGGCACCACACTCGGCGTCGACGAAGAAGCGCGCAAGTTCTGGCTCGCCCAGAATGTTCCCCCGGAGCGCATCGTCCCTATTCCCGGATTGAAGGAAAATTTCTGGGCCATGGGTGACACCGGCCCCTGTGGCCCCTGCAGCGAAATCCATTACGACATGGGCCCGCAAGCCTCCGAACAAGGTCACACGGACTGCAAGTTTCCCTGCGACTGTGGCCGCTACGTAGAAATCTGGAACTTAGTCTTCATGCAATTCAACCGCGACGCCAGGGGCAAACTAACGCTGCTCCCCCGCCCCTCAATCGACACGGGCATGGGCCTCGAGCGCGTCGCCTCAGTCCTGCAAGGCGTCATCTCCAACTACGAAACCGATCTTTTTGTGCCGTTGATGAAGCGCGCAGCACAGTTGTGCGGTGTTGACTACGAGAAAGAGATCCGATCCGAAGAAGGGAAAGGCGGCGCCGCTTCCCTTCGCGTAATCTCCGACCATGCGCGAGCGACAACATTTCTGATTGCCGATGGGGTGTTGCCCTCCAATGAGGGGCGCGGTTATGTCTTGCGGAAGATCATGCGGCGCGCGATTCGACATGCTCGCCTGCTTGGATACACAGGCCCTTTGCTAAGCGAGCTCGTCACGGATGTCAGGAACATTATGGGTCAAGCCTATCCGGAGTTGTCAGGCCCAGCGGGTGCCCACATCCGAGAAATCGCTTACGGCGAGGAGAAGCGGTTTGGCGTCACGCTCGATATTGGGCTAAAGAAGCTCGAAGAGGAACTTCGCCCGCTCACCGGATTGGTGGGAACAGCTCAGGCAAAAGGTGCTGTTTATTCAGGAGATAGCGCTTTCAAGCTTTACGACACCTATGGCTTGCCTCTCGACTTCATCACCGATGCGGCCCGAGACCTCGGAATCACCTTCGACGAGGCCGGTTTTGAACGCGCCATGCACGAGCAGAGGACGCGGGCCCGCGCGTCGTGGAAGGGCGGCGCTGGAAAAGAGGCGGCGAATCCGGCTTACGCGAAGATTGCGGAGACGTTTACAACCGAACCGGCCTTTTACTCTGCTACGAGTGCCAAAGACTGCTGCGTCGAGGCCATCATCACCAAGAATGGCTCGGTGAAGGAGCTGAAGACCGGCGAATCGGGCGAAGTTATCCTCGACCGTACCGTGATTTACGCCGAATCCGGCGGGCAGGTGGCCGATACTGGCGCGTTCTACGATCCGTCCGGCTCGCAGCTGGTCGCCGAAGTTACTGGCGCGTACTACCCTGTCGCTCGCCTCGTCGCGCACCGCGTCACAGCGAAGGACACCCTGCGCGTCGGCGATCGCGTCTCCGTGCAGGCTGATGCGGAGCGCCGCGCGCGCATCATGCGCAATCATTCCGGCACGCACCTAGTGCACGCCGCACTGCGCAATATCCTGGGCACGCACGTCAAGCAGGCCGGCTCGCTCAATGCCCCAGACCGCCTGCGCTTCGACTTTTCGCACTTCGCGCACGTCGATGCCGAAGAGCTGCGCGACATCGAGCAGCAAGTCAACGACGAGATTCGCTATAACTGCCAAATCGAGACCAATGTCACCTCGCTAGAAGACGCGCTGGCCTCCGGCGCCCTAGCTTTCTTCGGCGACAAATATCCGGAGAGCAACGTCCGCGTGGTGACCATGCCCGACCCGCGCTCGCCCCGTGGCTTCTACAGCAAGGAACTATGCGGCGGCACGCACGTCCACCGCGTGGGCGATATCGGCGTTCTAAAGATAGTCAGCGAGCAGTCCGTAGCCGCCGGCGTGCGCCGCATCGAGGCGGTGACCGGGGTCGGCGCCCTCGAGCACTACCAGCAGCGCGCCCAGCTCCTAAGCCAAATCGCCAGCAAACTCAACGTCGGCGAAGACGCCGTCCTGGCCACTGTGGAAAAGCTGTCGGAAACCTCGAAGCAGCTCGAAAAGGAACTCGAAGCCCAAAAGCGCAAAGGCGCGCTAGGGCAATTGGATGACCTAACCTCCCAGGTGCAGTTGGTCAAGGGAGTCAAGGTTATCGCCGCGGAGGTCGCCAATGTCGACCGCGAAGGCCTCCGCCAACTGGTCGATTCCTTGCGCCAAAAGCTAGGCTCGGGTGTGGTCGCCCTGGGTATGTCCGAAGACGGCAAAGTCGCTCTAATTGCAGGAGTTACGAAGGATCTGACCTCTAAAGTACACGCCGGCAAGCTGATCCAGCAATTAGCCAAACAAGTAGGCGGTTCTGGCGGCGGAAGGCCCGATCTAGCAGAGGCTGGCGGAAAGGACACATCCGCCTTAAAAAGTGCCTTGCAGTCTATTCCCTCCCTTCTCGAGCCGTTGTTATAATCCCGCCAGTTCCAGGAATGTGTCCAAGGCGAGACATAGTCGTAGCTCGCCTGCTGAGTTTTGTAACACGAAATCAACAGGTACGCTGTTTGTACCTTCCCAGCACCGATGCGCATACGCACGGCAATCCCGGCTTGCATGGTTTTGGCAACACTAGCCCTCTGCCTCCAGCCCGCCAAGGCTCAAATCGCTAAGGTTATGGACGATAGCAGCGGGCGCCAGTTCTTCATCAATTCCGAGCCGCCCCCCAGCAGATTTAGTCCGAACAAGGTTGGCACGACAAAGCCCCACGCAACCATCTACTTGCCCGCGGAATCTTCCTTTGCGGGGCACAGCCGACCGGCCATGAACATCGACCGCGACGGCGCCGAAAAGCTGGTACGTGAAGCGGCGGAACGCCACCACATGGATCCCGCGCTGGTTCGCGCGGTGATCGAGACGGAATCTGGCTGGAACGCGCGAGCCAAATCGAATAAGGGCGCTCTGGGCCTGATGCAGTTGATTCCGACCACGGCGGTCCGATTTGGCGTGAACGATGCTTTCAGCCCGCAACAAAACGTGGACGCTGGGGTTCGATATTTGAAGACGTTGCTACAACGATACAATGGCAACCTGGATTTGGCGCTGGCGGCGTACAATGCTGGGGAAGGCGCG
>Ga0209526_10003338_pt1 | contig 10950 bp, 7 predicted proteins | sample JacPinW_OM2H0_M1_FD_188566 | JGI IMG/M metagenome (GOLD analysis project Ga0209526, IMG submission 188566) | Forest soil microbial communities from Algoma, Ontario, Canada - Jack Pine, Ontario site 1_JW_OM2H0_M1 (SPAdes) (version 2) | ecosystem: Environmental > Terrestrial > Soil > Boreal...
GGAAGATGACGAGCATGTCAAGCGCTTTCTAGGGGCGCTTGGCGAGATTGCTGAGCGCGATAAAGAACGTTTGTTTTGGGTGCTGGGTGTCGATATGGCCCATATGGGATTGCGCTTCGGAGATAGGTTTGCTGCCCATGCCAACCGCGATGAGATGAACATGGTCAAAGAGCGGGATAACCTGCGGATCGATCGCATGAATGCATCGGATGCGGCCGGTTTCTGGGATCTGGTCAAGGAGAACCAGGACGACCTGAAATGGTGCGGCTCCTCCCCGCTGTACACATTCCTGAGGGCGGTGCCCCAGGCGCGGGGAACCACGGCCTTCGACGGATCTCACTCCACCCTGTCGGGCGTGGGGTCGGGGCGTCGCGACGGCCGCTGACGCCGCGGCCGGCCGTCCGGTCCCGCAGGCAGAATGCTGCCGTGACCGGACCCGAACCGACCCGTGAGATCTCGCGGCGAGGGTTCCTCGGCGTGGGCGCGGCGACCGTCGGAGCCTTGGTGGCGGCGAGCTGTTCGGATGGCGCCGGCGTCGGGCCGCCTGCACCGGTACTCGAGCCGGTTCCCGGGCGCGTGCTCGTCGACGCGTCCACGCGTCTGCGATTGTCGTGGCGCGCGGTGCCGATGGCGCGCACCTACGACGTCGAGCTCAACGGCGTCGTCGTCGCCGGTGCACTGGCGGGGACCGCCGCCGACCTGGGGTACGGCGATGGCGCGACGGGGTTCGTCGAGGGACGCAACCGGTGGCGCGTGCGCGCCCGCGACTCCTCGGCCGGGAAGTGGAGCACGGCCGGCGCGTTCGACGTCGTCAGCAGAGGGGCGGTGTTGGCGCGCCGGTTCGACTTGGAAGACGACGGCGCCATCGATCTCACGACCCGCCGCGCCAGCGGTACGACGCTCGCGGTGACCTCGTCGGCGGCGCTCGGCGTGGGCAAGGGCCTGATGATGCGGGGGGCCGACCCGGCCAGCGCGACAGCCTCGAAGAACCTGTTGCAGCAACCGCTCCGGGAGTGCTGGGTGCGTCTCGCCGTTCGCCCGCAAAGCTGGCAACGCTCCGGCGCGCGGATCCACCTCGCTCGGATCCACTCGCAGGAGCAGACTGCGTCGAGCGAGGCCCTGGTGTGGGTCACGGGGCACGGGCTGGCCGCCGGGAGCGCGCCGGGGTCCTTGGCGCCGGTCAAGGCACACTCGTGGACGCAGGTGCAGCTCGGCGTGCTCGACGACGGGAGCGTGGAGCTGTGGAGCTTCGACGGGCACCGCGAGCATCTGGTCGGGCGGGCGAGCAATCCGTCACTCGCGGGCGCAGTGAAGGACACCGTTGCGATCGGTAACGACCTGGTTCGCGCCGGCTCGACGTTCGAGGTGCACCTCGACGGGTTCGCGGTTGGCGAGGGACGGCTGCCGTGGGCGAGCACCGCGCCGCCGATCACGCCGGCGCGGCCGATCCGATTGAACCCCACCACGCTGCCATCTCGGTTCAGCTTCTGCTTCGGATCGTGCAACAACGCCAAGTCGGCGCCGTACCACGACACCGCGCTCGGCACCGCGGCCCGCCTCGATCCCGACTTCATGGTGCATCTCGGCGACTATGGCTATCCCGACAGCAACGCGTACAAGCAGACCGTCGCCGGGTACCACGCGATCTGGACCGACCTGTTCTTCGAGGAGCAGCTCGAGCTGCTGTCGCGCAAGCCGTGGCTCTACATCGCGTCCGACCACGACATGGGCAAGAACGACTGCGACATCACGAACTGCAGCCCGATCGCGAGTCGCGCCTTCACCGAGTGGCAGAACAACGACCCCAGCGCCGACGGTGAGGGCCGCTACGGCAGCGTCCTCCTCGACCGTGGGCGCGTCCAGCTGATCTGGACCGAGGGGATCGCGTTCCGCACGCTGTTGAACGGGCCCGACGGGCCCGACAAGACCGTCTTGGGGCCGAAGCAGAAGGCGTGGTTGCTCCAGCTGCTCGCCACGACCAGCGCGCGTCTGGTCATCGTCGCGTCGCAGACCTCGATCGGCTTCGTCACCGGCAGCGACTGGGCTCAGTACCCGACGGAACGGGCCGAGGTGATCCGTGCCTGCCAGTCGTCACCGGCGTCGGCGGTCCGGTTCATCAGCGGCGACTACCACCACGCGGGTTGGTCGCGGTTCGGCCCGAAGGTGGCCGAGTGGCTCGCGGCCCCGATGGCCGAGTTCCCCGAGGGGATCAACCCGCCCGCGCCGCTCGTCGACGCGTCGGCACCGGCCGCCATCGGTCCCGGCTTCATGAGCCGGCCCGAGGCATTGCGCTCGGAGAGCTGGGCCGCGTTCAACGCCTCGTCGTCGGTGGGACACGTCGTGATCGACGGCGATGCCGGGACCGCGACGTTCCAGTTGCTGGACCCGAAGGGGCAGCCCCGCACCGACGGGGCCGCCTTCACCTTTCACGAGGTCGTGCGGTACGCCTAGCTCTCCCGGTGCGAAGCTGACGGCCCCCACTCCCGAAGGAGCACCTGATGGGCCGAGTGCCGCACATCGCCACGACGACAGCGGAATCGGTCTCGGCGCCGTCGGCCTGGCCCGCCTTCCCGCGCCGCGGCATGAACGTGGTGATGGTCGTGCTCGACGACCTCGGCTTCGCCCAGCTCGGCTGCTTCGGATCCGACCTCGAGACGCCTACCTTCGACCGTCTGGCCGCCGGAGGACTTCGCTTCACCAACTTCCACACCACCGCGCTGTGCTCACCGACGCGTGCGTGCCTGCTCACCGGACGCAACCACCACCGGGTCGGTGTCGGTTTCCTTCCCGACGTCCCGATGCGGTTCCCGGGCTACACCGGGCGCATCCCACCCACGGCGTCGACGCTGGCCGAGATCCTCCGCGAGGCCGGCTACGCCACGTTCGCGGTCGGGAAATGGCATCTCACGCCCCGCGACGAGCGCACCCCGGCCGGTCCGTTCGAGCAATGGCCGCTGGGCAAGGGCTTCGAGCGGTTCTACGGCTTCCTGGGTGGCGACGCGAACCAGTGGACCCCGGATCTCGTGCGCGACAACAGCAGCACCGAGCCGCCGCGGCGCCCCGAGGACGGCTATCACCTCAGTGAAGATCTCGCCGATCAGGCCATCGCCTACATGCGCGAGCTCCGCGTGCATCAACCCGAGCGGCCGTTCTTCCTGTACCTCTCCACGGGTGCGACGCATGCGCCGCATCACGTGCCCCGCGACTGGATCGATCGTTACGCCGGTCGGTTCGACGACGGCTGGGACGTGTGGCGCTCGGCGACCCTGGCCAGGCAGCGCGCCGCGGGCATCGTTCCGCCAACAGCCCAGCTGTCGGAGCGGCCGCCGTGGGTGCAGGAGTGGGCGGGCCTCGCCGCCGACGAGCGTCGTCTCTACGCGCGGATGCAAGAGGTGTTCGCGGGGTTTGCCTCACACGCCGACCACCACGTCGGCCGGGTCGTGGCCGAGATCGAGCGCCTCGGTGAGATCGATCGCACGCTCGTCGTCGTCGCGTCCGACAACGGCTGTTCGTCGGAGGGTGGACCGCACGGCTCGGTGAACGAGCTGCGGTTCATCGCCGACATGCACGAGGATCTCGCGCAGAACCTCGAGATGATCGACGAGCTCGGCGGCTTCCGCACCTACAACCACTACCCGTGGGGCTGGGCACTGGCCGGCAACACGCCGCTGCGGCGCTGGAAGCGCTACACGTGGGAGGGCGGGATCCGCGATCCGCTCATCATCGGATGGCCGGGGCGTGTCCCCGACCCGGGCGGTGTCCGGTCCCAGTACTGCCACGCCGTCGACGTGCTGCCCACGGTGCTCGAGGCGTGCGCGCTCGAGCTACCCGACCGCGTGCGCGGAGTGCCGCAGATGTCGTTCGACGGCGTGAGCCTCGCGCCCGTCGTCGACGAGCCCGACGCGGGCGAGGTGCGAACCACGCAGTACTACGAGATGTGGGGGAGCAGGGCGATCTACCACGACGGGTGGAAGGCGGTCACGGATCACGTGAACCAACAGCACCGTGGTGAGCGCGAGCTCACCACGGGAAGCAGCGACTTCGGCTCCGACCAGTGGTCGTTGTTCAACCTGCGCGTCGACTTCTCGGAGGTCGACGATCTGGCGTCGAGCGAACCGGAGCGACTCCGGCAACTGGTCGACACCTGGTGGCTCGAGGCGGGCCGGAACGGGGTGCTGCCGCTCGACGACGGCATCGCGGAGCGCTTCGCGCACATCGATTTCCGCTGGCTGCACGGCCGGAGGCGCTACGAGCTCCTCCCCGGCACGGCGTTGCACGAGGAGGCCGGGCCGGCGCTGTTCGGCGCCGACTTTGCGCTGCTTGCCTCGTTCGGTGAACCGCTCGCACCCCACCACGAGGGCCTGCTCTGCGAGCAGGGCGACTGGACGAACGGGTGGGCCTGGTTCGTGGCCGGCGGGACGGTCACATGGGTGTTGAACTTCGTCGGTGCCTCGACCCACCGCGTCCAAGGGTCGGTGCCCCCCGATGCGGGCACGCTGGGGTTCTCGTTGCGCCGCCGCGGCGACGGGAGCGCGATCGGCTCCATGTTCGCGGGCGACGCGTTGCTCGCCGAGGAGGTGGTCCCCGTCGACGTACCGTTCCGCTGGAACCCGAACGGCGCGTTCCTCACGGTTGGATTCGGTCGCGGCTTCCCGGTCTGCGACGACTACTCCCCGCCGTTCCGCTTCAGCGGCGCGCTCGACCAGGTCGTGATCGGCGTCGGTGAGTCGACGCTGCCCGAACCCGCACACCGGATCGAGACCGCGTTCCGCCACCAGTAGGCCGAAGCAATCAGCCAGGACGCGACTCGGCCCGAGCAGCGAGCGCCGCCCGGGCCGAGTGTGAGCTTGGTTCGAGCGGCTCAGCTCTTCGGGAATCCGATCAGGTTGAAGACGTTCGCCGGGTCACAGTTGAAGACGTCGTCCTTGTTCGGCTTCAGGATGTCCTTGTTGACGATGAACCCGTTGGGCGTTGCTTCCATGAGCGTGAAGCACTGACTCTGCGGGGTGCTCGCAGGGCCCGGCTTGTTGGCGGAGTGGAGCCCGCCGCCGGTCCAGTTCTCGACCGCACCCGCCTTTTGCATCACGCACGCGCGGGTGAGATTGGAGCCACACTCCTTGGCCGACTGCGCCCACAGCAACCATGCCGACCACGCGTTCATGCCGAGGCCCTTCGGCTTGGCGCCCGTGTACTGCGCCAGCAGGTCGATGTACTCCTTTGTCGCCGGGTTCTTGTTGGCGAGCTCGAACGGCCACTGGTAGCTGTTGACGAGCACCTTCGTACCGCTGAGCGACGCCCCGGCTTGCGCAATCAGCGTCGGGTCGTACATGTTGGCGTCGAGGATCGCGTACTTCGGGTGATAGCCGACACTGTCGAGCCCCTTGAGCAGCGCGACGACGAAGTTGGGCTGGCTCTGCATGGTGAACACCTGGGCGCCCTTGGCCTGGAGGTTCTGGGCATAGGGGCGCCAGGTGTCGACCTGGAGCGGCAGCTCGTCGTAGTAGACCTCGCCGAAACCGAGCTGCTTCGCGGCCTGGCGGTTGCGGTCGCCCGAGTCCTTGATCGCCTGGAACTGGCTGCTGAGCATCGCGTAGTGCTGTACCGCCTGCGGGTCGAACGCGTTCAGGACGCGGTACGCGCCTTCGACACGGCTCTGGAAGTCGGGCGTCGGGATGGCCTGGATCGACAACTTCGCGCGGCCTGCCTGCGACGAGACGTCGTACGCACTGATCTCCGGGAGTCCGCACTTCGTGCGCTGGTCGACGCCGCCCGCGTCGAGGGCCTCGCCGTTCCCGACGAGCGAGAAGTCGACCCCGCACGCCTGGAGCATCCGGGCCGGGACCTCGAAGAGCTTCGCGTCCCACTTGTCGAGTTGGAGCTTGCGGCCGAGGATCCCGCCCGCAGCGTTGCACCATTGGACGAACGCGTCGGCGCTGTCGAAGAGCTCCTGGTTGAGCCCCGGCTGCGTGGTGTTTCCAGGGTCGGACATCGTGCCGACGCGGATGCTGGTGTCGGTCACCGCCTTGTCGGTGGCGCCCTTCGCGTTCCCGGGCCCGCACACGCCCTTGAGGGTCCCGAAGTCACCGGTGCCGGTCTTGCTGGTGTTGCTCGCCGTCGTGCTCGAGTTGCCCTTCGAGGTGTTGCCGCTCGACCGGCTGCACCCTGCGGCGATCGTCGCGATGACGATCAGCGGAACGCACCAACGCAACGCCCTCATGCAGAATTTCCCTTCCCCCGAATCGCCTCGTCGGACCGACGAGGCCGCGACACGCTAATACGAAACTGAAACAGGTTCTCGGTCCTGTGTTGTACCCGGAATTCAGTTGTTCGCCACGCCCAGGCCGTCGGACTTCGGCGCGGCGGTGCCGACGATCCGGTCGGTTTGCGCTTGCTGCTCGTAGATCAGGCGTGCCAACCAGAAGCGCAGGAACTGCGCAAGCGAGTAGCGCAGGAACACCGCCGCGCCGACCACGCTCAGCGACACGCCGATGAGCGCGACGACGATGTAGTCCTGCTGCGCGGCGCCGGTCGCAGAGTGCGACCCGAAGTACGCCACGACAGTGACGATCAACCCCGCCAGCATCCCGACCACGCCGGCGCGCAACAGTTGCGCGTCGCGGCCGCCGGCCGGGTCGCGAAGTCGCATCCCCGCGATCTCCGCCTTGAACTGCTCGACCCGCTCCGTGCTCTCGATCATCGTTTCACCTTCACCTTCGACCCGATCGCATTCCAGCCCGTCTCGCCGACCGATCTCGTCGCGTCACTACCCTCCCAAGTAGGCGGCGCTCAGCTCCGATTCCATCTCCGCCGGTGACCCGGCCTTCACAACCCGGCCCTGCACCATGATCGCCGCGTAGTCGGCGACGCCGAGGACCGTCGCCGCGAACTGCTCGACCACGAGGATCGATACACCTTCCTTGGCGACTTGCGCCACGACCTCGTAGATCTGTTCGACGATGAGCGGCGCGAGGCCCATCGACAACTCGTCGAGGAGGAGCAGTGCCGGCCGGGTCGCGAGTGCACGCGCCATCGAGAGCATCTGTTGCTCGCCGCCCGACAGCGTGCCGGCCTGTTGGTGGCGCCGCTCCTTCAGACGCGGGAAGCGCGCGAAGGTGGCCTCTTCGACCTCCGGGAGCGTGACGCCCGCGAACGTCGCCATGCGGAGGTTCTCGCGCACTGTGAGGTTGGGGAAGACGCCGCGACCTTCGGGGATGGTGCACACGCCGCGCCGGGCGAGCTCGTCGGCCTTGGCGCCGGTGACCTGGCGGCCCGCCATGTACACATCGCCGCGGGTCGGCCGGTGCAACCCCGCGGCCACCCGCAGCATCGTGGTCTTGCCGGCTCCGTTGGGTCCGAGCATCGCGAACACCGTGCCGGCCGGGATCGCGAAGTCGACGCCGTGCAGCACCTCGATGCGCTCGTAGGCGGCACGGACGCCGCGCAGCTCGAGGAGCGGTTCCTGCACGCCGTCGGCTCCGGCCGCCAGTCCGTCGGGTGCGAAGCTCATGCCGTCGGCTCCGCCTGCGTGCCGAGGTAGGCCGCGAGCACCGCGTCGTTGACCCGGATCTCCTCGGGAGGCCCGAACGCGATGATCTCGCCGAAATCGAGCACGTGGATCTGTTCGCACACCTCCATCACCAGAGCCACGTCGTGCTCGACGAGGAGCACCGCCATCCCCTCGGCCGCGAGCTCACGCAGCAGCGCGGCGAAACGGTCGGTCTCCGAGTCGTCCTGACCGGCCGCGGGCTCGTCGAGCAGCAAGACCCGCGGGTTCGTCGCGAGCGCCCGGCCGAGCTCGATGAGCCGTCCCTGGCCGGTGGGCAGCGAGTCGACCCGGATGTCGGCAACGTCGGTCAGGCCGATGCGTTCGATGATCGAGTCGGCGACCGTGTCGGGGGAGTGGCGTTGGTGCGACCATCCCTTGTGGATGTCGGCCGCGACGCGGATGTTCTCGCGCGCGGTGAGCGCCGAGAAGAGCTCGAGCCGCTGGAACGTACGGGCGAGACCCTTGCGCGCCCGCTTGTACGGCGACAGCTTCGTGATGTCCTCGCCGTCGAGCGTCACCCGGCCCGCGGTCGGCTGCAGCAGTCCGGTGATGACGTTGAACAGCGTCGTCTTGCCCGCGCCGTTCGGTCCGATCAAGCCGGTGACGCAGCCCGACTCCGCGGTGAGGTCGACCGAGTTGACCGCCACGTTGCCGCTGAAGCGGACGGTGACCGAGCTGACCGAGAGATTCGCCATCAGCCCGCACGCTCCGGCAGGGCCAGCTCGCGGTCCATCTCGGCGACGTCGTTGGGCGTGAACGGCTGCGTGACGCCGATCCATTCCAGCGGCACCGGCCGCGGCTCGCCGGTTCCGGTCGCAGCCGTCCGCCGCCGCTGCAGGTAATCCGCCAGCTGCGGGCCGAGCACGAGCAGACCCAGCTCCAGGACCACGAACGGCCAGTTGGCAATGGTTCCGGTCGTGCGCAGAAGCCACACCACGACCATGCCGCCGATGAGGGCGACGATCGACAGCGGCTCCTTCCACATCACCTTCCAGCGCGGGTGGATGTCGTTCTGGATGAACCCGTTGGGGTTCTTGCCGAGGCCGATGCCCGCGAAGCCGACCAGCACCGTCTGGAGCTGCTTCAACGACGGGAACAGGTTGGCGAGGATGGGCGCGCCGAGGAAGAGACCGGCCGAGAACGCTCCTGCGGCGGAGCCGATCCCTGCGATCACCATGACCAGCAGGATCGACAGGCCGGTGAAGAACTCGAACAGCGACGGGTCGGCAACCCGGAGCGCGCCGCCGTAGATGGCGCCGCCGATCCCGGCGATGCCGGCCGAGAGCGCGAACACCGCGAGCTTCGTGAACGTGAGGTTCAGACCGAGCGTCGCGCACGCGGCCGGGCTGTCCTTCATGGCGAGAAGCCGTTGGCCGAAGCCGCTTCGTCTCACCCACACGATCAGCAGGCTGAACATCGCGAACGCGATCGAGCCGAAGATGAAGTACGCGCGATCACTGTCGGCTTGATAGCCGAACACCCCGATCCGGCCGATGGTCAGCGAACCCTGCTGGAAGATGTCGAACGAGTGATGGAACACCGTGAACTTCGGCAGGAGCCACAGCCATCGATCGAGCGCGACCGCGAACGCCCCTGTGGCCAGCGCCAGGTAGATGCCCGACAACCGCAGCGCAGGGAGGGCGATGACCGCACCGACCGCGGCGGCGATGAGGCCGCCGGCCAGGATCGCGAGCGGGTTGCCGTGGGCGCCGCCCAGGTGGGCCATCGTCACCGCGCCGATCGCGCCGAACGACAGCTGACACAGCGAGATCTGCCCCGCGTACCCGATCAACGGGATCATCGAGAGCCCGATGATGCCGAGTCCCCACATCTTGTTGACGTTGTTCAGGTCGCCCTTGCCGACGACGAGTGTCATCATCGCCGCGCCGACGATCATCACCGCGGCGAAGAACAGCGCGCCCGACCACGTCGGCTTGGGCATGTTCTCGCGCGTGCGGAGCACGCCGTGACCCCGGAGCCGGGTCTGCGGCAACACGAGCAGGATGACGAAGAGCATGATGATCGGCACCGACGCCACCAGCCCGGTGAGGTATGGGGTCACCGTGGTCGGCACCTTGTTGATGATGTAGCCGCGTGAGTAGTCGGCCGCGAGGCCGAGCACGACCGCTCCGACGAAGGTCATCGGCAGGCTGCGCAGGCGTCCGAACATCGCCGCGGCATACGCGTTGACGATCAGCAGTGTGAGCGGCAGCGCGGAGAGCAGGAGCGTCGGGGAGATGAGGATCCCGCTCAGCGCGGCGAGCGACGATCCGATGGCCCAGGCGAGCATCGAGCTGGCGTCGGGCCGGGCCCCGTTGAGCTGGGCCAGTGGACGGTCGTCGACCGCGGCCCGCATCGACACCCCGACCCGGGTGCGGTACAGCAGAAGCCGCAGGCCGCCGGCGACGAGCAGGGCGATGACGAAGGCCGCGATCTCGTGGTACGAGAGCCGGACCCCGAGCACCGAGACCGCGTTGCCCTCCCAGAACCCGCGGATCGGGCGGGCCTTGTTGGGGTCCCAGATCCACAGGGACAACCCGAGCAGCGACACGAGGAGGCTGAGGGTCGCGACCAGCTTGGTTGTCTCCGACGTGCCCTGCAGGCCGCGCATGATGACGAACTCGATGATCGCCCCGAACAGGGGCCCGAGGATCAGCAGGACGACGATGAGGGCGAGCGGCGCCGGCCAACCCCAGCCGAATCGAAGGTCCCAGTAGGCGAAGGCGGCCACCATCCCGGTCGCGCCGTGCGCGAAGTTGAAGACGCCCGTCGTGGTGTACGTGAGGACGAGGCCGCTGGCTGCTACCGCGTAGATCGAAGCGGTGATGAGACCGCTGAACGTGTAGCCGAGGAACGCGTGCAATTACTCCCCCCGGAGCCGCGGCTGGGGGCTCCAACCAGACGGCCCGGTGGATACCGGACCCCGTTCCCCCAAACGGACCGCATCTGACGTGACGTTAGCTACACGGTGGCGCCGCTTCCAGCGGTTGCCGGGGATTCTTTCGGTACGCACGTATCGGGCAGCGGCATGATCGGCGCCGCCGCGCGACCCCCGGCTCTGCGGCCCCGCCGCCCTGAGGGACATGACCTAGAATCGACGCTCCCTGCGCTCGTAGCTCAATGGATAGAGCATCTGACTACGGATCAGAAGGTTGGGGGTTCGACTCCCTCCGAGCGCGCTAGGCAAGGTGCAGGTCGGACCGGGGCTCGAGCGTCACGTATGGCCAGGCGCCGCTGCTCAGCGGGTCGATGCGACGGTCCGAGTCATTGCCGTGATGCCGTGGTGCGGTCAGCTAGCCCCGCCGGGTTGTTGCCGACTTGGCGATCTCTCCGAGAGCCCACTGGGCCGCCCACACTGAACCGGCCGGAGAGAAGTGTGCGCCGTCGGGGCGGGGACGGCGCCC
>Ga0209526_10003339_pt1 | contig 10950 bp, 11 predicted proteins | sample JacPinW_OM2H0_M1_FD_188566 | JGI IMG/M metagenome (GOLD analysis project Ga0209526, IMG submission 188566) | Forest soil microbial communities from Algoma, Ontario, Canada - Jack Pine, Ontario site 1_JW_OM2H0_M1 (SPAdes) (version 2) | ecosystem: Environmental > Terrestrial > Soil > Boreal...
ATTCCGGAAAATCTGATCGCCGCTCTGCGCCGTAGGGGTACCAAGGACCTCACCATCATCAGCAACAATCCTGGCTCGGACGACTTTGGCATCGGTTTGCTCCTGCTGAATCACCAGGTCAGAAAAATGGTTTCGAGCTACGTCGGCGAAAACAAGGTTTTTGAGCAAATGGTGTTGAAGGGCGAACTGCAGATGGAGTTGAACCCGCAGGGCACCCTGGCGGAGCGCATTCGCGCGGGTGGTGCTGGCATTCCCGCCTTTTACACGCCGACCGGCTACGGCACCATGGTCGCCGAAGGCAAGGAAGCCCGCGAATTCGCCGGCCGCCCGTATGTTCTGGAGCGCGCCATTCGCGGCGATTTTGCTTTCATCAAAGCCTCGAAGGGCGACCGCTGGGGCAACCTCGCGTACCGCAAAACCGCGCGTAACTTCAATCCCATGATGGCCACTGCCGCGGACTACGTCATCGCCGAGGTGGAAGAACTGGTCGATCTTGGCCAGCTCACCCCCGACCAAATCCATACGCCCGGGATTTTCGTCGATGCCATCTTGCAAGGTTCCCGCTACGAAAAGCGCATCGAGCGCCGCACCACGCGCAAGTAATGCTCAACTGGTAGTGGGGCGCAGCCATGCTGCGCCCCACTACCGAGGACACCACCATGCCTCTCAACGACGATCAAAAACGTGAACGCATCGCCCGGCGCATTGCTCTCGAACTGCGTGACGGCTACTATGTCAATCTCGGCATCGGCATGCCCACGCTTGTCGCGAATTACGTCCCTAAGGGCATCGACGTGGTGCTGCAATCCGAAAACGGCATGATGGGTGTCGGCCCCTATCCTCTCGATTCAGAAATTGACCCTGACCTCATCAACGCCGGTAAAGAAACGGTCACCGAACTGCCCGGCACCTGTTATTTTTCCTCCGCCGATTCGTTCGCGATGATTCGCGGCGGCCACATAGACCTCACTGTTCTCGGAGCGCTCCAGGTGGATGAAAAAGGAACCCTCGCCAATTGGGCCATTCCCGGTAAGATGCTCAAAGGCATGGGCGGTGCCATGGATCTGGTGGCGGGAGCCAAGCGCGTCTTCATTGCCATGGAGCACGCCACCCGCGACAACAAACCGAAAATCATGACAAAGTGCTCGCTCCCGCTCACCGGCGTGGAAGTCGTCGATCATATCGTCACCGAGCTCGCGCTCATCGATGTAACGCCCGAAGGGCTTGTCCTCCGTGAGCTGGCACCCGACGCTACCCTCGAACAAGTCCAGTCCGTAACCGAACCGAAGCTCCTTCTTCCCCCCGGTGGCCCGGCTTCCATGGCGATCTGATCAGCTGAGGTGCTCGGCGGCCTCAGGCCACGGCTGCATCCAAGCGCGAGGGCTTCAGGCACTGACGTCCAGGTAGGGGAGGCCAAACGATTCCGGATGAAGCGCAAGAAAACAAAGACTAATCGGCCGAAGCTTCCGCACATCACTGAGGAAATGAAGCAATGGTCCGCGATGCTCGGCCAGGAGCTAAGTGGCTGGTCGCACGCCAAGTCGCGCCCGATGTTCGGCTTGCTGGCCTTCTACCGGAAAGCCAAGATTTTTGCTGGTCTGCCGGTTACCCGAGGCATAAAGAGCCCCAATTCCGTTATTTTCAAGATCAATCCCATGCCGTCCGACTTGTTGCGTCGCGCCATTCAGGATCCCCGTATCGATACGGACAGCGCCCTTCCCGGAACGCGCTGGTACGCCTTCGAGCTGAATTCCGCCGACGATCTGCGCGATGCCCTGTGGTGGTTGAACCAGGCCTACGAACGAGCGAAATAGCAGGAGCAGCGTCCGGATTACGTTCCTGAACTGCTCAGGTGACGAGTGATAGTGAACGAGTAGTGGACGGCGGAAATGGTGGCGAACGCGGCGACCGTGTAGATCAAGAGGTGACTGATGGCTCCCAGCCGTGGATCAGGATGGGCGGCTGCGAGAACCACGGTGAAGACAAGAATGATCTCAAACATGGTGGTCACCTTGCCCAAGATGCTGGGCGGAAACGGGCGATAGCCGGAGATGAGAATAATCACCACAGCGACGATGAGAATAAGGATGTCGCGGCTGAGAACGATGATGGTGAGCCACCAGGCGATCTCGTGCTTAAAAGCCAGAATAGCAAAAGAAGAGGACAGCAGCAGCTTGTCGGCGATGGGATCGAGATACGCTCCGAGTGCCGAGCGCTGATTGAGCTTCCGGGCCAGCAGGCCATCGATGCCGTCGCTGAGACCCGCGACAACCAGAACGAGAAGCGCCCACTTGTATCGTTCGTAGGAAATAAGGCTGAGAAAAACAGGAAGAAATCCGAGACGCAGAAGCGTGATTTGATTGGGTACTGTCCAGATCCGGCCTTTCATTCTAGTTGAGAATAGCGCAGTTCAGGCGAACTGCGCCAAATAGTCGAGCAGGCCACGGCCGACTTTGCGGGCGAAGAGCTCGTCCATCGAAGGGATGGCGCCGGAAGGTTCGTCGAGAGTGATGCGCTCGATCCGCGTCATCGGAAAGAACAGCGTGGACACGCCCACGCGCTCCGTGTCCGGCTCGTTGATCTGCCGGATGAAGTGGTCGAACGAATTCAGGTCGATGCCTCGAAGGGTAATTCCCGCCGTGTTGATCGTCAACAACTCGCCCCAGACCTTTTCCTTGGGCGTATGCAAGCTGACAACGACGATCGAGTGTGGATTCATGGATAGCGGCAGGCTTCCCCCCTCAGGATAGCGCAATCGGCAATGCGCCGGGAGGCCCGATGCGCGGCAGTGCGGAAAGAGTTGACAGTGCACTCTTCCGCGATGCCGCAAGCTCGCACGAGCTTACGAACCGGGCAAAGGGTCCCGATAGTGCAGAATCATCAGCCCGAAGCTCGCAATCACAACCACCGCCGCCAGCCACCCCAGCGCATAGGCTGTACGCCGCTCACTCGGACTGGCCGGCTCGCGGTCCGCAAATAGCTTCCCCAGAGCGAATCCTGCCGCCAATCCGCCAGCGTGCGCCCAGTTGTCCACGCCCCGCATCAAAAAGCCAAACACAAAAATCGACACAACCCAGGAAATAAGTCTCGAGCGCAGTTGTTGCATATGCGCGCCGCTGCGCTTCGTGGTGATGGCGATCATTAAGCCGATCAGTCCCAGAATCGGCGCACTCGCGCCGACCGAGTTATGCCCGGCGAAGGCACTCAACAGGAATCCCGTGAGGCCGGTGGCCGTGTACAAGAACAAGAACCTCGCCGAACCATAAACCTCTTCGACCACCGGCCCGATATCCATCAACACCATCATGTTGAAGCCGATATGAATCAAACCGCCGTGCAGATACATGGCGGTCACCAGGCGATACCACTGGTGCAGGATAAAGATCGAGTAAGGAAAACTCTCACCCAATCGATAGAGCGGCTCGCCACCCATGCCCCACAAAATGCTCAGTCCGCCACCTTGGCCGGCGCTCGCCGTGGCCACCCAACTCACCCCGAACAGCAAAACATTTACAATCAGCAGTGCCGTGGTCACGGGGGCGTGGCCGCCGAAGAATCCGGAGAGCCCCTTGCTCACCGCCGCCAGCGAAAATCTCAGGTTTGTCCCACATTGATGACATCGCGTGGCGCTAATTCCCACCAACGACCCGCAGGCGGGGCAGAGCTTCGGCCGGGGCGGCTGGCTTCCGCCGCCGAAAAATCCGCGCAGTACGTTCTTCCATCGTTCGATGCGATACTGCCATTGATAGGGAAGCGCCAACTCTCCTCCTTGCGGCACTTGCGAAGCGTTCCTATAATACCCAAATCACGCCGGGAGTTCCGGCAAGCGCAAAAATGGACAAATTTGAAGATATCGGCCGCCGGCTGGACGAAGAACTCACCCGCCTTCGTCGCTACATCGAGGAAGAAGTAGCGCCGGAGACGGAACGCCGCACCGCGGAGTTCCTTCGCGAGGTTTCCATCAAACTCACGGAAGCGGCCGCCAAGCTCGAAGCGCGCATGGCCTCGCGGCGACCTCCCGGGCCACCGGGTTCTCCATCATGAGCCGGACCTGCCTGTGACCGAGGCCAGAAAGGCACATCGAGGTTTCCCCAATTCCGCGAAGGCGTCCCTGTTTCCACGAGCCGTCCCGGTCTCGACCAGCGTTCGTTCATTCGATGTCTGCGTCGTCTCTGTCCTCTGCGTTTCTTTTTTCTGCGGTTGCGCCGCGCGGCCGCGCGCCGCAAATCGCCAGCCTCCGCCGATTCAGCCATCCGCGGCGCCTCCAGCCGCTCCCGAAGCCCCCAGGCGCGATGGAAATGCAGCGCCCGCGCCGGATGCGCGGCCTGCCGTGTCCACCGAAGAAGGAAAGGCCTCGTGGTACGGCGCGCCGTTCCACGGCCGCCGGGCGTCGAACGGTGAAATCTACGATATGAACAAGCTCACCGCGGCGCACCGCACTCTGCCGTTCGACACCCTGGTCCGCGTCATCAACCTCAATAACGGAAAATCCACCGTCGTGCGCATCACGGACCGCGGACCGTTCGTCGACAACCGCATCATCGATATTTCCCTCGCCGCCGCTCGCGAAATCGAATCGGTTGGCCCCGGCGTCGTCCCCGTGCGCCTCGAAATCCTTTCCGCGATCGATCCCAACTCGGGTTTCTTCACCGTGCAAGTCGGCGCCTTCCGCGACCGCGCCAATGCCGAACGCCTCCGCGAGCGCTTGAGCGCTTCCTATTCACCGATCTTTATTCAGCAAATTAACACCTCCGAGGGCGCGTTTTATCGCGTACGCGTCGGGAAAATTCCGGGGCAAGACTCGGCGAACCAAATCGGAGAGCAGCTTCGCAACCGCGAAGGCTTCACGCCCATGGTCATCCGCCTGGACGAAACCCCGCCTGCTGGAGGGAACTCATGAACGCCGACTGCTTGTTTTGCAAGATCGCAGCCAAACAAATTCCTTCCAAGATCGTGTACGACGATGATGACGTCTTCGCCTTCGAAGATATCGGCCCACAGGCGCCTACCCACATTCTGATCTGCCCCCGGAAACATTTTGCGTCGCTGAACGAAGCGACCGCCGAAGACCAAGCGGTCCTGGGCAAGCTGCAACTGGTGGCCGCGGAGATCGCTCGCAAGTGCAATCTTCTCGCCGGTTACCGTACGGTGTTGAACAACGGGAGTGGCGCAGGCCAGTCCGTCTCCCATCTTCATCTGCATCTTCTCGGAGGCAGAGCTTTTCGCTGGCCGCCCGGCTAGCGGTTCGGTCTGCCGGCTTTGTCCATCGCGCAACTCAGGCTAAGATACTGGCCGCTTCGAGGAGGTTGCATGCGGCGTTCGGCCGTAGTCTCTTTCTTGTTTCGCGTGCTTTTTGTTGTCGTTCTCGCAAATCATCCGATCACCAAGGCCGCCGAGGAAGGTGCAACGCCGGCTCCCGCGCCATCCACATCCAGGACCCTCACCGTCGATCGCATCTATGGCGAGCCAAGTTTGAGCGGCCAGCTGACCAGCGGCCTCGCATGGGCTCCGGACGGAAAGCGGATCGGTTTTTTCAGAAACGTAACGACGGGACCCGCCAAAGACACCGGCAAGGAGCTGTGGATCATGGATGCGGCTTCCGGCAAGAGTCAGCTTCTGGTTTCCGCCAGCAAACTTGAATCCGTGCTTCCCGGCGAGCCGGGAGATGCGACTCAGGCTACGGGCCTTGGCCGCCACACTCCTGCGCAATACCAATGGGCTCCGGATGGAACCGCGCTGCTCTTCCAAGGCCCGACCTCGCTGGTGTGGTTTGACTGGAAAACGCAGGCGGCGCGCACTTTGGTTTCCGGTAAGAAAGACATCATGGACCCGAAGGTTTCACCGGACGGGCGGTACGTAAGTTTCGTTCGCGATCACAATCTCTGGCTCGTCAGCGTCGCGGAGGGGAGGGAGCGCGCCTTCACGCAAGACGGCACGGAAGCAATTCGGAAGGGTGAGCTGGATTGGGTATATCCGGAAGAATTGGAAATCACCACGGCATACTGGTGGGCACCGGATTCCTCGGCGATCGCTTATCTGGAGATGGATGAGCGCAAAGTGGCGCAATATCCGCTGGTGGATTTTGCATCCTACACGGGCGAAGCCGAACAAGAACGGTATCCTCCGGCGGGCGGCGCGAATCCGCTTGTGCGTGTTTTGGTTGCCTCCGTCGACGGGGGCGAAGCGCGCGTCATGGACACGGGCGCAGAAACTGATGTGTACATCCCGCGGGTGAATTGGCTCGTCGATTCGAGGCATCTGGCGATACAGAGGCTCAATCGCACGCAGACCGTGCTCGATCTCTTGATCGGGGATACCGCCTCCGGCGAGAGCCGCGTCGCGCTGTCTGAAAAGGATCAGTATTGGATCAACGTCAGCGATGATCTTCATTTTTTCAAAGATGGTAGGCGATTTCTGTGGTCCAGCGAGCGTTCCGGTTACCGGCACCTTTATTTGTACGACCTCTCAGGAAAGCAACTCGCGCAGCTTACCAAGGGTGAATGGGAAGTTTTCGCGGTGCACGGCGTCGACGAAGCGAAGGGCTTGGTTTATTTCGGGGCAGCGGAAACATCTCCGCTCGAGCGGCATCTCTATCGCGTCGCTCTCGATGGTTCGGGGTTCGCGCGAATCACGAAAGACGGCGGCACGCACGGGGTCGAACTTGCCCCGGACGCCTCGGCTTTCATCGACACCTACTCGAACAGCATGAACCCGCCGCGTCAGGATCTTTTGCGGGCTGACGGATCGCGCGTCGCCGTTATCAACGAAAACAAAGTCGCCGAGCTTGCCGATTTCCATTTGTCGCCGGTGCAATTTCTTACGGTGAGATCGCGTGACGGCGTTCCACTCAACGCCATGATGATCAAGCCGCCGGACTTCGATCCGGCGCGAAAATATCCTGTCCTCGTTTTTACCTACGGGGGGCCGCACGCGCAAGTGGTTCTGGACGCGTGGGGGCGCACTAACTTCCTGTGGCACGAGATGATGGCGCAGATGGGCTACATCATTTTCGCACTCGACAATCGGGGCTCCGCCGGTCGTGGGCATCTTTTCGAGCAGCCCATTCATTTTCACCCCGGCGCACAGGAACTCTCCGATCAGCGCGACGGCGTCGCCTATTTGAAATTGCTCCCGTATGTGGACGCGAAGCGCCTCGGGATCTGGGGTTGGAGCTATGGCGGCCACATGACGCTGCACGCGATGTTTGAAGCCCCCGAGGATTTCAAGGTGGGCTTCGCGGGTGGTCCGGTGACGGATTGGCATTTCTACGACACGATCTATACCGAGAGATACCTCGGACTATTACCGCAGAATGAAAAGAACTACGAAGAATCTTCTCCCATCAAAAACGCCGCGAATCTCAAGGGCAAGCTACTGATCGCTCATGGAACCGGCGACGACAACGTGCACTTTTCCAACACGCTCGCGTTGATCCATCAACTGATCGAGGCCGGGAAGTACGTCGAGGTGTTGCCCTTTCCTGGGCGGGGCCACGGTGTCAGCGATCCGCCTGCGCGCCGCGTTCTGATGCGACGAGTGACGCAGTTTTTCCTCGACAATTTGTAGACCGATGCGTCCACCTGGTTACTCACCCATGCCGGCAATGAAGCGATTCACGCAAGCGATCTTGAATAAATTCGGGTACCGGCTCAGCCGGATCGAAGATCCTACTGCGCAGGCTTATGGGTTGGACTGCTTTTTTTCGATACTTAAGGGGCGCGGCTTTTCGCCGAAACATGTGATTGATGTGGGCGCGAACCGGGGTGCCTGGACTCGGGCGGCCATCCGCTATTTTCCGGATGCGTACTATTCGCTGGTCGAGCCGCAAGATCATTTGAAGGCGAACATACAGGATTTGATCGAACGCGGCTGCAAGATTCAATGGATCAACGCGGGGGCGGGGAACAAGCCGGGGAGTCTGCCTTTTGCGATTTCGTGGCGGGACGACTCGAGTAGTTTCGTAATACCTGGAGGGCAGGGTCAGTCGCCGGGCCCCCAGCCGGCGCTGGTGAGAGTAACGACGCTGAATGAAATCGCCGCCAGCAGCACCGCGCCTCCACCGGAAATGGTAAAGATCGATGCCGAAGGATTCGATTTGAAGGTGTTGGCGGGTGGCTCCGAACTGTTGGGCAAGACTGATATTTTTCTGGTGGAAGCAATGGTTTGCGCGCCTGACTATGAAAACACTTTGGCGCAAGTGATGCAGCGGATGGCGGCTGCGGGCTACCGCCTGATTGATATTACCGGTCTCGAGCGAAGCCCAAAGCATCGAGTGCTCTGGCTCTGCGAAGCGGCTTTCCTGAGAACGGGCAGCCGGCTGTTTGACGGTGTCACATCATACGAATAGCGGCGTACAGCAAGACGCCGTGATGCTGAATGCGGCACCAAGTCTTACGGCTTGTCTGGCTTGTCCGATTTATCAGGCTTGACCTCGACCGCGGGACCAATCTTGATGGTCGCCCCAAAGCGTTTGTAATTCGCGTAGCGAACGGTCATGCGCATGTGAATTGTGCCGGTGCTGAAGCGCAGCTCGTCATCAGAACGCGTGTAGGTCGGAAACCAGTAGTGGCCCTCGATGTTTTCGCGGAAGGTCTCAAAGCGCGGAAAGATATTCTCGTTGCCCTTTTTGATGATGTCCGGCACGGCTTTGCCGTCCGACTTCACAATATTCAGGTCCTTGTCGTCTACCCAGATGCGTCCTTGAAAATAGCGCTGATTCTTCTCGATTTTCTTGGGCTTGACATCGAACACGTAGGTACTGAGTTCGTCCAGCTGTTCCCGGCCAACGTAGTTGACGTCGTACTTCGGCAGCTCGTCGGAGGTAAGCACGAAGGGCTGAACATGCTCGAGGTCATCCAGATCCTGCTGCGACAGAGAAATGCGCTGGAGGGTGGGGGGAGGAGCGGAGATGACCTTCTCATAGCGCTTGCCGTCCGGTGTAAACAGAATGTCGCTAGTCATGCGGTGCTCGCCATCCGGACGACCGTCGTAATCAATGGTTTGCACGACGAAGGTCTGCGTGTAGGTATAGTTGTCGCGTTCTTTCTTGAATTCTAACTCGCGCTCGCCGAACTTTTTGACGATTTGCTCGACGGGGATGTCGGGCGGCTGATTGGAAATCGTCGACGCATCGCTTTTTTGAGCTGCGGCGGGAGCAGGTGCGGCTTGAGACTCCTGCGGTTTCCTGGCCGGAGGGGCCTCTGTGGAATGTGCCGGTGGGATTGCGCCTTGCTGCCGCGCGGCAAGCGGCAATGACACGCACGAAGCTGCAAAGAGCGCACCCGATAAGATAATCACCGCGCGGAGCTTGTTGATTCGCTCTGAGATGACATTCGGCATTGCGGCACGGCCTCCTCGCCCTTGTTCCGGCCCCTGATACTTGGACCTCCAGGAAAGTGCCAGGGTTGCCTGGTGGCGATGTGTCTGTCCGAAAGGCGAGTCCCGGCGCATAGGTCCATAATTATCGCGCTTTTCGACTACTGACTCCAACGGCGGTGGCGAGCGAACGCTCAGGTGGAAGTGACAATTTCGAGGTCACCCTGCTGGCGCAGAACTTCGACAGCGACACCCGCTCCGTCCCGGCGAACGAGAAGATCCACAGAAGCGTCTCCCACGCGCAAATTGTCGATGTGAACTTGATCCAAATTCGGCGGCAGCGCGGGATGATCGACGCAAATGCGGCGTTCTCTTGCCCGCACATCCAGCCCCAGACAGGCCTGCAGGAGCAGAAACACAGAGCCGGCGGCCCAAGCCTGGGGAGCGCAAGCCACGGGATAAAGCGTCGGGCCGCTGGCTTCGGGTCTTTTGTGAAAGCCGCAGAAGAGCTCTGGCAAGCGGCGCAACTCGACGTAGCGACTAGCTTCATACAATCCGTACAGAATCTTGCAGGCGTGATTCTGCAAGCCATAAAGCGAGAGACCCATCCCGATCAGGGCGTTGTCGTGAGGCCAGACCGACCCATTGTGGTAGGACATCGGATTGTAGCGAGATTCCGACGCGCCGACGGTCCGAACGCCCCAGCCGGAAAACATTTGATCGCTGAGCAGTGCCGCGGATACGGCTTTGGCGCGGTCGGGACTCGCAATCTTGCAAAACAGAGCGTGCCCGGCATTGGAGGTGCGCACCCGGCACTGCTGTTTTTTGCCATCGAGCGCAAGTGCGTAGGTGCCCAGATCCTCACACCAAAATGCTCCTTCAAATTTGACGCGCAGCGTTTCCGCTTCTTTCTCCAATTTTTGGGCGAGATCCGGCTCCTGTAACGCGCGCGCGACTAGCGCCGCGGAACGCTTGGCCGCAAAGACGTAGCCTTGGACTTCACACAACGCGATGGGCGGCTCGGCCATACGCCCGTCGGCGTGGAAGACGGAATCATGGGAGTCTTTCCAACCTTGCTGCACCAGGCCTTTGGACGCGCGTTGCTCGTACTCGACGAAGCCGTCTCCCTCGGAATCGCCGTACTCGTCGATCCAACGCAAGGCGCGCTTGATGTTTGGCCAGATTCGTTTGAGAAACGTCAGATTTCCCGTGCGCACGAAATAGCCACCGGCCAGCACAATGAAAAGGGGAGTGGAATCGACGCTGCCGTAGTAGCGAGCGAAAGGCACTTCTTTCATGATCGCCATTTCGCCGCGGCGCATTTCGTGAAGGATTTTTCCGGGTTGCGCGTCTTGTTCGAATATTTCTTCGATGGCCTGTGTCTCCGCCAGGTAATTCAACACGCCTTCCGTGATGCGCGGCGCCATCCACAAACACTCGAGCGCGGTAATAATTCCATCGCGGCCGAAAACGGTGTTAAACCAGGGCACCCCGGCGTAGGGGTACGGACCTTCGGGATTGCCTTCGATGAGCATGCGGAGATCGGCCGAGGACCTCGTCAACCAAGCGTTGAAGCTTTCGCTGGGAGTGGTGATCCGGCACCCATCGATGCCGGCGCGATCAAAATCGCGTTCC
>Ga0209526_10003340_pt1 | contig 10949 bp, 9 predicted proteins | sample JacPinW_OM2H0_M1_FD_188566 | JGI IMG/M metagenome (GOLD analysis project Ga0209526, IMG submission 188566) | Forest soil microbial communities from Algoma, Ontario, Canada - Jack Pine, Ontario site 1_JW_OM2H0_M1 (SPAdes) (version 2) | ecosystem: Environmental > Terrestrial > Soil > Boreal...
AGTGGAGACCGGTTTTCCCTCGGGACAAACGCGAAGCGTTTGCCCGGAGATCATGCTCAAACAAAGAGATAGTCACGCGGCAAAACGGATTTGGCCGGATGGCGCCAGGTCGTAACCGGTGAGTTCGCTGGCGCGCTGCTTCAGCCGCTTGTGCCCGATGAAGCCGATCAGCGTCTGCATGGAAGGCCGGAAATAGCTCCGTTGTCGCATCAAGAGGTCAAAATTCTCTGATACCAGCGGGACAAAATCGAGCCCCGCCGATTTCGCCGCGGCGCGCGTGGCGACGCCGCAATCGGCCTTGCCGGCGCGGATCGCGCTCGCGAGATCGGGACCAGTGAGACAGGGCGGCTCGAGCCGGCGCAGATCTTTATGTGCAGCGCCGGCCTGGGTCAGCAGCACCTCAAGCAGCATCTGCGCGCCCGCGCCGGGCTGCCTCACGGCCATTTTTGCGCCGGCGCCGAGAACATCGGAAAGCGTGTGCAGTTGTTTCGGATTGCCCGGCGGCAGCAAAAACCCCTGTTCGCGCCGCGCGAATCCGACCAGCACGGCATCATGCAGGCCCGGTAGCGCGCGCACCGCGCCAACATTGGCGTCGCCAGCAGATTCTTCGGGAATGGCAGGGCTGTGGAAGTGGATCGCCGCGGCCATCACCTCGCCGCGCTGCAGACGCTCGACGCCGCGCGCGGTGCCCTCGGTGAGCGAGGCAAGCCCGGATCCGGATTCGCGCAAGCTCCATTCCAACAGATCGTCCTGGCTGCCGCCGACGATCGGAGGCGGATCGGCCGCGGTCACGCCAGCGGGGCGCGCCAATCCCGAAAGTACCCAAAGGTCCAGCTCGTGACGTGGAAACAGCCATTTTCCCGCCACCTTGCTGCAGGGGATCGCGCCTGACGTCACCAGTTCGTAGAGCTTGCGCTCACCAAGCCGGACATATTCAGCGGCCTCGCTGGTGGTCAAAAAGTCCATTTTGCATTTGTATGCATATTTCTGCGCCTGTTCAATCATTGGCCGAATAGCGGAATTTGTGCCGAAGAAGTGAGAGGCCGCCCGCGTCTCGGCCGCCCCGATCGACGGCCGGCAGTGGTTTTTTCTTGATGCGGGGAAGGGACGTCAGCGCCCCTATAGGCTGGCATCAACCCTTTCGAGGAATTCCTTTACCGAGCTGACCGCCCCGGTGTTGGCGGCGACATATCCGGGCAGCGCAGCCACAGCCTCGTGGAATTCGCGGCCCTTCATGATGTCGAGCATGCGCTGCATCGGCTCCGTCTCCAGGAAGGCGCGCTTGCAGACGAAGAAATAATCCTCCGTCAGGATCCGGATGAAATCGAGTCCGAACTGCCGGGCCGCGGCCTCGACGCCGAAACTCGCATCCGCCATGCCGCTCGCGACATAAGCGGCAACCGCGGCGTGGGTAAATTCCATCTGCTGCGCGCCGTTGATTTTCGCCTCGTCGATCTTGTGCAAGGCTAACAACTGGTCGAACAACAGCCGTGTTCCCGAATCGTGGTCGCGATTGACAAAGCGAACCTTGCGGTCGACGAGGTCTTTGAGAGATTTGATCTTGAGCGGATTGCCGTGCTTGAGCATCAGGCCCATCTCGCGCGTGACGAAACTGATGACGCGGTCCTCGCGCGGGTCGAGCCACTCCTTGCAAGCCCGAACGCCCTGCGCGCGCAATTCGCCGTGGGGCAGGTGCACGCCCGAGAGGTCGCAGGCGCCCTGCGCCAGCGACACCAGGGAATTTTGATTGCTGACATAGCGCAGGTCGACGCCGATACCGGGCTCACGGTCAAGTAGCTCCCGCAGCTTCGAGACCGCGAAACCGTGGCTGGCGTGGACGCGGATCACCGACGGGCGCTGATGCAGAAACGGCTTTATCTCGCTGACAAGCTCCTGCGCCAGGTTCTCCAGCTGCGGGCCGAGACGGGCCTGCATGCGCTCGCCTGCCCAGACCAGCTTTTCGCCGAAGGCCGTCAGTCTTGTTCCTTTGCCGCGCTGGGTCTCGACCAGGGGTACGCCGAAGAAATCCGACCATTGCTCGACCAGGTTCCAGACGTGCCGGTACGAAAGCCGGGCGTGATCGGCGGCGCTGGTGAGTTTGCCGGTTTTGCGGATTTCGTTGAGGATCCCGAGCATGACGATCGCGGTCTGCGGGCTGCCCTCTTTGTGAAATCGCCAGACGGTTTCGATTTCGATGTGCAGCATGTTTGTACCTAGTTATGAAATTAGCTTCATATGGTTGCGCGCCATAGGCAGATCATATCATATTTACTACGGCAAATATCCTCCTACGTTCGAGCCTAACAAACGGAGGAAATATGATGTCGATTGCATATGACTATTCGCGCGAGCCATCGCCCGTCGCCTCGGTCGCCAAAGACAGATTGCTGCTGATCGACGGCCGGCAGGTTTCGTCCGCCTCCGGTCGCAGCTTCCAATCGCTCAATCCTGCGACCGAAGAGGTGATTGCCACGATCGCCGAAGGCAACGAAGCCGACGTCGATCGTGCCGTGGCCGCGGCGCGCCGTGCCTTCGAAGGCCCTTGGCGCACGATGCGTGCCGCCGAGCGCGGTCACATCCTGCTCAGATGGGCGGAGCTTCTCAAACAGCACGCCGACGAAATCGCAGCACTTGAGAGCCTCGATGCCGGCAAGCCGATCGCGGCGGTGCTGCGCCAGGATTTCCCGGCCGCCGTGGACACGCTGACTTACTATGCCGGCTGGGCCGACAAGATCAGCGGCGAGGTGGTGTCGACGCGCGATGACGCCTTGACCTACACCGTGCGCGAGCCCGTCGGCGTGGTGGCGGCCATCGTGCCCTGGAATTTCCCGCTGATGATCGGGATGTGGAAGCTCGCGCCGGCGCTGGCAGGCGGCTGCACCGTCGTCATGAAGCCCGCCGAGCTGACCTCGCTGTCGGCGCTGCGCATCGGCGAACTTGCGCTTGAGGCTGGGCTACCGGCAGGCGTGCTCAACATCGTCACCGGCCCCGGGCGGGTGGTGGGCGAGGCCCTCGTCAACCACGGCGATGTCGACAAGGTCACTTTTACCGGATCGCCCGGCGTCGGCCGTGGAATCATGCGGGCAGCCGCCGGCAATTTCAAACGCGTGTCGCTCGAGCTCGGCGGCAAGTCCGCCAATGTCATCTTCGATGATGCCGATCTCGACGCCGCCACCAAGGCCGCGGCGGCGGGAATTTTCTTCAATGCCGGTCAGGTCTGTTCGGCAGGCTCCCGTGTGCTCGCCCATGAGAAGGTTTACGACGAAGTGGTCGAGCGGCTGACAGCGCGCGCCAAGGGCTTGCGCATCGGCGATCCCGGCGACCGCGCCACCACGCTCGGCCCGGTGATCTCCGAAAAACAAATGAAGATCATTCTCGATTATGTCGCGATCGGCGAGAGGGAGGGTGCGCTGCTCACGACCGGCGGCGAGCGCGTCGGCGACCGCGGATATTTTATCAGCCCGGCGGTGTTTGCCGGCGTCAAGCACGAGATGCGGGTCTCGCAGGAAGAAATCTTTGGCCCGGTCGTCAGCGTCATCAAGTTTCGTGACGAGGCTGACGCGGTGCGGATAGCCAATGGCACCGCCTATAGTCTGGCCGCAGGTGTCTGGAGCCGCGACATCGGACGGGTGCAGCGTTTTGCCAAGAAGGCGCGCGCCGGCACGGTCTGGATCAACACCTATGGCTATACCGATGTGCGGTTGCCCTGGGGCGGCGAGCGCGACTCCGGCCTCGGCCGCGAGCACGGCACGGCCGCGATCGAGAATTTCACCGAGCCGAAGGCCGTCTGGATGAACCTCAACGTTTGACGGTTCAACACCTCGTCGTCCCTGCGAAAGCAGGGACACCAGCGTGAGCGCAATTGCGCTCATCGCGGCGCCGCGGCCTCTCATTAAGGCGCTGTGGTAATTGCCTTTGCCAACAATTAACGGCGGTGGTTATGGTCCCGGCGTTCGCCTGGCGTTCGCCGGGACGACTAAGTTTTCGTGATAGTTGCCAAGGCGCCGGCACGTGGTCCACCATGGCGAGATGATCCCGACCCAGCGCTTGCCCGCTTCGCTCACCCCGCTCGATGTCGCGCTCGCCGCGCTGCTGCAGCGCGTTACGCCGGTCGCGCCGGTTAGTCTTTCGCTTGCGGAAGCGCTCGGCTGCGTTGCGGCCGACATGCCGCCGCTTCAAGCGGTCCCCCGGCGCGATATCGCAGCCAGCGACGGCTGGGCATTGCGCGCCCGCGATCTCGTCGGCGCGTCGTCCTATACGCCGCTGCCGCTGGCGCGACCGCCGGTTTGGGTCGAAGCCGGAGATGCAATGCCGGAGGATTGCGACTGCGTCGTCGATGCGGACTCCGTCGACCACGCAGGCCCGCGGTTCCAGATGCTGGCGGAAGCGATCCCGGGGCAGGGCGTTCGCCGCGCCGGCGCCGATATCGCAGAAGGCAAATCTGTCATCGCCCCCTCGCGACGCATTCGCCGGATCGATCTGTTGGGCGCGCGGGCGGCGGGATTGCAAAGCCTCAACGTGCGTCGTCCGCGCCTGCGTCTCGTCGATATTCCCGCGAACTCGGGTTACACCGATACGGTGCAGTTGATCGCTGAACTTGCAGGCGCGGCCGGCGCCAGCACGGCCCGCGCGAAAGCCGGTGGACGCGACGCGGCATCGACCGCCAAGGCGATCGAGCCCTGCGATTGCGATCTGCTGGTCACGATCGGCGGCAGCGGTGTCGGCCGGACCGATGCGGCGATCGCCGCATTGGCGGCGCGTGGCGAGGTCGTCGCGCATGGCATCGCAGTGCAGCCGGGCCGAACCGCGGCTGTCGGCAGGATCGGAAAAATCCCGGTCGTTGCGCTGCCGGGCGCGCCGGATCAGGCGCTGGCGGCGTGGTTGACCTTGGTGCTGCCGGTGTTGGATCGGTTGTCCGGGCTTGCGCCGCGGCAATCGATCACCCTGCCGCTGGCGCGAAAAATTGCCTCAAGTGTCGGCATCGGCGAGATCGTCCTGCTCGAACGAACAGAAAACGCCTGGATGCCGCTGGCGATCGGCGAGATGCCGCTTGCGACCATCGCCCGGTCGGATGCATGGCTGCTCGTGCCCGGCGGCAGCGAAGGATTTGCTGCGGGCACGCCGGTCGATGCCTATATGTTGCGGGACTGAGATGGGTTCCGACATGACCAATGTGCGTCCGCCGAAAAGCCGTGACAGCGTCGATCAGGATCAGTTCCTTACTATCCTGTCGCGCGAAGAGGCGAGCGCGCGCTTCGAGGCCGCGCTGTTTCCGCGCGCGGTCCCGCACCAGCAGCGGCTTCTTTCCGACGCGCTTGGCTGCGTGCTGGCGCAGGATATTGTGGCGCCGATCGACGTGCCGCCGTTCGACCGCTCCAATGTCGACGGCTTTGCGGTGCGCTCCGCCGATCTCACCAAAGCCAGCGAAGCCGCGCCCGTGCGCGCCGTGCTGAACGACGAAGTGATCGCCTGCGGCACCGCGCCATTGCGGCCCGTGCTGTCAGGCACGGCGACCTCGATTGCGACCGGCGGTCCGCTGCCGCGCGGCGCGGACGCCGTCATCATGGTCGAGCATACCAACCCCGCTGGCGCCCGCGCGATCGAAATCCGCCGCGCCGCGTCTCCCGGACAGTTGGTGTCCTATGCCGGCTCCGATATCGCGCGCGGCGAGTCGCTCTTGCGCGCCGGCACCATGATCGGCTCGCGCGAGATCGGCATGTGCGCGGCCTGCGGTATTTCTGAACTCACCGTCACGCGACGGCCGCGCGTCGCGGTGATCTCGACCGGCGACGAGTTGGTTCAGCCCGGCACGCCGCTGCGCCCCGCCGCGATCTACGACACCAACGGCGCGATCGTCACGGCGGCGGTGAACGAGAACGGCGGCGAGGCGATCTTTCTCGGCGCGGTTGCCGATGACGAGGAAAAACTCGAAGCCGCCATGCGTAGGGCGCTCGAGACCTGCGACATGCTGGTGCTTTCCGGCGGCACTTCCAAGGGCGCGGGCGACGTGTCGCATCGCATCATCGCGCGGCTAGGTCCGCCTGGCATCATCGCGCATGGTGTCGCGCTGAAACCGGGCAAACCGCTGTGTCTGGCGGTCTGCGACGGCAAGCCGGTGGTGATCCTGCCGGGATTTCCGACCTCGGCGATGTTCACCTTCCACGACATGATCGTGCCGGTGCTGCGGCGGATGGCGGGCCTGCCGCCGCGCTCCGATGCCAAGGTCACGGCAAAGGTCCCCGTGCGGATCGCCTCCGAACTGGGCCGCACCGAATTCGTCATGGTATCGCTGGTCGAAGGCGCCGACGGCCTGATCGCCTACCCCTCCGGCAAGGGTTCCGGCGCCATCACTTCTTTCGCGCAGGCCGACGGATTTTTGAAGATCGATGCGCTGGCCGATCAAATGCCGGCCGGCACAGCGGCCGAGGTGACGCTGTTCACGCCGCATGTCCGGGTGCCCGATCTCTTGATCGTCGGCAGCCATTGCACCGGGCTCGATCTGGTCACCGCGCCGCTGGCACGCGCCGGCCTCATGGTGCGCTCGATCGCGGTCGGCAGTCTTGGCGGTCTCGCGGCGGCGCGTCGCGGCGAGTGCGATTTGGCGCCGATCCATCTGTTCGACGAGGCGACCGAAAGTTACAACGCGCCGTTTCTCATGGCCGGGCTCGAACTGGTGCCGGGCTGGCGGCGGATGCAGGGCATCGTGTTCCGCGCAGGCGATGCGCGTTTCCAAGGTCTGGACGCGCAAGCCGCGGTGCGCGCCGCGCTCGCCGATGCCAATTGCATCATGGTCAACCGCAACCAGGGCGCCGGCACCCGCATCCTGATCGACCGCCTGCTCGGCGAGGCGCGCCCCGACGGCTACTGGAATCAGCCGCGCTCGCATAACGCGGTCGCAGCCGCCGTGGCGCAGCGTCGCGCCGACTGGGGCATGACCATTGCACCGGTCGCGCACGCGACGGGGCTCGGTTTCATTGCGCTCGCCGAAGAGCACTATGATTTTGCGCTGGTGACGGCGCGTAAAGAGCGCCCGGCGGTGCAGGCGTTCTTGCGGGCGCTGGCGTCGGAAGAAAGCCGCACGGCGCTGGAGCACGCGGGGTTTCGGAAGGCGTGACGATCACTCCGCCGTCGTCCCGATGAACGCGGGTTTACGCAGGGACGACATGGGAGGCACGGTGCGCCCCCTCTCCCGCTTGCGGGAGAGGGTGGGCTCACCCCCCATCCAGTGCCGCCAGCCGCTCTGCCTCCGCGATATCATCCACCGTATTGGCATTGAAGAACGGATCGAGCGGTGTCGTCGGCCACGTCACTGTCGCAAGCCTGTAGCGCGCGGTCCAGCGGTCGATCTTGCGGATGTCATCAACAACAAGCGCGTGGCGAAGCTCTTCGCGCAAGCCAACGCTCCACAATCCGATCACCGGATGCGATTGTCCATCGGAGGCGGCGACCGCAAGCTGCGCGTTCTGGCTTTCGAGCGCCTGATGCAGGCGCGTGACGAGATCGCGCGGCAGGAACGGGCAATCCGCGGCCGCGCTGAGAACGGATTCAACTTCGGGTCTGTTCTCCGCGGCCCAGTCGAGCCCCGCCAGGATGCCGGCGAGCGGCCCGGGAAAATTCTCCACTCTGTCGGGGATGACCGGCAATCCAAAACTGGCAAACCGCGCCGGATCGCCGTTGGCGTTGAGGATCAGCCCGTCGCATTGCGGTTTTAATCGCGCGATCACGCGCTCGAGGATGGTGCGGCCGCCGATCTGGCGCATCGGTTTGTCGCCGCCGCCCATCCGCCGCGCCAGGCCGCCGGCCAATAATACGCCGGGGATGTTAGTCGTCACCGGCTTCGCCCTTGCGCTTGTGACGTGCGGATTCGTCTTCGACGAAGGAAAGATTCTGATCGTAGATGATGCGCTCCTGGCCCGACAGCGCGATGAAACGTTTACCTCGCGTGCGCCCGACCAGCGTCAGGCCGACCTGCCGCGCCAGGTCGACGCCCCATGCGGTAAAACCCGAGCGCGAGACCAGGATCGGAATCCCCATCCGCACCGTCTTGATCACCATCTCGGAGGTCAGCCGCCCGGTGGTATAGAGAATCTTGTCGGCGGGATCGACGCCGTGGCGATAGATCCAGCCCGCGATCTTGTCGACCGCGTTGTGGCGGCCGACGTCTTCGGTGTAGCAGACAGGCGTGCCTTCCTTGCACAGTACACAGCCATGGATCGCGCCGGCCTCGAGATAGAGCGAGGGCATGGTGTTGATCGTGTGCGTCATCTGGTAGAGCCAGGAGGTGCGGAGCTCTGCCCTGGGCAGCGCGACGCTTTCGACCGCTTCCAGGAGATCGCCGAACGCCGTGCCCTGCGCGCAGCCCGAAGTCTGCGTGCGCTTTTTCAGTTTTGCTTCAAAATTGGTGTGATGCTCGGTGCGCACCACCACCACCCCGAGATCGTCCTCATATTCCACTTCGGTGACGACATCGTCGTATTTCAGCATGTTCTGGTTGAGCAGGTAGCCGAGCGCGAGGTACTCCGGATAGTCGCCGATCGTCATCATGGTGACGATCTCCTGCGCGTTGAGATACAGCGTCAGCGGCCGCTCCACGGGCACATTGATCTCGACCGCAGCGCCGGTCTGATCGGTCCCGGCGACGCGTTCGGTCAGCCGCGGATCCCTTGGGTTGGGCAGGATCAGGGGAACGGGCGCTTTGTCGATCTTCATCATCATTCGCAGGCTAGCATGACATTCCCTTAAGCCCGATATAAAGCACCTAGAGGCAAAACCTAGCCCGGTTCCGGGGCTGCGCGGAGAAAGTGATGAAAGTGATTGGCTTGGCGGGGTGGAGCGGCGCGGGCAAGACCACGCTGCTGTCGCGCGTCATCCCGCATTTGCGAGAGAGAGGCCTTCGCGTCTCCGTGATCAAGCACGCCCACCACAGTTTCGATGTCGACGTACCGGGCAAGGATTCCTGGGTGCATCGGCAGTCGGGCGCCCAAGAGGTGCTGGTGTCCTCGGGCCAGCGCTGGGCCCTGATGCATGAATTGCGCGGCCGCTCCGAGCCGCGGCTCCCGGAATTGCTAAAAAAAATGTCGCGGGTCGATCTGGTCGTGGTCGAAGGCTTCAAGTCCGAGCCGCACCGCAAGATCGAGGTGCATCGCTCCGCCAACGCCAAGCCGCTGCTATTTCCGGACGACCCCGCGATCGCCGGTATCGCGACCGATGCCGCGGTTGAAACCACGCTTCCCGTCGCCCATCTCGATGACATCCCGGCGATTGCGGCTATGATGCAACGGTTCGCGGTATCGGTCGAAGACGTGCTGGCGCGCAGCGTCAGCGAAGCCTGAGACATAACATGGCGCAATTGTCCGACGATTGCTTTGCGTTCGGCGGGCCGATGATGTCGGTCGACGAGGCCGTCGGCATCATCGCCGCGCGGGTGACGGCGGTGCAGGACGTCGAGACTGTTCCGCTTGCCGAGGCCGATGGGCGCATTCTCGCTCACGACATTTCCGCTTCGCTACCGCTCCCGCCCTTCACCAATTCCGCCGTCGATGGCTATGCGGTACGCAGCCGCGATCTGCCGCTGGCGGACGAAGCGGCGTTTCCGGTGACCGGGCGCGTGCAGGCCGGCGCGTCGGCAACCGAAGCGATCGCGCCGGGTCATGCGGTCAGGATTTTCACCGGCGCGCCGATGCCTAATGGCGCCGACACGGTGTTCATGCAGGAGGACGTGCGTGTCGATGACGCCGGCAAGGTGGTTCTGCCGGCGGGCCTGAAAGCGGGCGCCAATGTGCGCCCCGCCGGCGAGGACATTGCCGTCGGGTCTTCCGCGCTCAAAACCGGTCGGCGCTTGCGGCCGCAGGACGTCGCGCTCGCGGCCGCGTTCGGCCTGACGGAGGTCGACGTGACGAGGCGCATCCGCGTCGCGGTGTTTTCGACCGGCAACGAACTGGTATCGCCAGGGGACAAGCGCGCGGCCGCGCAATTGTTCGATTCCAACCGCTTCATGCTGACGGCAATGCTCAAGCGGCTTGGCTGCGAGGTCAGCGATCTCGGCATTTTGCGCGATGATCGCGCCGCGCTGGCGCATAGCCTGAAGAACGTGGCCGGTTACCACGATCTGATCCTGACCACCGGCGGCGTTTCGACCGGCGAAGAGGACCACGTCAAGGCCAGTGTCGAAAGCGCGGGCACCCTTGTGCTGTGGCGCATGGCCATCAAACCCGGGCGTCCTGTGGCGATGGGAATTATCGGCGGCACGCCGCTGATTGGACTACCGGGAAATCCGGTGGCGAGTTTTGTCACCTTCGTCCATGTGGTGCGTCCCACCGTGCTGGCGCTTTCAGGCGCGACGCAACAGAAGCTGGTGCCCATGCCCGTTCGCGCCGCCTTCATTTACAAAAAGAAAATCGCGCGCCGCGAATATGTCCGGGTCAATTTGCGCCGAGCGAGCGACGGCGTGCTGGAAGCGACAAAATTTCCGCGCGAGGGCGCGGGGCTGTTGTCCTCGCTGGTCGATACTGACGGACTGGTCGAACTCGGCGAAGCGGTCACGCAAGTGCAGCCTGGCGAAACCGTTGGGTTTTTGTCATATGCGAGCTTGATGTAGCAACCGATAAAAGTCCCGTAGCCCGGACGGAGCGAAGCGAACTCCGGGAATTTCGCCGCGTGGGGTGGAAATCCCGGATTGCGCCATCGGGCGGCGCTTTGCGCCGACCGTTGGCTCCATCCGGGCTACGGATGACGGTGTTGATATTTGCCCGACGGGCAAATCAGCAAATTCCTGTCCAGCCCCTTTCGAAAAAATATTCTGATTTTCCGAAGGACCAAATCAGTTGTATATCCTCTGCCGTCCCGTCCCACTCGAGGGGCGGTTCGCGATCGTCACGGACGCGGGGCGGGATGCGGTGGACGCGGATGCGCCGATAACGAACGGCACTAAGGCGGACGGAGAAGGCGTG
>Ga0209526_10003342_pt1 | contig 10944 bp, 12 predicted proteins | sample JacPinW_OM2H0_M1_FD_188566 | JGI IMG/M metagenome (GOLD analysis project Ga0209526, IMG submission 188566) | Forest soil microbial communities from Algoma, Ontario, Canada - Jack Pine, Ontario site 1_JW_OM2H0_M1 (SPAdes) (version 2) | ecosystem: Environmental > Terrestrial > Soil > Boreal...
CGCGCCCGAACCGATCGAATACGGCATCAAGCGTTACACCGACGAGGTCAACCGTCTCTACGGCGTGATGAACAAGCGGTTGGCCGATCGCGAATTCCTCGCTGGACGGTATTCAATCGCCGACATCGCTTGCATCGGATGGACATTAAGCTGGAAGCGGCAAGGCCAGGAGATCAACGATTTTCCCAATCTCAAGCGCTGGCAGGACACGATCCAAGCCCGACCGGCAGCCAAACGTGGGCTTGAGATCCGCGTTGCGGACGCGGTCCCGGTCGACATGCATGACCCGTCGGTGCGTGCGGTCCTATTCAATCAGCGCGCGCGCGCCGGCTGAGCAGGTTGCGCGGGTTTTGACAGTTTGGGCGGGTCGGGCACATCCTGTCGAAGCCACTCTTCGCCCTGGCAGAACAACATGAAGCAGCCCTGAATGTAGAGCTCGTTGTCGCTCTTCATGATGATACTGCCGTCGTACACTTTGCCGTCGTCAATGTTATAGACGCGCCCCTCCCATTGCATTGGCTCTTTGGCCGGACGCATGTCGAACACGCCCTGCATGCCGAGGATCGGCTGGTCCTTCTTGGCCGGATCAACATTCAGACTATCGATGCGAGGTTTGCCGGTCGCGGGGTCAATTGGCTCTTTGAGCCAGACCACCGTCCCGCACAAGGTTCCGCTTGGCGAGACCGGCTGACCCGGCGCCGCGCGCAGGCCGGCGCAATCGCCTATGCGCACGATTGCGTCTCCGTTGGGGATCATCCAAGTGCCGACCGGGTCGGCTGCCTGCGCGACGCCAAGGCCCAGGCCGACCAGCGTCGATGCGAGCCTGCTTGCTTTTGAAGCCAATTCGGATCCGCTTGGTCGCATCCGTCGCCCTTCTCGGCCGCTTTTAGAAGAGCGGGCCCCCGCGCCGTCACGTCACTCCACCGACGCCTCGCATTCGATGGGACGCTCACGTTCGACGACGCAAGCGCACCAAGATCCACGGCGACGCGTGTTGGATATTACGGTACAGCCGCTTGAGCAAGGCGCTTCAAAATGTCGCTTGGCGTGGATGTGCTGGACTGATCGTCACAGCCGGTTCCGGACCACTGATCGCCTAGAACGTGATCTGCTTCACAGACACGCCGCCCCTTCCATGTCGATCTGTGCCAGCCGCGAGCACCTGCGGCACGAGCACGCGAGGGCGTCATGCTGTGGAAGCTCACCCCTGAGCAGTTCGACCGGTTCATTCCGGGAGCGGCCGCGATACTGACTGTGCTGTTCGCCGTTGTGGCGTTAGCGCTTGCGCTTTTCGTCTTTTGATATTCGGTGCGCAATTCAGGTCAAATTGCGGCTTTCTCCCGGCGGTTGTTGCCCAAGAACAATGGATGCAATCTGTTATCGATGAACGAACGCGCCGAAGCGTCCGATCTGTGACTTCGGTCACAGCCCCGTCGCCCTATTTGTGTTTCTTGGAGCGTGACAGGGACAGGGACAGGTTGGGGGGCGTTATGACCCAGAAAATCAAAATCGATCGTTATGATTTTGTGATCGTCCTGGCCGTCGCGACGTTCGTGGTGGTTGCGATTTCGCTCGTGTTGACCTGATGGGCCGCACTTTGCACCCAGTGGCCGCTGGCGGAGAGGAAGGCCGTTTGCCCGCTTTCCAGCAACGTCCCATAAGGTCCTAGTTTATCAATAAAATTGGGGACTTCCAGCGTCCCGGATTCTTGCTGCGTTCCGTCCTGTCCCGTAGAATCTCACACTGATTTGTAGGTAGCGTTGTGGCTACATCGGCGAGAGATTCGGATAATGCGCGAGCGCAATAAGCTAGGGTCGATCTCGACGCTTTGCGACGATGCCCTCGAGCCCCATGCGGCAGGCGTGCTGAAATGCGAGCGCGCCGTCCCCGTCCAGGTGTTCTGAAAGCCGGATGCCCGGACCTGCGCGCTTGATTAGTGAGTGCAGCGTCGCGCGCCGGACATGCCACTCGCAGCGCCGCAGATCCTCGCCGTCGATCTCTAGCAGGTCGAAGGCGTAAAGGAACGCATCGCGCGAGCCCATGCGCCCGACCGCGCCGCGCAGTTTGTCAAAATCCGACACGCCATCCTCGCCGCACACCACGCCCTCGCCATCGACGGTGGCTGATGAGCGCACCCGCAGCTTGGCCAGCGCTTCAGCGATCAGTGGTACGCGATCGGTCCAATCGTGGCCGCGACGTGAGAACACCCGCACGCGATCGCCATCGCGTCGGCAGATGAACCGGAACCCATCATGCTTGATCTCATAAACCCAGTTCGGCCCCGTCGGCACGGTATCGGCGACGGTCGGCAAACAGGGGTTAATGAAATCGGGCGGACGGCGGGCGGGAGAGGTTGAACGCCACAACATGGCTCTTACGACGCCTACTCAGGCTCGCGGCAGGCGGTCGTTTGGGCGGCAATCGCCCCTGACCCATGGCGGGCTCTATCTTCTTGTTGGCACGCATACGCAACTCGCACAATACGCTCGAAGATATGGCGCAAGGCGCTGATTTGGGAGGGTTTCCGGGCGAGCTGCCTCGCCTGCGGCGTTGCCACACATTAACTTTTCGTAATAATCAAAACACAATGAAATCGACCGGATCGAGGGTTGAGCCGGCAACCTGAAGGAGATCTCCATGTCAATTTCAACGAGGGTATTGCTCGCAGCGGGATGTGCCTGATGATCGGCCTGTCCTCAGCAGCCATCGCGCAGACAAAGAAATCGACGCAAGCCACCACTATGGGGGAAGGCGAGGCGGTCCTTGTTCATCCCAAGGGCGTTCACAAATCCAATGTCAAGGTAACCTCTGCCCAGCACGAAGCGGCCATGAAGAAAGGCGCTCGTGAGATCAAGCCCGGCGCCGTGGTCTACCACCAGAACGGCAAGCTCTACATGCTGGAGGACTCTGCTAACGAAAAGGCGTCCTCGAACTTTCAGAGTAACTTCGACATCGATTACTGACGGGCGGTTTTAAGGCTTGGCTTTCGCTCCTCGGGAGCCAAGGCAAAAACTCGCCCCGCCCGCACTCGGGCGCTCGGTGTCGAAAACTTGCCCGCCCGCACTCGGGCACTCGGTGTCGGCGGGGTCATTTATGCCGTGCCGTCAGACTAAATCCTGCCGCTGAACGCGCCGCGCTCCGCCGTCAGCATTTCGAGCCGCGCGAATGGCGCATTGGGCGAACAGCGACGACACGACACTGACGGGATGAGGCTCGAAATTGCCGCGCCGGGATGCCGGTCGAGCGTGCGCAGATCGACCGAACCGAAGTGCCCGTTATTGTTTGGAGATGCCGCACCTTTTTGTGCCCTGCCGATTGATGAACCAGCAGCCCGTGTGAAGACATTTCATACGTTTGCTCTGGCAGGCACTTGCCGCCATGCTTGGCGTTTGAAAGCCGAGCGTGGGCGCGATCTCGATGCATTTGGCGAACTGCTCCTTGCAACTTTGCGCCATGGCAGGCATCTCGATCGCAAAGCCGATTAGCCAAACCGCAGCAACCAGAGCCCTCAGCATTATCATCACCATTGGCCTAGTCCGCTTTGTCTGGCCTCGCCGATAGCGCAACGTTTGGACTTCCGTCTACCAAATCATCAAGCTCGCGCCACTCACCATGCCGGCGCAGCTCGCGCAGGGCGTCGTCGGCAACGCGCATCCGATCTTCCTCCGTTAGTCCAAGGCGCCGCTCAGCCAGCCTGACACTGCGTAGCGCGAACCGGCGCCGCCGAATTTTGTTTGGTGTTGCCCGCGTCGAACTTTCCTAATGGGGTTGGGTGCTTCGCCGTAATATTGGAATAGCGCGCGGCCGCGCCCCGAAGGGCGCTTGCGCGGATTTCAGTTGGCGTTTCTTAATCGCGACGCGGTTCGATCGCCGGCCATCTCGCGTAGGCCATGAGCCATAGTCCAATGATTGCGCCTGGCCCTGCCAGAATAAGCAGGCTCCACCACCCACTTCGCCCTATGCGGTGCATAATCCTGACCGCAGGCCAAAAAATCAGGAAGAAATAGACAATGCCGACAAGGGTCCAGCCCCAAGTGAGCATCGCGTGATGAGCCTCGACCATCGTTGCGACCCCCGCCGATCTGACCCGGTGAGTAGACAATGCCGCCGACTAAGCCCCGCTTCGGGTTTTGACATGGACTTTGACCTACGCAAGCTTGTCTGGACGAGCCAGCAACCAGAACATCAGGGCCGTGAAACTTCCCAGCAAGCCAGCATAAACCAATGCGATCATGACGGTCCCCAGTTCATAATTGCGCTCCGACCATTGATAGAGACACAGAGCAAAAGCCGGAATGTAGACCGCAAAAAATCCAAGCAATAGATACGCGAGGATGCCTTTCAGTTTTAATCGATTAAACAGCCTGAAAGCTGGGATCCCGATTCCCAATTGGATCACACACAAAATCCCCCAGAAAAAGACGAATGCGCTTACAGGATGATAGGTGCGATTTGCATAAGAAAACCAAGCTGGAACGAGCGCAGGCAAAATGGGTGCACAGAACAAAGCTATAAGGGGTCGTCTCAGCGGCATGTGGATGTAGGTAGCCTCAGTTGGCGGCCTTCAGCGGCGAACACAGGGCCCTTCAAAGGAGTGAAAAGGGCGGCTTTGGCGGCCGACTACCCTTGATTGTGCCACCCTTTCATACCAGCGTGCGGCTCGCAAATGGCTACTTTGGGGGAGGTGCCAATGCGTTTCATCACGATTGCCATTGTCGCAATGTGTGTGGCGGGGTGTGCCGCCACAAGTCAGCAAGTTCTCAACAAGTTGGGAAGCAAATACGTTGGCCAAAACGTGGACGCGCTCGTAACCTCGTTCGGGCCACCCGCCAACACTTTCAAAATGAATAGCGGGCAAACGTCCTACATTTGGCAACTAACGTCAAAAACAAACATCGACACGTATAGAGGCAGCGGAACGGCGCAAACCAACTTCTGTAAGGTCAGCGTCATTGCCTCGCCCACCGGTGTTGAAAAACTTTCAACTGAAGACGCTTCAAATCTCGTTGGCGAGAGCCTGCGCGCGGAGTTTCTCGGAATACAGCGATCCTGACATTCCACGGCTAGCACGATGTGATGGGCCGCCTTACTTAGTTGGCGGCCTCGTCAATTTCAGCGGCGAATGCAGGTGCCGTAAATGCCGGATCCCTTCAAGCACTTGGAGCCAGGTCCGCAATCGACATCGAATGAGCACGTATTGCCATAGGTGCCGTTAATATCGAGCGGCGCGGTGACGGGTGTCTGGTCGTGGCTATTGCCAGGGAACAAGCCGCCGACACAAGCGCCATAGATCGAACCGGATGCCTTGGCGCATTTGCTGCCAGGCTCGCAGTCAGTGTCAAACGAGCAAGCGAGGGCCTGGGCGCAACCCAAGAAAAAAAGCGCGACGAAAATGCGCGTCATCACGCGGCTCCTTTGATAATGGGTGCGCGAAGTGATCCGTGGTCAGGCTTGTAGGCAAACAAAAGCGGAATCGAAAAACTGATAATTTACAAAGGCTTATTGGCTCTCGTGGCGGAGAGGAAGGGATTCGAACCCTTGATACGGCTTTAGACCGTATAACGGTTTAGCAAACCGCCGCCTTCAGCCACTCGGCCACCTCTCCGGCGGGGCCATATCTGCCCGAGGCTCCTACACTTGGCAAGGTGATCCAGCATTCTCCGCCGGCGTCACCGAAATTCAGGGCCCCGGTCGGTACTCAGGCGGGGTCAGCCCTGCGCTCCGTCGGAGAGATTCCGGTCCCAGGCGGGCGTTGCGGCGGTGATGTCGGCGGATGGACCAAGCCGATCTCGCGCCAACGCCCAGCGGTCGCGGGTTAGCCGCGCCATTGGGGCCTCAAGGCCGACCGCCTCCATCAGATCGGCAGCCTGCTTGACGTCCTTCGCGAACAAGCCGGCCGAGAAGCCGGCAACGAAATCTGGATTGTCGATCTGCTTGTGGAACAGAACTTCGGACACGAAGCTGCGGCCGGTCGAGACGTTGATGACGTCGATGCAGGTTTTGGGATCGAGCCCGAACCGTTGCGCTGCCAGCAGGGCCTCGGCGAGGGCCACGTGCGAGGCGGCCGAGGCATAGTTGTTGAGCGCCTTAAGTGCGTGCGCCGAGCCGAGCGCGCCGGTTTCGAACAGTGTGTCGCCGATATCGGCAAGCAGCGGCCTCGCGCGCGCCACCGCCTCCTTATCGCCGCCGATCATGATCACCATCGGGATCGCGGTCGCACGCGCGACCGGGGTGCCGCTCGAGGTAAAGGCGGCGATCCGTTTCGACACTGGCGCGTCAACGAGCTGCACGCCCAAATGGCCCAGCTCAACGCCGAGGGCGCGTGTGCCAAGCGGGTCGGACGAGCCCATGTCGATGACGACAGTGCCTGTGCGCACCGCTTTGCGGAATGCGCCACCGTTCTGCGCAATCAGCACGTCGCGCACGATCTCGCCGGTCGGCAGCATCGTAATCACGAACTCATGTGCCGCAATCTCAGAGAGGCTGGGGGAGAGCCGACAGGCAAATTCGGCAGCAAAGCGCGCGACACGCTCGCGATCCGTGTCGAACACGGCGACGTCGTGACCGGCTTTGATCAGCGTGCCAGCAACGGGCCATCCAATTGCGCCGATGCCGATGAACCCGACACGCATGGTCGCCTCCAATGGTTTGAGCGTAGTCAGCAGGCCGCGACAAAGGCGGCGATGCGCGCGATCACGTCGGCTTCGGCGAGCAGTGGTGTGTGGCCCTGGTCGGGAACCTCGACGCTCTCCATCCGTTTGCGCCGAGCGCGCATCGCATCCATCGTCCCCGCACCCAGAATATCGGAATTGGCGCCGCGGATGACCATTAACGGGACCTGCGCGAGCGCGTCGAATTGATCCCAGATCGGGGGCGGGGCGGCATCGGGGGTGAATGCCGCGAATGCTTCGGCGAGCCGTGGGTCATAGGTGAGCGTGAGGCCATTTGTGTCTTCGCGCCAGGTACGCCGGGCGGCCCCGAGCCAGTCGGCTTCGGTGAGTTTCGGAAACTGATCCTCGGACATCCGGCGCAAGATCTCGGCGCCTTCCTGCAGCGTGCGCGGCGCCGGCAGCTTGCCGACGTATCCTTTGATGCGCAGAAGCCCTTTGGTTTCGATGACGGGGCCGATGTCGTTGAGGACGGCGCCTGCGATCGCGGTAGGGCGTTGCACCGCGAGTAGCATGATCAACAGACCGCCGCGGGAGCTTCCAATCAGCACCGCAGGCATAACCTCGGCCGCGGTCAGCACCGTGATCAGGTCGTTAAGTTCGACAGCGAGCGAATATTTGTCCGGATCAGGATCGAATTGCGAGCGCCCGCGGCCGCGCGAATCGAGCGCCAGCACACGCCGGCCGTCGGCTGCGATGGCACTCGCGAGCGCCGTGAAGTCCTCCGCCGTACGGCTGAACCCGGGCAGGCACACAACTGGCTTAAGCCCGGTCGCGCGCGGACCAAATTCGAGCACATGGAGCGCCAGCCCGTCCTGCGCCGTGACAAACGTGCTCTTGGGTTGAGGGGGAGGGGGCATGACGGATCTGCGGCTGGCTTAGCCATCTGGTCGCAGGTCTGATCAAACCGGGTCGGGTGTCAAGCCCCGGGCGATACCGGACAGGCTCAAATCACCACGACACGAAGCTTGCCGCAGGCATTGGAGAGACAACCAAGGTCCCTGCACCGATCGCGCGGTCCAGGGACCTTTGTCGCGGCGATCTACGATACCCGCCCTAGTCGTTGTTTGCTGCGACGCCGCCCCGCCGGATATCGGCTTCGATGGTGAGCTTTGCATTGTTGGCAAAGCGGGCCCGGTAGACCTGATAATTCTCCATCACGCGCTGAACGTAGTTGCGTGTCTCCTGAAACGGAATGCGCTCGACCCAATCGATCGGGTCGACGCGTGGATCGCGTGGATCACCGTAACGCTCGATCCATTCCTTCACGCGCCCGCGGCCGGCGTTGTAGGCAGCAAACGCAAGGATGAGATTGCCCCGGTAATCCTGGATCACCCCGGCGATCTCCGCCGCGCCGAGCTGCAGATTGTACGGCGTGTCGTTCTTCAGCCGCTTGACGTCGTAGGTACAGCCGAAACGCTTGCAGGTATCCTTGGCGGCGACTGGCGTGACTTGCATCAGGCCCATGGCGTTGGCGGCCGAGTAGTCGGCCGGATTGAACATGCTCTCCTGGCGGATAATGGCGAACATGGTGGCACTGTCGATCTCGGGGCCGATCGGGGTATAGTCCGGCACTCCCACCGTCGGGAACGCGTAGTAGTCGAGCGGCAGCCCGCGCGCGAGCGCGGCCTTGCCAAGGTGCAGCATTCCGCGCGGATCCCGGTATTCCTCGGCGAGCTCGCCCAGTGCGGCGAGGATGCCTGCGTCATCGAGCTTGTCACCGAGGTCGGCCATCAGCGGGATGACGAGATTGCGCTCGTTGAGCGCATAGAGGATGTGAAGCGCACGCACGAGCTCGAGGCGTTCGGCGCTGGCGCGCTTATCGGGAGTGATCGGCGGCGGTGCGAGCGCTAGCGCGCTGAGCCCGACGCGTGCGCGCGCGAGCTGGCCGTAGTAGGCGGCCGACGAGCTTGCCGCTGCCCGATATTCGGCGTGCGCCTCGCTCTGTTTGTTCGCAGCCTCAGCCGCGCGCCCGAGCCAATAGTGAGATCGCCCGAGCGACGTCGGATGAATGCTGATCTCCTGGATGCGGGCGAAGTGCCGCGCCGCTGTCGCGGGTTCGTTCAGGAACCGCAGCGCGATCCAACCCGCCATGAACTGGCGCTCGACGCGGGAGTTTTCCTTTACCGGTTCCACGGCGTCACGCATGACGAGATAAGCAGTCTTGGGGTCGCCGATGTCGAGCAGCTTGCGCGCAAGCACCCGGCGCTCGACCCACCATTCTTCCGCATTGTTGATTTGAGCGGCATCGCGCGGGGCCGACATCATGAGCTGGCCCGCCTCGGCGATCTTTTCAGAGCGACGCAGCACCTGCGCCTTCGCGAAGATGTAGCCGGGGTCACGGCGCGCTTCCTCAGGCACCGACTCGAGGAGCTTGGTGGCGTTGCCAGACTTGCTGCTGAGCGCGAGCCGTACGTGCGCAATCGCCACCTCGGCACTGCCGAGCCGCCGTGCGGCGCGCATGGCGGCTTCGCTTTCGCCGGCGTCGAGGCACATCTCCATGCGAACCTTGTGATCCGCACGTGTCAAAACGTCAGGATATTGGTCCAGGACCTGGCGTTCAACGTCCGCAGAAAACGGTTCGCTGCGCCAAGCGTGGCGAACCTGTGCTTGCGCGCCGGAATTGTCACCCAGCGCCGTCAGCGCACGCGCCAGCACGAGCCGGCCCTTGGCGGATTGCGGTGGCGAAGCGTTGAAGAAGGTCCGGATCTGCACCGGGGCTGCGTCCTCAACCCACAGCATGGCTTCGGCGCGGCGCCGGAACATGCCGAGGCTTGGCCAGCTCGGATTGGCCGCGATGAACGCGGCATAGCGCGAGAACTGCGCGCCGTTATCGCCATCACGCAGGATGATCCATTCGACGAGCTTGCGTGCCACTGGATCCGAAATCTGAGCTTCGATTGTGGTTGCCTCACTGGCGCCGGTGCTGCGCACGGCATCAATCGCCCGCTTGACCAGTGCGATATCCGCATCCGACGTCTCGGGCGTAGGTGCCTGCGCGAGAGGAACCTTCGAGGGCGAGATGCGCCGTACGGGTGGCGCTGCCGCAACCTGCGGCGCGGCTTCGGTGCCACTTGATGCGCCGGGGCGAGCACGGGGCATCGGCACGTCGAGCGCCGCCGCTTTCTTGGATGACTTATCCTTGTGCTTGGCTACCTTCTTACCGGCTTTGGTGGCGGGTTTGGCCGCCGTCCGGGACGAGCTGATTCCGCTGTGGGAAGCCGCGGCCTCAGCCGCGGCGGAATGAACAAGAGCAAATAGGCTCACAGAGGCGAGCGCAGCGACGAGCGCTGATCGATATCGTGGCGTCAAAATCGGATCCCCCACCCGGCGAATCGCACTACCCCTAGTGCCATTCGCATTCTCGAATGGCTCATACCTCGCATCGAATTTTGGCGGAAAAGCGCCAAATAGATGCCCCCAAAGGGTTTTGTCGCTCGGTTTGAGGGGCTTTCGTCGCCCCGCCTTAAGCGATATCAATTGGCATTGCAGCGCGTTTGCGCCGCGTGCCGAGGATCGTGCCATGACCACCAAGACGCGCTTTCGGGGATCGTTCACCGCGCTGATCACCCCGTTCAAGAACGGCTCCCTCGACGAGAAGGCGTTCCGCGACCTGGTCGATTGGCAGATTGCGGAGGGCACAAACGGTCTCGTGCCGGTCGGTACCACGGGCGAAAGCCCGACGCTCTCCCACGACGAGCATATGCGAGTGGTCGAATGGTGCGTTGAGCAGGCCAAGGGGCGTATCCCGGTGATCGCCGGTGCCGGTTCGAACTCGACCAAGGAAGCAGTCAGTCTTGCCCAGCATGCCGAACAGGCCGGCGCCGACGCGGTGCTGGTGGTCGCGCCCTATTACAATAAGCCGACTCAAGAAGGGCTTTATCAGCACTTCAAGGCGATCAATGATGCCATCGGCATTCCGATCATCATGTACAACATTCCGTCGCGGTCGATCGTCGACATCTCGGTCGACACGATGAGGCGCCTGTGTGAGCTCAAGAACATAGCGGGGGTGAAGGACGCGACCGCCAACATGACGCGCGTGACACAGCAGCGCGCCGCAATAGGTGCCGATTTCAATCAGCTCTCCGGCGAAGACATCACTGCGCTCGGTTTCATGGCGCACGGGGGTCACGGCTGCATTTCGGTGACCTCCAACGTGGCGCCGCGGCTGTGCGCGCAGTTCCAGAGCGCCTGCCTGCGCGGCGACTACGCGACTGCACTGACGCTGCAGGACAAGCTCGCTCCGCTGCACGTCAACCTGTTTGTCGAAACA
>Ga0209526_10003343_pt1 | contig 10944 bp, 8 predicted proteins | sample JacPinW_OM2H0_M1_FD_188566 | JGI IMG/M metagenome (GOLD analysis project Ga0209526, IMG submission 188566) | Forest soil microbial communities from Algoma, Ontario, Canada - Jack Pine, Ontario site 1_JW_OM2H0_M1 (SPAdes) (version 2) | ecosystem: Environmental > Terrestrial > Soil > Boreal...
CTTAAATAGCGCACCCACAGCCATCAGCATCAGGCTCACGGTACAGTTCCCGCCAGCAAAAGTGCGCAGGCCGCGTGCGAGGCCGTTCTCGATGACCTCGGAGTTCACCGGATCCAAGATGATGACGGCATCCGGACACATCCGGAGTGTAGAGGAGGCATCGATCCAGAATCCTTTCCAGCCGCTCTGCCGTAGCGGGCCGTAAACCTCCGTCGTGTAATCCCCGCCTTGGCAGCTAATGAGAACATCGCAGCTGGCCAGATCGCCTAGATTCCTGGCATCCTTCAGGGCCGCGCCATCACCGGCCTCCTTGGGTGCCGGGCCTCCGATGTTCGACGTCGAAAAGAAAACTGGCTCAAGACGAGCGAAATCGTTCTCCTCCCGCATTCTCTGCAAAAGGACGCTTCCGACCATACCTCTCCATCCGATCAATCCAGCGCGCAGCATGGGTCCTCCGGATGCCTGATAGTTTACATGCTTCGAATTGTTTTTGCAGGCGGAATGCCCGCGCTTCACCCGACGCGGCACTGATCCTAGGCCTAGACGGAGCGGAACGTTCGACTCGAGGGTTGGTCGAGCAAAGAGGGCTGCTGTTGCGCTCGGGCGAAGCGAGACTCCCGAGTGCGGCAGATGCCCCGGCTTTGCGGAACAACTTCCACTGGACTTGCACGGAAGTATAGATAAAATGAAGGGCCTTGCAATTAGGCGGCGCATTTGGTCGTCAGCCGCTGAGGTGTCGGACATTCCGGCTCGGGTTTCCATAGGCGAGACAATCTCTTTGATTCTGAAGGGGTCTGAGATGTCCTCAAAAGCGGTGTGCTCGGGCGGATCAAACTACCAGTTCTAGGATCGAATCAGAAGGGGAGAACGTTTTGTGATTGTAGGGGTTCCGAAAGAAAGTTTTCCCGGGGAGCGGCGCGTCGCGCTCACGCCGGGCGTGATTCCAAACCTGATTAAGGCGGGCTTGGAGGTTCTAATCGAAACGGGGGCAGGGGTTGAAGCCGGTTACCCGGACGCCGCTTATGTGGAAAAGGGCGCGAAGATTGCTCCCGATCGATCCTCGGTGTTTGCGGCGGCCGAGATCATCGTGCAGCTTCTCTGCTATGGTTCAAACGACAAGACCGGCAAGGCCGACATTGCTCTGTTCCGCCGCGACCAAGTTGTCGTGGGATTCTTGCGGCCTCTTGGATCTCAGGCAATCGTCCAGGAGATAGCATCGACAGGGGTCATTTCCTTCGCGGTAGAACTTATGCCGCGCACGACTCGCGCGCAGGCCATGGACGCGCTTTCGTCTATGGGCACCGTCTGTGGCTACAAAGCGACTCTGATCGCAGCCGATGTCCTTCCTCGATTTTTTCCAATGCTCACCACGGCGGCCGGTACGATCACCCCGGCGCGCATTTTCATCATTGGTTGCGGAGTAGCAGGCCTGCAGGCTGTCGCCACCGCGCGTCGGCTCGGAGCAGTCGTCTCGGCTTACGATCTCCGGCCCGCAGCCAAGGAGCAGGTGCAGAGCCTGGGCGCCCGATTCGTGGAGCTGCCGATCGAAGCCAAAGATGCTCAGGACGCACGCGGTTACGCGCGCGCGCAGGATGACGCGTTCTATGCTCGACAGCGAGAGCTGCTTGGCCGGGTGATCGGCGAAAGCGATGTTGTGATCACGGCAGCCGTCGTCCCCGGGAAGAAGTCGCCCGTGCTCGTCACTAGCGAGATGGTCCGGGGCATGGCCCCGGGTTCCGTGATTGTCGATTTGGCCGCTGAGCGAGGAGGGAACTGCGAGCTCACGCGTCCTGAAGAAACCATTGTCGCAAGCGGTGTCACCATCATCGGCCGCATTAACCTGGCGAGCACCGTGCCGTTCCATGCGAGCCAGATGTATGCGCGCAACGTCACCGCGTTTCTTCTTCATCTGGTGAAGGATGGCAAGGTTCGGCTCAATCTCGAAGACGAGATTATCCGTGAGACTCTGTTGACCCGGGGCGGGGAAGTGGTGAATGCCCGGGTGCGGGAGTTCTTTTCACTTCCGGCTCTGGTTGCACAGACCGGCGTCTAGTGTACCTCCAGCCGGTCGCCGATCGATGGCGACTCTGCTGGCGCTGAGGCTTTCGAGAAGAAAGAAAGGAAGGGCAAATGTCGCCGGACCTGATCATTAACAGCCTTTTCGTGTTCATGCTGGCGGGCTTCATCGGCTTCGAGGTCATTCGGCGGATTTCACCCTTGCTTCACACCCCGCTCATGTCCCTGACGAACGCGCTCGACGCGATCGCTGTGGTCGGCGCCATCGCGCTCGCGGGCGAAGGCAAGAGCACGCTTGCAACGATACTTGGCACCATTGCTGTGGTGGCAGCTTTCAGCAACGTCGTCGGCGGTTTCTTGATCACCGATCGCATGCTCAGGATGTTCAAGTCCAGCCGTCCACAGAAACCGTGACCATGGCGCACGTATCGAACACCATCATCGAGATCATCTATCTGATCGCAACTGCCCTGTTCATCTTGTCCCTGAAGTGGATGAGCGGGCCGACCACTGCCCGGCGCGGCATTCGGGCCGGCGAGGTCGGAATGGCCTTGGCCATCGGCGGGACCCTTCTCGAACACGGGATCGTAGATTATCGCTGGATTGCCATTGGACTCGTGCTGGGCGCCATCATCGGCGTTCCCCTGGGACTCGTACAGATGACCGCGGTCCCGCAGCGAACTGCTCTGAGCCATGCTTTCGGCGCATGCTGCGTCACGCTGGTTGGCACGGCGGAGTTCTACCTGCGCACTCCCTACGTACCGAGGTTCATGATGTCGGTCCTTTCGTTGGAGGTTATCCTGGGGGCCCTGACGTTTACCGGCAGCCTGATGGCGGCCGGAAAGCTGCAGGAAGTCTTGCCGCAGCGACCGATCACCTACAAGGGACAAAACTTCGTAAATCTGGGGCTGCTGGCCATTGCGGTGGCCATAGCGGTCCGGCTGGTGATGCACCCCGGACAAACGCATTTGTTCCCATTCATGATCGGCATTCCACTGATTTTTGGGGTAATGATGATCGTCCCGATCGGCGGCGCGGACATGCCGACGGTTATCTCGCTGCTCAACTCCTACGCCGGACTTTCCGCAGCGGCGATGGGATTTGTCCTCAATAGCAAGCTTTTGATCATCGCTGGCGCGCTCGATGGCTCTTCGGGCTTTATCCTCTCGGTGATCATGTCGAAGGCCATGAACCGTTCCTTTGCAAACGTGCTTTTCGGAGCGTTCGGCCAGGTGCAATCCTCCGCCGCGGCCGATACCGAAGCGAAGACCGTGCGGAGTGCTACGGCGGAGGAAGCGGCCGGCATCCTGGCAGCCGCCAACAAAGTCATCATCGTACCCGGCTATGGTATGGCCGTGGCCCAGGCCCAGCACAAGGTGCGTGAACTGTACGATTCCCTTACGAAGCGCGGGGTGGACGTCAAGTTTGCAATTCACCCGGTTGCTGGCCGCATGCCGGGGCACATGAACGTCCTGCTCGCCGAAGCCGATATTCCCTATGACAAACTGATGGACATGGATGACGCCAACCCCGAGTTTCCACAGACCGATGTCGCGCTCGTGATCGGCGCCAATGACGTTACAAATCCGGCGGCACGAACCGATGTCAGCAGCCCGATCTATGGCATGCCGATCCTCGATGTAGACAAGGCTCGCACCATTATGGTCATCAAACGCAGCATGAGTCCGGGCTTCGCCGGCATCGACAATCCGCTCTACTACTTGGATAAGACCCTGATGCTCTTCGGTGACGCCAAAGGGTTCGTAGGGGATATCGTCCGCGAGTTGAGCGGTAGCGCGCACCACTAGCAGCTAGCTCTGCCAGCCGTTCTGAAGACTCTTCGCTGAATTCCTAGGAACTCTTGGCGCTCGGAATAAATTCCAGTTCCCGGTTTTCACTGAGCGATCACGACTTCCCGCCCACAACCTTGGCAGTGTTGCCCCAAGATCCGGTGAAAACGAACGAGGAGAGCGGCTTCCGTTCGCGCGGTGCGAGTTCGCGTTCGCGTATCGGATCCGGCAGCACCACCGGGTCGCCCAGATAGCCAATCGCAAAACCTGCCACGGCCTCATGATCCGGCGGTATCCCAAATACTTCGCGGGCCTTGTCGGGAAGGATTCCTGCCATCTGATGGACAAACAGTCCTTTGGCCGTGGCCTCAACCGTGAGATTGGCGATCGCCTGGCCGACATCGTGAAATGCGTGGCGATTGTTTTGCCCATTGTGAGCGAACTTCAGCCCTGCCACCGTCAAGCCGATCACAGGCGCGTTCTTGGCCCAGTCCTGATTGAATTCGACGAAGCATTCGAGGACTTTTTTGTAATTCTCCGGATCATCCTTGGTTGCAAGGATGAAATACCAGGGCTGCCCGTTGTAGGATGACGGCGCCCACCGCGCTGCTTCCAGCAGGGAGCGTAATTTCTCGGGCTCGACCGGCCGGCGGTCAAACGCGCGGGGGCTCCAGCGCCGACTCAGCAAATCCAGAATCGGCGTATCTGTCTTCGCGGGCTTCTCGGCGGCAGGCATCATCATTCCTCCTCGGGACGAACTCTTTTTTTCAGTTCCCCAACACTATCACGGCTGGATTCGGCGAAGGAAGACAGCAGCCCTCGGCACCCTCGGCATGCCGTCCCGGCAGTCTTGGCTCGATAGAACCTGGCAATTCGGCGTACTCGAGGATCTGCCGGCGGGGCACGGGCCGGTGCCGAAGGGACTTGGAGAAAAGCTCCTGCGGAACGGCGGGAACGTGTCACGCTTGTGATTCAGCATGGTCAGGGCTTTTGGGTAGGGCGGAGAAGGATCTCGCTGATAAAACTCTCGGGTGACTGCGTTACAATCACTTCGACCGCGCGGGCTACATCCTCCGGCTTCAGCATCCTAGAGGTATCCTTCCCGGTGTGTGGTGAAAAATCGGTAGCGACCGATCCTGGGCAAATTGCGCTGACGCGGATTTGGTGAGTCCGGAGATCCTCGGCCATGCACGCAGTCAGACCGAGCAGTCCCCATTTCGATGCACAATAGATCCCCCCACCGGCGAACGCACTCTTCCCCGCTAGCGACGCTATGTTGATGATATGGCCAGACTTGTTCCGGATCATTCCGGGCGCAACGGCCTTACTCAGCAGGAACACTGCTTTGAGGTTGGTGTCTAGTACAGCGTCCCAATTCGATTCCGATGCTTCGTGTGCAGGACCAAAATATCCGACTCCTGCATTGTTGACCAGGATTTCGATGGGGCCAATGGACCGCTCGGTTTCTTGCACCAAGGATACGATCTCACCGGCGCGGCTGAGGTCGGCGGAAATCGCAGAGACCCTGTGCCCTCTGCTTTCGAACTCGCTTGCGACGCTTTGGATTTTTCCTCGATCGCGGGCGCACAGACCAAGGCTTGCTCCCATCCTTGCAAAGCTCCGGGCGATAGCCAGGCCAATCCCACGACTCGCTCCCGTGATCAGTGCGACTTTGCCGTCTAGAGGTTTTGCGGTATCCATGGTCAAACTCCGTTCCTGTACGATTGGCGAGCGATTCACCATGCTATCATGTAGGTGTGAGCGTGACCGAGGATGGGCCCGAAACGGCATGCAGTGCCCGATTTAGCCTTGCGCCTGTGCTACGCTTTCCCTATAATCCCGTCGATTTGGTTCATCCTACTGTGCTGCAAGATCGTGTCCCGAGTTTGACCGCTCGCCGGAAGCGAAGCTGGCCCCAGGAGGCAGGCAGGTGATTATGCGAAACTTGTTCAATGGCATGGCAATGTTTCTGACCGCGCTCGTGTTGGTATCTCTGCCAGCAAAGGCGGTTGCTCGACAGGCCGCGCAGCAGAGTCAGCAACCGGCTTATACGATCCCGGAATACAACGCGTTCCAGGCGGCGAACTCGGAAAAGGATCCGCAGGCGAAGATTAAGCTGCTCGACGACTTTGTGGGCAAGTTCCCCAATTCGACGTTGTTGCCCTATGTGTACGGGCTTTACTATCAGGCCTATCTCCAGCAGAAGAACTATCCCAAGACAATCGAGTACGCCGACAAGGTGGTCGCGCTCGGAGACAAAGCCGATTTGGGCACCCGGCTTCAGGCCATTCAAGCGCGCGTCCAGGCCTTCTCCTCGATGCCTTTTGATCCGAAGGCGCCTGATGCCAACGACCAGCTTACCAAAGAGCGCGAGGCGGCTCTGCAGGGAGCAAAGCTCCTGCAGCAGCTGCCCAAGCCGGCGAACGCAACGATGACGGATGCACAGTTTGCGGATCAGAAGAAACCCGGCATCGCCTTTTTCAGCTCTGCGGCTGGTTCAGCCGACCTTCAATTAAAGGACTATCCCGCCGCCGTTGCAGCCTTCAAGGAGGCGCTGGCGAACAATCCGACCGACGCGGTTTCCCAGTACCGCCTGGGCCTCGCCTATCTTGCGATGACACCTCCCCAGGCGCTCGATGGATTTTGGGCGCTGGCCCGAGCCATCGATCTGAAGATAACCGATAGCGACAAGGTCAAAGACTATCTCCGGTCAAAAATCCTGGCTTACGAACAGCCAGGGTGCGAAAACCAAGTGGATGCCCAAGTGAGCGAGCTGCTTCAACTGGCAGCGAATGCGCCGGAGCGTCCGGCGACCTATACCATTCCGAGCCAGGAGGATTTGAACAAGGTTCGTCAGGCGAGCAACATCGTTACCGTGATCAGTGACCTCGGCGCTGGCGGCGACAAGGCGAAAATGACCTGGCTCGCCATCTGCGGCGCCGAATTTCCAGAGGTTGTGGGCAAGATCATTGACGAGCAAAAGGGCGACGGCTTTGTTGATTTCATGGTTTACACGGGCGCGACGCCCGAAGACATGCAAGCAGCCACGACGCCAAACATGGATGTGAAGGTGTGGACCACCGGTAAGCCTCCCGGCACCACGACGGTAACACCGCAGCCGGATGTCGTGCGGCTGCAAAAGGACGACGGGATTCGTTTTTCAGGGACACTGGTCAAGTATGACCCCTCCCCGTTTCTTTTGCATTGGGATCAAGTCAAAGTGGATCCAAGCGTTATTCCCGAAAAGTCGGAGACGGGGAAACACGCCCCGCGCAAGCTTCCAACGAAGTAAAGACTCCATCGGGAACTGAATCTGGCTTGGAGCTGCAGAAAATGGCTGGACCGGTAGCGGGCCGGCCATTTTTTTTGTGGCGATCATGCTTGATGGCTGGAAGATGAAACCTGCTTTTCCCAGCCCGATGGAGGCTGCTGGGATAGGGAAGCGCACGGCCATCGTCGAGAGGCGGGGTCTGAGGGAATCGCAAATCAAACACCCGAGTTAATCAACCGATAGTTGAACCCGTTGATTCGATTGCCGAACTCGCCTGATGGCTGGGAGGCGAGGATCCCGTTCCGAAGCTGTTCGAGCAGAGGTTGATGTCCTCGGCTGAGTCCGTCGGTTGTCTCATTGCGTTTGATTGCGCGTGATTCGGGGCGGGCTCGCCTCTCTCGGTGCAAGGGGGGCAAGCCCACCATCGTGATTGCATCGTCACCTGCTGCGGCGGCCAATGTGGTCAAGCTTGTATTCGTCCACTTTGCGGCTCAGCGTGTTGCGGTGAATCCCCAGGACTTTGGCGGCGCGGGATTGGTTTCCGAGCGAGCGTTCCAGGACGCACTTGATGAATTTTTTCTCGAATTCCGTCACTGCTTCTTCGAGCAAGATGCCACGCTCAACCATCATGTCGATCAGCGATTCCAGTTGCTCTTTCACGTTTGTACGCTCCGCGGAAACTCTGTAGCGCCGAGCCATAACCCCAGCAATGTGCTGGTGCGACCCGCTCGCCCCTGGGTTCGGCTCAAGTAGTCAGCGCTACATCTAGTCGAGTGCGTGGCCGGTGATGCGTTGGTATGCTTCCCTATATTTCACCGTCGTGGCAGCTACGACGTCTGCCGGAAGCGCCGGCGCCGGAGGCTGCTTGTTCCAGCCTATCCGCTCGAGGTAATCGCGGACGTATTGCTTGTCAAAAGAAGGTTGCGGATTGCCCGGTGCATACTCGCTCGATGGCCAAAACCGGGACGAGTCGGGCGTGAGTGCTTCGTCAATCCAAATCAGATCTTGTCCCACGAGCCCGAATTCGAATTTCGTGTCGGCGAGGATGATGCCGCGCGGGAGGGCGTGATCGACGGCGCGTCGATACAGGGTCAAACTGACCTCTCGCAGCTGTCGAGCGAGCGGAAGGCCGACTCTTGAAACGGTTTCCTCGAACGAGATATTTTCATCGTGGCCAGACGTAGACTTAGTCGAGGGAGTGAAAATCGGCTCGGGCAGCCGATCCGATTCGCGCAGACCCGCAGGCAGGGGAATCCCGCAGATGCCGCCCGTTTTCTGATAGTCCTTCCAGCCCGAGCCGGAAATGTATCCGCGCACGACGCATTCGATCGGAACCGGGTCGGACCGACGGACGACCATCGCACGCCCCGCGAGCTCGGCAGCGTAGGGCGCCAGTTCGCCCGTGAAATTCGTGGCGGCAAGGAAATGGTGCGGGATGACGTCGCCCAGTTTATCGAACCAGAAAAGCGAAAGCTGGGTCAGCACGCGTCCCTTGTCGGGGATGGGAGTTGGAAGAACGACGTCGAACGCCGATAGCCGGTCGGTCGCGACAATCAGCAGGCGGTCATCGCCGAGCTCATAGATGTCGCGGACCTTTCCCCTTCCGCGGAGCTTGAGTCCGGCGAAATCCGTTCCCGAAACAACTGCATTCCTATGTGGAGAAGCCACTGAACCAGAGTCCTTAGTCTGGAAGGGCGGTATTCTAGCGCAGCGAGGGGAGTTGTCAACCGCTAAGACGCGATCGGATGCATGGGCATTTTTTCCGCAAGGGAGCCAGGAAAAGTTCCAATGCAGATGGAATGACCGGGTTTTCGAATCTTCTCAGAGCCCCATAAGGCTCGACCCCAACACCCAATAGATCGACAGCTTCGCGTGTGGGAGTGCGAGCAGGATCGGTCCGCGGTGGCGCCCGGCGCGGGGCGACGCGTGGCCACAGAGGCAATCCACTCTGTTTTCCACTTTCCAAAATGTTTTTTCTTTGACACTCATCGATGGTCCGAGGGGCCGGATTGGCGGCGACGAGTAGCTGCTCACCGCGGGGATGTCGGGGCCGTAGCGGGATCGCTGGCTATTGAGTTCGGACGCGGTCGTCAGGCGCAGGGTCTTCTGTTCTGTCTGCCCGCAACTTCGCGTCACAGGATGATGGTTCCGCCGCATGCGGGAGACCGCAGGAAAAGTTCTTCAAGCCGCGTTGGTTGTTGCGCTCGAGGTCCGGGGAACGGCAGCTGCAGCGGCTTGTTCCCACTTCACCGAGACCAGTTTCGAGATGCCGGGTTCCTGCATGGTCACGCCGTAGAGAACCGATCCCATTTCCATCGTCTTTCGGTTGTGGGTGACAACGATAAATTGGGTCTGTCCGCACATATCGGCGAGCAACTTGTTGAAGCGGCCGACATTGGCTTCGTCGAGCGGCGCATCGACTTCGTCAAGGATGCAGAACGGGCTTGGCTGATAGCGGAAGACGGCGATCAGAAGCGCGAGTGCCGTAAGCGCCTTTTCGCCGCCTGAGAGAAGAAGGATATTCTGCAGGCGCTTGCCCGGCGGCTGTGCCACGATGTCGATTCCGGCTTCTCCTGAGCTATCGGGCTCGCCCAGCCGCATTTCGCCCGTCCCGCCGCCAAATAGCGACTGGAAAGCGATCGCGAAATGGGCGTTGATGAAATTGAACGCTTCCTGGAATTTCTGGTTCGATACCTGGTCGAGTTCATTGATTGTGAGCTGCGTGTTTTCAATCGATTGCAACAGGTCGTCGCGCTCCCGCCGGAGGAACGCTTCGCGCTGCTCGCATTCCTGGAATTCCTCGAGCGCCATCATGTTCACCGGGCCCATCGCCTCCGCGCGCGCCTTCATCTCGTTGTAGCTTGTTTCGGCGGCCATGAGGTACTCGCCGGTCAGTAGCTGCTCGTCCTGCCCCACGATCGCCATCAATTCCTCGGGCTGCGCATTCAGTTCCGTCATGCAGGTCTGGCGCAAATAGTCGCGGTCGGCGTCATTGCGCGCTTTTTCGATCTGGCGCTGGCTGCGCTCGGCGCGAAGCTCGTCGAGTGACTGGCGGCGGCTGCGGAGTGTGTCATCCAGCTGACCGGTACGCGCACGCGCTTGGTCCCATTCCTGTTCAAGAGCGGCTTTGTTTACTTCCAGCCGCGTCTTTTCCTTCCGAAGATCCTCGGCATGTTGGGAAAGCTGTGCGCAGGAAGCTTCGATCTCGATTTTCTCCCGACCGAGAGCCGCGTGCTGCTGACGCAATGAATTTACGCGCTCGCTGGCCTGCGCGATTTCGTTCGAGAGCCCCTGCTCGACGGCCGCGGCGCTTGTGAGACGTTCCGACATTGTCGCAAGCTCTTCACGCCGCGCTACGACCTGCTCCTGGACAAGCTGGGAATTGCGGCGGAGCGTCGCCAGGCGTTCGGCAGCTTCTGCTGCTCCGGATTCAGCGGCCGCGCGAGAACGAAGCGACTGGGCATGTTCGCGGCGCGCTTGTTCGGCACCCGCGCGGGCCGCATCGGCTTCGGCACGTAGGCCTATGATTTCTTCGCGAACCGTGTCGAGCTGCCCTTCGACGCGCCGGAGTTCATTGCGCACCTGGTCCAGTGTCAAGCCGCGGTCCACGAAAAGCACCAGCAAATGATAAAGAAGATCGGAGGACTCTTTAACCACAGCGTAACGGTCTTCATTCTTGGCGGCAATTATTGTCTCGGCGCATTCCTCTCCCACCTTTTTGAGAATCTTGTCCAGTCCCTGAGCGAATAGATACGTCGTGTAGGACCCTTCTGGTCTTTCGCGATTTCGCGACTCGATAAGCGCAAAAAGGCGTTTGAGCGTCTCGCCCAGATCGGCTTGATCAGCTTGGTCAGCTTGTTTCTCTTC
>Ga0209526_10003345_pt1 | contig 10941 bp, 10 predicted proteins | sample JacPinW_OM2H0_M1_FD_188566 | JGI IMG/M metagenome (GOLD analysis project Ga0209526, IMG submission 188566) | Forest soil microbial communities from Algoma, Ontario, Canada - Jack Pine, Ontario site 1_JW_OM2H0_M1 (SPAdes) (version 2) | ecosystem: Environmental > Terrestrial > Soil > Boreal...
CGGCGGGCCAGACGCCAACAGGGATGGGGGCGCGTGGGAATGCGGTGACCCAGTCGGCTCCCTCCTGCGCCAAGGTCGCGCGGGGAAAGTGAACGGCGAACAGCCCCGCTCCTGCGCCGCCGACGAGCGCGATGAATTCGCGACGTTTCATTCGATCACCTCGTCAGCGCGTGGAGGAGCGACTCCGGGATCGCCGGACCGAGTGCCTTGGGTGTAGTTTGATCGATGACGAGCTCGGCGGCTTGCCTTGCGGCATGCACTCATCGCTAAGCGCGCGGCGGCCGGCGCCGCTCGCGGAACCAGGCGCGGTACTCCGTCATCTTCGCCCGCTGCGCCGACGGCGCGTGCCGCTTGCACGTCGACGCCTCGGCGCTCTGGTCGGGCGCGCCCCAGCGCAGCTCGACGCAGTCGTTCAAGTTGTAAGCCATCTCCAGATCCCCGGCGCGATCGAGCACGTCCTTGAGCGCGAGCGTCCAGGCGGAGCCATCAGTGCGCGGATACGAAAACTTGCGCGCCGAAAGCTCCGACGCGAGCACGCTCTCCAAGTCCGCCTTCACGTCCGCGACGGTCTTCCCCCTCGGCATCGCGTAGCGCTCGGGCCGACGCATGACGCGATCCGGGAAGGTGCGCACCACGTCGATCGCGATCAGCAGACGCAAATCGCGCGCCGGCGTCGCGAAATCCTCCCACGCGCCGGTGGTCTCGAAGATCGCCGCGCCGTCCGGCATCTGGGCGTCGCCACGCCCGCTGACCTGGAACTTGCGCCCGTTCTCGACCGACGTCACGCGCGCCTTGACCTGCTCTTCCAGCGCCGCGATCGCCTCCTTGATCGCGCGCAGGGGATCGAGCGGCGCCGGCGACATCACGTCATCCATGCGATCGTAGAAGTCTTCGATCGAAAGTCGCGCCTGATCGAGCGAGAAATCGCCGTACTGCGGATCTTTCGCAATCTCGGCGTTGGTCAGCCGCCGCAAGCCGCCGTTCTTGTCGCGCACGATCGGCCGAAAGCGCTTGAACCCGGGGCCGCCGAGCGCGGGATCCTGGGCGAACAGGAAATTGCCGCGCCAGAAACGCTTGCGCGCGACGGTCCCGTCGGGCTGCGCGTCGACAGCGAGGAAGAGACCCGCCGCGTCGTCGGATTGCGCCATGCGCTTCGCCAGGACGAGGACGTGGCCGTAGGGATCGATGTAGACCGTCCCGGGGCGCAGCGTCTCCTCTTTCAATGACACGGGATAATAGTCGCTGTTGTCGTCGTTCAGCGCCGTTCGCCCGGTTCCGGAGTGAACGCCGTCGGCGACGGAGGAGCGCAAATACTCGCCGAATCCCGCCGCGAGGCCCAGTCGCTTCAGCGACGCAAGTCGGCTCACTGGAGGGACTACCGGCTGTGGCGCCGGCGCTTGGAACATTTCCATGACGCCGGTGGGGGACGCGATCCTTTGCTCGGGTGGGGGTTCGGGCGCGGGTGGTGGCTCGAGATTCTGGATGTTCCACCACCCGTGGCATTTCGGCCCCTCGCCGCCGCCGCCGCGCGTACACTTCGTGTATCCGAACGGCAGCCCCATCTTGAACGCGAAATAGGCGCGCAAGAAGTAGGGAAGATCGGCGCAGTCGGGACGAACCATCATCCCCATCGAGTCTTCGCGCAGACCCAGATGGTTGAACAGGACATTGCGCGATCGATCGCGCAACACCTCATGCAGCGCCTTCCAGGACAGCGTGGCATCGAGCGGCGCGTCAAAGAGCTTCTCGATCCAGGCCGAATAGAGGTTTTCGGTCTCGCGGTTCCAGGTATTGCGCAACGGCCAGAGGCTCCCCTCGGTCCCTTGCGGCCGCGGCGGCTCGGTGGCGCGCACGGCGATTTCGCGCGTGATCGTGCCGCACTCGCTCGCCGCGAGCTTGGCGTGCCACGTGCCGGCGGCCGGCGTGGCGACCTCGGCGAACCAGAAATAGGGCGGCCCACCGTGCCGCTCGCGCGACTTGGCCGCGACGCTTCCGTCGGGCGCGACCAGCGAAAGCTCGCCCTCGAGCGGCTTCTCCACGGCGAAGATGACGCGCAAAGGCGCGCCCTTCCACGGCACGAGCGGCGAAGGCAAGACCGCGAGCTCGGCCGCGTCTTCGCAGCTGCCGACTTGACCTTGAGTTTGAGCTTGCGCGTCCGCGACCGAGAAAAAGAAGACGAAACATGCGCCCGCGATCAGCAAGATTGCTGTCACAGCCGCAGCAGCTAACCGGCGTGCTTGGAACAATTGAGCCCCCTGGGCTCCCCTGGCCCCAATTCGACAATATCGCGAAAAGCTTTGGCTGAATCATGGCAAAAGCCGCCGCCGGCCGAATTCGACGGTCGCCTCGCCAACGCCGCCGCTCGGCGCGCCGGAAGCATTACTTTACCCGCCCCATCCGGTAGGGCTTGAGGATGGCGTAAACCGCCTCATGCGCCGGCGTCGCGATGCCGTACTTGCGGCCGAGGGCGACCACCTTGCCGGCGAGCCAATCAAGTTCGAGGCGGTTGCCCGCCTCGAGATCGTTCGCCATGGACGCCCTCATCGTGGGCGGAAAGCTCGCCACCCAACGATCGAGCTCCGCCGCAAAGTCCGGCGGAAACTCGACGCCGGCCGCGCGACCGACCGCAATCGTCTCGTGCATCAGCTTGTAGAAGAACGCCCGCATGTCCTCGTCGTCGCGGATGACGCCGAGGGGCTGGCGCGTGCTCGCCGTGATGCCGGAGGTACCCGAAAGCAGCACGAACTTCTTCCAGATGTCGAGGAGCATATGATCCGTCAGCGTGATCTCGATGTTCGCAGCCTTCATTTGCTGCACGTAACCGGCGAGCACGGCATCGGGACGTCGGTCGAGGCGGCCGCAGCGGACTTCGGCCCTTGCGCCGGTGTGGCGGATGACCCCAGGCTTCGCGATCGTCGTGACGATATAGGTCGCCCCGCCGATCGTGACGTCATCGCCGAGGATCGGGGCGAGACGCTCGACGCTGTCGACGCCATTCTGAAGCGTCATCACGCGGGTGTTGGGACCTACGAGCGGGCGCGTCTGCTCGCCGGCCCGCTCGGTATCCCACAGCTTGACGGCGAACAGCACCACGTCGACGGGTCCGACCTGCTTCGGATCGTCGGTGACGTTGAGGTCCTTAAGATGAAGGTCGCCAAGCGCGCTCTCTATGCGCAAGCCATCGCGGCGAATGGCATCGCGATGCGCGCCACGCGCGATGAAGGTCACGTCGTGTCCGGCCGCGGCCATTCGCCCGCCGAAATAACCTCCGACGGCGCCCGCCGCCATGACCGCCATCCGCATGCCGCACCCTCCGCAGCCAAGGTATTCGCCCCCGCATCACCACCAAGCACAGCGCAAGGGACAGCAGGCTCGTTTGATCAGTGGTAGAACCACGTGTACGCGCAAGGCATCGAATTGAACAGATAGCGCGCTGCATGCAGCTCCCCAAACCTCCTTGCATCAGCCTCCAGGTTCGGCGGCGAGCTATCGCCCTTGACGGTTTCGGGCGGCGATCGAATCCATGCTCGCTCAACTGCAAAATCCGCCTCGTCTGACTTCCCGAGCGCGGTCAACATCGGGTATCTCCTGTGGTGGCGTCAGTTGTTGCTCACCACAAGAGACTCGCACGCAGGGGACTCTATTCACGGACGTCACGGATATGTGTTGACCTTTGAAGACGTGTTGAACACGCGATGGATCGGCTCAAAAGTATCGCGTCCATTATCCAGTATTAAGCAAGGAGGCCTGGCATTTATCGTTCGGTCGATGGCCTCGTCTCCGGCATGAAAAACCACAGGATCGCGACCGCGAGCAGAGCCACCGATGCAATGCTCAGAAATACCGCGGTGCGGCCGAAACCCGCCGCTACGACACCGAAGAGCGCAGTGCCCAGCGAAGCGCCGATTCCGGACGCCGTTCCAACGATGCCTTGGGCCAAATTGAAGCGACCGGTGCCGTCGGTGACGTCGGCGATGACCAGCGCGGTGAGCACGCCCAACACCGCTCCGCTGATGCCATCGAGCAATTGAAAAGCAACAACCAGCGTCGGGTCGACGACTGAAGCGAACAGCAGCGCGCGGATCGGCAAAGCGCCGAGCCCGATGAGGAGAAGGGGCCGGCGGCCCCAGTTTTTTGCCCATTGCCCGACCCAAGGAGCCGTCACGGCAACGATGATCTGCGGCAGAACGATCAATGCGGAAACGACGAGCGAGGAGCGCTTTTCTCCCTGGTATACGAGATCCTCCACCACAAGCGGCAGCACGGAAGCATTGGCGAGTTGAAACAGAAACAGGCAGGCGCCAAAGGTGAGCAACCCCGGACTCTTCCAGAGGCTTCGCAGGCTTGCCCTCGCGGGTAGACTGGGCATGTCGTGATCGGGCGCGCCGCAGGCGCGGCCGAAGTGGACGTCGGCTGCACGGATGCGAGCGAGCGCAACGAACAGCGGAAGGGCGAGCGCGGCGACCGTGAGGAATATCGCCTGGTACGACAAAAAATATCCGATCAGGCCCATGAGCGCGGCCGTGACCAGATTTCCCGTCGAGGAGAAGCGTTGATTGCGTCCGAGCCGTTCAGGCAAGGCCGCATGGCCAACCAAGCCGAGGCTAATCGCAACGATCGCCGGCCCGAGGAAGCCGCCCGTGACTCCTTGCAGCATCAGGGCCGCGAAGACGAGCGGAAAGCTCGGCTGAAATGCAATGATGACCGCACTGACGGCTACCATTGCGACGCCCGCCACAACGACCGCTCGCTTCGAGCGGACGGTATCCAGCAATTCGCCTCCCGGGAGCTGACTGAGCAAGCCGGCAACGCCGCTCGCGGTCAGAACGAAACCGATATTTTCCTGCGTCCATTTCTGGTCAGCCAGATAAGCGGCCAGATAGGGACCGAACCCAGCCAAAATACCGGCAAGGAAAAAGTTGACTCCGTCGAGGCCGCTGAGACTGGCACTCGAGGGCGATGGACTTGCGGTGCCAAACGATACTGTAGCGGCCGTCATTTTTGCTGAATGTCACTCGAGCTTCACGTTGGCGGCTTTGATGACCTTGCGCCAGCGCTCGACCTCCTCGCGCATGTAGGCGGCTGTGGCCTGCGGCGTGCCGCCGATGGGCTCGGCCGAAAGCTGCGCGAGGCGCTCGCGGATGTCGCCCTCGCGCAGCGCTTCGTTGACGTCGGCGTTGATCTTGTCGACGACCGCCGCTGGCGTTTTCGGCGGCGCCACGATGGCAAACCATGCCGCCGACTCGAAGCCTCCCAGCGTCTCCGCAATCGTCGGCACCTGCGGCAGCGCAGCCATGCGCTTGGGCGTGGCCACGCCCAAGAGCTTGAGCTGCCCGCCGTTCACGAGCGCAAGCGAGGCGCCGAGATTGTCGAACATGAGATCGACGTTGCCGGCCGCCAGGTCGGTCAGCGCAGGCGCCGAGCCGCGATACGGCACCTGCTGGAACTTTACGTCCGCCATCATCTGGAACAGCTCGGCGGTGAGGTGCGAGGTGGTGCCGTTGCCCTGGGTGGCGCAGGTGAGCTTGCCGGGATTGGCTTTGGCGTAGGCGATCAACTCCGCGACGCTGGCGAGAGGCAGTTTGGCGTTGACAACGAGCGCATTCGGCACCCGGCCCATGATGACGATGGGAACGAATTCGGTCGGGTCGAAGCCGAGTCTCGGATAGAGGTTGTGGTTGATCACGAGCGGCGGCGGCGGCGCGGCGAGCAGCGTGTAGCCATCGGGGTCGGCCTTGGCGACCGCCTCGGCGCCGATGTTGCCGGCGGCGCCGGTGCGGTTCTCGATCACCACCGGGTGTCCCCACTTCTTCGACAGCCAATCGCTGAAGATGCGCGGCATCAGGTCCGCGGTGCCGCCGGCGGGAAACGGCACGATGATTTTCACCGCGCGCGCAGGATAATCCTGCGCCCGCGCATCAGGCGCCGCCGGGATCGCGGCAAGCGTGAGCGCCGCGGCCATGCCGCAGCGTCGCAACCATCGATGCCGAGCTTTAACAGCGCTGAACCTCATCCCGGCGCTCCTCATGAATCGGGCCCATTCCTGAGCCTCACTTTTGTTGCCGTCGTTCCCGCGACCAGGAGTCCTTATCTCTTGTTCCAATCATTCAACAGCGATCTTGGCCGCCTCGACTACCGGACCCCAGGTTTCGAGACTTTGGCGGATCAACTCGCGCATCTCCTGCGGCGTACTGGCGAGCGGATCGGCTTCCAGCGCAACGATAAGCGCCCGCAGCTCGCTCTGTTGGAATCCCTGCCTGATCGCCTCCGATACTTTTTTGGTGATCTCCGTGGGCGTGCCGGGAGGCGCCGCCACCGCCATCCAGGTGTCGGCGTAGACGCCGGGCAAGGTCTCGGCGATGGTCGCGACCCGCGGATAGTCCTTGAGCCGCTCGCGGCTGCCGGTGGCCAGCAGTTTGAGCTTGCCGGCATCGATGTTGGCTTTGTTGGCGAGAAGATAGTCCGGCACCAGATCGATGTTTCCCGCGAGCAGATCGTTGATGGCGGGCGCGCTGCCGCGATAGGGAATTTCGGTCATGCGGAACTTGCCCCTGAGCATGAGCAGCTCGCCGAGGAGATGCCCGGTCTGGCCTTTGCCTTGATGGCCGTAGTTGATCTTTCCGGGATTGACCTGCGCAAAGGCAATGAGGTCCTGCAAGCGATCGAAGGGAAGATCCGCGCGCGCGATCAAGATGAGCGGATAGGTGGCCAGCACGCTGACCGGCTCCAGCGCGCGCGGATCGAACGACGCTTTCGAAAACAAGAGGTGCGTGACGCTGAAGGTGAGTTGCGCCGCGCACAAGAGCGTGTAGCCGTCGGGTCGCGCGCGCAACACCGCCTCGGTGCCGATGCGGCCGCCCGCGCCGCCCGGACGATTCTCGACCACGACCTGCCCAGCGAGATTGCTGCTCGCCTTGTCGGCGGCGAAGCGGCACAGAAGGTCGGCCGTGCCGCCGGCCGGATACGGCACGACGAGCGTCACCGGGCGGTTCGGATAGCCGCTCTGCGCGTGGGCCGTCCATAGTTGCGCCGCGCTCGTCGCGCCCAAGAAGGTGAGCGTCGCGCAGACGCCGACGCGCACAAACACGCGTGCGCTCACTCGTAGTGCTCGGGCGACATCTTCTGGCCGTCGCGCTGCGCCTTGTCGTGATTGATCCAAAGCTGCGCCTTTTCCTTCGCCATGAGGTCCGCCATGCGCTGCATCGAAGCGGCGGTCTTGTCCTTGCTGTCGTTGCCTTCCGGCACGCGCCGGTTCTCCCAATTTTCCTTGAAGTGCACCGCATCGCCGGAGAGCAGCACGGCGCCGGTCTTGGGCAGTTTGACCAGCAGGCTCTGGTGGCCGGGCGTGTGTCCGGGCGTGGAGATGATCATCACGCTGCCGTCGCCGAAGACGTCGTGATCGCCTTCGAGCTTGGTCACCGGATGGTCCGCTTTGAAACGCGGGCCGAGCGGCGAGGGCCATTCGTACTCGGCCTTCTGAACCAGCAGCATGCTTTGCGGGAACAGCGTCATGTTGCCGATATGATCGGGATGGGTGTGGGAGACGGCGACGTATTTGATGTCGGAGGGCTTCACGCCGAGCTGATCGAGCTGAGCGGCAAGCGTCTTCGGCCGCCGCCAATGGGTCATGCGCGGATCGGCGGGGCGCTGACCCTCGGGCATGGCGGCGATGGCGTCGGCCAGGCCGGTATCCCACAAGAGCCAGCCTTGGCCGTGCTTGATCAGGTAGCAGCTGTCGACGAAGTCCATCGACTTGCCCACGTTCACCCCCGGCGACCAGCGCGAAATGTCGCCGGCGACGCCCTCCCCGCAATTCAAGATGTAAAGCCGCTCGACCCCTGATTTGCCGCCTTGCGCGCAGGCTGGTGCGACCGTGAGCGCAACCGCAAGCGTGGCGGCAAGGGCAAGACCGAGCTGGATCGGTTTCATGGCGTTCCTCCTGCTATCGTTGGAATTTTCGGCGCCGACGCGGGTCGCGCGCGTGGTCCTGATCGAACACAATAATAACATGATCGTGGGGCGGATGGCGCACCGTCCATTTCAACAGCACGGATGGCGAAGGCCCCTTCTTTCGTCTTATGCCTTCTGCTAACCATGCCGCACCGAGTTTTGAGCGAGGCCAACCATCGCTCTGCCCATGATGAAAAAAGGCAGAACGACCACAACCAGGCGCTACCCAAAGGCGCCGCAAGACGAGGGTCCCCATGATCAGCCATTCGATCCGCGCCGTCACGCTGGCGACGCTCTTCGCCGTTACGATGTTTGCTGCCGGCACGTCCGCGCTTGCAGCATCGTTCGACGGCCCATGGAGCGTGACTGTCGTCACCAGGAGCGGTCCTTGCGACCCATCGTACCGCTACGGCGTAACGATCAGCAGAGGAGTGGTTTATTACGCGGGCGGCGGACCGGTGAGCCTGACGGGGCGCGTATCGCCGTCCGGAAGCGTGACCGTGCGGGTGTCGAGCGGCCCGCAATACGCGCTCGGCTCGGGCCGGCTTTCGCGCAGCACCGGCGGTGGGAGCTGGCGCGGCCAAGGTCCCAACGGAGCCTGCGCCGGCGTATGGAGCGCGAGTCGGGGTTGAGCGCGCACGGCGGCAAACTCTCCGCTCATTCCCGCGCAAGCGGAAATCCAAGCTGGGTCCCGCTTTCATGGGGACGAGCGGAGTTGGTGCGATGATCCGTAATCGCGAATGCTAAAATTCTGTCGGACTGCGACGCGTCGGAGCGAGCGGAGAAGAGCCGTGCACAGGCTGCGCATTTTTTCGGGCTTTGCCGTCGGGCTGATGCTGTGCGCGGTCGTGATGGCGTCGCCGCCGCTCGAGTGGACGGCCGCGCACGCGCAGCAATTCGCCGCGGCCAAGAAGCGCGTCGAGAGAAAGGGGCCGGCACCCAAAGACGCGCCGAAGGAGCAACAGGAGCGCGCCACCTTCACGGCGCAGGACGAAGACGTTGCGGTCATTCCCGGCATTCCGGACGCGCGAATCTGGGGCGATTCGGAGAAGGAATTCGCGCGCCTACTGCCGCAAGCGAGCGGACCGTGGCTGGCGATTTCGGGCGGCGGCTCGGATGGCGCCTACGGCGCAGGCGTGCTCACCGGCTGGAGCGAATCGGGCCTGCGGCCCGAATTCGCGGTCGTGACCGGCGTCAGCATCGGCGCGCTGATTGCTCCGTTCGCCTTTCTCGGACCGCGCTACGACGAAGTCGTGCACAAGAATTTCACGACGATTGGGGCGGCGGATATCTTCGAAGATCGCACGACCCGCGACAGCCTGTTCGACTATTGGCCGCTCAAGCGCGTGATCGAACAGCGGGTGACGCCAGCGCTGCTCTCAGAGATCGCCGCCGAGCATGCGCGCGGGCGGCGCCTGTTCGTCGCCACCACCAATCTCGACGCCGGACGCCGCGTCGTCTGGAACATGGGCGCGATCGCCGCACGCGGCGAGGAGGGCCTCAGACTCTTTCGTGACGTCCTGCTCGCGTCCTCGAGCATTCCCGGATTTTTTTCGCCCGTCCCCATCGAGGTGGAGGCGAACGGCAAGAAATTCCACGAACTGCACGGCGATGGCACACTGACCGCGCCGTTCTTCGTCGTGCCGGACACGATGCTCTCGCCGCGCGGCACGTCGCGTCCGCCGTTCGGCCAACTCTACCTCATCGTCAATTCCAAGCTCGGACCCGAGTTCAAAATGCCGGATCGCAACATTCCCGGCATCCTCGCTCGCTCCATCGGCGTGGCGCTGACGGCGGCGCTGCGCGCGGAAGTCATGTTGGTCTATATCGGCGCGCAGCGCCACGGCATTCCGCTGCGCATCGCCCACGTCGACCCGAGCTTCGACCATCCGAGCCGCGGGCCGTTCGACGGCCAATACATGCAGGCGCTCTATGAAGTTGGCGTCGCGGCCGGCAAGAAGGGCACTGCGTTCGGAGACTCCCTGCCCGAGCTGTCGATGCACGGATCAGGCGGCCCGCAATAACGGCCGCTCACGCGGCCTCCCTCGCCGATGACTTTCCGGCACTGTTCAAGCCGCCGCGTTCCGGCGACCGCGGCGCGGTGATGCGGACCGCAAAGCGCCAAGCCAGCCAGAACATCACGAAATAGCTGCCGATGAAGGTCACCATCCCGGTATAGGGGGTCGAATAGCGCTCGACCAGCAAACCTAAACCGATGGAGAGCGACTGACCGATGACCAAGCTTATGATGAAGATTACCAGCAGGCTCATGGCTTGCCCCTGTGCCTTGACTGCGTGCCGGCAACGTTCGGCGACGCGCAGAGGGGAATCAATCGCGGCGAGACGATCCGTCGCGCTTACGGCTGCTGGCATGGTGTCGCAGGGCGCAATGTCGCAGCGCTGCCTTGTCGCGCGGTGACCGGGACGAGCGCAACCGCCTTGCTCTCCCTCGAGCGGATCTCATCGCATTCGCAGGTCGATACACGCGCTACGCGCTAGGCGTCCCGCCATCCTCGGGCCGCTCTACCGTCCGAATCTTCACCTCCGACGTCAGCGTGCGATGGACCGGACATTTATCCGCGATCTCCAAAAGCCGCCGGCGTTGCTCCGCATCGAGCGGACCGCGCAACGTGATGGCGCGCTCGATGCGGTCGATCATCCCTTCCTTGGTCTCGCAATCCTCGCAATCGGCGGCGTGGATTCGCCCATGGCGAAGCTCGACCGTCACCCGCTCGAGCGGCAACGCCTTGCGTTCGGCATAGAGTCGAAGCGTCATGGACGTGCAGGCTCCGAGCCCCGCCAGCACCAGGTCGTAGGGACCCGGACCGCTGTCGAGGCCGCCGACGTCGACCGGCTCGTCGGCCAAGAAGTGATGCGCGCGAACCGTGATCGCCTGCTGGAAGCGGCCCTGACCGGTTTCGCGAACGACGACCGTGTTGGGATCCTGCGGCGGCTGCGCGACGAGTTGCGGCATGTCGAGATACCGCTCGG
>Ga0209526_10003346_pt1 | contig 10939 bp, 4 predicted proteins | sample JacPinW_OM2H0_M1_FD_188566 | JGI IMG/M metagenome (GOLD analysis project Ga0209526, IMG submission 188566) | Forest soil microbial communities from Algoma, Ontario, Canada - Jack Pine, Ontario site 1_JW_OM2H0_M1 (SPAdes) (version 2) | ecosystem: Environmental > Terrestrial > Soil > Boreal...
CTCATTCAAGATTGTGGAACGCGGCGCTGCGGAAATGATGATTTGCGGCGGCACCGAAGCCACGATTACGCCGATGGGCATCGGCGGTTTCGCCTCCATGCGCGCGCTCTCCACTCGCAACGATGAGCCGGAAAAGGCCAGCCGGCCGTTCGACGCAGGCCGCGACGGCTTTGTGGTCGGCGAAGGCGCCGGGATTCTCGTGATCGAATCCCTCGAACACGCCACCAAGCGCAATGCGCCAATCCTTGCCGAAATTGTCGGTTATGGCATGAGCGGCGACGCGTATCACATCACCCAGCCGGCGGAAAATGGTGATGGTGCCTTCCGCGTCATGCGCGCAGCAATCAAAGATGCCAAGCTGACGGCCGATGACATAGGCTACATCAATGCTCATGGCACCTCCACGCCGATTGGCGACGCCATCGAAACCACAGCGATGAAGCGCCTCTTCGGCGAGCGAGCTGCAAAAAAGCAATTGGCGGTCAGCTCCACAAAGTCCATGACCGGACATTTGCTGGGCGGAGCCGGGGGCCTGGAAGCAGGCATCAGTGTGCTGGCGTTGAGAGACCAGATTCTACCGCCCACGATCAATCAGGACGTCCCGGACCCGCAATGCGACCTCGACTACATCCCGAACCTCGCGCGCAAAGCCACCGTGGATTACGCGTTGTCCAATTCTTTCGGTTTCGGCGGAACGAACGCCGCCCTGATTTTCAAGCGCTGGGCCGGAAAGTAGGCTCCGCAAGAACGGGTTTTGTCGGTCGGTTGTCCCGAGTCCGCCGGGGACCAAGAATCTCGCCCGAATGAGACCCCTCGGTCCATCCCACGTTGAGATCCTCTGGATATTCGCGTCCAGAGAATAATTCTCAGCGGGATTTGCCGCAGGTGACGGGAAGGAAGTCCTCGTGAAAATCATCGTTTGTATCAAACAAGTGCCCGCGAAGGATGCGCCTCTGGCGATTGCCGGAAACTGGATCAAGGAATCGGACATTGGCTTTGAAATGAACGAGCCGGATTCCTACGCGCTCGAAGAAGCGCTGCGCCTGAAAGAAAAACATGGTGGAGAAGTAATTGCCTTGTCGCTCGGCCCGGAGCGCGTTAAGCAAACCATCAAGGAAGCCCTGGCGAAGGGCGCCGACCGCGGCATCCACATTGCCGACGACAATTTTGCACAACTCGATCCGCTCGGCTCGGCGCAAGTTCTGGCTGCGGCCATCACAAAGGAAAATGCGGACCTGCTGCTGACTGGCTTGCAGAGCGACGACCACGGTTTCGGGCAAACGGGAGTTCTGCTGGCAGGGCTGCTGAATCTACCGCATGCCACCATTATCATGCAGATTGATGTGCAGGACGGAAAAATGAAGCTGAAGCGGGAGCTGGAAGCCGGTTGGTTCCAGCATATCGAGTGCCCTCTGCCGGCGGTGCTCTCCATTCAGTCCGGCATCAACAAAGTGCGCTACGCCACCCTGAAGGGCATCATGGCTGCGAAGAAAAAAGAGATCGCAGTTGTCACCCGCGAATCGCTGGGAGTCTCCACCGAGCCAACCCAAAAAATAGAAAAGATATACGTTCCAACAAAGACCAAGAAGACGGAGTTCCTGACCGGTACCCCCAAAGAAATGGCCGCCAAGTTGGTCGAGAAGTTGAAGTTCGAAGCGCGCGTGATCTGAATATGAAAATACTCGTCATCACCGAACAGCGGCAGGGAAAGTGGAACAAAACAAGCTTTGAAACGCTGGTGGCCGCCCAACAAATTGCCGCCGCAACATCCGGCACGGTTAGTGGCGTAGTCATCGGAAAAGGCATCGCGGCCTTCGCAGACGAAGTGGCTGCAAAAAACGTTGCGGAAGTTTTGCTCGTCGAGCACCAGCTACTCGATAGCTATACGCCGGACGGATACTGCGTTGCACTAAGGCAGGTAATCGAATCCGCCAAGCCGGATCTGGTCCTTTTCCCACACACCTATCAAGTCCGCGATTTCGCGCCGAAACTTGCCGCAATGCTCGGCAAGGGAATGATTGGCGACTGCGTAGGATTCCGCGACCAGGCTGGAAAACTCGTGTTCGTGCGCCAGATGTTTCAGGGCAAGACGGTTGCCGATGTTTCCTTCGCGGGCAACGCCCCCTGGTTCGCTTCCTTTCAATCCGGAGCGTTTCGCGCGGATTTGCTGGAGCCGCATCCCGTCGGAAAAGCACCCGTGAAACCCGTGAACGTGGAAGTGAAGCCTGAAGACATCCGCACCAAGCCACTCGACTTGTTCAAGGAAGCCAAATCTGCGGTGGATCTCACGCAAGCGCCGCTGATCGTAGCCATCGGGCGCGGCATAAAGGCGCCAGAAAATATCCCGCTGGCGGAAGCGGTAGCCAAAGCGATCGGCGGTGAAATCGCTGCGTCGCGACCCATTTGCGACGAAGGCTGGCTGCCGATGGAGCGGCAAATTGGCAGCTCCGGACAAACCGTAGCGCCGAAACTCTATCTGGCACTGGGAATCAGCGGCGCTATTCAGCACGTCGTCGGAATGAAAGGCGCGCGCACCATCGTCGCGATCAACAAAGATTCCAACGCCCCAATATTCGAGATCGCGGATTACGGCATCGTCGGCGACATCTTCGAAATCATGCCGGCTCTCACCGAAGAGCTGCAAAAAGCCAAAAGCTAACCGGCCGTTACCAAACAATTGTTTGGTAAGCTATTTGCGTGGCTATTCAACGCGAACAATTGCAGGCCGACGTTCTGATCGTCGGCGCGGGACCAGCTGGTCTAAGCTGCGCCCTGCATCTCGCCAGTCTCATCCAGCAGCACAACGCCAGCGGCGCCAAACCGGAACTCTCCGCCGAAAACATCTACGTTCTCGAGAAGGGCCGCGAAATCGGCGCGCACCAGCTCTCCGGGGCGATCATGAATCCCAAAGCACTTGCTGAACTCGTGCCCGATTTTCAAAAGTCCGCGCCGCTCGATACTCCCGTCACCGAGTCCGCCGCCTTGATTTTCACGCAAAAATCCTCTTTTCGGATTCCCATTACTCCACCGCCATTCCAGAACCACGGCAACTACGTCATATCGCTAAGCAAACTTGTGAAGTACCTGGGCGGCCTAGTCGAAGCTGCAGGTGTCAGCGTCTTCAAGGAATTTGGCGGCGCGGATTTGATCTACGAAGGCGACGGCATCGCCGGTGTCATCACCGAAGATAAAGGCTTGGACAGAAACGGCAACCCCAAAGCAAATTTCACGCCAGGCTACGAATTGCGAGCCAAGATCACTGTGCTGGCCGAAGGCACGCGCGGTTCTCTCACGAAACAGCTCGTCGCCAAAAAGCACCTTGCCAATATCAATCCACAAACCTATGGCCTGGGCATCAAGGAGCTGTGGGACGTACAGCGGGGCAAAATCCAGCCTGGTTACGTTGCGCACACCTTGGGTTGGCCGATCTCCACGGAGATGTACGGAGGCGGCTGGATTTACGGCCTTTCGAACAATCGCGTGTCGATTGGTCTGGTGGTCGCACTCGAATACGAGGACCCGCGTTTCGATCCCCACGCGGCGTTTCAAATCTGGAAGACGCATCCTTTTGTACGCAACATTCTCGAAGGCGGCCAGCTGGTGCGCTATGGCGCGAAATCGCTGCCCTACGGCGGCTGGTACGCGATGCCACGAAATTACTTCGATGGCGGGTTGATCGTCGGCGACTCCGGCAGTTTTCTCGATTCGCAACGGTTGAAGGGCGTGCATCTGGCCATGAAAAGCGGGATGCTCGCGGCCGAAACCATTTTCGAAGCGCTACAGAAGGAAGACTATTCCGCTCGGTCGCTGAAGTCCTACAAGGAAAAAATCGACCAGAGCTATATCAAGACCGAGCTCTGGAAAGTCCGCAATTTCCACCAGGGCTTCCAAAACGGATTGCTGAACGGTTTCCTGAATTCGGGCTTACAACAATTAACCGGCGGGCGCGGCTTGGTTGACCCGATGCGCGCGCACGAGGGTTACGAAAAATACAAGCCGATTGACGGCCGACCCGCGCCAGAGCGTTTCAAAGGCGATGGCAAGCTGACTTTCGACCGGTTAACGGATGTCTATCATTCCGGCACGCGACATGAAGAGGACCAGCCTTGCCATCTGAAAGTTCACGATTTGAACATCTGCGCAACGCGCTGCGTCGAGGAATACGGCAACCCTTGCCAGTACTTCTGTCCCGCAGCTGTGTATGAAATGGCCAAGGAAGGCGCGGGCGTAAAGCTCAAAATCAACGCCGCGAATTGTGTGCACTGCAAAACCTGCGACATCGCTGACCCGTACCAGATTATCGACTGGGTAGTTCCCGAAGGCGGTGGCGGCCCCAACTACGAGGGAATGTAAAGCTCTTTTCGGCAATTTATTTTGCGCGAAAAGAAAAAAAGGCCCCGGAGATCACCACGGCCTCTTGTTGTCGGTTGGGCGTTCAGTTCGGCTTCAATCCGTAGACATCCAATTCTCCATTGACGGAGCTAGTGACGGGCCCGATAGGATAGCTATTGTTGCCGCGAGTACCGACATAGACTTTTCCGTTGGCGATAGTTGGCAGGGTAAACTTCACCGCGTTGCCGGCCATATCTCCGGCGCTTTGTGAACTGTTCCACAGCTCCGTGCGCAGGTTCGTGGCGTCGTAGGCGCGCAACACGGTCGGCCCGCATGGCGATGACGACGGCGGTTGATGAGTGCAGTAATGCGCGTTGTCCAACGCCCAGACGATTCCATTTGAAGTCCCGTTCGAGGAGACCGGCGCAGTCGGGCCGGGGAAGCCAAAGGATATTGTCGAGCTCGTATCCGAAGTTGGCGTAGCGGAGAGCATGCCTGTGCCGGTGTCAAAGGAAAATGCTCGCAAGGGTTGGCCGAAGCTCGCACCGTAGTAAAGACTGCCATTCCAATATGTGGGTGCACCCCACACACCTCCAGGCAAGGCTCCCGGGATTTCTTGATGGAGAAGACTATTCGAACTCGTGCTGAAACCGCCCAGGCTCGTCCGGTCCGCCACATAGATATTCCCGTCTTTGCCAGACTGGACTAGGTGATTGGTTGGCAATAGGAGCAGACCTCCCGAGCCTTGATCATTGTCAGCAATCGAGTCCGGCGAGGGTTGCTGTTCGAACGATCGGAAATAACTCAGGATCGGGAAAGTCCCAACGCTCGGTGGTCCCAGCTTGATAATGCTGTCGCCATAATCGTTGGTTGGCGCAGTTCCGTTGGTGACGTCAAATGTCCCGTTTCCTGTTGCAAAGTAGATGTTCCCGCTGCCATCGGCTGCCGGACCGCTACCGGACATCCAGACTCCCGCATTGATCCCATTGGGAGAAAGATTCAATACGGCTTCTTGCGCAAGAGAAGTCGAATTATAAGACATGATCCAGCCATGGTATGAGCCCACATCGCAATGCGAAGCCCACGAAATAATCACGTGGCCGTTCTCTAAAAGGAGTGCCGGGCGCTGATTGTTAAGTAGGGCGTCGAAAGAAACTATTCCTCCGCTGCTTCCCGCCCCTGTTCCAGCGACAGTTGCAGAAATTTCCGTTGGGGGAAAGATACGTTCGCCTCCGGAGGTAATGTTTAGTGCGTGGATTCTTTGATGAAAAGTAGTCCCCGTCTTCGTCTTGGAAACCACATACATGGTGCTGGAGGAGAGATCGATGACGGGAGTTCCAACGATACCGATCTCCGGCTCAAGGTCTCCACAGCCCGTGTCTATGCTCGACACCCAGGTTTCAGACAGCACCGGGTTGCCGCCGTGGGCTAGGTCGATCAAGCTGGCTGTCCAAAGCGTTGTGCACGCATTCGCATCCGCGTCGAAGGCATACACCGTATCGTGCTGAGTGGCAACAAACACCACGTTGTGGAGGACCCCGGAGATGGAAACATTCGCAACCCAGAGCGGCTGAGCGTACACGGCGGCATCTACAGGGCAGGAGAACAACTTTCCAAAATTCGTCGAGTTCACCTTGGTCACTCCCGCGCTCGTCGTCAGCGCGTATTCCTTCAGGTTCTGGCCGGTGCGCGAGTTGTCATTCAAATAGGTAGTTACGCCCGGCAGATCAGCGACTCCAATCGTGGCAGTCGCAATCTTTGTGCCGTCTGTGACACTGGTCGCGGTGATGGTGTAGAGACCTGGGGTCGCAGCACTAAACGAAGTCGCTGATGTCGTCTGACCGGTCAGCGTGCCTCCAGCCGTAACGCTCCAGCTCACGCCAGCACTGCCCACATCATTGGTAACCGTCGCGGTGAGTGCAAGCACCTGATTCAAAGTCGCACTGCCACGCTTTGGCGAGACAGAAACACTGACAGAAGCAGCAATCGTCAGCGTCAGGTTTCCCGTTTGCGTTTTCGCGGGAACGTCCGAGTCGGTAACTTTGAATGTGAGTGGTGTAGCGCTAACCGCTGCCGTCGGCGTGCCCGAGATCGCACCCGTAGTGGCGTTCAATGACAAGCCTGCTGGCAATGTACCGCTCGTCAACGACCAAGTGTACGGTGACGTTCCACCGCTAGCCGCGAGCGTCACAGTGTAAGGGGTATTCACCACGCCGTCGGGCAACGTTGTTGTCGTGATTACCAGCGCGGCAGGTGCAATCGTAAGTGTGAGACTTACCGTTTGCGTTTTCACGGGAACGCCCGAGTCGGTGACTTTGAATGTGAGTGGCGTAGCGCTAACCGCTGCCGTCGGCGTGCCCGAGATCGCACCCGTGCTGGCGTTCAACGACAAGCCTGCTGGTAATGTACCGCTCATCAACGACCAAGTGTACGGTGACGTTCCGCCGGTGGCCGAGAGCGTCACAGTGTAAGGGGTATTCACCATGCCGTCGGGCAACGTTGTTGTCGTGATTACCAGCGCGGCAGGAGCAATCGTAAGCGTCAGGTTCACTGACTTGGTCTGCGCGGGGTTGTCGGCATCGACGACCTTAAAGGTAAGCGGTGTCGCGTTCACGGCTGCCGTGGGTGTTCCGGTGATCGCACCGGTCGCGGCATCCAACGCCAGACCCGCGGGCAGCGTGCCTGCGGTAATCGACCACGTGTACGGTACTGTACCGCCGGTGGCCGCGAGGGTCGTGCTGTAGGCCACGCCCACCTGCCCGTGGGGAAGCGTTGTCGTCGTAATCGTGAGCGTTGGTGGAGCAATCGTCAGCGTGAGATTTACCGTTTTCGAGACTGGCGTTGGCGTGGTCGAATCGCTCACCCGGAACGTGAGCGGCGTAGCAGTAACTGCCGTTGTTGGCGTGCCTGTAATTGCACCAGTCGCCGCATTCAGCGCCAATCCAGCCGGTAGAGTCCCGCTGGTTTTGGTCCACGTGTAGGGTGTCGTGCCGCCGGTAGCTGCGAGTGTCGCGCTGTACGGGGTGCCCACCTGCCCGTCCGGAAGCGTCGTCGTAGTGATCGTGAGTGCTGCCGCGATCGTCAGCGTGAGATTTACCGTTTGCTGCATTTTTGCTGGACTGCTGGAGTCGGTCACCTTGAACGTAAGCGGCGTCGCATTCACTGCTATCGTTGGCGTTCCCGTAATCGCACCGGTCCCCGCGTTCAGATTCAGTCCGGCGGGCAATGCGCCGCTCGTCACAGTCCACGTGTACGGCGCAATTCCGCCATTAGCGGCAAGCGTGGTGCTGTACGCCGTATTCACCTGGCCACCGGGCAGTGACGCCGTAGTGATCGTCAGCGTCGCGCCGGCAATCGAAAGCGTCAGGGTTGCGCTGTTTGTGAGCGGCGCCGGAGCGGTGGAGTCCGTAACTTGAAACGTTATCGCAGAATCGGTGACCGCTGCGGTGGGCGTTCCGGTGATCGCACCCGTCGCGGGGTTCAGCGTCAATCCGGTCGGCAGTCCGCCGCTTGTGATCGACCACGAGTACGGCAACGTGCCGCCCCTGGCAGCTAGTGTCGCGCTGTACGGAGTATTGATCACGCCGGTCGGGAGCGAGGTCGTGGAGATTGCCAACGGCAACGGCAAAATCGTTAGTGTCAGGTTTATGCTCTGTGTCTGTTCTGGGACGCCCGCATCGACGACCTTGAACGTAAGCGGCGCGGCAAAGACCGGTGTCGTCGGCGTGCCGCTGATCGCGCCGGTCGCAGGGTTCAAAAGCAAACCCGCTGGCAGCGTTCCGCCTGTAATGGACCAGGTGTACGGGGGAGTGCCTCCAGCGGCCACGAGCATTGCGCTGTACGCCGCACCCACTTGGCCATTCGGCAGAGCTGATGTCAAGATCACGAGTCCAGGGGGAAATATCGTAATCGTCAGATTAACGGTCTTAGCCTGCACAGGAATTCCGGAATCAACGACCCTGAAGGTAAGCGGCGTCGCGTTCACGGCGGTCGTAGGTGTTCCGGTAATCGCACCCGTTGCGGCATTCAGCGCCAGACCTGCGGGCAGCGTGCCTGCCGTAAGAGACCACGTATAAGGAGTCGTGCCGCCGGTAGCCGCGAGCGTCGCGCTGTACGGCACGCCCACTTGGCCGTTCGGCACTGACGTCGTAGTGATGGCAAGAGTCGCTGGAACAATCGTCAGCGTCAGGTTCACAGACTTCGTCTGCACCGGGTTGCCGGCATCGACGATCTTGAAGGTAAGCGGCGCCGCGTTTACGGCTGCAGTAGGTGTTCCAATGATCGCACCGGTTGCGGCATTCAGCGCCAGGCCTGCGGGCAGCGTGCCTGCGGTAATCGACCACCCGTATGGGACCGTGCCTCCTGTAGCGGCAAGCGTTGCGCTATAGGCGACCCCCACTTGGCCGTTCGGTAGTGTCGTCGTGCTGATGGCAAGAGTCGCAGGAACAATCGTCAATGTTAGATTCACCGTCTGCGTCTTCACCGGCGTTCCGGAGTCGGTAATCGTGAACGTAAGCGGGGTCGCGTTCACGGCGGTCGTCGGCGTGCCCGTAATTGCGCCCGTAGAACCCTTCAAGGAAAGCCCGGGGGGAAGCGTGCCACTCGTCAAAGACCACGTGTACGGCGTGGTTCCGCCAGTAGCCGCAAGTGTAGCGCTGTAAGCGGTGCCCACTTGTCCGTTAGGCAGAGAACTCGTCGTGACCACCAGCGCGGCAGGCACAATTGTCAGCGTCAGACTTGCCGTTTGCGTTAGCACCGGATTGCTAACATCGATAACCTTGAACGTTAGCGGTGTGGCATTGATGGCTACCGTCGGCGTACCGGTAATCGCGCCGGTCGAAGTGTTCAAGGAGAGTCCCGCCGGTAGCGTGCCGCTCGTCAAAGACCATGTGTAGGGCGCAGTCCCTCCTGTCGCGACAAGCGTTGCGCTGTAGGCGGTGCCTACGGTGCCGTTGGGGAGCGAGGCTGGCGTAATCGTAATCGTTGCCGTGTCAACGACGGTTAGCGTCAAAGTCGCCACGAAACTTTGTGGCACGGTACTGGAATCCGATACCCGAATCGTCAGCAAGTCTTTACTGGTTGCCTGCGTCGGCGTGCCGCTCAGCAAGCCCGTCGTGGCGTTCAATGTCAGCCCCGAAGGAAGCGCGCCACTCGCGATTGCCCAGTTGTACGGCGCGACCCCGCCCGTAGCGGTCAACATCACCGAGTAGGGAGCGTTCACCCGTCCATTTGGGAGAGACGACTGGACGATCGTGACGGCACCGATGCCGGGCGCGCTTGCGCAACCCTGCAGCAGGGTGGCGAGAATCAAAATTGTGGTTGCAAATTTCCAAAACCCATTACGACTTACAGGGGATTGACGCATCTCGAGCTGACACTCCCTCGGAGACAATTCTCAGTCGCTAATGGACTGCAATAGTTCGCTTAAAATGCGCGGGGACGAATGCCCTAAACCTTACCATCTTCGGGGTACTACTCAAAATGGTACGGGGGAGGGGATAGTCCCAGCGAAGTCCCTTCGGCAAAATCCCCGACTCCTCCTGAGCCGCAGAGCTCAGGAACTCGGTGACCAGAGCCGGTGGAAAAAGCTGCGAACCCGTTCCCAAGTCGATTGGTTTACTGGCTTCGCAGTTGCCGGAGTTTTTGGCATTTCGACAGCAGCCGGGGTAGCTGGTTTTGTCACAGCGGCGTCACCCTCCACGCGCCCTTGCAGCACCAGCGTTGGACGAACGCGGACGCGCCGCACAAGCACGATTAGTTTCGGGTCATATTCCGACTGAACTTTGGACTTGGCGTCGTAGCGCAGTGGCGGCATGAAAACTTGATAGATGGGCTCCTGTTTTTCCTGCGGTGGTGCGGCGGGGGGTGCTGACGGTTTGCCCTCCTGCGCGCGCTTCTTGATGTCTTCCGCTGTCGCGAGATTGCTAATGTCGGTCGCCACGGTCGATGGCCTGCTAGTCCCCAGCCAGTCGCAGGTGCAATGCCCAGTGGAACTCTGCAGGCTTTCGAGTTGGCCATTCGCCAGCGATATATCCCCGCTTTGCGGCACTAGCAGGCTTTGTCCAGTGAGCTGCTGTTCGACGCGCACGGCTCCCTTGTTTGCCCGTATGCACATCGAACCGCTCGTTTCCAGTCCCACAAGTGCATCCTGCGGACCATTGCCAATCGCGACGGGCCGCGCTTGAATTTGCGGCGTGTAAAAGGTAATCACCAAGCCGGTGTCCATTTGCGCGCGGATTGTACCGGTGTCCAGCGCCACCGTGAGCGCCTTGCCGGCTTTTAGGACCGAAAAGTGGGCCGGGCCGCAGATGGTCAGGCTACCGCCGTCCACCAGCTCAATGCGAGCCTGTCCCGCCTTCACGCGGACGTCGCTGCCGCTGCGCAGAATGGTTTTCACCTGGCCATGGACCACATCTACATTCATCGGCCCTGTGACGGCGATGGCCTCTCCATCGATCGCGCCCACGGCATCGGAAGCAGGTTCGTCTGGAAAAACTGCTGGCGCAAGAAGTGCCGCCGAACTCAGAAACCAGGCCGCCAATCGAAGTTTCCGCACGCCAGCACAACCAACACGGTAGGAAAGAACCGCCAAAATAAAGGACTCCAG
>Ga0209526_10003347_pt1 | contig 10938 bp, 12 predicted proteins | sample JacPinW_OM2H0_M1_FD_188566 | JGI IMG/M metagenome (GOLD analysis project Ga0209526, IMG submission 188566) | Forest soil microbial communities from Algoma, Ontario, Canada - Jack Pine, Ontario site 1_JW_OM2H0_M1 (SPAdes) (version 2) | ecosystem: Environmental > Terrestrial > Soil > Boreal...
CGAGCCCGACGTTGCGATACGCGTGCCGTCGCGCGTCGCGTTGCAGCTCTCCGGCCATACCCATGGCGGCCAGGTGCGGTTGTTCGGCTGGTCGCCGGTGGTGCCGTCGCGCTACGGCAACCGGTTTGCCTATGGCCATGCGCGGGCAAGCTGCGATGTCGTCGTCTCCGGCGGCCTCGGCTGCAGCATCGTGCCGTTCCGCCTCGGCGTCCCGCCGGAAATCGTGCTGGTGACGCTGGGCGGATCAGATCCGGCCGTATCATCGTAAAGCCGGTATTTAATCTGCGGAAGTCGAGGGCCTCGCGATTGATTCCTCAACAAATTATCCGGCAGCGACGGCGCCGCTCTTGACGTCGATCAATATTCCCGCTTGACCCAATTGATGTTACACGGCGCCTATTCGATCTTTTGTCTTTTCAACCGAGCATGATGATGCGTCTCTGCTGGCAAGCCTTCGCCGTCGCAAGTGTTTTGTTATCAACTCCGTCGGTTGCCGGGCCATCCCATGGCAGCCGACTCTTGGGGTATAATCCGCAGACATCCGCACGGCCCGTCATTGCCGTCGCGGATGAAACCAGACGACGAGAACCGGACACCACGGTATTCGCGTCCATGTCGGGCAAGTGCAGAACGCTTAAAATCGCGGGACGCGATTTCGCGTGCAGGGTCGTTGCGTTCTACCAGACCGAACAGGGCCGGGCCAATTTTACCATTGTTCTCGACGATCCCGCCGACAACACTCACATCGTCACGTTTTCGGGTGAAAATGGCCGCAAGGACCAAGACGATCTATACGAACTGGCGGTCGACCGGATGCTGCTGAGATCGAAGGACCGACCGAAGGTCGATGGCCTGCCGACGCCGCTTGTCGAATTGTCGACCGGAACATGCAAGCAGCTGGGAAATTTCGCGAAGGGGCAGGTTTCCAGCATCGCCTGTATCGCGGCAGGCACGAACGGCAGGAAGTACGAACTGCAGTTCGAAACCGATGGCTCGCCAATTCGAGTGATGAGGGTCAGGGAAACCCCGGTGCCATCGGAAAGGCGCCGTGCCAAGCAGATCGAGCAATTCGAATGCCGGCTCAAGGCCGATGCGGCGAAGATCCTGCCCAGAGATCGGACGGCCTACATCATTGGATGCCTGGGAGAAGACAACCAACCACCTGCGACAATCGACCGTCAATGAAGCGATACCGTCGGTTCGCTGCCAGGAGATATTCGGTCGGTCTCAACAGTCCGAAACGTTGAAATCGACCCGGCGGTCGATCGCATCGCTTGCGTCGTCCCTGCCGGTGCCGATCAGGTTCTCCTTGAAGCCAACGCCGGTCGCCTTCAACTTGTCGGCGAGGCGGGGCGAACTGCTCTGCAGGAGATCCTTGATGAATTGGGCGCGCAGCACGGAAAGCCGCTCATTGACCTGGGCCGGTCCTGTTTTCGAGGTATGGCCGACGAGCTGAAGACAGGTATTGCGCTGCGTTGCCCGCACGGCGATCTGGCTGAGCCACATCGGGTAAGGCGCGGAGATCTGCGGGTCATCGATGAACTGGGTCGAGCCCGGCTTGAACAGAAACCGCATCGACAATTTCTTGCCCGCCAGACTGTAATCGACCAGGCTGCCGAATGAGTCGGTCGCGTCATCCTTGCGGTTGAGTTTCCAGTTGGCGAGATAGATACCGGAGCGGACGCGCAGCTGGTCTCCGCCCGTCATCTTGAGCGCGGTCCGGTAAAAAGCCAGCGCCTCCCGATAGCGCCTGTCGTCGTATTCCAGGATGGCGTCGCTGATCAGCGACGACGTGCCGATGCGTTCGACATAGACCGGGTCGATCGGGTCGCCCGGCTTGGTGCCCTGACAGGCCTTGATGTACATGCTGGTCGCCGGATCCATGGCCCAGACCGGGGTGTCCGCGAATGCCGGCGTCGGCGTCACATCGATGGCTTCCGGCTTGGCGCGGGCGACGCCCTTGGACACGATGCTCTTGCTGCGCAGATCGGCGAGCGCAAGGCAAATCCGGTAGGCGTCGCGCGGTCCGTCCGCCACGCCCGCATTGTTGATCGCGGTAAAGGTGCCGATCAGCACGACCGGTGCGCGCGCCAACGCGACGCTGGAGAAGGGACGCACCTCGAAACGCGGGTACGACTTCCTGACCAGCGCCACGATGCGCTCCTGCATCAATCGCGTCGCCGTCGACTGCGCGCCGCTGATGCCGTCGATCAGCGGGTCGATCACGAGTTCGATCTTTCCGTCACCCGGAGGCACCGCCGCTTTCGAAAACAGATCATTGGCCGCCCGGAGCAGCGCGTCATCGAACGGCACCGGCGTCGGCGGGGCCGGCGGGCTCGGCGCGGCTTGCGGGGGTGGTGCGGCCTGGGTGCTTGGCGCCGGCTGCGGGAAGGCTGCCGTTACGCCAACCAGGAAACAGCAGGCCGCGCCTGCGAGGAGGCTCAACTTTCGCACCGGCGTCGTCACGCGCCGTCTCCGTGTCGCGGCAAGCTCCGACATGTAAATGCCTCGGATTGTCAAATCGCCTTGATGTGCCATTTTAGTTCCTATCCGCAATCTAGTCCCTTATCCGCAATCAGTGGCAGCCACGCTTCAAAATATCGCGATCTGCGTCGGAGATGTCGCCAAGCTGAGCGCGCGCGTTGATCTCCTGGCAGGTCGATCCAGTACGCCGCGGCGCCGGCGGCGGCGCCGGCGCCATCGTTCGCGGCTGATCGAGTGCGATGACCGGCAAGCGCGCGGTTTCCGCAGCCGCCCGTTTTTCCGCCCGGTCGCGCTCGGCCTGCGCCCTGTGAAGGCTTTCCGACATCGCAAGCTCAAGCGCCTGGCGTTCCTTGGCGAGCCGAGTCTTGTCGGCCTCGAAGGCGGCAACCTGCGACGCCAGCCGCTCGCGCTCGGCGCTGGCGGCCTGTTCTTTCTTCTGCCGCTCGCGCTCCGCGCTCTCGGCCAGTTCCTTCTTCTGCCGCTCGCGCTCGCTGTCGTCGGGGAGCCGAACGACGACCTCCGGAGCGCCGCCCGAGCTTGGAGCCGCGGGGGCCGGCGACGCGGCAGCGACCGGAGGCGGAGCGCTCTTGGCGTCAGCCAATCGCTCGCGCTCGTCGCGTTCGCGTCGCGCCGCAAGCTCCGCGGCGGCTTTTCGATAACCGGCCTCGGCGGCTTCCAGATCCTGTCGCAGGCGGCGTTCCTTTTCCTCATATTCGCGCGCCAGCCGTTCCCCTTTGTTGGCATTCTCGATGGCTTCCAGGCGCGCCCGTGCCGCGTCAAGCATCACGCTGGTGGGAAACCTTGAAATAAATGTCTTCAGGCCGTCGGCGTTTGCCGTGGGCCCCAGCTTTTGCCAGGCGCTGATATCGCTTTCCTGAGGATTGAGATAAAAATCCCCCAGCAGCGATATCGACAGTTCCGGAGTCTGGGCGCCGGCGGTCTCGCGATGCACATCGGCCGCGACCCGGCGAAATACCGTCGCGACCTCCAGTCCGGGAACCTGAAGTTCGCGAACCAGTGCGGCGGTGAACGGGCTGTTGCGCCCGACGCCATCGGCGGCGACGTCGTTGGCTTGCGTCGAATAGGCGATCAGCATTCCCTGCGAGCGTTCGATCTTGGCAAGGCCTCGCGTCGTGCCGGCGCCACGGGTGCCCTTGTTCTGAGCCAGGGTATTGGCGAAGGGGTTATCGCGGCAGGCGTCCAGCACCAGTAACCGGACACCATCGGTATAGCCGAGCGCATCGATGACGTCATCGACCTTGACCAGCTCGAACGGCGTGAACGTGCCGTTGTCATATTTCAAGTCGACCGGAACGAGAAAGTTCTGACCGTTCATCTGCAGCCCGTGTCCCGAATAGTAGACAAGGCCCGCCTCGGCGCCCTTGAGGCGCTGGGCAAAGCGGCTGAGCGCGGCCTGCATCGATGACCTGTCGAGATCGCGGCCATCGATGACGGCAAAACCCAATTGCTTGAGTTGCGCGGAAATATCGTCGGCATCATTCCGGCTGTTGCGAAGTTCTGGCGCCGACCAGTAGGCGCCGTTGCCGATCACCAGGGCAACACGCTGTTCGGCCGCGTACGCCTCGGCGAAAAGCCCGGCGGCGAATAACAAACCAAGGACGAGAGATCGGACCAATACGTTCATGCCCATAACTCCGCCAGTCTATCCGAAATGTGGCCTGTTTTCAATGAACAACCCCGCCATGCGGGCCGCGAACGATCGGTTCGCCAACGCTTTTCGCAGCAAGCCATCCACAGCAAAACGTGAGCCTCGTCACGGAGCAGCTTTGTGACTTCGGGGTGATGGTCTGCTACGGCAACTTGTTCGCCTTGGTGGCTCATGTTAGCGTGAGAGGGGAGCTGCTTATGGTGCAATTTTTTTTCCGCGTCTGCCTGATTGTCCTTGCCATAATTACTCTGGATGCGCGCATCGAGCTTGGCGCGCAGCAACCCGTTCCGGCGCGGAGGCCTTCGGCTCCGAACGCCAGGATATTCTTTGTCGATCTCAAGGACGGTGCGACGATCCCCTCCAAGGTCACGATCCATTTCGGGATCGAGAACATGGAGATCGCTCCAGCCGGCACCGCGAAGCCAAATACCGGTCATCATCATCTTCTCATCGATACCGGACTGCCGCCGCTTGATCAGCCGATTCCGAGCGATTTCAACCACATTCATTTTGGCGGCGGCCAGACCGAGGCCGAAATCACTCTGCCCGCAGGTGAGCACACTTTGCAGCTCCTGTTGGGTGATCAGGCTCACATTTCACACCAGCCGCCCGTGTTTTCCGAGGTTATCCATGTCCGGGTGGATCCGGCGACCGTCGAAAAGGCCCGGACCCCGGCGCCGGCGGGCGCCAGCGTGTTTTTCGTCGAGCCGGCGGATGGCGCGACGGTGGGACGCAAGGTGACGGTGAAATTCGGTCTCTCCGGCATGGAACTGGTGCCGGCGGGGACCAACAAGCCCAATAGCGGACATCATCACTTGCTGATCGATGCCCCGCTTCCCGGGTTTGATCGCGAGATCCCGAGCGACCTGAACCATGTGCATTTCGGTCGCGCCCAGACCGAGACGGAAATCAATCTGACGCCCGGGGATCACACGCTGCAGCTGTTGCTGGGGGACCACGAACATCTTCCCCACGATCCGCCGATCTTCTCGAAGGTCATTCGCATCCATGTCGCCGATGCGGCGCCGGAAAAAGCCCCGCCGGCCCCGCCGGCCGCGCCAACGGCTGACCGTCGCGTGGCGCCGCCGGACGCCGTGGTTTATTTCATCTATCCGAGCAACGGCGAGCGCATCTACCCGAACTCGACGATCCGGTTCGGCCTGCGTGGCATGGGCGTGGCGCCGGCCGGCGTCGTCAAGCCGAATACCGGCCATCATCACCTGATGATCGATGTCGAAACCCCACCGCTGGATCGGCCGCTGCCGAGTGACTTGAATCACATTCATTTCGGCAACGGCCAGACAGAGAAGAAAATCAGGCTTTCCCCGGGAGAGCATACGCTTCAACTGATCCTCGCCGACGAAAAGCACATGCCGCATGATCCGCCGGTGGTCTCCGAACGGATCAAGGTGACCGTCAAGGTCGTGCGGCCGGTGAGGAGGAGATTTCGCAGATGAGGAAGAAGTGAAATGATGATGTGGCGTAGACCATTTGCGAAGGCCGGGCCTTTGAAGCTCCTCATGGTCGGGTTGGCGCTGGCGTGGACGGCGTTGCACCTGACGCCGGCACGCGCCGAGGCCACCGCATCCGCGCCGGGGGCGGTGGTGTATTTTCACTCTCCAAGCGACGGCGCGCGGGTGCCGCAGCGCTTCACGGTGAAGATCGGGTTGAAGGAGATGGGCGTGGCCCCAGCCGGCGTCGTCAAGGAATTCACCGGGCACCATCACCTGCTGGTCGACACCGACATGGTGCCGGGGGATCAGCCGATCCCCTCCGACTACAATCATATTCATTTGGGAAATGGACAAACCGAGACGGTGCTGACGCTGCCTCCGGGAACGCACACATTGCAGTTGCTGCTCGGCGACCACCAGCACGTCCCGCATCAGCCTCCCGTCATGTCGAAGAAGATCACGATTTATGTGCGCTGACCGAACGGCGATTTTTAAGAGATTTGCGTCTGAAAGATTTGCCAAGAGATTTGCCAAGGGATTTACGATGTCGGGAACACGACAGGATCCGGTTGCCGGGATTGGGCTGCTGCGATGTTGAAGCTGCGCCTGGCAGGCATTGCCGTGCTGACGTTGCTGTCGGCGACGGTCGCGGCCTTTGGCCAGAATGTGCCCGCTGAAATACCCCGGCCGGTGGCGCTCGTGATCGGCAATGGATCCTATCCGCAGGCTCCCATCGGTTCGCTGCCCGGTGACGCTCGCGCATTTGCCGATGTGCTGAGGGACGACGGTTTCGATGTGGTGTACGCCGAGAATGCCAGACGGACGGAGATGGAAGCCGCGATCAGCGCATTTACGAGGAAGCTCGGGTGGGGCGTCACCGCGGTGGTCTATTATGGCGGTCATGCCGTTCAGTATCAGGATCGGAACTTCCTGGTGGCGATCGATTCAAAGATCACCACCGAAGCCGAGGCCCGGACCGAAGGGATCGATATCGACCTGATCCTCGATCCCCTGATTGTCTCGCGTCCGGCCGGCTGCGTTGTCATTCTCGATGCCGCGCGAAAAAATCCCTGGCAGCAAATTGTGTCCGGCCGCGTCCGGGGCCTTGCCCATCAGCCGCCGATACACGGTCTGACGGTGATCTATCCGGTGGCGCCGGGCGAGGTCGTCGGCGACGCGCCGCGTACCGCGAACCTGTTCGCCGTCGAATTGCTCAAGTCGGTGAAAGTTCCGGGACTGTCCTTCAAGGAAGTGTTCCGGCGGGTTCGCACGGCGGTCGCGCAGGCGACGCGCGATCAGCAGATCCCGTCGGAGTCATCGCCATCGCCGGATGATCTCGTGATCAGTTCGACGCGCAAGACGGCCGCAGCGCCGGCGGCGCCGGTTCGCGCGGCCGATCCGCTCGAACTCGGGTTCTGGGATACGATCAAGGGCAGCGACAACCCGGCCGATTTCAAGGCCTATCTGGATTCCTACCCGGATGGCCCCTTTGCCGTCATCGCGCGGGCACGCCTTGAGCAGATCGAGGCCAAGTCCGCCAACAGGACGGCCGCCCCCGCACCGCCGCCTCCCGCGCCTCAGCCGCCTGTCGCGTCTCTGCCACCTGCTGCGTCTCTGCCGGCTGCCACGGCCCAAGCCGTCATCCGCGACTGTCCGCAATGTCCTGAAATGGTCTTGATCCAAGCGGGGACCTTCGAGATGGGCTCGACCGAGATGTTCGATTTCGAGGCGCCGGTTCATCAGGTGTCGATCCGCAAACCCTTCTACATCGGCCGACGCGAAGTCACCTTTGAGGAGTGGGATGCCTGTATCGCCGAAGCCGGCTGCAAGCAAAGGCCGGATGACCGCGGCCTTGGACGCGCCCGGCGCCCGGCGATCGATCTGGATTGGGACGACGCCAAGAGCTACACCGCATGGCTAACGCAAAAGACCGGACATACCTACCGGCTTCCCACCGAAAGCGAGTGGGAATACGCCGCCCGGGCAGGCTCGACGACGACCTATCCATGGGGCAAGACCGTCGACAAGGACAAGGCCAACTGCATCGGCTGCACCACGGATCCCCTGAAGAAGGCGGTCGACACCGGTTCGTTCAAGCCGAATGCATTCGGCATCTACGACATGACGGGCAATGCCGCGGAATGGGTCGAAGACTGCTGGAACGACAACTATCGCGGAGCCCCCGCGGACGGATCGGCGTGGACCAAGCCGCAATGCCGCGAACGTGTATTGCGCGGCGGCTCCTTCAACAACGATCCTCGATATCTGCGTTCGGCCGCGCGGTTCAAATACGATCATGATGTCAGATTTTACACCAATGGCTTTCGGGTCGTTCGGGAGAATTAGAGCGGTTTCTGGACGCGAACCGGTTTCCATGTCGCTTGAAAACGCTCTATGCCGCGCAGCTTATGCGAAGCGAAAGACGTCCCGCTGATGACGAAGGAATGATCTGGGCCGCACGCTGTGCATCCGGCCTCAAAGATGTTAGTGTGCCCCCATGAGTTCAGCCGTCGAAAAAGCTGTCGAAGCCCTTGAACTGTTGCCGGAGGAAATGCGGGAGCCGGCGGCCGCTTATCTGCTATCTCAGGCCAGGAAATTTCGTGCGCTCAAGGATGCCATCGACGAAGGAATGGCTGACGTGGAAGCCGGGCGTGTCGTGCCCTGGGACTTGGAAGATTTCCTCAAACAGGCTCGTGAACAAGCACAACGATAGGGTAAGTCGTGAGGGTCGTTGTTTCCTTGCGCGCCCGCTCGGATATTCTCGGCATTCATTCCTATCTTGCCGAGCGCAGTCCCGTCGCGGCCGATCGAATGCTGGTTCGGTTTTCGCAACGGTTCGATGAGCTTCGCGAATTTCCTTTCCTCGGCCAGGATCGAAGCGAACTGCGTGGGTCGCTGCGGGGGCTTTTGATGAATGGTTATATTGCCTTTTACGCTGTCGAAGCGGAACGGATCGTTATCGTGCCGGTGCTCGATAGCCGGATGGATATCGAGCGGGAGATGTCGAAATGACCGCCGCTCTCGACGGCGTTGTTCGCGACGGCCGCCATCACATGCAGATCCGCGTCTATTACGAGGACACCGATTTTTCCGGCATCGTCTACCACGCCAATTATTTGCGTTTCATGGAGCGCGGGCGGACCAATCATCTGCGGCTGATGGGCGCCGCGCAGCACACGCTGTTTGCGGAAGCCGAATTGGAAACCCCAGGTTTTGCGTTCGTGGTGCGCTCGATGCAGATCGATTTTTTCAAGCCGGCGCGGATGGACGACGTGCTCGACGTGGTGACGTGGCCGGTCGCGGTGAAGGGCGCTTCGATCACGCTGGCGCAGGAGGTGCGGCGCGGCGACGTCATGCTGGTGAAAGCGCAGGTGCGTGTCGCCTTCATCAGCGAGGGGCGGGCACAGCCGATCCCGAAGGCGCTGCGGATGTTGCTGAAGGCCGATCAGGTCTAGCGATTCAGGTCTGGCGATCCAGCGACAGGCAACTTGCCATCGGCCCGTCGGAAAGCGGCGACGCCATCTGTGCAGCGCAACCTGGGACGCCGCGGGCTCAGACCACCCGGCGTTCCGGAGAAATATCGTGAGAGTAGTGCGTACAGTCGATGACGGCTGACAGCGCGGCCAGTTTCAGCGCCATCGGATCTCGCTCGCCCTTCGCCGCAGACGCAAGAATGTGAGACGCGATTTCAGCTTTTATCGCGGACGTGCGCTTCGCTTCGGGAAGCATTGCCGCGGCATCGTCGAGGACGGCCTTCATCAATTCGATCACCTCGGGCTGAAACACGGCTCCTCTTGGGTTCATGGTTGCCTCCTTAGGTACGGTACGCGACCTAGGACCGCATCTAAGTCCCGCCGTACGAGGAAGCAACGTCCAAATCGTACCCCGCGACGATTTCTCAGTGATCTTCGCTGCGGTGCGGTAGCGGTTCCCTGCGATCGAGCGCCGCGCGGCGATCGCGCGTATCAGTCCGGCCGCCGCGGGCTTCGCATCTGTGAAACTCGCCACGTCGCTCAATGATCGCTCGTCGCTCGTTCACGCCAATTCCGTCGGCCTCGGCGGATGCGCTGTTCGAGGGTGATGATCGTGCAACAGGGTCGCGATGGAACGTCGGTCTCTGGCTTCGCAGGGCAGCGCTTCGAAGATTCGCTCCTGAATATCCCTTGGCAAGTCGGGCCAGAGCCGGAACAAGGTTCGCCCCAGCATGGTTTCGATCATGTTCATGCAATGCCTCTAGGCGACGAAGTGTCGCGCGACACCGAATATCACGATACAGGTCAAGACCAACAGGGAAACCGCGCCGGCGATGCAGCGGTTCAAACGATTGCGCGTGAAATGACCGCTCATGGGCTCAACCCTTTGATGCGCTCCCTCGGGGTAATGGTTTTAGGCTTGGATGGTTCCACCCGGTTTGCCGGCGCGATCGCCGGCTCGCTTGTGCGAACGTTGCTGAGGGCCGATCAGGTCTGGCTATCGGGCGATAGGCAACTCGCCATCGACTCGTCGGGAAGCGGCGATACAATCCTGAAGTCACTGCCAACACCGAGGCCATCATGTCACGTCCGCCGCTCCCGCCATTTACCAAAGAGACCGCCGCGCAAAAAGCCCGGATGGCCGAAGACGCCTGGAATTCGCGCGATCCCGAACGCGTGGCGCTGGCCTATACGGAAGGTAGCCGCTGGCGCAACCGCTCCGAATTCTTTGAAGGCCGCGCCGCGATCGTTGCGTTCCTCACCCGCAAATGGGCAAGGGAGCATGAGTATCGCCTGATCAAGGATCTCTGGGCGTTCCACGACAATCGCATCGCGGTGCGCTTCCAATATGAATGGCATGACGATGCCGGACAGTGGCACCGCTCCTACGGCAACGAGCAATGGGAGTTCGACGAACACGGCCTGATGCGCCGCCGCGAAGCCAGCATCAACGATGTCACGATTGCTGAAAAAGACCGACGCTTCCGCTGGGCGGCACCCGGCCCAAGGCCGGCGGATATTCCGGGGCCGGGCGAGAGTCCGTTTTGAATGTCGCGATAACCGTCAGCGTGTCCGCGTATGTTTCTGCGCTCTCTCCCCCCTTGCGGGGGAGGGTTGGGGAGGAGGGTAGCCGCAAGCGCTGTGCCCGCGGATCGGATTTCGTGGCGCTCCATCTGGGTAAGCCGCTCCGCTATTTGCGCGCACGGCCGAATTTGTTGAAACAAATCAATCTGATTTGGGTAGTCCAGTCCCATTTGCAAAAATATTTCACTTCACCCGTCGGGCAAATCATCTCTACAAATTCGCGCCATCCGACCCCACCAGAGGGGCGTATCGCGATCGTCACGGACGCGGGGTG
>Ga0209526_10003348_pt1 | contig 10936 bp, 5 predicted proteins | sample JacPinW_OM2H0_M1_FD_188566 | JGI IMG/M metagenome (GOLD analysis project Ga0209526, IMG submission 188566) | Forest soil microbial communities from Algoma, Ontario, Canada - Jack Pine, Ontario site 1_JW_OM2H0_M1 (SPAdes) (version 2) | ecosystem: Environmental > Terrestrial > Soil > Boreal...
CGCGCCACCCGCGCCAAGGCCGCCGCCGGCACCCGCTCCACCTGTGCCCCCTTGGGCGACGCCTGACGAGAGCGCGAGATTGCTGATCGAAACCTGCTGGCGCTGGCTGATAATGGAGGAGCTTGTTGGAGGATTGCCTTGAGCGCTCGTCTGCGTCGCGGTGTCGACGCCCACCATGAAGATGCGCGTGTTGCTAGCGGTAATGGTATTCCCGTTTCCGACGATTGTTACCGAATTTAAAATCGGTGAGAGCGGGCCTGTCAGTGATATTGCCGGCAATCTGGATGGTGTACGGAGGTCCGCTGCCACCGGCCGCATTGACCTCTGCGATCGCGGCACTCAACGTGCCCGCCTGCGTCAGCCCGGAGGATGTCGTGCCTGGATCGACTCCGGCGTTCACCACAATAGTCGTTTGCGCAAGTACCGGAGAGAACAACGAAACCGCTATGAGAACGATAGCGGCAATCGCTGTTCTGCCACAGCGCCGCGCGAGCCGGTACCGATTAGGGAGGCTTCCATTCTCGCCTGCGGTTTGGCATCGCGACGAATACGCATTTGAATGACCGAGCGAAGGTAGTTGTACGCGAACGTAAACACGCAAGGGCACATTTCTCCTGCATATTACCAGAACGAATTTCTGGCTGTGTTCCTATGCAAGGAGAGTGTAGTGAATTCTCACTATATGACGCGAACTAGAGTGTGAAACTTTGTCCTACACTCGAAGAACTGATCGTCGGGAAAGCCGCAACGGTTCGCGCTGTTTTGCTTAGATGATCCGGCGGAAGCAAACATGATTGAAGCTAGGAATCAGCTACATCAAAGAAAAGCACTTCGTTCGTTACAAACTGTTTGTGCTGCCACGTACCAGCTTATGGAGCCCACGTGGGCTTTGGAGTCGCAAACTCCAGCGCCGTCGATGCATTAGCGGCATCGCGTGCTCTTGGCGGACCTTTGGTGGTGGAGACGGCGACTGTCCGCCCTCTTTGACGCTGCGTTATGCCCAGCTAAAGATGGCCTAATCTGCACCTCGTTCAAAACTTCACATTGAGATGTCCCTTGATGGCACTGTCGGTGGCGCGCTGGCCGTACTGACCGGAATAGGCGAGGCCGAGCGTCGTGGTGGAGGTTAGGGCGTAGTCGAGCCCTGCCTCGGTCACAAACGCGTTGCAGTCGATCGGCACGCCGGCAATGCTGAACGGTTGCGTCCCACCCTGGAACGCCAGCAGTGCGGTTGGCACCACGTCGCCATAAGCGTGACGCCAGCCAAATAGCGCGCGGGCGATGACCGGCAGCGGACCGCCGAACCTGCTCTCGGTGCGCAGCCCGAGCGTGGTGGTGGCAAGGTCATGGCCTTGTCCGAAGCCGGACAACGCCGCCGCGCCGCCGAACTCGGTGAAGTCGTTCTGGTGGATGTGGATCGCCGCCGCACCCACGAACGGTTCCAACGAAGCGCGGCTGATGCCGAGCCCGGGAAGGCCGGCCAGCGCGAAACGATAGCCGGCCTCACCAAACGCTTGCGCGGTAGAGCCGCCATAGCTGGAGGTGGCGCTTTCGCCAAAGCCGGGGAATATGATCTGGCGACTGGTCGCGGTGGTGTTGACGCCATAGATTGCGCCAGAGCGCAATTGCAAGGCACCGAAGCTCGCGCCGCCATAGATGGCACCGAACCCGCTCTGGAAGTTGCCCGACGATGAACGATCGGCAATGCTGAAGTTGTCGTAGGTATAGCCGCCGGCGGCGCCAAAACGCCAGTCGCCTCCGGCAAGACCGATCACGCTGACGTCTCCACCGATCACAACGCCATCAGTCGAGCGCGACAGCGTGGCGGCATTGCCGTCACTTCTATTGCGACCGAAATCGCCAAATCCCTGGGCCCAGAAGCTCAGGGTTTGCGGCTGGTAGCGACGTGGGTCGGCAGCCGCCTTGCCTGGCAGGTCGGCGGCATAGGCTGCCAGGCTCGAAGCCCATCCCAGTCCATAGAATGGCTGGCTCAGCCGATCGAGGATCGCTTCCCGCGGCAGACGAGAATCCTCGAAGGCCGCAGTCACCGCACTGGCGTGCACCTCGCCCGAGAGCGCATCAAATGCCTGACGCGCGCCGGTAAAGCTCTGGCCCACCACGGCACTATAAATCGGATTGCCGAGCCCCAGCGACTGTACGGCCGCCGCGACCGCGGCCTGGTTCTTGGTGGCCGCAACCGAAGCAAAGTTAGTGGTCTGCGCAAAGCCGAGGAAGACATCGTTGGCGTCATAGATCAACGAAGGCATCAGGAACGCAAAGGCCTGCGACAGGTTCGAGGATGTCACGAGCTGAGCAAATGTACCGGAGACGCCGCCGGCTGCCGTCAGCAACGTGAAGCGAGTGGCCGGCGTGTAGGCGCCACTCCCGGTGAAGACGTCGACTGTTCCACCGGACAGCGTGGCGGTGCCGCCGACCTTGAGCTTGTCACTCTGACCCGCGGCATTGACGTTGACAAGGAACGTCGAGCCGGCCGCGAAGCTCGTGGATCCCGCAACAGTGAGTGTCGTGAACGGCGTCACTACGCCGGGCGCGACCATCGCGCCACCCTGTGCCGTCAGCGCGCCGACCGTCCCTCGACCACCCAGGATCGTGCCCGACTGCAGCGTCACGGCAGAGTTAGCAACCGAACCGTCGACTACCAAGGCACCGGCCGCCACCGTCGTCAGTCCCGAGTAGCTGCTGTTGCCCGTCAGATCGAGCAACCCAACGCCCGCCTTGGTCAAAGAGCCGCTCCCGGTGATTGGCGCCCCAAAGCTGCCATTCGACGCCTGGTCGAACACGAGCGCCGCATTGTCTACGATGCCGCCTGTACCGAGGCTCGTCGACGAGCCGATCAGCGTGCCGCCCGACAGCGTGATCCCGCCCGAGAAACTGTTCAGCCCGGTCAGCGCCAGCGTCCCCGTGCCAATCTTGGTGAACCCACCGGCGCTGGCACCATCGCCCACGACGCCCGACAAGGTGAGTGCGTCCGCCTGCGTGTCGATCGTCGAGAGGCCGGTGAGTGCCACAGTGTTGGCAAGCGTGAGGTTAGAGGCGGCAGCCTGCAGGGTCGCGCCGGACGAGATCCCCACCGTCCCGCTGCCCAGCGCCGTGTTCGTGCCAACCCCCAGCGTGCCCGCAGCGATCAGCGTCCCGCCCGAATAGCTGTTGGCGCCAGCAAGCGTCAGCGTTCCGAGCCCCGTCTTCGCGAGGACGCCGGCCAACGTGCCGGCATCCGACATGACCCCGCCGAGCGTCGCGGAGTTGCCGCCACCCACATTGACCAGCGCCGTGCCGGAAAACGTCGTGGCATTGCCCAGCGCGAACGAGCCCGCAAGGTCGAGCGTCGTTCCCGGGTTGAGCGCCAGCGACCCTGAACCGATCGCGCCACCATTAGTTAGGCTCAGCGTGCCGCCTATCAGGGACGTGCCACCCGAATAGCTGTTGGTGCCGCTCAGCACCAAAGTGCCGAGATCGCTCTTGATGAGCCCGCCCGAACCGGTGATCGGCGCCGAGATCGTTGCCATCACACCGGCATCGACCCGGATCGGCGCTGCGCCGGTCGGTGTCAGCGCCCCGCTCCCGCTGGCCTGCACCTGATATCCGTCGCTCGAGAACTGCAGGCCCTGATAGGAGAGCGGAGCCGTCGCCGTCACGGTTCCGGCCGTCCCCGCGAAGATCCCGAACCCGGACTGCCAGGAGGCGTTGATGGCCCCGTTCGGTGCCGTCCAGTTGGTGTTCGTGCCGTTCCAGGTGCCGGTGCCGCCATGGATGACGCCATCGCCATTTATGGTCGTCCCGTCCCAATACTGCACCAGCACACCGGGAGCGCTGACAACGAGGTTCACCTGGCCGGGGATCGTCGTCTGAATGAGCCCCGAGAAGCTTGCCGGCAGGGTGCCGATCGCAAGCCCGCTGCCAACCACGTTGAACCCGCCGCCATAGTTGATGAGCCGGTAGGCGCCAAGCGCGAAGTCGTTCGAGTTCGTGACATTGAGCGTCCCGGCGAGCGTCAGGTTGCCCGTCACATTGGTGAGGTCGTTGAACTGCCCGCCGATGACATTCGCTGTGCCGAGCTGATAGGCGAGGATCGACCCTGAGTTCAGCGTCAGCGGTCCGACCGTGAGCGTCCCAGGGGCCGTGCCAGGGCCGGGCGCAAGGATGCCGCCATTAGCGACCGTCACGGCGTTCGTGATCGTGCCGCTGCCACCGAGCACGGCACCGCTCTCGACCGTCACGCCGGAGCCCGCCAGTGAGCCGTTCACCAGGAGCGTGCCACCCTTCACGGCGGTCGGGCCCGTGTAGGTATCGGCGCCCGCAAGCGTCAGTGTCCCCGTGCCGATCTTGGTGAACCCGCCGGCACTGGTCCCATCGCCGATGACCCCCGACAGGGTCAGTGCGTTCGCCTGCGTGTCCATGGTGGAGGTCCCGGTCAGTGCCACGGCATTGGCGAGCGCGAGGTTCGCAGTGGCGGCCTGCAGGGTCGTGCCGGAGGCCATGCCCACCGTGCCGCTGCCCAGCGCCGTGTTTGCGCCAACCCCCAGCGTGTCGGCCGAAAGCGTAGTACCGCCCAAGTAGCTGTTGGCGCCGGTGAGCAGCAGCGTGCCGGTTCCGATCTTGCTCAGGCTTCCGACGCCGCCGATCATCCCATCCAAGGTCGCGTTGTTGCCGTTGGTGTCGATGACGCCGCCGCCAGTGCGCAGGGCGACGATGCGGCTGCTGCTGAAGCCCGACAGGAACTGCAGCGCGCCGCCATTGAAGATCAGCGGACCGATTGCCGCACCCAGATTGGCATCACCCGAGACCGCAAGCGTGCCGGCATTGAAGAAGGTCCCGCCGCTATAGCTGTTGAGGCCCGACAGCGTCAGCGTGCCCGTGCCAATTTGCTGGAGCGCACCGCTGCCGGAGACAATCCCGCCGAAGGGCGTACTGTCGGAGCGATTGAACACCAGAATGGTGTTGTCGGCGACATTGCCCACGATCGATCCAGTCGTGCCACCATCGCCGATTTGCAGCGTTCCGCCGTTGATCGTCGTACCGCCCGAATAGGTGTTCTGACCCGAAAGCACCAGCGTGTCCGTGCCGGTCTTTGTCAGGCTGCCGCCCGAACCAGAGATCGCCCCCGAGAACGTCCTGATGGCGGTGCTGTTGTCTCTGCCAGCCGTCAGCGTGGCCGAGCCAAGCGTCACGTTGCCGGCGCCGGCGAGCGAACCGATCGTCTGGTTGAGGCTGTTGAGGTCGAGCGTGGCGCCGGAGCCGACCGTGTAGGCGCTGCTCGAAGAGAATGCGTTTGAGATGCCGGCCTGCAGCGTGCCCGCATTGACGGAAGTTAGCCCCGCATAGCTGCTCGCCGCCGACAGCGTCAGCGTGCCGGAACCGGTCTTGCTCAAGCCGCCCACGCCATTGATCGCTCCCGAGAGGATAGCATTGTTGCCGTTGGTGTCGACGATGCCGCCGTTAGTATTCAGGGTGACGGCCCGGCTGCTAGTGAAGCCCGACAGCAATTGCAGCACGCCGCCGTTGAAGGCCAGCATGCCACTCGGCGCGCCAAGATTGGCGTCGCTTGAGACGGCGAGCGCGCCGGAATTGAAGAAGGTGCCACCGGCGTAGGTGTTGGTGCCGGACAGTGTCAGCGTACCCGTGCCACCCTGGGTAACGCTGCCCGAGCCGGTGATCACATTTGGCAGCGTAATGGCGGTCGACTGATTAAACGTGACGCTGCCGGTGACATCGATAGTGCCGTTGAGTGTCGAGGTCGGCTGCAGTGTCAGCAAATTGCTGCCACCGGTGAAGGTAATGGCGTTGGCGCGTGTGACGCCGTCAGCAGCTAGCCCGCCCGAAATCGTGCCGCTGTTGGAGATATCAAGGTTGGCGCCGCTGACGCCGGCGCCGCCCGTCGCGTTGCCGCCGTTTCCGCCGGCGCCGCCATTTCCTCCAGAGATCGTTCCGCTATTGTCCAACGTGCCGCCCGAGGCGAAGCTCACGCCGTTTCCGCCGTTTCCGCCGTTTCCACCATTGCCTTGAGAACCGCCGCCGCTCACCGCGCTGCCACCATTGCCTCCGGCTGCGCCGTTGCCGCCAAGTATCGTCCCGCCAGATGGGGCAGATGGGGGGGTCGCCACGTTTGACAGCGCGGCGCCAGAGGCGGTCATGTGTGCGCCGTCACCACCGTCGCCACCGCCTCCGCCATTTCCACCATTGCTGTATTGGCCGCTGGCGCCGCCCGTCGCGTTGCCGCCATTGCCGCCGTTGCCGCCGTTGCCGCCTGTGATCGTGGATTGGTTGAGCACAGAGCCCGGTCCCGTGCTCAGAAGACCCAATCCACCCGTTCCGCCGCCGCCACCGCCGCCTCCAGACGAGCCTTTATAGCTCGTGTCTCCGCCCTTTCCACCATCTCCGCCCGAGCCGCCGGTGGATCCGGAGATTACGACACCATTGGTGCCTCCTGCTCCACCGCCGCCACCTCCTGCGCCCTGTCCGAAAGTGGACGTCGGAGTACCGGGCTGGCCGGGCGCTCCACCCGTCTGGCCGGGCGCTCCACCAGAAACGGAACATGTATAGTAACCTCCGCTGCCGCCACTCCCGCCCGACGCGCCACCGGAACCGCCGCCACCGCCACCACCGCCACCATCGTTACATGACCGCCCCGAGGCCCCGTTGCCGCCAACGGCGCCGATCCCTCCACCAATCCCCCCCCCCTCCTCCAAGCCCGCCGCCACGACCCCCAGCGCCTCCCTCGGCCGTCGCCGGCGAAGAAGCGATCGCGAGCGCGCTTACAATTGCAAGCGACGCACAACTAATCAGCGCAATGCGGAATCGCCGGTCCATCGTTCCCCGCCCTGCGGCGCCGCGCCGCCAACGAGGCACAGTCGCAACTGTCCTCAGCGAAGCCTTTGTGATCCGAATGCTGCCAAGCAGCCGCGCACAGGTGCTTGCGATCGGCAAGGTGATGCGCTGCGCATCGACGCCGCAATGGCCAACCAATGTTCGAAGACGAGAGGTCATGACGCCTATCCACACTGCACCAACGAGTCATAATCACTGTGACTAGGTACTAGTGAATCGACACCAGACACGATGAAGAAAAGTGTGAAACATTGTGGTACAAGTCCGTTCACCGGTCTTGGCGTTGGCCGCGTGAACAACGGGGTCTCCGCTTCACTGTGAGCCGCGATGCACCGACCGATGAGGAGATGCAAAGGCGCAGGCAACTGTGTGCTAGCTGCATCGACCCGCCTTCGGTCACGGGGTCGTCGCTCACATTTCAGCCGAAGAGATGCGGTGCATTGAGGAGCATTGAATTAAAGGAGCAACTTTAAGTTCCGTGCCTAACCTTCGGGATTGGCGCAACGCAATGTCGGATAACAAACAGACGTGAATTCGATCGCGGCAGAATTGAATCGGCCTGTCCGGGGAGGGGCTCATTCGATGAAGAAGACTGAGATTCTTAGGGCGAGTTTAGTCGAATGCTATGCCCATTCGTCTTTCCTTGCGCCAAACGATATGACACGGCCGCTTTAGGTGCTCTGAGTGAATCAAAAGGGTGAAGCGGTCAGGAATGAAAAGTGGAGCGATGACGTCCAGGGCGGCACCCGTCTCCGAAAGACTGCGGACAATACAGGGAATTTCGTCCCCGCCGCGTAAGATCGTCCCGGCTTTCAAGACCCTGCGTCTGGTTGCAATTCGGTGTTCTGCCATCGAGAACGACTATGCGCGGTCAATCTCGCGCAGCTTTGCCGTCAAAAGCATCGGCATAGCGACGCTTCGTGCGAACGACCTCCGCACTTCGCTCATATCTTAAAATCCTCGATGTTTCGACCCTCTTTGATTGCGGCTGCCAGCCAACGTGGCTGTCTGCCCCGACCCGACCAAGTCTCAAGCGGTAGCCGTGGATTCCGATATTTCGGCAAAACCTTAGGATAGGGGCGCCGGATCCGTTGTGCCTTGGGAGTCGCGGGGAGTAAATCTCTGCGATAGAGAATGCTCAGGCCTAGTTCAAGCTCATTAACCCGTCGAATGAGCCTTTCGGTCAGTGCTGCGCTCGTTTGCTGATGGAGCATCCAAAGCTCACCAAACAACATCGATCCAAGTTCGTTTTCTCTAACCGTCATGTTTCACCTAGGGAGAATACGCTACCCACTAATACCTATAATTAAAATTCAAAGAGGCAAATTGAGTCTCGTAGGACAGAGGGGCAAATCGTAGCGCCACAATCTGATCGTCTGCCGGAACATCTTGCGGGTGCGATGTAAGGTCTTGGACCCCAAAGGGCTAATATCACTCACCAGCGCGTCGCGGAGCGGCGGAAAGGAGGATCCATTTGGATCAAACCCTCCCCAATGTGACAACCCGTCCTACGCCGTCGCCTATTCGTATCACTCGAAATAAATTGCGCCCGGTGAACGATTCTGAATTAAGCGAAGACATCGCAACTGTCGGTTTGACGCTAACGTCCCAATGCGCCGCCTTGCATCAATCACAGGTAGATAAGGAGGGAGGTGACGAGCAGTTGACCGCAAACTCTCACTGTTCGCTTGCTGCTCAACAGAGTTGATTATCTCCGATCATGCCTCGCATCGAATGGCACCTAAATCACCATCGATCCATACGGGTGGTTCAAGTTAGGATCCCTGCTTGACAGCGAAAACCAGACCTCTGGCTACCTTCCTCCTTCGCTTATTCGATGATCGCGGTCGCTTCCAATGAGCGCGGTGACCCCACGGTCTAGCTCTGATCATCCGGAGATGCTGATCTAGCGTTTCGATCAGCATTTTAGTTGCGTAGGGACTTACGCGTAATCGTCGGACCATCCCCAAGTTGACAATAGCACCGGCGTCATGCCGAAAGCGAAAGAGATGAATATGCCAATCGACAGCAGAACAGCCTTCGCTCGCCCCACGATACTCAAAACGAATGAGCCGGCGTTCCGCTGTTCGCGCGCAGCAGCTGAAGATCGCAAGAATTGGCCCCCAGAATACGCCTCGCCGACCGACAGAGTCGAATCCGCCGCCTCGACAACACGCCTGCTTCGAGCTCCATCCGCGGAGGAAACCGGCAAACCCGAACAATCCTGGCCAGACTATCTGGAAGCACTCGAAGCGATCAAGGGAGCCGCTCAGACCTTAACCGCGATGGAAGATCATTCGCAGAAGATTCAGGCCAAGGCATTCGAATTGACCCACCAGGCCAAAACTGACCGACTCGCGGCAAGTCAACAAATCGCCTCGTTGCAACAACAGCTGGCCACGAGTGAGGCCCGCATTGTCGAGTTGGACAGTTTGCTGGCAGAAGCCGAACTTCGCGCGGATACAGCCCTGGAATGGCTGAAGCGATTTCTGGAGGCAATCAACGGATCCTTCTCAGCGTACCGAATAGATCAGAGCCGGCCGCCAAACAAAAGAAACGCCCCAGCCGCATGACGCTCAGGCGTGAGCGCGGTCTCGTCAGTGCCTACTCGCCTTATGCGAGCCTGAAGCCAATATTGGACCTACGCTATGGACGATACACCTTACCGAGGATCAGGTTCGTCTATAAACAGCGGCTGTGATGCGTGTGCGACTGAGCAATCAATTATATTCATATCCCGTAACGTATGACAAGCGAGCTACGCGCCCCGGAAACATTCGAAAGCTGGAATAGTTACTGGCAATTTCGCTTCGAAACCTCCCGGAAGAATCGTTACATTCGCTCCGAGAAAAGCGAGCGTTTCCTACGCGCGGTCGGCGATACGTGCGCTGACCGGGCAATTGAACCAAAAAAAGGGCCGCATTTTTTGGCGCGCCCGGATTGCGCGTCGCCAGCCAGCCAAAACGACCCCACCGTCAAGCGTAGAGGCTGTTCAGCGGCGGTCAGTTGGATGCTATGAGAGGCGTATATTTCCTCGATTGGGTCGGAGATGACTGCCTTTAATCGGATTGAAAAAATTGTCTTGGTTTCTCTAACGGTAACATTCATCGTTGCGGGTCAGATAATTTTATTGAACGCAGACACATCTGCCTGGGTAAGTTCGAGCGTGTCGATAGAAAAGGGCTATCACGCCCCTTATTCAACATTGTTCGTGCCGTCCATTCTCAATCATGTCGAAATCTCGATACCCGCAATGATTGGCGTGATCTACGCGGTACTTTCCATGAACATGCGAGTTTTCCGGCCAGTTGCCGCAATCGGTTCGGCCGCGTGGGCATGGAAATGCTATACTGATCTGCCGAGCAAACTTTACGTGGTCGATCTTCGGCATGGAGGCGACGCTGCTTGCTATGGTTGCTACGACAATATGCTGATTTTCAGCCTTTTCTTGTTCCTGTTCGGTTTGATCGCGTTAGTATTTGTCGTAGGAAGAAGGTTCTGGTCCGGGGCGCCAATAAACTGGCGTAAGCTATTGATCGGTGTTGGCCTCTTGCCCTTCCTCTGCATTTCAATTCTCGCCTTCGCGACGGCGTAGTTTGAGCCTCGGTCATTCTTTGTCCGATGTCTGCTCTCCAGCGGGCATCTGCGCATGACTCGGGGTCGATGCGGTTCGCTATTCCTTCATCGTGATGGACTTGCACCACCTACTCCTTGCCGGTCTCCCGGCGCACTCCGGTCTACCCCGAACAACGGACATCATCAGACCGGCCCGGTTGGTCCGGTTCGTGCCACTTCCCGACTCATGCATCGCGATTCGATTGTTCTCGGGGGCGTCCGCACCGAGAGCGCGACGACGTTGTTGGCGGCATCGAGGACCGCCTGCGGGACATTATCACCCTCGCCGATCAGCACCACCTGGGGCGCTGCAGGATCGGTGTCGGTTAGCACTGTCGACGCGTGGTTTTGTCCTGAAGCGAGACCACAAATGACCGATCAGCGATAGGGCTAGCGCGCCCACAATAATCGGGAGCCAAATCGACGTGGTTATGATTAAGAAGGAAATGACGACCACACGTCCAAAGACCGATTC
>Ga0209526_10003349_pt1 | contig 10934 bp, 7 predicted proteins | sample JacPinW_OM2H0_M1_FD_188566 | JGI IMG/M metagenome (GOLD analysis project Ga0209526, IMG submission 188566) | Forest soil microbial communities from Algoma, Ontario, Canada - Jack Pine, Ontario site 1_JW_OM2H0_M1 (SPAdes) (version 2) | ecosystem: Environmental > Terrestrial > Soil > Boreal...
CATAGCGAACGGGGCCCGGATGTAACTCGCTGTCCTGGTCTCATCGGCTGCAATGGCCCACAAGTTTCTGTGTGAGAATCCGCGTCATGTACAGCTGGAAGAAGTCATCTGACTTTGAATTGAGGCAGACCTCTGCATTGAACGCGCCCGGAGCTGGCCGGGTGAAGCCTTTGTCGTCAATCTCCAGACGCATCTTCGTAGTGGGACAGATCTCGGGTGAGATGGCAAAAGCGACAGCCACGGGGTCGAAGAGTGTAGGGGTCGGCTGGCCCCATTGGTGATAGAGCAAAGTCAGAGCGTCCGTTAGGGGAGTGCTTTGCTGAAAAATAATTTGCCGTCTTACTTCGTCCAGCTTGATCTGAGTCGAGTCCAGAGGCATCACATAAAGAGGTACGCCAGCTCGAAACACAAGGCGAGCGGAAGCAACGTCCGAGGCGATGTTGTACTCGGCATCGGGGTGGTGGTTCGGCGTATAGCTGTAGTCGTTGTATCCGCGGTACACCGATCCACCCATAATCACAATTCGTTTCAGCTTTCGGGCAGTTTCAGGATCTCGCTCAATCAAGCCGCCCACGTTCGTGAATGGAGCAATGGCAAGCAGTGTAATCTGGTTGGGATACCGGCGAATCTGCTCCAGCAGAAAGTCCACTGCAGGTGGGTAAGGTTTTTCGGGTTTCGGAAAGCGCTCCGCCCAGCGCCTGTGACCCAGCGGAGCGTGGCTTTCTGTTGGAACGCCAGCCAAGATCGGTATGTTCTGGGTTCCTGTTTCGCATAGTAGCCGATCCACCAGGCGAGCACGCAGTTGCGTGTCTCCCCATGCGGTTGTGATCCCCAGCAGTTCTAAATCTGGACTGGATAGTGCCAGCGCAACCGCAAAGAGGTCATCAATGTCATCCCCAATATCAGTATCAACGATTACCTTCTGGCGCGCGACACTGGGTGCGACCTGCGCCGGCGCCACCACGCCCAAGACTGCAACCAGGGATGCAACCAAGAAAGAGAATCGTCTAGCTGGGACCCACCGTCGTGCCATAGTCCTCCGCTCGCGGTAACAGTCTAATCGAACAAAACTGTGATTTTCTGAAACACACCGGGGCAACGACCGCCGGCGTTCCGGAGCTACGTGTCTACCACAACAGGGGCTGGAGCGAACAATTTAGTCCGGCCAAATACTAACCATGCGCACGCGCAAGCCATAGCCACGACAGCACCCGATCCCAGGGCATATATCCATCCAAAATGCTCGACGAGCACAGGGGTCAGAGAAGTAGAAATGATGCCTCCGATGATCCCCGCCGTATTCATGATTCCGGAGGCGGCTCCCGCGTTTTCGCCAGCAACATGAGCGGCCGTTGCCCAAAATGCGGGCTCGGCAAAATAGAGGAACCCCACGCTCAAGCACAATGCGGCTACAGAAACCACTGCACTGTCGGCTCTGGCCGTAACCAAGAGCAACACTCCGGACAGACCGTATCCCAGCATGATCACAATTCTCGCGCCCGCAAGCCGCCCTTTTTTCGCAGTGATGCGATCACATAGAAGCCCGCCCAGCGGAGTAAGCGCCAGAGCGGCAAGCCAGGGCAAGCCCGCTACTATACCGCCCTTTAATGTGCTGAAGCCCCGAACTTCCACCAGATATATGTAAAGCCAAAACACGAATATGAAAAGGACATAGCCTTCGCACGTATAGCTGAGTGTAAGGAACAGCGTGTTTCGATCGGAAAGAAGCTTAACCACACTAGGCCGGGGAGTTTTCGAACCCAAGTCTTCAACCGTACGGTGGCGCGTGATCGCATCCAGTTCGACGGGACTCACGCGCTTGTGCTGTTCGGGCCTGTCGGTTACTGCGATGTACCACACTATAGCAATGCCGAAGGCCAGGGAGGAAGTGATGTAGAACGAAGATCGCCAGCCAACACGTAACATGAGCCAGGAGACGACAGGAGAGGTCATGGCAGCGGCCAGTGAACTACCTGCCACCATTAAGGAGTAGCCAAAAGCCCGCTCTCCAGGAGCTGTCCAGTTAGATATGGCCCGCGCCCCTACGGGGAAGGTCGCGGCTTCACCCGCGCCCAGGACAAACCGCAGGATCCACAACGAGGTGAGAACAGCGGCCCCTCCGGAGATCACACGGTTCGGTAGGAAACCGGTAAGTGTGGTGGTGGTGCCCCATAGGATGGCAGCCACTGCCAAAGTTATTCGTGGCCCGACTGAATCCCCAATCCTGCCCGCCGGCACTTGGAAAAGCGCATAGCCCCAAAGGAAGCTACCGAAGATCAATCCCATCTGAGACTTGGTGAGCGACAGATCCGGCATCATGAGTTCCGCCGCGACCGAAATGTTCATTCGTTGGATGTAGCTCACGAACGCAAACCCGCCCACCATTACCGCGACCCACCAGCGTATGGAACTGTTGCGATCGGACTCCATCGGACTATCTAATAGGCTGTGGAACGCTTTACTAGAGCAGCGCTTTAGCCCTGTGTCAAAGGTCTACTTTCAACGGCGACTTCACTTGCCGAGCTGCCTAGGTGCCAGTCCTCTTGGTCACGATTGTTTCTGAGGAGAGCCAAGCAGTTTGAGCCTCATTTCCTCTGATTCAGCTCATCCCGGAACATAGCGCCCGGAAACCAAAAGCTGGTCCTTCTCGTAAACGCATTATAAAAGGGCGCCCCTTTAAGAGAAGGTTGTGATCGTTGGCATCATCACCTACGAAAAGGGGCGCCCTCGTGAATAGGGCAAAGCATATTGGGCTGAACGGTGTCGTGCCAGCAGAATAGCGGGACTCGAGACAAGTTTTTGGCACAATGACTGGCGCCCGTTGCGCACTGCTCTTATAGAATAGCGTTCCACCAACGCGGTCACTTGTGAAATCGAGAGTGGCTGTTGAAAAACTCGCTTACCAGAAACCCGCAGAATGGTGACAACTTCGGGTCTATTAAGGACTTGAGATTCGACATCGTTCTTCCCGGATTGGAAGCAAGAGCACCACACACATCGCTCTCAGGATTCTTCCCGGAAGTCGCGTCGGTCAATCCATCTGTGAATACGAGAAGATCCACCAGGACGAACAACCGAGATGCGAGGTTCATACTCCGCGTCGGCGAAAAGTCACAGCGGCATGCCGGTCGCTTCTAGAAATGTCGTTGATCCGGAACAAAATACAATCGGAGAGTTACGCCCGGCATTCACATAAGTCAAAATTCTCCGGAATCGCGGTGGAGCACGATAAACACTGCGGTCGCAAGGCGATCACTCGGAGTGTAACGCTGAGGTGCTTGTTGATCTGTCGCGCCAACGCCAGGGGATCCGCTTCCACAATCGCAATGCTCCCGACCAGAGGACCAGAGCTTGTGTGTTTGCCGTTAGCAGAGCCGCCGGCATAATCCCGGACACGTCAGCCACCACGAATAGCGTTCGTTTGCCGGGGAAGGTCAATAACGTCAAAGTAGTCGCCACCCAGATCACGGAAGGGTCGGTAGAAAGCCTCCACCTCGTAGCCCATCGACTCTTCCACCTTCCGGGGGTGGAGTGTCTGCTGGATCTGTCGTGCGGCTGTCTGCTCAGATTCAAGTTGGGTCTTGCGGACGAATTCCGAAGTCAGCTACCAAAGGCCGAGTCAATGATCGCGTATATCCGGCAGATGGCGTAGCCCTGGAGCAAAAGGCCAGCCCTTGTGATGAGGCGCTTGGATTTCGGCATCTCGCCGGTCCAGTCGTAGAAGGCATACTGGAGCGCAGGGCGCAAGGACCGTTGGACTTGTCGTGCCCTACCTGTTTCGACGCGAAGCGACGTTGCGGGAGTCTAGCAAAAGACAGCCATGCCGTGAAGCCGCAGTATGGCTCCTTTGTAAATCAATTCGCTGTCGTAAGCAGGCGTGGGTGTTGAAAAAACTCACTTCACAGAAATCCGCCGAAATTAGAACGGTCACGATGCACTACAAACGACTTTCTCGGCTCGGCTAGAAATTTCTATCTCCCGACGTTTCCTCTGATTTCTGAAATATCGAGTTTTTCAGCAGCCACAGGCGTTTCGAACTCGGACCTCCTCGGCTCGATTCTAAAAAAATCTGGGCCTTGCATGTAACCCCGTTCGCAAACTTTTGTCGGGGAACGGGAATCTAGGAAAATGACGGATGAGAATCTGAACTCTACCTGGCGTCCGATCCGGTCAGTCCGTCATTCAGCCTAAAGAGCCCGCTGAGGCGAAGGGCGCCGCTGGTCCTCCAAACCGCGCTGTTGCGCCACCTGCTATGCAGCCTCTAATGGCTCAGGAATCTCAGGTTCCAGGTCGGCCGCATCCGGTGAGAGAAGGTGCGTCCGCGCCACGAGCACGTAAATTGACGGCACCACAAACAGGGTAAAGACAGTCCCGATGATCATTCCGCTTACCAGCACAAAGCCGATGCTGTTGCGGGCGCCCGCTCCCGGACCTTTCGCCAGGACCAGTGGGAAGTGACCCATCACGGTAGCTGCGCTCGTCATCAGGATGGGGCGAAGCCGCGTACCCGCCGCCTCGATGACCGCATTGAGTTTGTCCATTCCCGTTTCCTGGAGATGGTTTGCGAACTGTACAATCAGGATGCCGTTCTTGGACACCAGGCCCACCAAGGTGATCAATCCTACCTGGCTGTAGATGTTGAGCGTGGTCAACCCCAGGAAGGAGAACATTAGTGCCCCAGAAAGCGCCAGCGGCACTGAACCCACAAGGATGATGAACGGATCGCGGAAGCTCTCAAACTGTGCCGCCAGTACCAGATAGATCAGCACGGCCGAAAGCAAGAATACGCCGAGGAATTTGCTGCCCTCGACCCTAAGCTGACGCGACTCGCCGGCGTAGTCGACCGTAAAGCCCTGGGGCAGGAGCGCCTTCGCTTCGTCTTCAAGGAAACGCAGCGCCTTATCGAGCGGAACCGACGGCGGGATCACGCCCTGAATCGTCACCGCATTGAGCTGCTGGAATTTGTTTAGCTGCCGCGGCTCGGTGGTCGTTTTCAGGGTAGCGAAGGTGGACAGCGGGACGAGTTTGTTATCGGAACCGGTGACGTAGATCTGTTCGAGCTGATCAGGAGTCAAACGTTGCACCCGCTTGATCTGCGGTATGACTTTGTAGCTTCGGCCCTGGATGCTAAAGCGGTTTATATAGTCTCCCCCGAGCATGGTGGCGAGATCTTGGCCGGCCTGGGTCAGGTCAACACCCTGAGAACGGAGCTTGTCACGGTCGAAGACGACCTCAGCCTGGGGCTGGTCGAACTTGAGATCGGTATCAGCGAAAATGAAGAGGCCACTCGCCATTGCCTTCTTCACCAGCTGGGTGGCCAACTCGCTGAGCTGCCTGGGCTCCGCCGCCGAGACAATTACGAACTCAACCGGGAAATTTCCCCCACCCGGCAGGGGTGGTGGGGTCAATGGGATCACTCTGATACCCGGGATTTTTGACAGCGGTCCGACGGATTCGACCAGCAGTTGCTGAGCCGTCTTCTTCCGCTGGCTCCACGGTTTGGTCACCATGCCTCCGAAGCCGCCGTTGGGGGAAGTGATTTGAAAGATGCTGCCGCTCTCGGGGAACGCACGGTACACGTCATAGACCTGGGACGTGAACAAATTGGTCTGATCAATCGTGGAGTTCGCGGAGGCCTGGATGACCCCGAAGACGACTCCCTGGTCCTCGGCTGGCGCCAACTCACGCTGCGAGAACATATAGAAAGGCACAATCAACGCAATCACAATTGCCCAGAGAACAAAGACCACCGGCCGGTATTGGAGCGTCCCGCAAAGGATTCGCGAATAGATGTTACGCACGCTTTCAAAGCGACGGTTGACCCAGCCCGCAAAGCCCCGCTCGGTGGCTCCGGCGCGCAGCAGCCTCGACCCCATCATCGGCGACAGCGTCAGCGCTACCACGCCCGATACGATTACCGCCCCCGCCAGGGTAAAGGCGAACTCGCGAAACAGTGCGCCCGTCAAACCGCCCTGAATGCCTACCGGCGCATACACCGCGGCCAGAGTGATCGTCATGGCGATGATCGGGCCCACCAGCTCGCGGGCCGCATCAATGGCAGCGCGGAAGGGAGGCTTGCCGAGGTGAATGTGCCGCTCGACGTTCTCCACCATCACGATTGCGTCATCTACTACTAAGCCGACCGAGAGCACAATCGCCAGCAGAGTCAGAAGGTTGATGGTGAAGCCGGCTACCAGCATCAGGAAAACAGCGCCAATCAGTGAAATCGGAATGGCGACGATAGGGATCAGCACCGAGCGGAACGAGCCGAGAAATAAATAGATGACAACAATGACGATGAGCAGCGTCTCGCTCAGAGTGCTGAGCACTTCGTTGATGGCATCCTGAATGTACTCCGTCGAATCATAAGGGACGCCGACTTTCATGCCTGGGGGCAATTGCGACTGAATCTCGGGCAGCGCTGCGCGAACTTGCTTGATTACCTCAAGTGAGTTAGCCGTAGGGAGAACCCAGATGCCCATGAACGTCGCCGTCTCCCCGTTGAAGCGAACGTCTTGCTCATAGTTTTGGGCGCCAAGTACGACATCCGCAATCTCGCCCAGGCGGACGACGACTCCCTTATCTTCCTTGACCACCAGCTGGCGAAACTCTTCCGCGGTTCGAAGGTCGGTGTTGGCAATCAGGTTCACCGACACCATGGAACCCTTGGTTTGGCCAAGCGCTGAAAGGTGGTTGTTCTTGGATAAGGCATCTCGCACCGCGGAAGCGGAAATACCGAGCGCTGCCATTTTGTCCGGCTTGAGCCAGATCCGCATGGCGAAGGTACGATCACCAAGGATATCGGCTCGCTGCACCCCACTGATGGCGCTTAATTTGGGCTGGACGACCCGCGTCAGATAATCGGTAATCTGATTTTGGTCGAGATTCGCGGATGAAAAGCCGATGTAGATCGCGGCAAACTGTGTGTCCGCCGTTTGCAGTTCGATGACTGGCGCCTGGGATTCCGGAGGCAGGTCATTGCGCACCTGGGCCAGCTTCGCCTGGATTTGAGTGAGCGCCGCGTTGGTGTCGTAGTTGAGCTTCAGGTGCACAGTGATCGTGCTGAGGCCCTGAGCGCTCGATGATTCCATGTAATCAATACCGTCGGCGCTGGCGATAACGCGCTCGAGTGGGGTGGTGATGAAGCCGCGAACCAGGTCCGCGTTGGCGCCCACGTAAACCGTCCTGACCTGCACCACCGCGATGTCGCTGCGCGGATACTGCCGCACGCTCAGGGAACGGATGGCCTGGAGGCCGGCAATCAGGATCACCAGATTGACCACGACCGCGAGGACCGGTCGCTTGACAAAAAGATCAGTAAGCTTCATTTAGCTGTCCTCAGGCTTAGGAGCCGGATTGTTTCCCGGCTGGACTTTATTGTTGACTTGGACGGCGGCACCGTTACGCAGTTTGAAGACGCCCGAGGTCACGACCTCATCGCCGGGATTGATACCTGAGATGACTGCGACCTGATCGCCACGCGAACCTTCAACCTTCACAAACTGTTGGCGTACCCCGCGATAGGTCTTGCCCTTGGGGTCCTTAAGGTCGGAGACGACGTACACCGAATCGCCGTACGGCGCGTAGTTAATGGCGGTCGCCGGAAGCGCGATGACGGGACGGTCTGTCCCGGTTGATATCGCAACCTGGACAAACATCCCGGGGCGTAGTTTGCCTCCAGGATTGGCCAAGGTTGCCTGCACCTGCACGTTCCGCGTCGCCTCATTCACAATTGAATCCATAGCGGTAACGCGGCCGGTAAATTCGGCACCTGACACGTCGTTGCTCGTGACCCGAAGGGTGCGGCCGGCCCGCACCTTACCAGCCACCTGTTGGGGCACGCCAAAGTTTACATAGATCGGATTTAGCGACTGGAGAGGAACTATAGCCTGGCCGGCTGACAGGTACTGTCCCAGGTTGATCTGGCGGATGCCAAGGATTCCAGCGAATGGCGCCCGGATCGTTTTGCGCGCAATCGTGGCACGGATCTCTCCAACCTGCCCTTCCGTAACCTTTTGCTGGGCGGTGACGTTGTCATACTCCGTCTTGGCGATGACACCCTGCTTTACCAGCTGCTGCGTGCGATCGAAATTGATGCGAGCAAGGTCGCGCTGTGCCTCCACGGCAGCCAGTTGGGCACGTTCCTGACGGGTATCGAGCTCTACTAGCACGTCCCCTGCATTGACCGGCTTGCCCGATTCGAAGGCAATGCGGTCCACTGTCCCCGGCAGATCTGCGCTCACGGTTACGCCCTGGACCGCCACCGCTGTACCGATCAGCTCCAGCGTTGCCGGCCACTTGTCCTGTCTGGCTACAATCGTCGTCACAGCCTCCGGAGGCGGCTCGAAATTGGCGTTTTGTGCGACTGCGGCCTGAATTTGCCGGAACTTCACGAAACCCAAGCCCGCGATGAGCACTGCGGTCAAGGTGAGCATTAGGATCATTCGCTTCGCCATGAATTCCCCTTACGTCGTGGACAACAGCTTTTGCGGCCATGGCCGCCAGCACTTAGCTTAGGTGCGTGTTCGTCAGCGGCCAGTCCTGAAAAGTGTTCGCCCGTCGCGGCATTCAGTGGTAGCCGCCGAAGTTGTAATCGTCTTTGCCGGACTATCGGCGGTTATCTCTGGTCTATCCAAAAGCTTGTCACCCCAGCACTTCGGCCTCGGCAGACACAGCTCCCATCATGAGATTTGCCCAGTAGGCAAAAGGATTCAGAGCTTCAGCCGGGGGGCACTGCCAGAAGGGCCGGTCGGGTGGGCCTTCTCGCACAATGTTATGTTTTGTCAGGATGCCGCACCTAGGTAACTATCCCCTGTCATAGCTATCGTCGCCTCTTGCCAGTTGCAGGTAATGTTGCCCGCGTCTACAGCATCGCCTACCGACGGCGCCATGGCGGCGGAATGATGGAGAAGATGGAACATGTCCTTGACCGAGCAGAACTCAAACACAGAATCCAACTTGGTCAGCTCAAACACCTGCAGCACCTTGCTCATGGCATTCATCAGCTTGAATCTGATTGCCTTAGAACGAGTCCACTCCCGCAGGCTCAGCAGGACACCCAAACCGCCCGCATCGATGCGATCCACCTCGGCCAGGTCAAGTACCACCGTCCTGGCGTGAGTCTGACTAAGTACCGCGTTCCGCAAAATCGAATAGTCGTCGCCGACCACGATTCGCCCTCGGCACCGGACAACGGTAGCGTCGCCCACTTCGAAAATGATCACGTGCACCATAAGCATCTCCTTGGCTTGTTCCGACCAGCCAGCCGCCTTGGGCTCTATTGACCTTTGAGGCTCTACTTATATGTCGAACGGGGGGCAGCGAAATAGACACGGTTGCGTCTTTTTCGGGCAATTATTTTCTAAGTGTCGGCCATTCTTTGACTTTCTCATCTCGAACGCGCGTTTCCCCGCCCCTGGTGGACACTTCTGCCATGATTCGTCCAGAGGGCGCGTGGTCAGATGCTGCAAGCTGAACCCGGCTAAAAGTCGGGTCAGGGCCATTACAATTCCCAGCCGAAGGCCTATCCCGAGTCTGCTCTTTTGGTGGCGGCCTGGATCCTGTCTGGGATGGGCGGGGGTACTGAATCCGGCGTGCTACAGGGCATTTCTGGTCCTCAATTTCGGCTTGAGCCGTCTTCCGAGCCCTGCAAGCCAGCACAAGGTAGCCACGGTTAGGCCAAAAATCCAATTGAACTGTGCCACCTACGTGGATAGGTGTTGTAACCACGCATTTACACACGACGCATCAATAGCCTACGTGGTGTAAAGTCGCCACTACTGCTGCGGCAACAAGGCAGTAGATACCGAAGAGATACCAGCGTCCGCCCTCCAGCCATTGGCTAAGCCACCTCAAGGCAAGCAGGCCAGCAAAAAATGCAAAAACTGCGCCAACTAGGCTCGGAAATATGGCAGAAGCCAAATTGGCTGTTGCAGTGATGTGCTGTGCTTGGATGAGACGCATCGCTTCACGGGCGACAACCGGAGGAGTTAGAACCACAGCCAGAGCGAAGCTGAAAGTCTCTGCCCGGGACTTTGCCACCCCCGCCAGCATTCCCGTAGAGATAGTTGCGCCCGAACGGGAAAAGCCACGAAAGGGTAGGCAGAGTCCTTGCACAGCTCCGATCAGACCAGCCTGCCGAGTGTTCAGATCGTTTGTCTTGGGCAGACTTCCGGTAGGGCTCCCCTTCTCAAAAATGCCCGCGATCAATATCAGCACTCCCGCGAAGGCCAGCGCCGGTGCAACGAGTTCGAGGTGACTGAAAAGATCCTCGATCTCAACATGTTGTAGACCTCGGGAAACCGTCTTTTCGATGATTTTGATGATTGTTTCGCCGATTACTGCTGTAAGTACCATCGCCAGGATAACAAGCTCAGCAAACTTCTTGAAAGCGGCCGTGCTCTGGAAGTATGTGCCGCGCCAGTTGTGCCAGAAATAGACGATTACCGCGAACATCGTACCCGTGTGGAGCATGACCAAAAGCAGGGTCATGGGCGGCGACGATGGATCGAGACCCATCAGCTTCTCCGCCACAATCACATGAGCAGAACTCGACACCGGCAGCAATTCGGCAAACCCTTGCAGGATTGCAAGGACGATGACATCCAGCAGTGACATGTGCCGATTCTAAATGGCTTGTGTTTGGGCCTCCCCCAAAAACCGTCTGATCCAGAACCATAACTCTCAACTGTTGATAACCGGCGTTCGACAGGCTGAACCAAATGTCCAGTTTGCCGACACATGGAGCACGGGCTCTGCGAAAATGGCGAGCAGTGCTCACTCATTACGGCTGCCCGTCAATATAGTGAGGTTCCGGGAGGTATCGCTATCATGCGGTTTCCCCCACTAGCATAGGGCCTCTAACGATGTCGAAGACATATCTGAATTCCAGCGCGCTCAAGTCAGCAGTATGGTTTCTCTCAGGGAGTCGCCAC
>Ga0209526_10003350_pt1 | contig 10934 bp, 11 predicted proteins | sample JacPinW_OM2H0_M1_FD_188566 | JGI IMG/M metagenome (GOLD analysis project Ga0209526, IMG submission 188566) | Forest soil microbial communities from Algoma, Ontario, Canada - Jack Pine, Ontario site 1_JW_OM2H0_M1 (SPAdes) (version 2) | ecosystem: Environmental > Terrestrial > Soil > Boreal...
AATTCGGGGCGTCATGAAGTATCTTCATGGGCTGGCTGGACGACTGCCGGTCAACGCACTCTGCCGAACTGCTCCGTCCGGCTTATAGTCAAATCCAAGGACGTTATCGTGCAGAGGCGCAGCGTGGCCAAGCTCGGGGCGGACACCCGCCGGCTGCGGACGCCTGCTCGTGTTCTGACAGTTCTCGAGAAACCGCTGCTCGCGGAGGTTGTTCGCCTCGCCCTAACTCATGGCCAGTTCCTTGTCCGGGCTGTTGAGGATGAGGCCGAGGCAACTGCAGTCATCGGTAGTTGGCACCCTCATCTCGCCATCATCGATATGGATGTCGGCTCCAGCCAACTCCTGGACCGTCTGGCGGAAGCCCCGACCCCGGTAGACCGCATTCCGTCCATCGCTCTCACACGACGGGGAGATCTAAGGACGAAACTGGAAGCGTTCGACCGTGGCGTAGACGACATACTCACCATCCCGTTCTCACCCGAAGAACTCCTCGCGCGAACGTTGGCGGTCATGCGGCGCACCTATCGGACGGCGATTGCATTCACACCCACGATCAAGCTGGGTGAGCTAGAGGTCGATATCCTTCGTCGTCGCGTACGTGCGGGATCGAGCCAACTCCACCTCACCTCGCTCGAGCAGAGTCTTCTCTACCTCCTGGCGGCGAACGCGGGCCGCGTGGTGACCCGCGAACAGATCATGGATAACCTGTGGGGTGTCGACTACGCCGCCGGCAGCAACGTGGTCGATCGTCACATGCGCAATCTGCGCACCAAGCTTCACGACAACTGGCGGCGGCCGCGGTTCATCGCTACGGTGCCGGGCCGGGGATACCGTTTTGTTGGAGCGCCAGCCGAGGATCCACCACCGCTTGGGATGAGGAAACTTCATGACTGATTGGTCCGGCCAAGTAAGACTCATCCTCTGTGATTTCTCAGAATCCGCACGTGGTGACACTCGTTGACGTCGTAGGCAAACGGCCGGCGTCTGCCCCAGCCATCAAAGCACCATCCGCGCCGCGGTTCCACCGGCCGCTTCTTGTCGCGGCGGGCATTTGCGCCGTCGCGCTGGCCGGGCTCACCGCCCTCGTCTACACGACACCGTTCCTACCCATCGACGCTGCAATCGAGAGGGCGCAGCAGGCGATCAACGTCGGGCCTCTGGTGACGGTCTTCAACGTCTACATGCAGATTGGTGGTCCGTACGGCGTGATGGTCGAAGCCATTGTCATCGCCCTCGTGCTGGTTTTGAATCGTGTCTCATGGCGCCTGCTCCTTGCCGGCGCGCTGGGAAGCGGTCTGTACTTCCTCATCAACATGTCGTTCTTCCGCGCTCGGCCTTCGGTGCCGAATGTTTTGAGGGTCACTGAGCACCCCGCAGCCTCCAGTTTTCCGAGCGGCCACACCGTGCTGTTCGTTTTCTATGCGGTCATCCTCATGACCTGTCTGGGTCTGAAATTCATCCCGCGCCGCTGGCAGCCGCTGGGATGGGCGCTCGCCGTTGTGTTCGTGCTGGTGGGCGGTTTCAGCCGAAACTACTCCGGCGCGCACTGGCCATCCGACGTACTGGCCGGTGTGCTGATCGGCGTGGGTTGGTTCAGCTTCGTGCTTTCGGTGCGGTGGATTTCGGACCCTGTGCTCCACCCACGGGCTGCGCATGAATCGCCCTACAAACCCGCATTCGTCATCGAACCGGGTTTGCGCGTTGAGCTTCCGCGGTTCGCTTTTAATATCTGGTCCACGAGCCTGCAGAGACTCGGTCTCGTGGTGCGCGGTGTCCTCTACGCGCTGGTCGGCGTGGTCGCGATCGCGGCGATCATCGGCCTCCGCGACTCGGTGGACCTGCAGGGCTCGGTAACCCTGATCGAGCAGAACGCGCTCAAGTTTCCGGTCGGCATCTTCGCCGCGGCCGGGTTGCTCGGTTACGCGCTTTGGAGCATCGTGCGCGCGATCGACGACCCACTGGAACGTGGGAGCACATTTCACGGCGTCATGTCCCGTATGGCCTTTCTAGGGAGCGCGGGTGCATACACCGGGCTGGCCCTCTTCTCGATCCAGTTCGCGATGGGCGGATCGAGCGGCAGTGGGGGAGGTCTTCCTTTCGGCATCGACAAGCTGCTCGGAACGCAACTCACGCCGTTGGTGCTGCCCGTGTTTGGCGCCGTGGTCGTGACCACAGGCCTCGGCCAGTTCGCTGATGCCTGGATCGCGCCCTTCAAGACCGACTTCCTGCCCCAGCAGTCCAACCCGCATCAATGGCGCGCGTGGGTGTTTGCGGGACGGGTCGGCCTCTTTGGCCGCGGCATCGCATTCACCGCAATCGGCCTGCTCATGGTGATTGGCGCATTCACTGGTCATGCCCATTGGAACTACGGGTTGACACGTGCGTTCGCTGTCCTGCTTGGCCTGCCCGCTGGAGCGGTCATCGTTACCATCGTCGCCCTCGGCTTCATCGCCCTGGGGCTGCAGTCAGCCACATCGCCTCCCGTGCTGCGGATGAAGCGCGGATTGGATCCACCGGTTCACAAGCGCATCGCAAAGGAGTCTTGAAATGGACAACGTTCATGTGGTCATGAACCCAAACTCCGGTCGGCAGATCGCTCACCAGCTCGAGCCATGGCTTCGCACGCGCCTTGGTGCGGAATGCGAGATCTTGAAGATCGGGCCAGGCGTCGACGCCGCGGCATGGGCACGCCAGAAAGCGGAAGCGGGTTGCTCGCGAATTCTGGTGATGGGTGGCGATGGGACATTCCGCTCGATCGCGAGCGCGCTGATCGGACTCGAGACTCCTGTGGGACTGATTCCGTGTGGCACAAACAACAACATCTCGAGCGTGCTCGGCATGCCGGCCAACCCGCGCGAAGCGGTCGAAGTCGCCCTCAGCGCCGAACCACAGTGGTTATCCGCAGGACGGATCGGCTGCTGGCGGGAGCAAGGAGCACCCGACTCGAGCGACTACATCTTTTTCGAAGGCGCCGGAATCGGACTCGAGGCGGACCTTTGGCCGATCGGTGAGGCGTTCGTCCGCCGGAAGTTTCGCGAAATCATCAAAGCGCCACTGCAGCTGGCGAGTGACAGGTCGGTGGACCTTGTCCTGGAGATCGATCCGCCGTCGGAGCGCCTGACCGTAAAGGCCTTCACGATGACGATCAGCAACACCCCGGTCACCGGGCAGCATCTGGTCTTGGCCCCTGGGATCGACATCAGAGACCCGGCTCTGTTCCTGACCGTCTATCACGACCTCGGCCGGCTGAACCTCGTCGAGTCAGCCCGTGCGCTGCACCAGGGTCACAAGGGCCACGGGTATACCACCACGCGCTACCCGTTCATGAGGCTCAAGGTCCAGTCCGAATATCCATTTAACGTGCACGCCGATGGCACCCACATCGGCACACTGCCGATCGACGTAGTTTCGATCCCGAAAGCCATTCGCGTCGCCATGCCGGCCGCCGCGGGGGTGCGGGCATCGGCGCCGGTTCAGCTAGTGACGGTCGAGTAGGGCTGATGAACTTGTGCTCGGCGCATGTTGCGGCCCAGGGAAGCTCAGATCGCGGGTCTGATGTGAACCAGCTCGAGGGTGACGCTTGCGATCAACGTCAATAGGAGGGGGAGCGCCAATGAGGTCAGGAGGAAACCGAGCGTCTTGGTGTCGAACGGCCAGGTGTGGATGGCTTCGACATGGCGTTCCATCGTTTGGAATGCCGCGATGTTCCTGACATCCCTGAGGGTCGTCTCCATGTCCTCGGAACGCGCCGCACGTGGCTCGCCAGCAAAGAGGGTTCCGTACCACGCGTCGAGGCGTTCACGCTCCCGCCGCTTTTCGTGCTCCATCCTGGCGTGAACGGCTCGCAAGGGCAGGAAGAAGAGCGCGACGCCGCTGGCAACCAGGGCTCCTCCAAGAACAAAGGCCGGGTCGTGCTTGCCGGTGTAGAGAACCGGGTCCGCGCTCGCCAACTGAACCAACAGAAAGCCCAACGCCAGGCCCACGAAGTAGCAAACCGCCAAGGAAAGCGATAGCGACCCAAACGCTCCCATTCCCAGCAGGCGATCTTCGTGATGTCGCCTGAAGACCAGCGGTTGCCGAGACAGCCTATGGAGGCCGTACAACGAGGCGAGATAAACCCAGACAAACGTAAACACGATGAGCACACGCCCTGTCGCGACCAAGGCGTCGAGGACGAAAATAGGCGCGAACGACAAGTCGATCGTCTGGCCGTCCGCGAAGAACAGCACTGAGTAAGCGACGAGCCAGGCGATCGCCAGCCCAAGAGGCGGCACAAGCGAATTCGCCCAACGAAACGCTTTGTCGAAGACCGGGCTTGGGTGGTCGGTGGCAAGCGGGACCTGGCTCCGCGCCACTTCCAATCGCCGGTGCATGAACCGGATGGCAAGAAGCAGGTAGCAGAAGAGAGCGACGAGCACAGCTCTGTAAACGAGGTCAAACGGTTGATGGAACGTCCCAAGGCCGGGGTTGAAGTAAGTCGTGAGCAGGCTTTGCTGGCGGTCCGGAAAGGCGTATTCAAGGAAAGGCATGGTTACGAGCAGGCTGACAATGACGGCCAACACTGGATACAGCCATCCTGGGTAGGACCGCGTTGAACGCGCCAGCACTGTCATCGATGGGTCGATTATCCGGCCTGGCGATTCGGCTGCGAAAGCCCGTCAGCCAGGCCACCCCGCAATTCAGAACCGAGTTCGACGTGCGTCAGGACTGTCCCATGAATCGACTCGTCTGTAACCTCTCCGACGACTCGATCCGGAACTGGACCTTGTACCTGCCGGCTCGGAAAGGCGTCTGGGCTGGCTGAACGGCCCAAACCGCGAGTTGCATCGATATTTTCGCGTGATCGCCCGCTTAGGTTGCGTTGAACATTTAGCTGCGCTGGCACGTAGCAACCTAGATAGGTTGAGTACCGGTGGCTTTGTTTCCCACGTCAGCAGAACAGGACCGGCCCAGTGCCCACCTTCATACTGTCCCGGCCGTGGCTGAGCAACACAGACGACTGATCGGTAACCGCTGGACTCTCGTCGGCGCCATCGTCTACCTGCTGGAGTGGGTCGCGATCGCGGGGTTCCACGCAGGCAACACACCGACCACCTTCCTCAAGCCTGAGGCAGTCGTAGCAATGTACACATCACACGCCGGCGGAGTTGCCGCCGCCGCAAGCTGGTACAGCCTGGTTCTGCTCGGCCGGATCCTCTTCACGGTCGGCATACGCGACTCGCTGAAGCGCTCCGGTGCGGATACTTTACTTGCCGACTTCGCGGTCGCCGCGATGGCTGTGAGTGTGATCCTCGAGATCGCGTCTTACGCCCTGGCTGGTGCCGCAGGCCAGCTTGCCCACAACGGCGGTGAACCCGCGGCCGTCATCGGGGTCGACGCCGCCGGCAGCTGGCTCAACATCATGATCTTCGCGCCCCTCGGGGTCTCGATTCTGGCGGCCGCTGTTGCGCAGCTGCGTTCGCGATTGTTTCCGGCCTGGCTTTCGTGGCTTGGCGTTACGAGTGGCCTGGCCGGCGTTGTGCTGGGGGTCGTCGTCGGACCTGCGCTCGCCGCCGGCCCGGGACCGTTCCAGACAGTGCAGATGCTCTCCATTGTCACCCTGGGTTTTTGGATCTGGATGCTCGCGACCGGAATCCTCATCTTCCGCCGCACTTGATTCCGCGCAGCTATCAGACGTCGTCCAGACTATCGGACCTGCCGACCTCTAGTCACTGCGAGTGGGCTTCGCGCGTCCGGCGCGGATTTCGTTTGCGATGTTCTTGAGTTCACCTGGCTCGTCGCTCTCGGGGTCGCCGCCGCGGCCCATAGCTGCCGCGGCCACCAGCTCCCCCCCGAGCATGTAGCGAACTATGAAGTCCCGATCCCGAAGCGAGCCTTCAACGGTGATGCGGTCCCATTCCGCAGCGAACCCCACGTATTCGAGGGTGTGATCGAACTGCTCGCTCCAGAAGCTGTGGACGTAGTCGTATGGCATGCCGCGGTCTAGGAGCGATGCCGCGGCCGCCCGTCCCTGCTTTTCGGCGTTGTTGAAGTGCTCGACTCGTATGCGCCCAAACAAGGGGTGAGCATGGTCCGCAATATCTCCGGCTGCATAGACGTCAGGCAGGCTCGTCCGGCAATACTCGTCAACTTCGACGCCGTTCGAGATCCGCGCGCCGGCTGCCGCTAGGAGATCGACCTCGGGGTCAATCCCGATGCCGGCGACCACGAAGTCGCACTCGAATTCTCGGCCGGATTTGCTGATGACGCGCTTGCCTCGCTCGCCACCCTCGATCCGATCGACGCCATCACCAAGTACCAGTTGCACTCCGCGCGAGTGATGGAGTTCGGCGATCACGCCGGCAACCTCCGGCCCGAGAACACGAACCAGTGGGGACTGCGCCGGATCGATGGCAGTCACCTCGAGTCCAAGCGTGCGCAGCGAAGCCGACACCTCGCAGCCGATGAAGCCCAGACCGATGACCACGACTCGCCGGCCGGCGCGAGCCGCAGCCTGGATTCGTTCGGAGTCTTCTACTGTGCGGAGGTCAAAGACACCTTTCCGGTCTGCGCCTGGAAACTTCAGCTTGCGCTTGCGGCCACCAGTGGCGATCAGAACTCGGTCGTATGGGACGACTTCGTCGTCTTCCAGGCGAATCCGCTTGTCATCCGGTTCAAGCTTGACCACCTTCCGACCGAGCAAGAGGTCGATTCCCAGCCTCTCGTATTCGCTGCGGGGCGCTACGAGCGTGTCTTCGAACTGCTCGGTGCCCCGAAGGAATTCCTTAGACAGTGGTGGGCGCTGATACGGTAGATGCGCCTCCGAACCGACAAGGGTGACCTCAGTGTCGGCGGCCAGCCGTTTCAGCTCGAGCGCGGCGTTGGCGCCGGCCACGCCTGCGCCAACGACTACGACCGATAAGGCGCTATCCACGCGCCGGTGGATCGATCCGAATATTGGCGCCGGTTAACGGAGCGGAGTCGGATGTGGCGAGCCAGGTGATGACGCGAGCGACCTCCTCAGGCGACAGGGGCTCCTGCCCGATACCTGCAATGCGGCCCATATCGGTGGCCACGGTGGCGGGGCTGACCGCGTTCACGCGAATCCGCAGAGGCCGGCCTTCGACGGCCAGGACCTCAGTGAGTCCAGCCAGTCCCGATTTCGCCGCAACATAGGCGGACATCTTTGGAAACTTATCGGCCCCAGAAACTCCTGAGAGACTGCTCACGTTCACGATCGTGCCGCCGGGCCTCATCAGACGGAAGGCGGCCTGCGAGCAAAGGAATGCACCTCTCAGATCGACTCGTATTACTTCGTCCCAGGTCTCGACCTTCATATCGACTATCGGGGCGAGCTCGAGGATCGCGGCATTGTTCACCAGCACATCAAGCCGCTCCAATTCGCCAAAGAATCGGTTAACAGATGCTTCGTCGCCGGCGTCGTAACCCGACGATCGGCTGAGGTCGCGGCAGTCGTAACCGCGGGCCGTCATGTCTCGCATGACCGCTGCCCCAATTCCTCGGGATCCGCCGGTGACGACCGCGATCAACCGGCCACCGCCGCCAGGGCAGCTTCGTAGGCGACAAGCGATGCGTCGAGGCCGAGGCGCTTTATCGCGGATGCGCGAACTGCTGTCCGATCGAGCTTGGCGGCGCCGAGGGCGGCCTCTGCCAAGCCCTTGACATCGCCGGGTTGGCTCAGGAAGCCGGATACTCCCGGCTCGACAATCTCCACCAACCCTCCGCGAGAGTATCCGGCGACCGGACATCCGGCCATCTGTGCTTCGGCTCCGACCATCCCAAAAGGCTCATCCCAGTGCACTGGCAGCAGCGTGACAGACGCTCCAGCCATTAGCTGCCACAACTGGGATCGCCGCTGCGGAGGCAGGACGACTGCGCCACTCAGGTCGAGCTGATAAGTCCGGTCGTAAGGTACCCCCACCACAACTGGCCGCAACCCGATAGCTCGAGCGGCCGCGATCCCGTCTTCGAATCCCTTCTCAGCCGACAGCCTGCCTGCCAAGAGGGCATCTTGGCGGATCGGGACCTTCTCGACCATGAAGACGGGCACTCCGTTGCGTATGACAATGACCTGAGCGGCACCTGCGCTGGCCCACGCCCGCCGGCACGACTCCGACACAGTGACAAAAGCGCCCCGGCTCTTGAGGACTTCGCCCAGGACTCGATTGGAGATCGGCGGCATGTGGAGGGTATGAAGCACGGGCAGGCCATCCGACATTTCAATTGCCTCGGCATCAAAAGCGTGCTGAGACACGACGTCAGCACCAAGCCGGCGGAGCTCCTTGAAGAGGACCTCGAAGGCCCGTCGTAGGATCGGCGAGGCCGAGGGCTCATCCCTCGAGCCCGGCATGATCAACGCCTGTTCCGCACCGGGCGCCACGGGGATCTCAACGAGATCCACTCCGGGTACCTCCGAGCCCTCGGCACAGTAAAGGAGAACCTGGTGGCCGCGCTGGGCCAGACCGGTTGCCAGATCACACAGGAAGGCCTGCGCTCCGCCAACCTGGGCGGGTTGAAGTCGAGTCACCAGCGAGGCAACGACTGCGATTTTCAGTGGCTTTGTTGGATGTGAGACAGAAACTCGGCGCGCGTGCGCGGGTCGCTCCGAAAAACCCCCAACATGCACGATGTCACGGTTTGGGAATTCTCCTTCTCCACCCCACGCATCTCGACGCAGAGATGGCGACCTTCAAGAACAACGCCGACGCCGCGTGGCGTGACCACGGCGTTGATTGCCTCGGCTATCTGCCGAGTCATCCGTTCCTGAAGTTGAAGCCTGTGCGAGTACGCGTCGATGAGGCGTGGCAGCTTGCTCAGACCTACGACCCTGCCATCGGGCACGTAGCCGATGTGCGCGCGCCCAAAGAAGGGCAGCAGATGGTGCTCACACAAGCTGAAGAACGCGATGTCCTTTACCACCACCATATCGTCGTAACCGTCAAGGGCGAAGATAGCGTCGCCCACTATGCTCGCGGGATTGGCGGCGTAGCCCTCGGTGAGGTATCGAAGGGATTCGGCAACCCTGCGTGGGGTTTCAAGCAGACCCTCGCGGTCTGGATTCTCGCCCAAATGCTCGAGAAGCGATACCACCGTCTCGGCAAGCTCGTCACCCGACGTGAGAGATGTGGCAGCCATGCTCATCCGCGTTCAACCTCGACGATGTTGTTCTCGGTCTCTTTCAAGCGGACCTTTTCCAGCCGAGCGGTTGAGAGCTTTCCCTCCAGGCGCCGCCAGATTGCGAAGGCGACATTTTCGGTGGTGGGCAGACAACCCTGAAGCCAAGGCACATCGCGGTTTAGATGCCGATGGTCGACATCCTGGATTACCAGGTCCTTCACAATTCGGTCGAGCTCCCTCAAGTTGATCACCATGCCCGTGTCCACGTCCACCGACCCGCTAACAGTGACCTCGAGCTCGTAGTTGTGGCCATGGTCGCCGGAACATGCCCCGAATACCTCTCGATTTCGGGCCTCGTCCCACTCTGGCTTGGCAAGGATGTGACCGGCCGCAAAGGTCAATCTTCTAGTCACATTCACGCGCGCCGGCTGGCTCATCTCCATATCTGTTAATCCATTTAACGGTGGATTACTTCCAGGCTGCTTCCACGGCTCCGCCGGGCTGGGAACGCTACAGCCTCGATGATGTCGCTCGATTGCCAACCCAGTACCTTGCCGCGGTCCCCATCGATGACCGTGAAGCCGCCGCCCGCGGCAACGCAGGAGCGATCCAGCGGCTCCGTCGAGCTCTGTTCTGGCCCATGGTTTACGAGCTCGAGCCGGAGCTCTGGGACGCCATCAGCCAGGCCGAGCCCATTCATCCGGGTATCCTCGCGAAGCTCGAGATCGATGGACGGCGGGTTCTCGAGGTGGCCGCGGGCAGCGGCCGGCTCACCGTGTACCTCTGCCCGCGAGCGGCTGAGCTCGTCTGCGTGGAACCCTCTTCCGGGCTGCGACGCATTCTTGTCAGCCGATGCCCGACTGCTGACATACGCGCTGGATTCTTCGACGCACTCCCGATTGTGGACGGTTGGTCTGAGCTGACCGTGTCCTGCGCCAGCATTCCACCCGATCCTGGCGCAGTCCTGGAGCTCGAGAGGGCGACTGCGCCTGGCGGTATGCTCGCGTTGATAAGCCCGGAAAGTCCAGATTGGTTTCAGGCGCGCGGGTGGGAGCGGCTCAGCTTCGACCCGACCGAGGTCATCATGAACCCGCACGACCCGGAGCTCGAAGCCATCTTCGGACCACTCGACCCGCCTCATGACCTTTTGTGGCGCCACCGATGAGTTGAGTCCGAATCACGAAATCACGCGGCTGCGATTGGGCCGGGAGTCCTTGGCGGAGGGAACTCGGACTGCAAGTCGGCGGCCTCAACCTGGAAAAGCGTCTCGCGCCCGGGCAGACCCTGGAGCTGGTGTGGGCCGAGATCCCTGAAGCTGATGCCGGCGGCCTGAGACCCGTCAACCGCGTCGCGGGCCGCACGCGACAGCACTATTTGCCCACCATGGGCCGCGAAGCAGACCCGAGCGGCCGTGTGAACAGCGATGCCTACGTATCCTGCGTCCGTCAACGTTGGGCGTCCGCTGTGCAGACCGACCCTGACTCTCACCCGCAGGTCGTCTGGCCAGACCGTGACGAAAACCTTCCGCTGAATAACAAGCGCGGCATCCAGAGCCGACGCCGCCTGTTTGAAGACCGCGAACAACTCGTCGGCGCGGGCATCGACCTCGCGGCCACCCGAGTTGCGAATGGCGCCACGGAGTAGCCTGCGGACGTCGGCCAGTAACCCGGAGTAGCGATCGCCAAGGTGCCGGAGTAGACCGGTCGAGTCCTCGATGTCGGCGAGCAAGAAGGTCACGACCCCTGTCGGCATCGTGCGCATCTCGGTCGCGCGAGCCTCGATCTCGCCACGGATGCGCACGTTCTGCAGCTGGCCGG
>Ga0209526_10003352_pt1 | contig 10931 bp, 12 predicted proteins | sample JacPinW_OM2H0_M1_FD_188566 | JGI IMG/M metagenome (GOLD analysis project Ga0209526, IMG submission 188566) | Forest soil microbial communities from Algoma, Ontario, Canada - Jack Pine, Ontario site 1_JW_OM2H0_M1 (SPAdes) (version 2) | ecosystem: Environmental > Terrestrial > Soil > Boreal...
GAGAGTGTCGTGGGATCGATCCAGGGCGACCGCGTGATCACGCGAGTGCTGTTTGCGGTGGATCGCTCGTCCTACTGCCGCCTGGCGGCGGACTATGTGGGCGCCCTGTCCGCCCAGCTCGGCGCCGAGGTGATGCTCCTTCACGTGGTGGAGGTCCCAAGAGGGGTGGATGCCTCCTCCTTCGAGGATCACGGCGAGGGCCCTCAGCTTCTCGCTTCCCTGCAGGACCGCTTGCAGCGACCGGGGGTCACCACCACGCCGGTCGGGATTCGGGGGGCGCGTGTGGGCCGGGTGGCTGAGGAGATCGTCGATGTGGCGGCCTTCTATGACGTGCAGCTCATAGTGATGGGCTCGAAAGGGGAATCAGACCTCAGAGGGCTGTTGCTCGGCAGCACGACGCACAAGGTGCTGCAGCTCGCACCCTGTCCGGTTGTCGTCGTGCCCCCTTGGCGGGGCTCAGCAGGAGAGCGACATCGCTGAGGCTCATTACCCAGCCCGTGTGTCAGCGTTGTCTCAGTGTGGGGAGCTTTCGGGTGTGTCTGCTGGCCGGTCTTTTGCTGGTCGGGGTGTCGCTGGCCTGCGGTCGGCCGTCTGGCGGCGGTGGCCCTGCGCCGAGCGGGGGTCAGCCGGCGCCCAGCGCTAGGCAGCCGGTGCCGATTGTGGGCTCCCAACCACCGGCCAGCGCCCGCCAGGCGGTCTCCGTTCAGCTCAAACCAGGCGCCGATCCCAACGCCGTGGCGGCGCGCGTGCTCGGCCCCAACGCCTTCATCCGCTCGGCCACGCGGGGGGCGGCCAACCCGCCGATAGGTGCCGCCGCCCGCCGAACCTATCTGATCCCCGTCGCTCCCGAGCAGGAGGGCGCCGCCCTGGGACGTGCCCGACAGGACGCCGAGGTGGAGCAAGCAGACCTGGTCCCCTGGCCTCCGGACCTGCCGTAAGCGGCCGGACGCTCCTAAGGGGCCATTTCGCACGTTGACAGGAGTGTGAAAGGGCCGCCCATATACTCGGAGATCCCTTGGCGGCGCCGCTGAGTCGGGTTGAGACGGTCGCGGAGCGCGGCTTCGGAGCGGAGATCCGGGTCCGCGGCCTCCTCCACGCGTACGGGGAGGCAGGCCGGCTTCCCGTTCTGCGTGGGGTCGACCTGGACGTTGAGCCGGGGGGCTACCTCGCCATCAGCGGTGTCTCCGGCGCTGGCAAGTCCACACTGCTGGCACTGCTGGGCGGCCTCGAATCCGTGCAGTCGGGCCTGGTGATGGTTGGCGGCCGCAACCTGGCCAGCCTCAACGGTCGGGACCTCGCCCACTTCAGGAGGGACGTGATCGGCTTCGTATTCCAGGACTTCGGGCTGCTCGGCATGCTGACCGCCTTGGAGAACGTGGAGATGGCCCTCTCCCTGGCCGGGGTGAGCCGCGCCGAGCGCCGGCGGCGAGCCGCGGAGCTGCTGGCCGAGGTGGGCCTCGCCGGCCGGGCTTCCCACCGCCCCACGGCTCTCAGCGGCGGCGAGCTGCAGCGGGTGGCGATCGCCAGAGCGCTGGCCAACCGCCCGCAGCTGGTGCTCGCGGACGAGCCCACCGGAAACCTGGACGAGGACTCGGCGCTGCGCGTCCTCGAGCTGCTGGAGCGCCTGCGCGCGGAGCGCGGTTGCACGCTGGTGGTGGTCACCCACAACCAGGAGCTGGCCGAACGTGCCGGACGCAGGGTCCGGCTCACCCGGGGCACCCTCCAGTGAGAGTGGGCGCCACGGAGGCCGGCCTGTGAGGTGGTCCGACGCCTGGCTCCTCGCCCTGCGCAGCCTTCGCAGGCGGGGAGGACGCACCCTCCTCGCCGGCCTCGGCGTGACGCTGGGCACCACAATGCTGGTCGCGCTTCTCAGCATCTCCGCGACCGCCGACAGCAGGATCGTCAGCCAGCTCAGCAAAGGTGGCCCCGCCGCCGCCATCCACGTGGACGACGCGTACCCGGATCCCGGCAACCTGGCCAGCGACGAGCTGAAGACCGGCCCCCATCACGACCTGAACGACGCTGCGGTAGCAGCGCTGCGCAGCTCGCCCAACGTCGCCTCGGTCGTGACTGTGCTCTCGACGCCGGTGCTGGTGATCCCCTGCCCCGGTGTCACACCAGGCCCCAGGGCGGCGGCCGCCTGCCGGCAGGAAACCGACGGCTATGTCACCACGGCGGTCGGCTCCGATCTCCGGCGGGCGTCGGACCTGCCGATCACGCTGCTTGCCGGACGCCTGCCGGCAGCCGCTTCGCTGACCGAGGTCGCGGTCACGCAGAGTTACCTGGAGCGTGTTCACCTGGACGCGCGACGGCCGGCCGCGGTCCTCGGTTCCGAGGTTGAGCTCGCGGCGCCCCAGGCGCTGCCCGGCGCTCAGACCCGGTTCCGCGGCCGCTGGTCGCGGGCCGAGGTCGTGGGAGTGGTGGCGCAGACCGTCGACCAGGGTGAGTTCCTGGTTCCCATCGAGCAGAGCCAGGCGGCCCGGCAATGGAGCCTGGCCGGGGTCGCCACCCGCGGCCTACCTCGTCAGACCTCTCCCTACAGCGGCCTCGTGGTGGTGGCCGACAGCCTGGCCGACGTTCATGCGGTGCGCTCCCGTATCGCGGATCTCGGTTACGCGACGAGCGCCCCCGAGCACCTGGTGGCCTCGGTCCAGAAGTACCTGCACATCGTGGACATCGTGCTGGGCGGAATAGGGGCGGTGGCGCTTGCCATAGCCCTGCTGGGCGTGGCCAACTCACTCCTCGCGGCCGTGCGGGAGCGCTGGCGGGAGATCGGGGTGCTGAAGGCGCTCGGCGCCAGCGACGGAGACGTGGCCCGCTGGTTCCTGTTCGAGGCAGGGCTGCTGGGTCTGGCCGGTGGTGTGGTGGGGACCGTCGCCGGGACCGCGCTGGCTGGCAGCGTGGCCCTGGCCGTCAACCGCTACCTGGTGGACCAGGGCCTGCAGGGCATCGACATCGGGCTGCTGCCCGCAGCCTGGGTCCTCGGTGTGCCGCTGGCCAGCGCGCTGCTGGCGGTTTGCGGCGGCCTTGCTCCCGCTCTCAGGGCGGCCGGCCTTCCCGTCCGGGAGGCGTTGGGCGGATGACAGTCCGGGCATTGAGGCCCTGGCCGGTCCTGTTGCTGGCGGCAATGCTCCTGGCCGCCGCCTGCAGCCAGGGATCGCCCAGCTCGGTGCGCCCCACTGTGCAGCCGTCGCCGCCGCCCGTGGTGTACGCGGCGCTGGGCGCCAGCGAAACGGCCGGGATCGGGACCGCCGATCCTGCCCGGCAGTCGTTCCCCCAGGTCCTCTACCAGCGCTTGCCTCGTTCGGCCGTTCTCTACAACCTCGGGCTGCCCGGCGAGACGACGGCGGCCGCGATCCAGGACGAGCTGCCTGCTGCCGTCTCCGGGCGGCCCAGCCTGGCCACCGTCTGGTTCAACGTGGACGACATGGCGGCCGGCGTCTCGGCCGCCGACTACGAGGCGCGGCTGGACCGGATCGTCGGCGGGCTGCGCGAGGCCGGAACCGCGCGGGTGCTGATCGCCAACACACCGCGCCTCGACCTGCTGCCGGTCTACCTGGCCTGCCGTCCCAACCCCCCGGCGGGAGCGGTGAAATGTCCTCTGGGCGGCGAAGTCGTGCTGCCGCCCCCCAACGAGCTCAGCGCGCTGGTGGATGCTTACAACGCCGCCATCACCAGGGTCGCCCAGCGTCATGGCGCCACGGTGGTGGATCTGGCCGCTCAGGGGGCGACCATCGCGCAGCATCCCGAGTACGTCAGCTCAGATGGATTGCATCCCAGCACCCAGGGCGCCGCCGCGATCGCGGGAGCGTTCGCCGACGCCATGTCGAGGGCGCCCTAGAGAAGCCGTACTTCTAAAGTTACGGTTCCCTCAGGGGACCTCGTGGGCTGGCGGCGGCTGCGGGCGGCCGCCGGCGAGGCTGACGATGACAGCGGTAAGCGCGCGGGGGCCTCCGGCCAGCACGGCTGCGGTCACCACGGCTACCAGCAGCGCCACCAGTGTCAGGGGCAGCGGACGGAGCACCGGCATGGCGCGCGGGCGGCTCCGGGGGTGAAAGCGCGCCGAGAGAAATCCGGGATCCCAGGAGCTCAGCTCGGCGTGGATCAGGTGAGCACATTCGGAATCGTTCGACCCCGGGGGGCCGTCCGGTGGTCTCATCAACCACCTTGACGCTCGGGTATCCCCTCCTGATCGATTTCTGCCAGCGCTTTGCGCATCGCCTCGAGCGCGGCTCCCAGCCTGGAGGCGACGGTGCCGGGAGGAATTTGGAGCGTGCGCGCAATCTCGTCGCGGGACATTCGCGCGTAAAAGCTCAGCACTACAACGACGCGCAGCTTTGGGCTCAAGACGCTGAGAGCGCGCTCGGCGAGACTCCGGTCCTCGACCTCCTCCTGCGCCGAGGTTCCGGGCACGTAGAGCTTTGGGATGAGGAGCCTTGCCACGCGCTGACGCCGCAGATATGAGATGGCGGTGTTGACCGCGATGCGGTGCAGCCAGGCGCCCGGCGAGCTTCCGCCCCGATAGTCCTGGCGCGACTTGTAGGCGCGCTCGAAGGTCTCCTGGGTGAGGTCTTCGGCGGCAGCGGCCTCCAGGACAATTCCACGAATTGCCCTGTACACGGGGAGCCGGAACCGCTCGTAGAGCTGTTCGAACTCAGATACCGGATCGGGTTCCCCGCGAGAACGGTCGAGGCTAGGCCCCATGCAGCAACGTCAAGCTGTTTTACGACCGAAGCGACATGATGGACACTTCAGCGCTCGGTTTTCCGAACCACCAAAAACCGATCAGAACTCATCGGTCGTGCGTCAAACAAATGCAAGTACGAGCAAAGGGTTCAACCGAACTCGACGCTCTAAGGCTGCGTGTGGAGGTTTAGTCCCATGTCCCCTAGGTTGGGTGCGGGCCCGTGGTCCGCGCATGTCATGCGGACGGTCATCGCGACTGCTGGTGTGACCACGTTGGTGGTCGCCCGAGCTGGTTTTGCGATGGCCGCCGGCCCGCTACCTGGAGCGTCGGTTCCGACTCCTGCGGGCACCACGAGCGTGTCGGCGACGACCACGCCGTCGGGAGCGAACGTCACCGGTAATCACACAGGTGCTGGCCCCACGCACGGCACCGTGCCGGTCAACGTCAACGCAAACACGCAGAGACCATCGGTCTCGATCAACTCGCAAAACCCGAACGTGGGTACGTCCGGTGTCGGTATCGACGGTCTGCCGTCTGTTCCCGACCTGCCGGGAACGGTGACGGTCCCGCCGCTGCAGGACCCGGTGCCGGCTCTCCCTGGCAATGAGGCCACGACGGGCACTCCCGGAGCTCAGGCTGGACTGCAGGATGTAGCAGCCGCGCAGCTGGGAGACACGAATGCGTCCGCCTCGGCTGATGGTGCAAGCGCCACCACCTGTGGTGCCGGCGTCGCCACCAGCGCCGCGGTCCCGGTGATCGCCTGTGGCCCGGATGGATCGAACGCTTCCGCGTCAGGTCCGCTTTCCGCGCTGCTCGGCGCGGTGGCGGTTACGGCTTCGCCGGCTAACGGAGTCGACATGAGCGCCTGCGGGGCCGCGGTCGGTCTGGGCAGCAGCGGCTCTCGGGTGTTCTGCGCTGCCACCGGTTCAATGGCTTCCGGGGCCGGCATGCTGGCCTCCGGCTCGCTCGGCTCGAACACGGCCGGGCTCTCGATTCAGAACGGCCTGCGGGCGAGTGCCTGCGGTGCCGGCGCGGCTTTGGGCAACGGCGCCTCCAGCGCTGCCTGCAACGCGGCGGGTCCGACCTCGGCCGCCGCCAGCGGCCTGCTGAGCGGTGCCGTAGGCGCGGGCGCGGGCAGCATCTCGCCGAGCAACGGGCAGCAGGCGAGTGCCTGCGGAGCGGCCTTTGGCGCTCTCAACTCGACCACTTCGGCCGACTGTGGGGCCGCGGGCTCGACAGCCTCGGCTGCCGGCGGCGCTCTCACCAGCACCCTGGGACCGGCGGGCACCAGCCTTACGCCAGGCGGCGCCCTGCAGGCAAACGCCTGCGGCGGGGCTGTGGGTGCTCTCGGTTCGACTTCCTCGGTGGCGTGTGATCCGACCGGTTCTACGACCTCGGCTGCAGGCGGACAGTTTTCCGCCGCTCTGGGCTCGTCCCAGGGCAGCCTGACGCCCGCCAGCGGATTGCAGGCGAGCGCTTGCGGAGGGGCCATGGGGGCCCTCGGAGGCAGCTCCGTTGTCGAGTGTGGTGCGGCCGGGTCCGTGAGCTCGGCTTCGGGCGGCGCGCTCTCTGGCGCGATCGGTTCCGCCCAGGCATCGGGTTCTCCGGCTAACGGCGGCGCGGTCGCCGATTGTGGCGTCGCGGGCGCCCTCGGTTCGGGAGGCGCAGGCGTGACCTGCGGTCCTGACGGGTCCGCCGCGACAGCCAGCGGAACGCTCGCCGGCGCGGCGGGTTCCAGCAACGCCGCCGGCTCCCCGGCCAGCGGCCTCCAGGCGGGCTCCTGCGGAGTGCAGGGGATCGCCGCCATCGGCGGCAGTGCCGCCGTGGGATGCGCGCCGGCAACGGCGTCGGTCATCCCGGGATCGAACTCCCAACCGGCCGGTGCCGGGAACACCGCGGCCGCACCGCCGAACGGCTCGGCCGCTTCCGGGAACAACTCGGGCCTGGCGGGCATCAGCCCCGCAGACCCGTTCAACAACCTCGCCGCGTCGGCGAGGAACAGCGGGATCCCCGGGTCGGGCTCCGCCGCTTCCAACGCGGCGTCCAGCTCCGGTCCGAGCGGTCCTTCAGCGGGCGCTTCCGGCCCCCTCGCCAACACCGGACTTCCGGTGCTCGGCCTGGTCGTCGGCCTAGTGGCCCTGCTCGCGGGTGGCTTCCTCAGCTGGAAGCGCACCCCCGCCTGACGCCTTCCCTCCCTCCTCGCACGGGGGCCGGTCCAAAGTGGTCCGGCCCCTTCAGGCGTCTTTCCGGAGTGCTCCCTGCCGTACTGCTATCCATGCTCGGGGTTGCTCTGCTTGCGGTGACGGTGATGCCGGTCGCTATGGGCTTTTGGGGCCAGCGGGAGGCGCAGCAGCGCTGGCAGCAGGTCCTGATCAGCCCTCTGGTTGAGCCGGGCGGGCCCAGCGCGGATCTCTTCCGGCCGGTGGACGGGCTCGATTTCAGACTGACGGTGCCCAGGCTCGGTTATTCCGAAGTCGTGCGCGAGGGAGTCGGGCTCGCGGTGCTCGCCATGGGACCCGGCCGCTACCCCGAGACGGCGTGGCCAGGCCGGCCGGGCGACGTCGGGGTCGCGGCCCACAACCTTTACTGGCAGCCGTTCGGGGACCTCACACGTGGGGACGAGATCGTGCTGGAGGCCCGCTACGGGCTCTTCCGCTACCGGATCACCGGCTCCCAGGTGGTATCCGCCCGGGACGGATGGATCCTCGACCCGGCTCCCGACCGCCAGCTCACGCTGACGACCAGCCAGCCGGAATGGGCGGGGCCGTTCGCCACCCGCCGCCTGGCAATCTTCGCCCAGGAGGTCCCCCCCTCCACCGACTGAGAGCTTAAAACGCCCTCCCCCCGCGCGAGTGGGGAGGGGAAATCTCAGGGCGGCCGCCGCCGACCAGGGAGTGGAGTCGGCACCAGGCACAGGCGCGCTCCTGCTCCTCGCCGAGCGGATACCCGTGCAGCCGGTCTGGCTCCGCGAACATGGTCCGGTCCAGGCGCGGAAGGTAGACCGTCAGGACTCGAGGATCCGAATACTTTCGGACCACGTCGCCCAGCAACAGGTCGTGGCCTGGGGGCATCGGGTCGTGCACGTAGACGAGGTCCCCGACGGCGACCCCGTCGAACTCGGGCCGGTCCAACCTTCCGGTGAACTTACAGCTAGTGCAGCGCCCGTGTCAGCACGGAACAACCCCATACGCGGACACTTCGGGCTTGCAAGCGCGGCAGCACGTGTCCATGCTTGGTCCAAAGGTGGAGTGGGAGTGCTTCCTCAGCCGAGCCGGCTTCGATCGATCCTGAACAGACCCCGGCCTGCGTTTCCCGCCCTCCCAGCCCTGCCCGCGCGGCTGCACAAGCTTTCCCGCTGGCTGAGCCGGCAGGGGCCGGTTCGGGTCGTGCTGATCTACCGCGACATCAAAGCAGGAGACTACGCAGCCGGTCTCGCCTTCCACGCGCTGCTGACCATGTTCCCGATCTTTCTGGGCCTGCTCACGCTGATCGGCCTGATCAGCCGAAGCGAGGACCTGGACCTCCGGGTGCAGGAGGCGATCGTGACCAGCTTCCCGCTGGGGATGCAGTCGGAGGTCCAGGCCGCCCTTGCCTCACTGCAGCACAGCGCAGCAGCCTATGGTGCGGTCGCGGTGGCCTGGCTGCTCTGGAGCGGCACCGGCTACTTCTCCCATCTGGAGTGGGCGATCAACCGCATCTACATCGCGCAGAATCGCTCCTTCTGGAAGCAGCGACTGATGGGCGTGGGCATGATCTGCGCGCTCTCGACCTCGATCGCGGCCGGCGTCATCGGGACCTGGATCCTGACCTCCATCCACGGCCTTTCCATCCTGGGCTTCTTCGCCAACTGGATAGTGCTGGCCATCCTGCTCTGGTCCATGTACCTGGTGGTCCCCAACCGCGAGGTCAGCCTGCACGAGTCCTGGCCGGGAGCACTCCTGGCCAGCCTCCTGATCCAGGTGCTGAACCTCGCTTTTCCGATCTACATCCGCCTCACTCACAACTTCAACGCCTTCGGGCGAGGCCTACTGTTCTTCCTGGTGCTCGTCACCTGGCTCTATCTGGTCAGCCAGCTGCTGCTGGTGGGCGCGGTTCTCAACCGCCTTCAGCTGGGGCGGATCCCCACTATCGGCCGCTCTCACGAGAACAGCTCCCCGTGGGAGGCCTGAGAGGGCCGGACCGCGGCGCGGCGTCATTGACGGACGGTGGCCGGCGATAGTACGTTTGCGGCCTGATGGTGGGGGAAGAGGTCCTGTGGGGCTGCGCGGTCACTGAGAAGCGCTCGCCGTGACCGACACGGCGACAGTCACTGATGTACCTCAGCATCCTGCCGGGACCGTCCGGCATCGACTGAGCGTCGCCAAGCTGAACGAGCCTCAGCTCGATAACTACCGGCTTGCCATCACCCAGGCCGGCCAGTTCACCCCCGGTGACAACCGCGGATATCAGTGGTTCGCCGGTCAGCATGGCATCCCCGGCAACTTCTGCCAGCATCACACCCAGAGCGAGCACGGCCGCCGCTTCTTCCTGCCCTGGCACCGGGCCTACCTCTATTTCTTCGAGCTGGCGCTGCAGGACCTGGTGCCCGACGTGACGCAGCCCTGGTGGGACTGGACCTACGACGACCAGAACCCGATCTGGATACCGGACGCCTATGCCGTCGACAGCCTGCCGGACGGCACCCCCAATCCTCTGTTCCGCCAGACGATCGACGTGCGTCCTCGCCGGCCAGGGCAGCCGCAAGCCACCGTGCGGGCCGACGGCGGCCCGGATCCCCGGGCACAGCCCACCCAGGACGATCTGGAGACGCTGCTCAACGAGTCGGACTTCTTCACCTTCTCGCTGCAGCTGGAGGACATCCACGACGGCATTCACGTTGCCGTCGGGGGCACCATGGCCAACATCGCCTGGGCCGCCTACGACCCCCTCTTCTTCGCTCACCACACGATGATCGACCGCCTCTGGTCGATGTGGCAGGACCGTCACGGCACGGCCGGGCCGACCCAGGACATGCTGGGCGAGGCTCTGCCGCCCTGGCACATGACCGTGCAGCAAACTCTGGACGTGGACACTCTGGGCTACACCTACTCGGCCACCTCGGTGCGCGTGCCGGGGAACGTCTGATGGCGCCCGCGCTCTACACCTCTCCACCTATGTCACTGCCCCTGCAGACCGGGGTGAAGCCCTTCTACCGCGCGGACCTGCTCTTCTACGGGGTCGACCAGACCGGTCCGAGCTACCGCGCGGCGGTTTTCTTCGACAACCCGAACGCCAACCAGGACACTCCGGAAGACGCTGAGCACGGTTTCGCGGGACGCTTCGCCGTCTTCGGCAAGGGCGGCTGCTACGGCGACGAAGGGCACTGCATCCCACGTGGGCCGCAGCATCGCTTCGACCGCCGGCCACCCCACCCGGCGCTGCCCACCATGAAGGTGGTGCGGGTCACGGACCGGCTGCGAGCCCTGATCGCGCAGGGCCAGTCCGAGGTCGTCGTGACCGTGGTGCCCACCCTGGCCGACACCGCGGGGATCGCCGTCGAGGGCGACCTGGAGCGTCCGCTGCAGTTCGAGCAGCTCGGCCTGGTCACCTACGACCGCTGACCCGGCCGGTCTTGCCGGCCCGCGAGGCTCAGGCGGTAGCCAGACCCGATGCGTCATGCCGGGTTGGTGTACACATACCAGGCGATGAGTGCGCCCGGTCTCCCCGAGATCCAGGTGGAGGTCAGGGGAGGCCTGTTCCTCAACGTGCGGCCGATCCGGCCCGAGGACGAGCCGCTCCTGCAGGAGGCCTTCTCGCGGATGTCGGAACGCAGCGTCTACTTCCGCTTCTTCTCGCCCCTCAAGCGGCTCCCTGAAGAGCTGGCGCAGCGCCTGGCGCTGGTGGACTACAAGGACCGGTTCGCCCTGGTCGCGACCACCCCGGCGGCGGACGGGCACGAGCAGATCGTGGGCGTGGCGCGCTACGACCGGGCGCCGGGGACGGACACGGCGGAGGTGGCGCTGGCCGTGGTGGACGACTACCAGCGCCGCGGCGTTGGCGCGACCCTGCTTGGTCTGCTAGCCCAGGTTGCGAGGGACCACGACATCCGCCACTTCAGCCTCGTCGTGCTGCCCGAGAACCAGACCATGCTCGCCCTCCTCCGCCGCCTCGGCTGGATCCACAAAGCCACCCTCCGCGGCGGCGTATACGAGATCGAATTCGAGGTGTAACAGCGCGGGGAGGGAAGCGGGCTGCGGCTACCAGC
>Ga0209526_10003353_pt1 | contig 10929 bp, 9 predicted proteins | sample JacPinW_OM2H0_M1_FD_188566 | JGI IMG/M metagenome (GOLD analysis project Ga0209526, IMG submission 188566) | Forest soil microbial communities from Algoma, Ontario, Canada - Jack Pine, Ontario site 1_JW_OM2H0_M1 (SPAdes) (version 2) | ecosystem: Environmental > Terrestrial > Soil > Boreal...
AGCCAGCTTGCGGTTCAGCAATGCAGACAGGTGCAGGCGTTTGCCAAGCAGTGCCTTGACGTCTTCGTAGTAGTCGCCCGTGTAACCCTCTGGCAGCTCGAAGAGCATGAGGCTGCCGACATGCATCGGCGTCTCCGGCGTTTCGAGGTGCAGGAATGAGGCGTCCATGCTGCTCAGTTGGTCCATCTTCTTGCCTCCCTTCCATTTTCAAAACGACTGTCTGCCGCGCCAGCGAGCCTGAGCCGATCTGCCATTACGTCGAATGCGGCTCGCGACGTCGCGCAAAATCGGCGTTCATCAGGCTTCGAAACTCCGGTTAGGCCGCCGCCGTCTTGCGTTCCTCCTCGTCATAGAGATCCTTTTTCGAAATCTTGCCCACCGGGGTCTTCGGCAACGCATTGCGGATCTCGAGGGCCTGCACCATTTCATGTTTGCCGAGCTTGTCCTTCAGGAATTTCTGGAGCTCGTCGAGCGCAAGCGTCGCCGCACCGTCCTTCAGCTTGATGAAGGCTTTCGGCGACTGGCCGCGATATTGGTCTTGGACTCCGATCACCGCCACCTCCTCGACCGAAGGGTGCTTGTAGATGGCCTCCTCGAGCACGCGCGGATAGACATTGAAGCCGCTGCACAGCAGCATGTCCTTGGTGCGGTCGACAATGAAGACGAAGCCGTCCTCATCCATGTAACCGACATCGCCGGTGCGCAAAAAGCCGTCGAACGTCGTCACCTCGGCCGTCGCATCCGTGTTGTTCCAATAGCCCTTCATCACGTTCGGGCCCTTGATGCAGATTTCGCCGCGTTCGCCGCGCGGGACGTACTGCTTTGGATCGTCAAGGCTCAGGAACTTGATGACGATTCCGGGCATCGGCATTCCGCAAGATCCGGCTCTTCGCACGCCATCCTTCTGGGCCGGCGTGAAAGTGCCTGCCGGCGAGGTCTCCGTCATACCCCAGCCTTCGCTCAGACTGCAGCCGGTGATCGCGGCGAATTGCTGCGCGACCTCAAGCGGCAAAGGCGCCCCGCCTGAGCCACAATATTTGAGCGTACGCAAGCTGTGCCTGGGAGTTTCGGGATGGTTGATCAACGCGGTGAACATCGTGGGCACACCGCAGAAGACGCTTACCCGTTTCGCTGAGATATCCTCGAGCGCGGCCTTCGGATCGAAGCGCGCGTGCTGAATGATCTCCGCTCCCTGGAGAATAGCGAACAGCACATTCACCGCGAGTGCATAGATGTGGAATGGCGGAAGCACCGCAAGCAAGCGCTCCCGGCCTTCGACAAGGACCGGAGGAGTTCCGGCGGTGGTTGCCCTGTACTGCTGGCACGCGCTTGTGAGATTGGCGTGCGTCAGCATCGCGCCCTTGGGCAGACCCGTCGTCCCGCCGGTGTACTGCAGCACGGCGATCGTCTCGGCGGGATCGGCGACAGGATAGGCTTGGCAAGCTCCATCATTGTCGAGCAGGTGGGCGAAGCTGATCTGGCGATCGTCCCACGCGATATCACTCAGTTGTCGGCTGGCCTTCAGCTCGGTCATCACAGCGTCGGGATTGCCGGTTAGTTCGGCGAGAGTGCCCACCACCAGCTTCTTCAATCGCGTCTTGCCGAGCATGGCCGCCATCTGCGGATAGAGCGATGCCATATCGAGCGTGATGAGGAAGTCGGTGCGGCTGTCCTCGATCTTGTGCTCAAGCACCTTGGCAGCGTCGAGCGGCGAGTAATTGACCACCGTGCCGCCGGCCTTCAGGACCCCGAAAAACGCAATGGCATAGTGCGGGGAGTTGGGCAGATACAGGCCGACATGGACACCCGGCTTCACCCGAAGCTGCTGCAAGCCCTTCGCCGCGCGGTTCACAAGGTCGCCAAGATCGCGGTAGGCAATCCGCTTGCCCATGAAGTCGATCGCCGGGCGATCCGGCCATTTGGCCACCGCATCATCCAGAATACCCTGCACCGGTCCGGGCACGATCTCGGCATCCCAGCGGACGCCTGGGGGATAGGAGTTGATCCAGGGCTTGTCGTTCATGACGTTTCCTTCCCTCCTTTGTGATCGGGTTTCAGGCTGCGTAAGCTCACCCGTCGCGCGGCAGCGTCTAGCTGCCGCGCGACGTTTGCGCCACGCTCGCCAACCGCGACAGCTATCCGCAGGCCCAGACCTTGATATCGGCGGGTGATGCGCGCGACCCAAGCTGTCAAATCAGGCAATGTGATTGGACTCATCATTGCTTGGACAGTCTGATGCGACTACGACTCTTACTTTGGTTGCAGCAGCTTCTGCAGGGTTGCCATATTCTCCTGCATGCGCTCCTGCACGATCTTCCAGGCATTGTTGCGCGATTGCGCTTCCATCTCGGAAAGCTCACGGAAATTCGCGATGGCCTTCTGCACGCCCTGTTTCGCGGCCTCGGCCCGCTTCGTGATCGCCTCGGCGCTTGTGGCGTCTTTGACTGCCGCTTGCCATTCCGTCAGCGTTTCGCGGAGGATCTCGTTGCGTCGTTCCACAAGCGCCTTGAGACCTTCGGAAGCTTGGCGATTCGCCTCGGTCAGAGCTTCCATGTCTCTGCGCTGCCAGTCGATAAGCGCGTCGATATCAACGCTCGGCAACTGGAATTTCTCGATCAGCTTCTTGAGATCCTCAATCCCGGGAACGCTCGCATCCGGGCTGGTGGATTGCCTGCTGTCCGTCTCCATGGATTTCGTCCTTCTGGGTTGGAGGTTGCGATGAGTGATCAGGCGCTGTGTCGAGCAAACTGCTCAGCGGTTGGATCGGGTCGCGGCGTGGTCTCGCTATCGCCGCGGTGCGCGCCCCGCAGCAGCGGATAGGCAGCAAGGAAGGCTTGGAATTCCCAAATCCCGCGCACTTCGCGCGCGAGCAGCAGCCGCGACGGCGGTTTAGAACGGTCAACAGCCTCGTCCATGTCAGAACGTTTCCCTCCCGATTGTTGCGGCAATGTCCCGCATTTTTTTCAGCATCAACTCGTGGTGCTTTTATCGGCAAAGCTAATTCACTTCGGAGTCCCCAATTGTCGCTGAAACGACAATCTTTTCCGTTTTTTGGAGGCCGTTCCTCAATCGTCAGGATGCTCTTTGCCAACCGCGATCGCCGGCACTCCCAGCGCCGAGCGCGCGTAGGATCCGCTCGTCACGCGCAGGCGCCACGCGTGCGCTCCGCAAACCGCCGCGAGCCATCCCCCTTCAGAACGCAGCAAGCCCGCACGCTCGTTCCAGTCGATCCAACTCGGTCGGCATAGAGTCGGCAAGAGCCTGAACGTTTGGAAGAATGTTCGCTGCCGCGGTGAATCCGAAATCCAAATGGTCCCGATAGCTTTGCAGCGTAATATTCAATCCAATCCCGTGCGTCACGATCGATACAGGGTAGGAGTGCAAAAGTTCGGCTCCATTGGCGTATAGGGCCACCATCGGCCCGGGCACGTTCGAGATGGCGACATTGACGGCCGGAGGAAGTAAGTCCGGCAGATTCGAGCGACTGTATGCGAGCGAGATCAATTGGATTCCCAGGGGCGAGCCCAATGCGATCGAATCCTCGACCAGAGGGGTAAGCTGTCTGAAGGGACTGGTTAGTTCCTTCGACTTCGCCGAATCGGCGACGATTGCCTCAAGTCTCAGTTTCGGATCCTCGATCTCGGTGTTGAGCCTGCAGATCATGCCCATGACCTTGTTGCTCGCGGACGTGTCGCCTGCTTCTCGGATAGATACCGGCACGAACGCCGTAAGCGACTTTTGAGGGAGCGCGTCCTGCCCGAGAAGGTGCTCGCGAAGCACGCCGCTCGAAACGGCGAGCACAACGTCATTCAGTTTTGCCCCCGATTTCGCGGCGATCGCTTTCATGCGCGACATCGGCAGGGTAACGGCCGCATAGCTGCGCTCGGAGGAGATAGAGCCGTTGATAATTGTCGGCGGCGCGACCAGTCTCTTCAAATCGTCGAGACTCGGCGCGCCGATCAGCTTGTTGCCAAGCTCATTCGCCATTTTCAGGACTTGGGGAAGTCTAGCGAGAAACCTGCTTCGCTGGTGAATCTCCTGAATCGCCGAGTCGACGAGCACCGACGCAAGATCGGTCTTTGCGGTGCGCGGGACTTCGACCGACGCGCTCAACTTGTCTCTTTCTCCTGATGTCCAAAATTCGAGCGACGAGGCCACTAGCGCCGACACAAAGTCGCGCTCGTCGTCCTTTGACGGCTTGCGCGGCGGCGGAGCGTCGACTTCCCGGGGCGAGGGCGAGGCGTCGTAGATTAGCTGCGCCATGGCAGCACCTGCGCCGCCGTCGATGCATGCGTGATGCATTTTGGAGTAGATTGCGACCTGGCCGTCGGGCAGGCAATCGAAGACGTAGACCTCCCACAACGGCCGAGCGCGATTGAGCAACTTCGCATGCAGCCAGCCGACGATGCGTTGAAGCGTCGCGTGATCCGAAGGCGCCGGGAGCGCGCCACGGAATATGTGGCGGTCGATGTCGAACTGTTCGTCTTCGGTCCAGCTCGGATGATCGATGTCCAACGGGGTGTGGGCCAGCTTCCATGTCAGCATCGGCGCGAGGTGCAGACGGCGTCCGAGCATCGCCTTTAAGCCCTCGAAGAAATCCTCTCGATGGTTGTCGGGTAGCTGGAATATCGCCATGCTACCGATGTGCATGGGGACCTCCGGTGTTTCCATATAGAGGTAGGATGCGTCGACTGCCGTGAGCTTTCGGATGGTTCGCGCCATTTCCGACGACTCCCAATTGCTGGAATTTAGACCGGTTTCCTAGACTTCTCTCGGGACGCGTGGGCCATTCCGAACGGGCCATGGTCGCGCAACGGCCAGAGCTCGCCTTCCGGCATCGCGAGCCGATCGCCAGCGAAAGTAACCCGGTCATTCGCCGGCCGGAGATCAATGGCTAGTTCGCCTCAGAGACCCAAATTGTCGCTGAAACGACAATCTTTTCCGGTTTTTTCTTGGTAAGAACGACGGATGAACAAGACAGTCCTGAAGACTGTTCTGGGGAGGAACAAGTGGTTTGCTGGATTGCCGTCCGAACTGGCGGACAGCATCCTCCGGCTCGGTCGCGTGCGCAGACTGAACGATGCCTTGATCTATTCGGCGAGCGACAGCGCCGACGGCATGATTGCACTCATCTCGGGGCAGATTCGGCTGACGAGCTTTTCCATGTCGGGTCAGCCCTCGTTTCTGGTACTGACTTCGCCGGGCTCGTGGATCGGCACCACGTCGGCGCTGGACGGAAGGCCGCATGGTTACGACGCGTTCGCGATCGGCGAGACCGTTCTTTTTCAACTCAGTCAGGAGCGATTTAATTCGCTGGCAGGTGAGAGTGTCGAGCATTACTCGGCGTTTGTCAGGCTTCTATGCGATCATTTTCGGATCACGACCCAGTACCTGATCATTCACCGCAACCATCGGCCTCTTTATTTGTTGGCGCGTGAACTTTTGAGGTTGGCTGACCGCCATGGCAAGCGGACAAAGAACGGAATCGTCATCGAAATGCGGCTATCGCAAGAGGATCTCGCAGTGATGATCGGCGTTGGTCGTCAAACGATCAATCGCTTGCTGAAAAGCTTGGAGCAGGACGGTATCGTGACCACGAGCTACACCTCTCTCACGATCCAGAATGCAGAGGCGCTTGAGCGGCTCAGGGCGAGCGAGGATCCGGGCGAAGTGTGACTTTAAGGTGGACCGTCAAAGCCAGGCCGGCACAAGCGCGCGTCGAAAATGAGGTCGCCGACCGCAAGTTTGGACTGAGTCAGACCCATCAAAGCTTCCTTCGGTTAGGTCTGACGCCCGTTTCAGGCTTTCATCGCGCGCGGCCGGACGAAGTCGGCGCGGCGATAGGCGGGATGGGGATATTTGTAGAATCCCTCGCCTGTTTCGATTCCCAACTTGTTCCTGTCGATGTATTCACGCTTCAACCATTTCGCTTCCTCTGCGGCGGCAGCGTCGCCCGCTTCGGCCGCGGCCGTGAGGATTTGCAAGGGCGTCCGCAGTCCGACGAGGTCTAGCACGGCGAAGGGGCCCGCATCGCCACCACCGGCGATCATCCAAGTCCGATCAACGTCGTGCGGACTGGCGACGCCTTTCACGACGAGGCTCATTCCAGCGCGCACCCAAGGGATCAGAAGTGTGTTGATGACGTAGCCGGGCTGCTCCTTGTGAAGAGCGATTGGAACCATGCCGATCCGTTCGGCAAAGGCGATCACGCTGTCAAACGTCTTGTCATCGGTTCCCGAGTGTCGCATGACCTCGGCAATGTTGTTTCTCCAGACGCGACTGGCGAAGTGGAGCGCCAGAAACCGTTCGGGCCGATCCGTGAATTGCGCAAGCAGGCTCGGAAGAAGCGTAGACGAATTGGTTGCGAATATCGTCGTCTTGGGCGCGACGACAGAAAGCGCCTCATAGAAGCGGCGTTTCACCGCCACGCTCTCGGGTACAGCCTCAATCACCAGATCCGCCCCCTGGACCGCTTCCGCAAGATCCGATCCCGCCCGGAGACGACCGACGGTCGCGTCGATCGCAGCATCGTCGGCCTGCAGATCCGTCCGGTAGACGGTGCTCAGTTCGCGCCATTTCTGCGAGAGCTGCGCGATGGCCCCAGGATCGATGTCGTAGATGCGCACGTCGCAGCCCTTGTATGCGCATTGAAACGCAATTTGAGAGCCCAGGACGCCGGATCCGGCGACGGTGACTTGATGCATGTTCTCTACTCCTCATCGGTTGCCGAGGGGCGACCACAGGCGTCGCATCGGATGCCGCGCGCCTCTAGCCGAACGCCGTGATGTCGCGGGGCTCAATGCTGTTTTTCTTGCAATAGCCAAAATATTGTTTGGCGGCGGTACGCCAATTCGCCGTGGCGATCACACTGTCGTCGTCGTTGAGATAGACGAGATCTCCGCTGACGATGTTGAGGACAACCACCTCGGGTCCGCCCTCCGGCACGGCTTCCGGCGCGTGAGTCGAAGCGGCGGTTTCGTAGACGATGCTGCCGGGGCCCGCGATCCAATCGTGCTCCTTATATTTCCATTTGCCCTTCAAGGTGTAGACGACGACGGTCCCACTGTGGTGATGGCGCGGCAATTTGGCGTCTGCCGGCGCCTTTAACAAGGCGATGACCTCGCCCCGGACCGGGTCGGCCTTAAAGAATTTGACCTCGACGCCAGGCGCAACGCCCAGCGGAATCCAGGGCATGGATTCGTCGGAAATGCAGCTCGCCTCGACATGTTCAAAGAACATTGCTTTCTCCGTTTTCCTGATTTCGGCCCGAGCGACGGGCGCTACCACGTTACGCGACTGTTATGCGTGCGATTGTCGCAACTGCGACAAAGCCTGCGTCCTGATCCGGCTTCCGCGGCACCCAGCAATAACGCAGCAACCGCGCGAACGATCGGGATTGGAAGTCCAAGGAGGACGCTAGTCTAAGGCAGCCGCAAGGTCGTCAGCCCAACTTCCAAACGGCTGGTCCGGATGTCGCGGCCTGGTCGACCAATCCATGAGCACCCCTAACAAATTGCAAGGGTCCCAGCAGACACAGGATATCGCTTGCAGAAAAACGGCCAAATTCCGTGGCTGTCGCGTTTTTCCCGCGAATTGTACGGGCATCCACCTCTATTCGTCGAGCGCTCGACGCCACGCGCCAGGGCTTACGCCAACGATACGGGTGAAGACTTGCGTCAGGTGACTTTGATCTGCAAAGCCGCAGGCCAAGGCTACATCCCGCAGGGACAACCGGCCATCGCGCAGCTTCTGCTTGGCGACCTCGACGCGAAACGTCAGAAGCCAGTTGTGCGGTGCGACTCCTACGGAGCGGCGAAACGCACGCGCGAAATAGCTCGCCGACAGGCCGCACGCCCGAGCCACCTCATTGAGTGGCACACGACCATCAAGGTTGGCAGTGAGAATTTCCTTGGCGCGCCTCACCTGCCAAGCCGCGAGCCCACCCCGGATCGGCGGCGACAGCGGTCGCATGCCCCCATAAGTCTGAGCAACATGTATCCCGAGCCCCAAGAGGACGTGGTCGATGAACATCTGGTTCGCTCGGTCGGGATGGCTGAGCGCCGGCAGCATTGCCGTGCCGAGACCGGAAATCGTGGCATCATCGATCGCCACTGGCTTGTAGTCCAGATCGCCAATTCGTCGCGCGTCCGCATCCTCAGCGATCGCGTCCAGCGCGCCGCGAGGTAGATAAAAAAACACAACGTGGTGAGGCTTGTCGAGACGGGCCGTGGGGTTGCGCTTCAGATCATGGATACAAGTTTGACCGACACGTACGTCGGATACGGATACGAGACGCCCCTCCTCCCGATATTCTCGATTGGGAAAGTCACGAAGCGACAAAGTGATCAGAAAAGCATCTTCGGGTTGGAAGGAAGCGCTCAGTTCCTGCACCGGGACATCGCATCGCGTCTCCGTGACGGCCATGTCAGCGGTGCGCAATACTCGCGAAAGGATCGCTGGCGCTCGCTCCATATGAAGCCGCTCGGCAAGTCCCTGCCCGTAACCTTCCCTCGACGCCATGGCCGACCCCCCGAGTTGAGGCTTGTCGGTGTCGTACACTCATTCGCATCGAGACGCAATTGTCCCGGGTCGAGGCCAGTGAACGGCAGCTCCTGACCTACCAATAGTTACAAACCCTTAATCGGGAATGCCGGCCAGACGCAGACCCTCGGCGGCCTTCTCCAGCATCCAATCATGCCTGGACGACGAAATGACGCCGTACTGCCTCACAGAGAACGACGGGTTGAGCTCCAGAATGCGGCCGACGGCGGCTCTCGCCTCCCGAAAATTGCCGATGTGAGCCGACGAAATGGCCAAGTGAACCCAACCAAAAATCCATCCTGGCATATTGTGGGCCGTAAGCCTGGCATACTCGGTCCCCTCTTCGTATTCCCCTTTCAGATTGTGGACGAAGGCGAGCCCGCAATACGCATGTCCCAGCAGGGGATCAACCGGATTCAATCGAACGCAGCGCAGGAAATGCTCGACGGCAGGATCGAAGTCGGCGGTCCATGCGTGCACCCAACCGCTTCGGATCAGAACATCGAAACAATTCGGGTTTGAATGCAGCGCTCTTCCGATTGCAGCCAATGCGATGTCGTGCTCTCCGGCAAGCCATGCGAGCGCGTGAGCGGCAAATGCATTCGTCTTGGGTTCATCACTCCCGGACAGCAGGGCCTCACGTGCAAAGCGCGTCGCTTTCTCTCGATCCTCGGGGGTACCCCAGCCCTGACCTATCTTGATGCAAAGTATGTAGGCAGCAAATGCTTTGATCCAAGCGTAAGACGCGTCGAGGCGGAGCGCCTCCTCCAACAATTGGAGCGCCCTGTCGATGTCGGAACGAGTTTGCGAATAGTGGGCTGCAAGGGCTTTCAGATAGAGGTCATAGGCATCGACGCTGAACGTCGATTTCACCTGCGCCCGAGTGATTTCTGCCCGCGTAATGGAAGGCTCAATCGCGCCCACTACTCTGGTTGTGACTTCGTCCTGGAGATCAAATATATCTTCGAGGGCGCCGTCGATCTTATCCGCCCAAATATGTGCACCGGTAACTGCCTCGATGAGCTGGCCAGTGATACGCATCCGCCCGCCCGCCTTACGCACGCTACCTTCCAGCACATAACGAACGCCAAGTTCGCGCCCCACCTGCTTTATGTCCACCGCCCTGCCCTTGTAGGTGAAACTTGAATTGCGAGCGATTACAAATAACGACTTGAAGTGCGACAACGCGGTTATGATGTCCTCCACCATGCCGTCGGCGAAATACTCCTGCTCCGGGTCGCCGCTCATGTTGGAGAATGGCAGCACCGCGATCGAGGGCCTGTCGGAAGGCAACGGGGGCTTCTTGGGGTCTGATGGCGACGCGACGCTCATCGCCGGGGAAAGCCCGCGCACGGAATAAACCCGAACGGGCCGGTCTATATTCTTCAGCGCGCGCTCGCCGAGATCGTCAAACGCAAATGTTGTCTTCGCCCGCACCTGCCGATAGGCGTCGTCGGATAGCCAAACACCCCCTGGCTCGCACTCATTCTCGACCCTTGCCGCGATATTGACGCCGTCACCAAAGATATCGTCACTCTCAATAATAATATCACCCACGTTGATGCCGATCCGAAATGCGATACTCTGCGGCACGCCCTTTAGTTGTGCCATCTGAGATTGCACGACCATCGCGCAGGTGACGGCATCGACCACGCTGGCGAATACGACCAGCATTCCATCCCCTGTTGTCTTAATGATCCGGCCACTATGCGCGGCAATGGCGGGATCCACGATGTCGCGCCGAGCGGCTTTTAGGGCGGCAAGGGTTCCAAGTTCATCAGAGCCCATCAGGCGCGAATACCCCGCGACATCGACAGACAATATCGCCGCTAGCCGGCGCTCCACGCGCTCAGTAACCATCTGCGCCCTCCGCGACTCCAATGCCAAATTTTGGACTTTGACCTGATAGTCCAGCCCCACAGTTCGCTTCGTCGAAATTAATTGGCAAGAGCGACTCTCCCGTGATTCTGGGAGCAATCCGATTTACGGCCGAATCACTAAATTCGCAGCAGATTTTCAAAAGATTTGCGCGGCTTGCTGCCCCTAACTTCAGCAGGCCGCAGAGCGGCCGCTGGCACAGAAACACTAAGCGACGGCCGACGCACTGCCTGGCGTTGTCAGTGAACAAGGTGGGTATCTACGCCATTCTGCGCGACGTCTGGCCCAGGCGCGTTGTCACGACTTCAGTCCTGCAATCGTAGATAAGGAGAGCCGCGTGAAAACAATCACCACCCATTACATTGATGGGACGTTTGTTGAATCCCACGGTCGGGAGGTGATGGACATTGTCAGGCCGACCGACGGTCAAGTTATCGGGCGCGTCACGCTGGCGGACGAGCAGGATACGCAGCGCGCGATCGCCGCGGCCAAGCGCGCTTTCGCGACCTA
>Ga0209526_10003355_pt1 | contig 10927 bp, 9 predicted proteins | sample JacPinW_OM2H0_M1_FD_188566 | JGI IMG/M metagenome (GOLD analysis project Ga0209526, IMG submission 188566) | Forest soil microbial communities from Algoma, Ontario, Canada - Jack Pine, Ontario site 1_JW_OM2H0_M1 (SPAdes) (version 2) | ecosystem: Environmental > Terrestrial > Soil > Boreal...
GAAGATGCTGGCCACGTGTTTCTCGACTCCCCCCGCCGAGACGACCAGAGCGGCGGCGATCCCCGCGTTGGACCGGCCCTCGGCCATCAGGGCGAGCACGTCGCGCTCCCGGGCGGTCAGTTCAGCCAGGCCATCGGCGTGGCGGCTGGCGCGCACGAGGTGGCTGACGACCTCGGGGTCGAGCGCGGTACCGCCCCGGGCGACCCGGGCCAGCGCGTCGGCGAACTCGGCCACGTCGGCGACCCGGTCCTTGAGCAGGTAGCCGACGCCAGCTGCGTTGCCCCCGAGCAATCGCGCCGCGTACCTGGTCTCGATGTACTGCGAGAGCACGATCACCCCGGTTCCTGGATGGTCGCGGCGGATCTCGATGGCGGCCCGCAGTCCCTCGTCGGTGTGCGTCGGCGGCATCCGGATGTCCGCCACCACGACATCGGGATGATGCCGCGCGACAGCGGCGAGCAGCGCATCGCCGTCGGCCACCGCGGCGACCACCTGGTGGCCGCGATCGGCGAGCAGCCGGGTAAGGCCCTCCCGGAAGAGGGCGGCGTCCTCGGCGATCACGACACGCATGTGCTGCCCCCAGCGATCATGGCGCGTGCGCCCCCCCGGCCATCACGGCGCGCATGCCCTGTTCCCGGCCGTCCCGGCGCGCATGCGATGCGATTGCTGTCATGCCGCCCGGCCTTAGGCGCGTAGCGGCAGCCGGACGATGATACGCGTCGGCCCGCCCGGCGGGCTCACGATGTCCATCCGGCCGTCCACCGTGCTCACCCGCTGCGCCAGCCCGGACAGGCCGCTGCCGCGCACCGGGTCCGCTCCGCCGCGGCCGTCGTCTGTCATGTCCAGCACCAGCATCCCGTCCCGTCCGGTCACGTCGGCCTTGATTATGCCTGCGTCACTGTGCTTGACCGCGTTGGCCAGCAGTTCGGCGGCACAGAAATAGGCGATCGTCTCGATGGCCGGCGTGGGCCGCCTCGGGATGCGGGTGGTGAGCTCGACCGGGATGGCGCTGCCCGCCGCCAGCGTGGCCAAAGCGTCCGCCAGACCGTTGTCGAGCACCGGCGGGTGGATGCCCCGGGCCAGGTCACGAAGCTCGATGAGGGCGTCCTTGGCGGCCTGGTGGGCGGAGGTGACCAGCTCGCGGACCGCCGTGGGGTCCAGCACTTCGCCGTCGTCGCCGAGTTTCTCCTTGGCCATGCCGAGATCCATCGCCAGGGTGGCCAGCCGTATCTGTGCGCCGTCGTGCAGGTTGCGCTCCACGCGGCGCAGCAGCGCGGCGGAATCATCGACCGCCAGCGCCCGGGTGTGCTCCAGGTCGCGGACCCGCTGCGCCAGCCTGCCCGAGCCCAGCAGGCCCCGCATCAGCCCGCGGTCCGCCGCCACGGCCGCCCTGGTCACCCACGGAGCGGCCAGTAGCATGCCAGCGCCCGCCGCGAAGGCAACGAACGTGCCAGGCAAGGTGGCGACATGGAAGGTGCCCTGGCCGAACCAGCCGAACGGGGTGAAAACCGGCACCGGGCGCAGCTGCACCCCCGGCGGGTGGTTACGGAACGTCAGCCACCAGAACGGGTAGGTCAGGTTGATCAGGCCGACCCCCCAGAAGAGCACGACGGCGTAGCACCCGAACAATGCGACCGGGAGCTTCAGCAGCAGGTATGCCACCGCCCGCCAGCCCGGGCCGTCGCGGAGCCTGGCCTCAAGCCCGCCGAGCAGGCCGGGGCGAGGGCGCCGCGGTGGCGGTGCTGCGATCCGCTCGCCGAGCAGCCGGGCCGCCAGCCTGCGGCAGGCCGCGCCGATCGCGCGTGCGGCGCCGGTCGCCACCAGGAGCGGCAGCAGCAGCCCGGCGACGGTCCCGGCGGCCACCACATCCGGCCAGGACGGGCTCGGCGGCCGGGCCGGCGTGGGCCAGAACAGCGACAGCAGATCGGCGCTGACCAAGAAGACCGTTACCGGATTGACCAGGACGAACGGGAGCCCGCTGAGGCAGAACAGGACTTCACGCCGGGCCCGGCCGGACAGCGGCGCACGCACCGCGGCCTGCAGGACGGCCAGCCCGGCAGCGAGCACGCAGATCGCCGGGTATCCGGAATTCACCGGCAGATGGACCGCCAGCCCCTCCGTCGCGAGGATGGCGACGCCAGCCAGGCCGACCGCCACGAACCCGTTCCCCCAGACGCGATTACTGCGTGCCCGCACACCCGCGACGATTGCCCCGACCACCGCGGTGAGCACGGCGACGACGGCGAGCAGCTTCAGCAGCGCGTTCGGGATGACCTGGTAGTGCAGGGAGGCGGCGGGCCAGGACTTGCTGAAGGCCTGGGAACTCAGCGGGTCGGTACCCAGGATCACGGCCGCCACCACGGCCAGCGCGGACAAGAGCAGGCGCGCGGCGAACCTGCCCGGCATGCTCCGCGCGGCCACCTCGATAATCCCCCACGCGAGGGCCAGCGGGGCGATCAGCTGGACGCCGAGCTGCACCGCACGGAACGTGATGGGAGCGAAGCCCCTCTGGTAGCCGAGGACTTGCGCGGCCAGGGCGATGGTGAGCCCGGCCGTCGCGATCGCCCAGGCGATCAGGTCAGCGCGGGGCGCCCGGGAGCACCGCACCACCAGCATGACGGTGCCGGCGGCCGCCGCCAGGGCGCCAGCCAGCGCGGCCAGAAAGGATATCGACATTGCAGCCTATAGTGCCTGACGCGCGCCCAGGATGCGACCAGATGGATGGCCAGGTAATAAGGCGGCCGGCCCCAACTCGGTAAGCTGAGACGTCATGAGGCAGCTGCGAGGACGGCTTCCTGTGCCTGGCCGGGGGAATCGCGCAGCAGGCTCCGATCCGAGCACTGATCCCGGCTACCCCGACGAGCTCAGCGGCAGGCCAAGGCCGCCTCGCAAGAGCCGGGCGGCCGTCGCGGGGGCGGCCTCCGCGGCCGCCGCGATGGTGCGGCAGCCGGCACCGGAGCCCGATCCGTCGGCGGGTGCTTTCTTTGACGTCGACAACACGCTCATGCGGGGCGCATCCATCTACTATTTCGCCCGCGGCCTCGCTGCCCGCAACATGTTCGGCCCGCGGGACCTGGCCCGGATGGCCTGGGGCCAGGTGTCATTCCGGGTGCGCGGCGCCGAGAACCCCGATCACATCGATACCCTCCGCGAGGCCGCGCTCGCGTTCGTGGCCGGGCACAAGGTCGCGGATATCGTCACGCTGTCCGAGGAGATCTACGACGAGAGCATGGCCGACCGGATCTGGGAGGGCACCAGGGAACTCGCACAGCGCCACCTCCAGGCGGGCCAGCGGGTATGGCTCGTCACCGCCACGCCGGTGGAACTGGCCAGCATCATTTCGCGGCGACTCGGGCTGACCGGCGCCCTCGGCACGGTCGCGGAGTCCGTGGACGGGATCTACACGGGACGGCTCGTCGGCGGGCTGCTGCACGGCGAGGCCAAGGCGGCGGCGATCAGGGCGCTCGCCGACCGCGAGGGTCTCGACCTGGCCCGCTGCTCCGCCTACAGCGACTCAAGCAACGACCTGCCGATGCTGGAGCTCGTCGGCCACCCGAACGCGGTCAACCCGGACGGAGACCTGCGCGCCGAGGCGAGGACGAGGGACTGGCCGGTACACGACTTCCGCTCCGGCCGCAGGGCCACCCTGATCGCGCTGCCGAGCGCGGCCGGTGCCGGGGCGGTCGTCGGCGGTGTCGCCGCGGCGGTCGCGCTGCGCCGACGCCGCACCCGCGGCTGACGCAGCGCACCCGCGGCTGATCCGCCGCACCCGCGGATGACCCGCCGCGACCCGCACCCACGACTGGCGGACTCCCTATGCGGCGTGTCTCGCAGATCTTGGCCGTCGCGCAGCCTGAAGATCTGCGAGACACGCCTGAACCTGAGTCAGCCGAAGGCGGGCCCACGCTCCACAAGCAACTCGTCGAGCTTGCGCTGAATGGTGTCCCGCACCGCCGCGGTCAGCTCCGCGATCACCGCCGGGTCGTCCTCCGCGCCGGCCGGGTAGTCACCGGTGGGCACGGGGGGGCAGAACTCGATGATCCACTGGGACGGCAGCGGGATCGCGCCGACCGGGCCGAGCCACGGAAACAACGGGGTGATCGGAAAGTAGGGCAGCCCAAGCAGCCGGGCCAGCGGCTTCGCGTTCCCGATCATCGGGAAGATCTCCTCCGCCCCGACGATCGCGCACGGGATGATCGGCACCCGCGCCCGGATCGCGGACACGGCAAACCCGCCGCGGCCGAAGCGGCGCAGCTGGTACCGCTCGCTGAACGGCTTGCCGATCCCCTTGAACCCCTCCGGGAAAACACCGACCAGCTCACCGGAGCGCAGCAGATGGTGGGCTCCGGCCGGGCAGGCGCGGGTGTGGCCGCCCTTACGGGCCAGCTGGGACAGTACCGGCAGCTCATATACGAGATCCGCGCCGAGCAGCCGCAGGTTCCGGTGGCCCGGGTGCTCGTCGTGCAACCCGGACTGCAGCATGATCGCGTCGACCGGAAGCACACCGGAATGGTTGGCCACGACCAGGGCCGCCCCCTCGCCGGGTACCTGCGCCAGCCCCTTCATGCGCACCCGGAACCAATGCTGGTAAAGGGCACGCGCCGCTGGCATCAGCACGCGGGAGTTGAACTCGGGGTCGAACCCGAACTGATCGGTCTCACCCTCGCCGGCCATCTGGCGCCGGGTGAACTCCACGGCCCCGGCGATTCGCCCGCGCCAGGCAGCCGCCCAGGGCGGGCTGTTCCCCGCGGCCCGGTCACGATCGGCAGCCTGGTCACCGCCGGAAGGGATCTCCAGCTTGCGCCAGGAACCGTTCAGGTGACCGTTGGTGGTCTTTCCATTGCTGTGCTCTCCGTTACCGTTGCGCACGGCGCCATACCGCGCGGTGCCGTCCGGCATCCCCCCCGGCGTGCCGCGAAGTCTGCCGCCAGCGAGCGCTGGAGGCTGCCCCACCGTATCCCCCTCCCCACAGCGTCCCGGGTCGGCCAGATGCCGACCCGGCTGACGCCGCCTTCTGGCCACTGCTGCCGTGGCCGCACGCCCGACGCCGGCACTGCCTCAGGCGGCCGGCCCGTGACCAGCCTGAGCGTGCCTGCGCCGCGTTACTTCTTGTTCCGCCGCTGTACGCGGGTCTTCCGCAGCAGCTTGCGGTGCTTTTTCTTGGCCATTCTCTTGCGACGCTTTTTGATGACTGAACCCACAACACCCACCCTCGATCGACGCACTGGAACTTGCCGCACTGGGACTCGAAGCACTGGCAATCAGGCATGAAACGCGCAGGCCCGACGCCGACCGGCTGGGCACACGCCAACGCCACAGGGTACCTCCCCGCTGCCGGGCCCGCGAAGCCGCCTGCGCGTATCGCGGTCAGCCCGCTGCGACGAACGACTCCCTCAGGTACCGGTTGACCGCCTGTTCGGGCACGCGAAACGACCGGCCGACCCGGATCGCCTCAAGCTCGCCCGAGTGAACCAGACGGTAAACCGTCATCTTCGACACGCGCATGATCGAGGCCACTTCGGCCACGGTCAGGAACCTGACATCGCTTAGGGGAGTCTCAGCTGCAGTCATGTTTCCCTACTTCCGCGCGGGTGCTTGTACGCCTCAGCCGGATTTTGGCGCATCAGTCACCTCCGTCCCCAGCGTAAGTCCTGTGTGGAAAAGGGCAACCCCCCTCATCCGGGCATCATCAGCGGCAGGCGTGATTGAGCGCGCCCGGATCCCGCTACGAAGCCGGGAACAATCCGTGTGCCGGGAATACCTCGGCGCGGGTGGCCATGATCGCCCGGTCCACCGCATCGGCCGGGTCGTAGCCGGACGAGAAGGGGACGAACGCTGCGTCGGCGCCATCCGTCATCCGTTCCGGCGCGCTCACGCCCGTTCGGGCGCGGGCGTACTCGCGCCATTCCGGCGGCGTTGCCAGCTGCGGGTCAAGCGGGCGCCCGGCCGCCTCGGCGAGCAGGTGGGTCCAGGTCCTCGGCACCACGCGGACCAGCTCGTAACCACCCCCGCCGGTGAGCACCCACCTGCCCGCCGCTGTCTCATGCGCCAGCCCGTGCAGCGCGGCGTGGGCCCTACGCTGCCCATCAATGCTCAGTTCCAGGTGGGCAAGCGGGTCAAGAAAGTGGCTGTCGCAGCCGTGCTGGCTGACCAGCACCTGCGGGCGGAACGCCCGGAGCAGCGGCGGCACGACCGCGTCGAACGCGCGCAGCCAGCCGGCGTCACCGGTACCCGCGGGCAGCGCCACGTTGACGGCCATTCCCGCGGCGTCCGGGCCTCCGGATTCGGTGGGCAGGCCGGTGCCGGGGAAAAGTGTCATCGGATGCTCGTGCAGGCTGATCGTCAGCACCCGCGGATCGTCGTAGAAGGCCGCCTGCACCCCGTCGCCGTGATGGACGTCGATGTCGACGTAGGCGATCCGCTCCGCACCCTGGCGCAGCAGCCACGAGATCGCGATGGCCGGGTCGTTGTACACGCAGAACCCGCTGGCCGCACGGCGCATCGCATGGTGCAGGCCGCCTGCGATGTTGACCGCGTGGTCCGCCTGCGACGTCCAGACGGCCCTGGCCGCGGCCAGGGTGGCCCCGGCGACCAGCGCCGAGGCGTCGTGCATGCCGGCGAAGACCGGGTTGTCGGGTGTGCCCAGGCCGAAAGCCAGGTCGGCGGCGCCCAGCCGCACGGCGGCGATGTACTGCGGGTCATGGACAAACTCGAGTTCGGCGCTGGTGGCGGGCTCAGGCGCGGCGACCGACACACCTGCGGCGGTCAGCAGGCCGAACGCGCGGGCCAGCTCGATCGTGAGTTCCACTCGCACGGGCGCCAGCGGATGCTCGGGCCCGAAGTCGTACCCGGTGAGCCGGTGGTCCCACGCGACGTGCAGTGTGCAGGTCACCGTGCTGCTCCCAGCCCCGGTCTCGTCATGTCAGGCGCGCCGCTCCCGGCCGTCCCGTTCGGCGCCGCCCAGTTCGGCGCCGCGATCACGCGCGGCCTCGATGGCGGCCAGGAATGCCGCCCGGACCCCGTGCCGCTCCAGCTCGCGGATGGCAGAGATGGTCGTCCCGCCGGGTGATGTCACGGCCTCACGCAGGATCACGGGGTGCTCGCCGGTCTCTCTCAGCATGGTCGCCGCCCCGTATACCGCCTGGGTGACCATCTCCATCGCCGTGCCGCGCGGCATGCCCAGCAGGATCCCGGCGTCCACCATGGCCTCGACGAGGAAGTACACGTAGGCCGGGCCGCTGCCGGACAGCGCCGTCGCCGCGTCCTGCTGCGATTCCGGGATGCGCAGCACCTTGCCCACTGGGCGGAGCAGTTCCTCGGCTCGCTCCAGGTGCTCAGGACGCGCGTGCGCGCCCGGCGAGATGACGCTCATGGCCTCATCCACCAGGACCGGCGTGTTGGACATGACGCGCACCACGGGAACGTCCGCGCCCAGCCGGCGCTCGATCAGCGCGGTGGTGATGCCGGCGGCCACGGATATTACCAGCTTGTCGGCGGGCAGGTGCGGGGCGATCTCGTCCAGTAGCGTGGGCATGTCCTGGGGTTTGACCGTCAGGATGAGCGTGTCCGCGCTCTTGGCCGCCTCCGCCGCGCTGACCACGCTGATGCCGTAGGCATCGCGCAGCGCGGCCGCGCGTTCTGGCCGGCGGACTACAGCCAGCAGCCCCGAGGGCGCACGGCCCGCCCGCAGCAGCCCGGAGATGAGCGCCTCGCCCATCTTGCCCGCACCGAGGATTCCGATCACTTACCGGAGCTTATCGCGGTGAGCCGGATCGTCAGCTCCTCGACGCCAGGGAGCGGAGGAAGAACGCAAGGTTGGCCGGCCGCTCGGCGAGACGGCGGACCAGGTAGCCGTACCAGTCGCTGCCGTAGGGCAGGTAGACGCGCATCTGAGCCCCGGTGCTGGCCAGACGGTGCTGCTCGGTGGTCCGGACGCCGTACAGCATCTGGTACTCGAAACTGTCCGCGGCCCGCTCGGCCAGGCTGGCCCGGGCGGCCGCGATGCTGATCAGCCGCGGGTCATGGGTCGCCACCATCGGGTACCCAGGGCCGTTGAGCAGCACCCGCAGGCAGCGGACGTAGCTCCGGTCCACGTCACGCTGGGCGGGGAAGGCAACGCTCTCGGGCGCGCGGTAGGCGCCCTTGCAGAGGCGCACCCGCGAGCCGGGGCGGGCCAGCGCCGCGCAGTCGGACACGCTCCGCCGCAACCCGGACTGGATCACGCAACCGAGGTCGGGGAACTCCCCGCGCAGCTCCGCGACGAGCCGCAGGGTCGCCTCGACGTGGGTGTGGTCCTCCATGTCCAGCGTCACCGTGGTCCCGGCCACGCGGGCCGCCGCGCAGATCCGGCTGATGTTCTCCGCGGCGGTCTTGTCCCCGTGCTCGGCCAGGCCGAGGCCGACCGCGGTGGGTTTCACGGACACCTCAGCCCGGCCGCCCGCGGCCAGCCCGGCCGCGGCGAGCCTGACGATCAGCCGGGTGTACTCGTCGGCAACGGCCGCGGCCTGCTCTGCGTCGGCAGTGTCCTCGCCGAGATAATCGAGAGTCACCAGGAGGCCGCTGGCCAGCAGCCGCTGGGCGACCTGCACCGCCTCGATCGCGTTGTCTCCCGCTACGTACCTGGCGACGATGCCGCGCGTGTACGGGGCCGATGTGATCAGGCGGCGCGCCCGGTCACTGCCCGAGGCGGCCAGCAGCATGCGGCGGAGCACGGTAGGCCACCTCTCGCGGTCGCGATCCGACGGCCGTCGCGCCGGGCGGCCGCCTGCTGCCGCCACGTTACCCGGGACGCCTCCGGCGCGACGTCACTTGGCCGCTTCCGGCAGCACGTTTACCCCGGGCGCCGGCCCACCAGGCCGCGCGGCCGCGTCAGCGTTATCTTCACGTTCGCTCCGGCGTCCGGCGGCACCACAACCTCCTGCGCCGCGGCGAGGCCGCCCGCGGTCAGCGTCGCATCCACCGGCACGGTCCGCTTGATCAGCGCGAGCCCGATGGGCCCGAGTTCGTAATGGCGCGCCGCCGACCCGACGAAGCCGACCGTGGCATCCGCCGCCGTGACCGGGTCACCGTGGCTGGGGAGCTCGTCCTCGCTTCCGTCCAGGTGCAGGAAGACGAGCCGCCGCGGGGGATGGCCCAGGTTATGCACCCGCGCCACCGTCTCCTGGCCGCGGTAGCAGCCCTTGCTGAGGTGGACAGCGGTCTCGATCCAGCCGACCTCGTGCGGGATCGTCCGGTGGTCGGTGTCCAGCCCGAGCCTCGGCCGCCGCGCCGCGATCCGCAACGCCTCATAGGCCTGCATGCCCGCCAGCGTCACCCCGCGCTCCCGCAGCTCAGTGGCAATCGCCCTGAGCCGGTCACGCTCAACAACCACATCCATACCGAACGTTCCGCGCATTGCAACTGCCGTTCCGTCCGGCAGGCGGTCGTCGGAATCCGGCCCCATCAGGGTGAGCACCGCGTACTGACTGGTGACATCGGCGGGCTCGACCCTGAGCATGAACCGCATCGACTGCAGGAACTCCAGCAGCGCCGTCTCCGTGCCGGGTTCCACGTGCAGCCACACTGCCGTACCGTCGTCGGCCAGCGTCAGGTGGTGCTCCACGTGGCCGTTCGGGCTGAGGATGAGCGCCTCGGCGGTGCTGCCCGGCGCGAGGTGCTCCAGGTCCTGGGTGGTCAGGCTGTGCAGCCAGGACAGCCGGTCCTGGCCAGTGATGCGCAGCACGCCCCGGTGGGATCGGTCCACCAGGCCGGCCGAGAGCGCGAGCGTGCGCTGCTCCGCGTAGGGGTCGCCGTAGTGAGCGGCGACGCCGGCGTCCGGGCCTTCGGCGGGGACGGCACCCTGAGTCGCGAGCAGCGGGCTTTCCATACCAGCCAGGCTATGTGATCGGCTCATGAGGTGGCGGTGCGGCACTGCGCGCACCTGCCGAAGATGGTGAGATGGCCGACGTCGGTCTCGAAACCCTGGGTGTCGTCGAGCGCAGCCACCAGCGCATCCACCGCGCCCGGCCCGACCTGGGTCACCCGGCCGCATTGTGAGCAGACGAGGTGGATGTGCTCCGCCTCGGCCGCCAGGTGGTACCGGGGAGCGCCGTGCCCGAGGTGCGTGTGCGTGACCAGGCCGAGCTGTTCGAGGAGCTCCAGCGTGCGGTAGATGGTCGAGATGTTCACGCCCCGGGCGGTCTGCTGGACATCCGCGCAGATCTCCTCGGGGGTGGCGTGCTCCAGCTTGGTCACGGCTTCCAGGACCAGCTGGCGCTGCGGAGTGACCCGGTAACCGCGGGACCGCAGCTCCTCGTCCCACGCCTGCGTCATGGGGCGAGACTAACCCCGTTTTCGCGGATGTCGGATCGGCGGGGTCACCAGGCCACGCGGGCTGGGTTTCCGCATGTCCGCGGCACCGGCCAGCAGCGTGCTGGCCAGCCGCGAACCGCCGGGCGGCTAAACCTACTTGCCGTCCGGGCAGAGCCTGACGTAATCTGCGGCCAACGCGGGAAAGGAGGTGGTCCAACAGCATGCATAGCAGTAGGACTCGCGAGGTGGCTGTCAGCTAGCCGCCGTCCCGCCGACGCACTGTCGGTGGCTCACGCCCCGCAGTGCGACTCATCGGTCCGGACGTGAACCGGTATCACCAGATGACCGGCGCGCGTGCCGCAAGGCGGCCGGCGAATATTCGGCAGACACCGAACCCCCGGGCTGACCGGTCTGTCCAACCGGTCCCCGTGTGGCTCACCCTCCGGTCTCGCGGAGCGGCTGTGCCCGTCACGGCGTACATCGCCGCGGCGTAGCAGCCGACCCCACCGGGCGGGCCGCACGAGAGCCGCCCGGGGGTCTTAATTTGTCGGCGCTCCTCCTGCCGCATTCGTCCAGGCTCCTCCTGCCGCATTCGTCCAGGCCTCCTGCCGCATTCGTCCAGGCTCCTCCTGCCGCA
>Ga0209526_10003356_pt1 | contig 10927 bp, 16 predicted proteins | sample JacPinW_OM2H0_M1_FD_188566 | JGI IMG/M metagenome (GOLD analysis project Ga0209526, IMG submission 188566) | Forest soil microbial communities from Algoma, Ontario, Canada - Jack Pine, Ontario site 1_JW_OM2H0_M1 (SPAdes) (version 2) | ecosystem: Environmental > Terrestrial > Soil > Boreal...
CGTCTGACTCCGGCCAGGCTCGCAGCCCACTCTGGACAACCCGCTGTAATTCGTTATGCTTGCATTCGCCTGCGGCCTGAACCGCTACTCCTTGGATTACCGTCACGATGAAACGGGCCAGGCCGGCGCGAGCTCACCCTCTGCTTCGCGTCCTGGAGACGAATTCGTAGGGCAGCCTCACCCGCCTCACGGCGCGAAGTTAGGTCCCGCCGGACGGAATCGGCCGACTCTCCGCATGCAAGCGCGCCCTGCATCCATAAAGATCCTCGCGGATGGTGCGGATCGCCGGAGGTGGCTATCCTGAGTTCTTTGGGAAGCTCCTAGGGTGAGCTGTGACCGCTACACTGCAGCACACCGAGATACGCGCGCCATGGACCAACCGGGTGGCGGAGCTGGTGCGCCATGACCCGTGAAAGCTGGTGCAGATGAGTCAGATCATGAGCCGCCCAAGTCGCCAGCAGTTCTAACAAAGTGACTGTTCCCAGGGCAGGATGCCGCCCACGTCGCTTAAGATCCTCCGGCTGCAAGTTCAGTGTCTGCAGCGCGGCCAAATTGTCTTGTCGCAGCCGAGCAAAATCATCCAGCAACTGCTCCAGAGACTTGCCCTGACTTTCTTTTACCTGTGCCCAACGATCAAACGGCTCGAAGCTGCGACTTTCGCCATGGGCCAGGATGATCCGTGCACGCGGCATCCAATCGGTGCGCTCCCCGTGGTTCAGATGCCCAACAATGTCAAACGCGTTCCAGGTCTCTGCACCTTCGTTGCGCCGTGTCCACGAGCTGGGCAGGCCTCGCAGAAATGCGTTCAGCACCATGGGTGTGCGGTTGAGAAGCATGACTGTCTCTTCCAGGTTGAATCGCTCTGCCGACATAAACTCAATTCTAGAGCATGGATTTGAGATTGGCAGCAACGAAGAAATATGCGCGTGGATGCCAGGAATGCGCTCTCAAACCATCAGCCCACGCGCCCGCTGGCACACCTGGCTCTGATTGCCGAGCCTGTTACGGCTGGGCCCGGAGGAGGAAAGAAATGCTGTCAGAGCGGTGGATCGCTTTGCCGGCACCCTGTGGTTCGACGGCGACTTTGCCGGCACGGATGGCCTCAATAGCGGTCACAAGTTTCGGTAGCACGGAGGGTTGCGCCAAGGGGACATTGTGCGCGCCAAGGAGGAGTTGTAGGTGCGGGGTGAGAACGGCAAGGCGTTTTGCGGAGGCGACGTAGGCGTCGAGATCAGTTTCCGAGCGATAAGCCAGATGCTGCCAGGATAATAGGTGTCGCCGGTGAAAAGCAGTCCGTTGACCCGATCGAGAATAGACACCGCGCCGGGGGTGTGACCCGGCGTGGAGAGAATTTCGAGCGTGCGGCCGCCGAGTTCGATTTTGTCGCCTTCGTGAAGGAACCGGAGATTTTCCAGGGTTTGGTTTGGTAGGATTTGGGGTCGAAGCCTTGCGGCAAGTCGCCGCAGATCATGTCCGTGCCGAGTTCGTCTTGAGCATCCTTGCGCGAGCCCTTCACGTTGGATCCATGCCATAGACGGTTTCAAACTGCCAATTGCCTCCGACGTGGTCGTTGTGGTTGTGGGAATTGAGGACGATGATGGGCAGGCTGCTGAGTCGGGCGGTCACTTTACGAATGTCGCTGATGCCCATGCCGGTGTCGAAGAGCACCGTTTGTTTTCCGCCGACGATGAGGTAGGAAATGGTTTCTTCCGCTTGATGTGGCTCGTAAAGGGCGTAGACGCGGGGAGCGACCTTGTAGGCTTCGAACCAGGGATCACTGACCGGTACGTGTTCGAGAGTTTTGTATTCGGGACGCGGGAGGGCCCGGCACCAATTGGGGCTTTTCAGGTGGAGTTGCCTGTGTCCTTAGAGGCGACTGGAAGGCTAGAAAACCAACAACGAGTGATCGCGTCAGCCTCAACCGGCCTCCACCCCGTGCCGTCAGCCCACGCCGGCACAGCCATACTGTACCCGCCTCCTCTGCGCCCATGTGGGGGCCATGGCAGTTAATAGCTCTGGACGCAAAGATCGCTAAGGATTCGCGAAGTTCACAGAGAACTCAAAGAAATACCCCACATTTCTATTGTAAATCGATAAACAGCGTACTGAGGGCCAAGCTGCTCGGGTCGTTATCGCGGAAACTAGGCTGCTCTCATGGCAGATTCAGGCTTTCCCTATGGTCTGAAGGTGAGGCATCGCTCGCCACAGGTTCACTTGACCGTCTGCCTAGCCGCATGGCATTATTCAACCTAATGGTTGAATATAGTTCATTCCTGAGTCCTGCGGCCGGCAGCGCGGCAGCCGATCATCTCAGCCTGACCTTTGGGGCTGTCGCCGATCCCATCCGGCGGGCGATTCTGGAAACGATCGCGAACAAGCCTGCTACCGTCACCGAAATTGCTCGACCCTTCCCGGTTTCTCTGAACGCGATTTCTAAACATTTGATGGTCCTCGAGCGCGCCGGATTGATTCAGCGCCAGATAATTGGTCGCGAACATTACTGCGCTCTCCACCCCCAACCTCTCCGCCAGGCCAACGCGTGGCTGGAGCATTACCGACAATTCTGGGAGCTCCGCCTCAACCAGCTAGAGAAATTTCTAATCCGTAAACAACATTCCTCTGCCCAGGAGAAGAAATCTCATGCCAACACCGGTAGCAGCCGCACACAAACTGGTGATTCGTCACAAAATGCCCGCTCCCCGCGAAGCGGTGTACGCCGCGTGGACCGATCCCACCTGCATCCGCCAGTGGATGTGTCCCGGCGACGTGGTACACACCGAAGCTGAGCTCGACGTACGCGTCGGGGGCTCGTACCGCATCCTCATGAAGGGCGGGAGAGACGACTACGACCACACCGGCACGTACCAGATTGTCGAACCGCCTTCGAAGCTAGCGTTCACCTGGATTTCGAAAGGGACCGACCATCAAGTCACGCTGGTGACCCTCGAATTTCTCGACCGGGGTAAGGAGAGCGAGTTGGTCCTGACGCAGGAGCGCTTCGCCAGTGAAAGCATGATGCGGCGCCATGAAGGGGGATGGACGCAGATCGTCGAAAAATTAGCCATCCAGCTTAGAAAGTGACCAGCAGCGGGCCCAAGCGCCACGGATCACCAGTGGAGCCATTTTGACCGTAAAGATGACGAGATAACTTCCAGGAGACAGAACTATGACATCATTACTGCACTCTATTCGTTTTCCAGGCGAGAGCGCATCATATCGACAGGCGCGCAACGAGTTGCTGAAGGCGGAAATAGGCTTACGCAAAAGCCTGGAGGATGTGGCGGCAATGCGCCGCAAACTCCCCCTGGGCGGAGAGGTGCGCGAAGACTACGTGTTCGATGAGGGTTCTTCGGATTTGGAAAACGCAAGAACGTCGCGGAAAACCCCTATGTCTGAATTGTTCCACGACGGCAAGCAGACTTTAGCGATTTACTGCTTCATGTATGGTCCGCAGATGCAATCCCCGTGTTCTTCGTGCACTGCGATTCTTGATGGCCTGAACGGAACAGCCCCGCACGCAACCCAGCGGGTCAACCTCGTGGTGGTTGCTAAGTCTCCTCTCGAGAGAATCCGGAGCTTCGCTCGCGAGCGCGGCTGGCGTAACCTCCGACTCCTCTCTTCAGCCGGCACCACTTATAACCACGATTACCATGGGGAGACACCCGAAGGAAATCAAATCCCTTCACTCAACGTGTTCGTGCAGCGTGATGGCAAGATTTACCATTTCTTTAACACCGAGCTCCTGTTTGCTCCTCGCGAGGCCGGGCAAGACGGGCGCCATGTGGACCTGATATGGCCATTGTGGAATCTCTTCGATTTCACGCCGGAAGGTCGGGGAGCAGATTGGTATCCGAAACTGACATACGGCGAGCCCCGCATAGCACAAGTGAAGTCTGCTCCTAATGAACATCAGTTGGAGGCTCGCGATGGCTCCTGAACGGAGATGGCTCAGCCGAAGAAGACATGGGCGAAATGCTATCCGCCGCGAGTTAAGATAGACGTCACAGGAGGAACTCATCGTGAAGCCCCCATGCGACGAAGCCGTTATCGAATCGACGCCCGCCATCGCCCCGTGCAGAGCACAAGCGGGGCGATGGGTCCTCGCCGCGGCGATCATCGGGTCTAGCATGGCCTTCATTGACAGCACCGTAGTGAACGTCGCCCTGCCTGCGCTTCAGACCTCCTTACGGGCAACGGTGGTGGATGTGCAATGGGTGGTGGAATCGTACGGATTGTTTCTAGGAGCGCTAATTCTGGTGGGCGGGTCCGCGGGCGACCTCTTTGGCCGGCGCCGGATGTTTCTGGTCGGGGTGACTGTGTTCGTGGTCGCTTCGGCCGGCTGTGGTGTGGCCTTCAACATTCAGCAGTTGGTGATCGCACGCGCCATTCAAGGGATCGGGGCTGCGTTTCTCGTGCCCGGCAGCCTTTCGATCATCAGTGCGTCCTTTGATCAGAATGATCGCGGTCGCGCGATCGGGACATGGTCGGGCTTCACCGCGATTACGGCGGCAATGGGTCCGGTTCTGGGTGGCTGGCTCATCGAGCACGCTTCCTGGCGATGGGCGTTTCTTATCAATATTCCGCTGGCCGCTGCGGTGATCGCGATTTCCTTGTGGCGTGTTCCGGAAAGCCGCAGCACCCGAGCTCGACGGGTAGACTGGCCAGGCGCTTTTGTCGCGACCATCGGTTTCGCCGGACTGATTGCCGGACTTATCGAATCCGTCCGTTTCGGTTGGAGCCATCCTGTTGTCGTCGGTACTTTAATCGTTGGCTCAGCCTGCCTGCTAATCTTCCCGTCCGTCGAAGCCAGTTCCACTTCTGCCATGGTTCCGCTCGAGCTGTTTAAATCGCGGGCCTTCAGTGGTGCCAACCTACTGACGCTCTTTCTTTATGCTGCGCTTGGAATTTTCTTTTTCCTCTTTCCCTTGAATCTGATCCAGGTACAGGGCTACTCGGCAACTGCCACCGGAGCTGCGGCCCTCCCCCTCATCCTGCTGATGTTCTTGCTTTCGCGCTGGTCTGGTGGACTTGTGAGCCGCTACGGGCCCAGGTTGCCTCTGATCGCCGGACCTCTTGTTGGCGCCGCTGGGTTTCTTTGCTTCGCGCTTCCAGCGGTCGGCGCCAGCTACTGGCGTAGCTTTTTCCCGGGATTCGTCACGCTTGGACTTGGATTGGCTATGAGCGTAGCACCCCTGACCACAGTTGTCATGGGTGCGGTAGACCAGGATCACGCCGGAACGGCCTCCGGCGTTAACAATGCTGTGGCCCGACTGGCGGGACTACTGGCGATTGCCGTCCTCGGAATTGCCATGGTCAGCGCCTTCAGCTTTCATTTGAATCGTGCTGTGGCGCGACTCACTGTCCCGCCCAAGGCCAGGCATGAGCTTCAGTCGAACGAGATCAAACTTGCTGCTCTCGAAATTCCTGCCAGCCTCGACTCAAATACAGCGGCCGCCGTCAGCATGGCGATCTATCAGGCATTCATCTTCGGATTCCGGCTTATAATGTTGTTTTGCGCAGGGCTATCGGTGGCGAGTGCGGCAGTCGCGCGGCTGATGATTCCAGACAAGGCCGAACAGGTTGCCATGGGTTAGTTGAATAGGAATTCGGCAGTCGAGGCCGGCCTGTTTTCCGGGCCGCTCTTCCAGTACTTCAAACGGGACGATTGTTCGAACCCCTGAACATTGCCTGTCCTGCTGTCTTCAATCTTTTCGGTGCGACCATTCGCCAGGCTTCATGAATATGCGAAGCCAGCTCTTCATCGCCGATGCAATCCAGTTCGATACCAACCCAGCCACGCACACCAACATAAGGCGGTTTGAAGAATGTCTCGGGTGAGGCCTTGATTAGCGCTCCCTGGAACCCCGGCGGAGCCGGAATCCACACCGCGATATGCCCGTCGTTGTGGTGGTTGTTTGCAAACATTGCGAACACCTTCTTACGGACAAAGAAGGTCGGTTCGCCATGCGAGAGTTTTTCTGTGGTCTCAGACATGGCGGCACAAATTCGCCGCACTCGCCGCAGATGTTCTTGGTCGAGATCAGACCTTCGTTCTTTCGCCATTCGTTTCAACTAGCCCGCCTTGTCCTCTCGCCAGCGCCAGGCGCCCGGGGCTGTAGCGGCTCGACATGTGAGGCGGGTACCCAGCCGCGCTGCCCTGCAGCATTGCGCGCGAAGACCCATTGTCCGCGTTGTTGCTCAAGCACGAGCGCCGCACCACGGTGGAGCGGGAGCTCGGTGGCCTCATAATCTGCCAGTATATGCGCTGTTTCGCCCGCGGTGGGGGCGGGAGCGAGAAGGTCGACGGGCACCCAGCCTTGCCGCCCGTCAGCGGTGGTGCACCACCACCAGCCGCGATCATCGGCGTCCTCATGCCCGACGTGAACAATCTCGCCGCGGGACACTCGGATAGGGTCGGTGTACTGGACGCGGTAGTCCTGCGTGGCGCGGGCGTGCCGCAGTTCATCGTGTTCAGTCTGCATGAGCTAACCCTTCACCGAAGTTCGTGACCACCTAACTGCCGCGACCTCGATAAGACCGGTCATGGTCGGCCGATGACCGAGCGCGGACTTGCTGTTAAAACCCACACGTAGTTTCAGAATCAACCGACGAAGTTTACCAGAGTTCCGATTCCATCAATCGTGATGCGTATTTCGTCCCCGTGTTGAAGCGTGAACGAATCGGGCGGCACAATGCCGGTTCCGGTGAGGAGAAAACAGCCATTCGGAAAGACGTTGTCCCGGTAAAGATAGTGAACCAATATATCCGGATCGCGTTTCAGGCTGGCGAGTGTTGTCGAACCAGAAAAGGCGGTGTGTCCCGCACGCAAAATCTCCAGCTGGATCCGGGTAGCGGAAGATAGCGCCTGGGAAGAGACGAGGATGCCCGGCCCTAAGGCGCAACTGCGGTGGTAGACCTTTGCCTGGGGTAAATACAAAGGGTTCTCGCCCTCGATATCGCGCGAGCTCATGTCGTTGCCAATGGTATAGCCCAGGATGTTTCCAGTAGGACTAACCAGCAAGGCAAGCTCAGGCTCAGGAACTGACCATGAGGCGTCGTGACGGATTGCAACCTTGCCGCCGTGGCCCACCACGCGGTTGGGGGTCGCCTTGAAGAAGAGTTCGGGCCGTTCGGCGTTGTACACGCGGTCGTAGAAATTCCCGCCTCCAGCGGATTGCGATTCTTCTATTCGAGCAGTGCGGCTGCGATGGTATGTAACACCTGCCGCCCAAACCTCCTGGCTACCAATGGGAGCCCGGAGGGCCTGGGGATCCGCCAACGGGCTGTTGGCCAGCACGGGAAACTTGCCGATCGACTTCTTCAGATGATCTTCTAGATCATCTCGCGTGATCACCTCGTCCCAGGAAGCGTCTGCGAAAGCGTGGAATCCGTCCTGCTCGATGAGGCAGCCGCTGGCTGTGCGATACAGTTTCATTTCCTCGTTGATTCTATTACGCGAGCCCTCACCATGTACCTTTCGACGTATCCGGGCCGGGCCACGAACCATCAACCACGAGGCCAGCGCTCTCGTGCATGTGCGCCAGTCTTCGCCGGACCTCGCGAGCGCTCACCCAGCTCTATAAAGAGGCGTTACGTCCGCTTGGGCTGCGAGCCACGCAGTTTACCGTCCTGCAAGTGCTTTCGCTTGCCGGGGAAGTGACCCAAGGCGAACTGGGCCAGATGCTGGCGATGGACAGCACTACCATCACCCGCACGCTAGAAATTATGGGCCGGCACGGCTGGGTCGCGAGGCGCCAGGGTAAGGACCGACGCGAGTGGCGGCTGCACTTAGCCAAAGCCGGGGCAGTTCGAACTCCGGCGCGCTGTCTCCCACTGGGAGAAAGTTGAAACGCGGTTACGCCACCAGCTTGGGGAGGAGCGCTGGGCCTACCTTCTGAAGTTAAGTGACGAAGTGACGGATGTAGTCAGGGAATGAGGAGAATTTATTATGCGCAACGCGAAGTATGGAAAGTTCACCGCCGGGCTGCTGGGCGCCTGGTTTTTTGCATGTCATCTGCATCGCCCAGGCGAGCCGGTGGCTTGAGCCACACGACTCGCCTGTCGGGAATCAATTGCCATCGTCTGCCGCTTAAGCTGCAGGCCCGTGTTCCTTTTGTCCACCGACGCCGGTGCCAGGTCTGTTGTCGAAGAGTGGGCGTCGCCGGAGCGAGACGACGCCCATAAGCGACTATGCGGTCGGCTCGTTCCGAAAAAAACAATTCATGACGGGATCGGTGGGTGCAAGGTGTAGTTTAAGCATACTGAAGTTGAAAAAGGCTTGAATTCCGGAAACCTTGCAGCGACTCGTACGTAATTTGCACGGAGGTAGGAATGAAACTTTACAAAATCTCACTGAGCATCTGGGGGCTCACCTGTTCTTGCTTATTGGCTTTTGCTGCGTCGTCTCCGCAGGATCGGCAGATCACTAATCCGCAATCGATCATGTCTGTAGCCAATGCTGCGGCCCGTCCTGTTCCGATCGACGATTTGTACTACACCCGTTCCGTGGCTGCTCCGGCCTGGTCTCCAGATGGTAAGCAAGTCGTGTTCACGACCGACATGTCAGGAAGAAATAATCTCTGGAAGGTAAACGCAGCGGGCGGCTGGCCAATTCAGCTCACCCAATCAGACGACCGCCAATACGGAGCAGCCTGGTCGCCGGATGGCCGATGGATCGTCTACCAGCAAGATAAAGCCGGCAACGAGCTTTGGGATCTCTATGCTGTGCCCGGCGATGGCGGTGAAATCGTCAACCTGACCAACACGGCTGATATTCGCGAAGAAAGCCCGATATGGTCGGTCGATGGCAAGATCATCGCATTGAACTACAAACCAAAAGAATCGACGGTATACGACATCGCTCTGCTGGATTGGGCTGCGAAGAAGGTCCGCAAGCTGACCAAGGAAGCGAGCAAGGACCACTCCTGGAATGCCGTGGGATGGAGCCACGATGGGAACACTTTATTTGCGAATCGGGTTGAAGTCAGTTTTACCGATGCCGACGTGTACGCCATCGATGTAGCGAGCGGAAAGAGCGAGAATCTCACTCCCCATCAGGGAAAGATCCTCAACACGGCCTCGTCGGTTTCGCACGATGGAAAGACGCTTTTGGTTACTTCCAATCAAAAAGGTGGATATCAGAATGTCGCGCTGCTCGACGTGGCCAGCAAGAAGCTTTCGTGGGTGACGGACACGCAGTGGGAAGCCCAGTCCGGCGACTTCTCGCCCAATGGAGAGTCGTTTACCTACGTCATCAATGAAGATGGGCGCACCGATCCCCACGTCGTGGAACGCGCCACCATGCGCGCGGAACGGGTGGACTTGCCCGGAGGGCTGAATTTCTTTACTGGCCATCCCCGGTCCTATTCCCCCGACGGCTCGCGCCTGCTCGTCTCGCACGAGAGTTCGATTCAACCGGGCGACCTTTGGGTCTATGACATTGCCAGTCGGCAGGCGATGCAGCTTACACGCTCTGCCATCGCGAGTCTGAATACGACTCCAATGCCTGCGTCGGAGATCGTCCACTATACGACATTCGATGGAAAGACTATCAGCGCGCTGATGTGGGTGCCGTTCAATCTGAAGCGCGACCGCACCAATCCAGCCCTGGTGCTGCCTCATGGCGGCCCGACCGGTCAGACCGTGGATTATTGGAATCCGCGCGTCGCTGCATTGGTATCGCGAGGCTACGTCTGCATCGCGCCTAACGTCCGTGGCTCTACAGGTTACGGCATGGACTTCCAGAAAGCCAACTATAAGGATCTGGGTGGCGGTGATTTACAGGATGAAGTCTACGCGGCCAAGTTTCTCGAGGCCACCGGCTACGTCAATCCCAAGAAAATCGGGATCACGGGCGGGTCCTATGGCGGCTATATGACGCTGATGGCTATTGGCAAGACGACTGAGGTGTGGGCAGCCGCGGTCGAGGAATACGGCATCATCAATTGGCTGACAATGCTGCAGCACGAAGATCCGGAATTGCAGGAGTACGAGAAGAGTCTGCTCGGAGATCCGGTAAAGGACCGTAAGGTATACGATGCGGCTTCGCCCATCACCTTTATCCACAACGTAAAAGCTCCGCTTTTGGTCTTGCAGGGAGAAAACGATCCGCGCGTCCCAAAAGAAGAAGCGGAGCAGGTCGTCGATCTCCTCAAGAAAGACGGCAAGACTATAGACGTGCACTATTACGCAAACGAAGGCCACGGCTTTGAGAAACGCGAAAACCAGATCGATGCCATCCACCGCTCGGTGGATTGGTTTAACAAATATCTGAAGGGGCGTGAACCGGCGCGAGAGACAGGACAGTAGGCTAGCCCGACGATGACGGGGCGAGGAGTTGACAGGAATCGGCTCCGTCACTGCTGGAATGGATGATGGTTTCCATATACTGCATACGGGAGGCCTGCACCGCATGAGACTGAGTAGTTTCTGGATGGCGTTTTCGTGCGCGACGGCCTTGCTCGCACCGGCTCAAGGCCATGCCGATCCAAGCGTTAAATCGAAAATCATCGCCTTGGAGAAGGCCTGGAATCAGGCGTATAAGCTCGGGGACACTCGGGCGCTGGACGTACTCCTCAACAATGAGATTGTACTGGGTTAAAACGACGGTAGTACTCAGACCAAAGCGGAGTTCCTGGCTAGCGTCAAGGCGGACCACTCCCAGGAGCGCAAGTCGCGCCATGTACATATGTTCGGCAATGCTGCCATCGTGACCGGAGTATTTCGGGCATAGGTGTGTCTCGCCACCGATACAACACCAATCCTGCATTGAAAATCCCGCATGGCTCTCCGCCCGCGACTCGAATGTCACTGCCCAAGTATCCAGGGCATCGCGACCCAAGATTGCTAGAATGTATATTTCAGCGCGAACTCGATCTGGCGATTGTCACTGGCTGTGTTGGTGATGCTGGCGCCCCCGGGTACGTCC
>Ga0209526_10003357_pt1 | contig 10925 bp, 8 predicted proteins | sample JacPinW_OM2H0_M1_FD_188566 | JGI IMG/M metagenome (GOLD analysis project Ga0209526, IMG submission 188566) | Forest soil microbial communities from Algoma, Ontario, Canada - Jack Pine, Ontario site 1_JW_OM2H0_M1 (SPAdes) (version 2) | ecosystem: Environmental > Terrestrial > Soil > Boreal...
CTCGTTCGGCTTCGGCGGCACGAATGCCTCCGTGGTGCTCAAGCGCCTCGATGTTTGAGGGACGCATGACGGTCAATTCGGCCCGCGCGAGGAGTGGGCGGCAGAGCGGTGAAGTTTGGGTGCCATGACGCAATTGATGCAGGGCAAGCGCGGGCTGATCATGGGGGTCGCCAACGACCACTCGATCGCCTGGGGCATCGCCAGGACGCTCGCCGGTCAGGGCGCCACGCTCGCGTTCAGCTATCAGGGCGAGGCGCTCGGCCGGCGCGTCAAGCCGCTGGCAGATTCCGTGGGAGCTTCGCTGCTGCTGCCGTGCGACGTCGAGCAGATCGCCTCGGTCGACGCCACGTTCGCCGCCATTGCGGAGAAATGGGGCTCGCTCGATTTTCTCGTGCACGCCATCGCCTTCTCCGACAAGAACGAGCTCAAGGGCCGCTACGCCGACACCACGCGCGAGAACTTCGTGCGCACGATGATCATCTCCTGCTTCTCCTTCACCGAGGTGGCGAGACGCGCAGCGATGCTGATGCCGGCCGGCGGAGCGATGCTCACGCTGACTTACAACGGCGGCCAGCGCGCGATGCCGAACTACAACGTCATGGGCGTGGCGAAGGCAGCGCTCGAGGCCTCGGTGCGCTATCTCGCGGTCGACTTCGGGCCGTCCGCCATCCGCGTCAACGCCATATCGGCCGGGCCGATCCGCACGCTGGCCGGTGCCGGCATCGGCGACGCGCGGCAGATGTTCGCCTTCCAGCAACGCCACGCGCCCCTGCGCCGGGGCGTGACGCTGGACGAGATCGGTGGTGCCGCGCTCTATCTGCTCTCGGACCTCTCCACCGGCGTCACCGGCGACATCCACTTCGTCGATTCCGGCTACAACGTCATCGCCATGCCGCATCCTGCCTCGCTCAAGGACGAAACCGCGGCGAACGAGACCGCCATCGCCAAGGACGCAGCGCAGTAGCATCCAAGGTCCGCCGGTGCCGGAGCGCACATGCGGCTCAATTTGATCGCAGCAAAATGAAAAGGCGACCTCTCGGCCGCCCGTTCAATATCACAGCGCGGGTTTCAGCTATTCCGCGCCCGCCGCCTCGCGCTGCTGGTCGGTGCGCTGTTGCTCGGCCTCGGCCTTCTGCTTCGCCTCCAGATCCTCGCCGGTCGCCTGGTCGACGACCTTCATGGAGAGGCGCACCTTGCCGCGCTCGTCGAAGCCGAGAAGCTTCACCTTGACCTTGTCGCCTTCCTTGACGACGTCGGTGACCTTCTGCACCCGGCGCGGCGCCAGCTGGCTGATATGCACGAGGCCGTCCTTGGCGCCGAAGAAGTTCACGAAGGCGCCGAAGTCCATCACCTTGACCACGGTTCCCTCGTAGATGTGACCGACCTCGGGCTCGGACGCGATCGACTTGATCCAATTGATCGCCGCCTTCATCGCGTCGCCGTTGGCGGACGCCACTTTCACCGTGCCGTCGTCGGCAATGTCGATCTTGGCGCCCGTCTTCTCCACGATCTCGCGGATCACCTTGCCGCCGGATCCGATCACCTCGCGAATCTTGTCGACGGGGATGTTGAACACCTCGATGCGCGGCGCGTGCTCGCCGAGCTGGTCGCGGTGCTGCGTCAAGGCCTTCGACATTTCGCCCAAGATGTGCATGCGCCCTTCCTTGGCTTGGCCAAGCGCGACGCGCATGATCTCCTCGGTGATGCCGGCGATCTTGATGTCCATCTGCAGCGAGGTCACGCCCCGCTCGGTGCCTGCCACCTTGAAGTCCATATCGCCCAGATGGTCCTCGTCGCCGAGGATGTCGGACAGCACGGCATAGCGCTTGTCCTCGAGGATGAGGCCCATGGCGATCCCGGCGGTCGGGCGCTTGAGCGGGACGCCCGCGTCCATCAGCGCCAGCGACGTGCCGCATACGGTGGCCATCGAGGAGGAGCCGTTCGACTCCGTGATCTCCGACACTACGCGCAGCGTGTAGGGAAATTCGTGGTGCGCCGGCAGGATCGGATGGATGGCGCGCCAGGCGAGCTTGCCGTGGCCGATCTCGCGACGGCGCGGCCCGGCCATCCGTCCGGTCTCGCCGACCGAGAACGGCGGGAAGTTGTAATGCAGGAGGAACGTCTCCTTGTAGGTCCCCTGCAACGCGTCGATCCACTGCTCATCCTCGCCGGTGCCCAGCGTTGCTACCACCAGCGCCTGCGTCTCGCCGCGGGTGAATAAGGCCGAGCCGTGCACGCGCGGCAACACGCCGACTTCCGAGACGATCGGACGCACCGTCTTCACGTCACGGCCGTCGATGCGGCGACCGGTATCGAGGATATTCCAGCGCACGATCTTGGCTTCGATGTTCTTGAAGACGCTCGCGACCTGCTGCTGGGGATGGGGCGGGTTCTCCACGCCTTCCGGACAGAAATGCGCCATCACCTTGGTCTTGGCGGCGTCGACCGCCTTGTGGCGCTCCATCTTGTTCGCGATCGCGTAGGCGGCGCGCAAATCCGGCTCGATCAGCCCGAGCATCTCCTTTTCGAGCGCGCCGGTGTCGGCCACCTGCAGCTCGCGCGGCTCCTTCGCCGCCTTTTCCGCCAGCTTGATGATGGCCTCGATCACCGGCTGGAAATGGCGGTGGCCGAACATCACCGCGCCGAGCATCACGTCTTCGCTCAGTTCCTTGGCTTCGGACTCGACCATCAACACCGCGTCCTGCGTGCCGGCCACCACGAGGTCGAGCTGGCTCTCCGTCATCTCGTCGAGCAGCGGATTGAGCACGTATTCATTGTTGACGAAGCCGACGCGCGCGGCGCCGATCGGGCCCATGAAGGGTGCGCCCGAGAGCGTCAACGCCGCCGAGGCCGCGATCATCGCCAGAACGTCGGGATCGTTCTCGAGGTCGTGCGACAGCGTCGTCACGATCACCTGCGTCTCGTTGCGCCAGCCCTCGGCGAACAGCGGCCGCACCGGGCGATCGATCAGCCGCGAGACCAGCGTTTCCTTTTCGGTCGGGCGGCCCTCGCGCTTGAAATAGCCGCCGGGAATGCGGCCTGCGGCGTAGAATTTCTCCTGATAGTCGACGGTGAGCGGCAGAAAGTCGACGCCTTCCCGCGGCTCCTTGGCGGCGACCACGGTCGCCAGCACTTTGGTTTCGCCGTAGGTGGCGACCACGGCGCCGTCGGCTTGGCGCGCGACCTTACCGGTCTCTAGGACGAGCTTGCGCCCTCCCCAGTCGAGTTGAACACGATGGATATCGAACATTGCGATCGTCTTTCATGGTTTTGCGAAGGGGCGAAAGCCATGAGCAAGACGGCGAGAGGCTGCCGTCCGCGGCCGTGCCGCAAACCGAAACAGCGTCCGGCGATCCTGCCATGGCCTTCGAGCCTTCCATTGAACGGACGGGCGATCATTCGACCCGTCTTCCCAAATCGGCAGCGGTCTCGCTGCCGGCTGAACGGCGGATTTATTCCGGTATCCGCTTCAAAACGCGCGAACACGCCGCGCATAAATCTTCAACGACGAATACCCAGCCGTTCGATCAACGACTTGTAACGCGCTGCGTCGATACGGGCGAGGTAGTCGAGGAGTTGGCGACGCTGGGACACAAGCTTGAGCAATCCACGCCGGGAATGGTTGTCCTTGACGTGGGTCTTGAAATGCTCGGTGAGGCTGTTGATGCGCTCCGAGAGGATCGCCACCTGCACTTCCGGCGAACCGGTATCGCCGGCCTTGGTCGCATAGGTCTTGATGACTTCGGCCTTGCGGCCGGCGGTTATCGACATCGGGTTGTCCTTGTCCTTCGGGGTCACGGTCGGCGGCCGAGCCGGGATGTCGTCCAGCGCGGTCACCATAAGTAGCGTGCGCGGGCCACGCCCGCGCACGCGGGCAATATCGCAAAACGCCGGCCGACGCCAGCGGAAATTGCAGGCCGAAACGTGGCTGCAGGCTGGAGGCTCCGTACGCGCCCATCCTGCGTCAGCCGCGCGGCAGATTGAAGATGCGCCGCGGCCGCACCTCGCCTTTCTCGACCTCGGCCAGCGCGATCAGCGCGTTCTGGGAGAAAACCGCCACCCAGCCGCCGATGACGGGCGCGTCGCGCCCCCGCAGCAGCACCGCCTGCCCGCGCGCGAGGCGCCCGGCGTCGCCGGTGCTCACCCGCAGGGCCGGCAAGGCCGCCACCCCGGCCTCGACCGGCAGGAGGCTCGCCCGCTCGGGTACATCGCTCTCGCCCGAGCAGATCCGTTGCAATGCGTCGAGGCTCGAGGCGACGTCTTCGCCGAACGGCCCGACCGCCGTGCGGCGCAGCGCCGCGACATGCCCGAGGCACTTGAGCGCGCGGCCGAGGTCGCGGGCGAGCGCGCGCACATAGGTTCCCTTGCCGCACTCGGCCACGAGCACCGCGTGATCGGGATCGGGCGTCTCGATCAATTCGAGGCGATGAATCTCCACCGGGCGTGGCGCGATATCCACCACCTCGCCGTCGCGTGCGAGGTCGTAGGCGCGCTCGCCCGCGATTTTCACCGCTGAGAAGCGCGGCGGCACCTGCGTGATTTGGCCGGTAAAGCGCGGCAGTAGCGCGCCGACGGCCGCGGCGGTCGGGCGCTCGGCGCTGCTCTCGGTGATGCGGCCTTCGGCGTCGTCGGTATCGCGCTCCTCGCCCCAGCGCACGGTGAAACGGTAGACCTTGCGCCCCTCCATGACGAAGGCCACGGTCTTGGTCGCTTCTCCGAGCGCGATCGGCAGCAGTCCCGAGGCGAGCGGATCGAGCGTGCCGGCATGCCCGGCGCGTTTCGCCTGGAACAGGCGCTTCACCACGCTCACGGCATGGGTCGAGCTCATGCCTACGGGTTTATCGAGGACGACCCAGCCGTGCACGTCGCGCTTCACGCGCTTGTGCTTCGGCGGCACGGACGGCGTCTCGGCGTCGAGCCTTGTCAACTGTGATCGTCCGTCTTGTCGTCGAGATCGCGCTGGACCGCAGGCGTTCGCAACAGCTTCTCGATTCGTTCGGCTTCATCGAAGCGTTCGTCGACTCGAAACCGGATGTCGGGTGCAAATTTCAAGTTGATGCGCCGCGCGATCTCGCCCCGCAGGAAGCGCTTGTTGCGCTCGAGCGCGGTGAGCACCGCTTCCGCGTCGCGGCCCCCAAGGGGCATGACGTAGATGGTCGCCAGCCGCAGATCGGCCGTCATCCGCACCTCGGGGACTGTGATCAGATGACTTTGGATCACGGGGTCATGCACGGCCCCGCGCGTCAGCATCTCCGCCAATGCATGGCGGACGAGCTCGCCGACCCGCAGCTGACGCTGCGAGAGCATCTGGCTCGTGCCGGGATCGCGTTGATGCCGTCGGCGGGTCATGGTCGTCCTGCATGGTCTTCATGCCCGGATCGATCCGCGCATCCGTCGTCTTGCGAAGGAGATCGCGGTGACCGGCTGAATGCAATGGCGCGCGTGAGATTCGAACTCACAGCGAGCGTTGCACCGTCTCCACCCGGTAGCATTCGATGACGTCGCCGACCTTCATGTCCTGGTAGCTCTCGAATGCCATCCCGCATTCCTGGCCGGCGACGACTTCGCGCGCGTCGTCCTTGAAGCGCTTGAGTTGGGAGAGCTTGCCCTCGTGCACGACGACGCTATCGCGAATGAGACGCACATTGGCGCCGCGTTCGACCACGCCATCGGTGACGCGGCAACCCGCGACGTTGCCGACCTTGGAGACCTTGAAAATCTCCAGGATGGTGGCGTTACCCAGCATGGTCTCGCGCACGGTGGGCGCCAGCAGGCCGGACATCGCCTTTTTCACGTCGTCCACGAGGTCGTAGATGATGTTGTAATAGCGGATCTCGATGCCGGCGCGTTCGGCCGCTTCGCGCGCCTCCTTGTGGGCGCGCACGTTGAAGCCGAGGATCGGCACGCCCGACGCCTCCGCCAGCGTCACGTCGGACTCGGTGATGCCGCCCACACCGGAATGGATCACACGCGCGCCGACTTCGTCGGTGGCGAGCTTCTCGATCGCGCCGATGACCGCTTCCAGCGAACCCTGCACATCGGCCTTGATGATCAGCGCCAAATCCTTGCGGCCGGCGGCTTTGAGCTGGCTCATCATCTGCTCGAGCGAGCCGCGCATGCCGGTCGCGCGCGCGGCCATCTTGTCGCGCCGCTGGCGGGCACGATAGGCGGTGACCTCGCGGGCGCGCGCCTCCGTCTGCACGACCGCCAAGCGATCGCCGGCCTCGGGCGTGCCGTTGAAGCCGAGAACCTCCACCGGAGTAGATGGCCCCGCGGTTTCCACCGGCGTGCCGGTGTCGGAGACCAGCGCGCGCACACGGCCCCAATCGGCGCCGGCCACCACGAGGTCGCCGACACGCAGCGTCCCGCGTTGCACCAGCACGGTCGCAACCGGTCCGCGGCCGCGGTCGAGCTTGGCCTCGATCACCGTGCCTTCGGCCGGACGGCTCGGATTGGCCTTGAGATCGAGGATTTCCGACTGCAAGCCGATGGTTTCGAGCAGCCGGTCGATGTTGAGTTTCTTGGTCGCGGACACCTCGACGTCGAGCACCTGGCCGCCCAGCGATTCCACCTGCACCTCGTGCTGCAGTAATTCGGTGCGCACGCGCTCCGACTTGGCGTCGGGCCGATCGATCTTGTTGATCGCTACGATCATCGGCACTTTCGCCGCCTTGGCGTGGTTGATGGCCTCGACCGTCTGCGGCATGACGCCATCATCGGCTGCGACCACGAGCACCACGATGTCGGTCACCTTGGCACCGCGCGCACGCATGGCGGTGAATGCGGCATGACCCGGCGTGTCGATGAAAGTGATTTTGTTGCCCGAGGGCGAAGTCACCTGGTAGGCGCCGATATGTTGGGTGATGCCACCGGCTTCGCCTGCTGCCACGTTGGTCGAACGAATGGCGTCGAGCAGCGACGTCTTGCCGTGGTCGACGTGACCCATCACGGTCACCACCGCCGGACGCGGAATGAGCGAGGCCGGATCGTCGGCGACGTCGAACAGGCCCTCCTCGACGTCGGATTCAGCCACGCGCTTGACGGTGTGACCAAGTTCCTCGGCCAAGAGCTGGGCGGTATCGGCGTCGATCACATCGTTGATCTGCGCCATATGGCCCTGCTTCATCAACAGCTTGATCACGTCGACGCTGCGCTCGGCCATGCGGTTGGCGAGCTCTTGGATGGTGATGGTTTCCGGAATGGTGACCTCGCGGACGAGCTTTTCTTTCGGCTCGTCGGCGGTGTGCGCCTTCAGCCGCTGGACGCGGCGGCGGAAGGCCGCGACCGAGCGCTCGCGCTCCTCGTCGGCGCTGAGCGCGGTCACGAGCGTGAGCCGTCCGCGATTTTTCTGCCCGCCCCCGCGCGCCGGTTTCGGCGCCGGTGCCGGGCGCGCCGCGCCGGGACCGCGGCGTGCACGTGGCGCCTCCTCCTCGTCGGGCTCGAGCGCAGGCCGCGCGCCCGGCCTTGCCGCCGCCGCGCTGTCCTCACCGAAGCGCTTCTTGGCCTCCTGCTCGGCCTTGAGCTTGGTCTCGAGGTCGTGTTTGCGGCGCTTCTCTTCATCGGCCTTGCGCGCCTCGGAGGCCTCGCGTTCGGTGCGCTCGGCGGCCTCGCGCATACTGCGGACGAAGGCCTCCTCTTCCGCAATCTTGCGCTCCTCGGCTTCGCGCAGGCGCGCGTCGTTGAGCGCGTGCACGCGCGCCTTCTGTTCTTCCTCGGTGAGGCTGCGCAGCACCATACCGCCCGCCGGCTTGGCGGCAGGGGCGGGAGCGGCCGGGGTCGTCGCCGCTGCCGCTGTCGGCGCGGCGGGCTTGCCGGTGGCCGGACGCTTGGCAGCCGCAGCAGAAGACGCGGGCGCGTCGCCCTTCGCTCGCGTCGGTACGCGGCTTTTGACCTTCTCGACGACGACCGCCTTGGTGCGGCCGTGGCTGAAACTCTGGCGCACCACGCCCTGCTCGACCCCGCGCCCTTTGAGGGTCAAGGTCTTGCTCGGGCTCACGCTGAGCTTCTTTTCGCCAGTCTTTTCCGTCGTTTCAGCCATTCCAATCCCAATTCTCGCGTTTCTCGCCGTGTTTCGTCGTGTTCCTTCGTCGCCCGCCGGTTTCGGCCGAGTTGCGGGCGCGGCGCTTGCCGACACCCGGCGAACCCGGTTCCGGGCCGGTCCGAAAATAGTCAAGGCGCGCGGTGCGCGCCAGAAAGGTCTCGCTTTCGGGGCCGGCGAGCAGGGCTGCATGTATCACATTTGACCGTCCCAATGCCAAATCCAATTGCGCTGAGGTAAATGCATCGATGACCGCAATTCCCGCGGCGTCTGCGCGACGATGGAGCGCGGCCGTGAGCTTCCTCGTGCCATCGGGGGCGGCCTCGGCGGCATTGAGCAATGCCACCACGCGAGCGCGAGCGAGCGCAGCGTCGGCATTGGCAAAGCCGATCGCGAGCTTTCCCGCCTTGTGACAAATCGCCAGCGCGTCGAGCGCAGCCCGCTCGATCAGGCGCTCGGTCGTTTCCACCAGATCGGGAGCAAGGCGCACGTCACGCTTGAAGGCGCGCGCAAACGCCTTGCGCGCGATCGCGCCGCGCAATGCCTGCCGCGTCGCGGTGATCCAGATGCCGCGTCCGGGCAGCCGGCGCTTGAGGTCGGGCACCGCGGCGCCATCCGGGCCGACGACGAAACGGATCATCTCGTCGACCGGCCTTACCGCTCCGCTGGCGGCGCAAAAGCGTTGCGTCCCCGGCGCGAGCTTGTGCGGTCCGGCATCGAGGGCGTTATCGCGCGGTTGATCAAGCATTCGATGTCTCAGGCCGGCGCCGACGCGGGCGCTTCGACCGTTTCTTCCTCGGCGGGAGGCGGCGCCAAATCTTCCTCCTTGATCCAGCCGGCCTTGACCCGCGCCTGCATGATCAGCGCCTCGGTGTCGTCGCGCGAGAGATCGAATCCATCGAGGGCGCCGGGATAGCGTACCGTCTCGCCGTCCTTGCGTTCGCTCCAGCCGAACAAGTCATCGGTGGCGCAACCTGCCAGGTCTTCGACCGTTTTGATGCCGTTCTCGCCCAACTTCACCAGCATGGCGGTGGTGATGCCCGGGATCTCTTTGAGCGCATCCTCGACGCCGAGCTGTTTGCGCTTGTCGTCGAGCTCGGCCTCTTGTCGGCCGAGATACTCGCGGGCGCGCGCCTGCAATTCGCGCGCGGTGTCTTCGTCGAAACCCTCGATCCCGGCGAGTTCCTTTTCGTCTACCACCGCAAGCTCCTCGACCGAGTTGAATCCTTCCGAAGCGAGCAACTGGCCGACCACCTCGTCGACGTTGAGCGCCTCGATGAACAGCTTCGTGCGTTTCTCGAATTCGGCCTGGCGGTGCTCCGATTCCTCCTGCTCGGTGACGATATCGATGTCCCAACCGGTGAGCTGCGAAGCGAGCCGGACATTCTGCCCGCGCCGGCCGATGGCGAGCGAGAGCTGCTGGTCGGGGACGACCACTTCCATGCGGTGGCGGTCCTCGTCGAGCACGACCTTGGCGACTTCGGCGGGCGCCAGCGCGTTGACCACGAAGTTGGCGGGGTCCGCCGTCCACGGGATGATGTCGATCTTCTCGCCCTGCAGCTCGTTGACCACGGCTTGCACGCGCGACCCGCGCATGCCGACGCAGGCGCCGACCGGATCAACCGACGAATCCCGGGAAATCACCGCGATTTTTGCGCGCGAACCCGGATCCCGCGCCACCGCCTTCACCTCCACGATGCCGTCGTAGATTTCCGGCACTTCCTGCGCGAACAGTTTGGCCATGAATTGCGGATGGGTGCGCGAGAGAAATATCTGCGGCCCGCGCGGCTCGCGCCGCACGTCGTAGATGAAAGCGCGGATGCGGTCGCCATTGCGGAACGTCTCCCGCGGCAACATTTCGTCTCGGCGCACGATCGCCTCGCCGCGGCCGAGATCGACCACCACGTTGCCGTACTCGACCCGCTTGACGATGCCGTTGACGATATCGGAAATGCGGTCCTTGTATTCCTGATACTGACGGTCGCGCTCGGCCTCGCGCACCTTCTGCACGATCACCTGCTTCGCGGATTGGGCGGCGATGCGGCCATATTCGAGCGGCGGCAGGGCCTCGGCGATATAGTCGCCGACCTGAGCGGCGGGGTTGCGCTTTTTGGCCTCTTCGAGCGCGATCTGCGTCGCGTCGTTTTCGACTTGATCGACCACCAGCAGCAGACGCGACAGTCGCATCTCGCCGGTCTTTGGATTGATCTCGGCGCGGACTTCGGTCTCGCTGCCATAGCGCGAGCGGGCCGCCTTCTGGATCGCATCCTCCATGGCGGCGATGACGATGTTGCGGTCGATCGCCTTCTCGCGGGCGACCGCGTCGGCGATTTGCAACAGTTCAAGCCGGTTGGCGCTGACGGCCATCGGTCATTCTCCTTGGTTCTGAGCCCCGCGCCCGTGATCGAGCGGCGTGGGCTGGACATGCTTGGGTCGAGCTTCGGACGGCGGACCAGCGCCGATGGGTGCTGCGTCCTCTACCTGTTGTCGTCGCGCCTCGCGTTCCGCCGCCTTGCCGCGCCTGAGCGACTCGGCGATCAGCGCATCGGTGACGACGAGCTTGGCCTCGGCCATTTCCTCGATCGGCAGCAGCACCTCGGTCGTTTCCCCCGGTGCGGCATCGTCGCGGCGAATGCGCGCGGCCTCGCCCTCGACGCCGAGCAGCAGACCATGAAACCGCCGTCGGCCGTCGATCGCAACCGCCATTTCCACCTTGAGGCGATGGCCGGTAAAGCGCTCGAAATCCGAGCGCCGCACCAGCGGCCGATCCATGCCGGGCGAGGACACCTCCAGTCGATAGGCGCGATCGATCGGATCGGCCACGTCGAGCACCGGCGAGAGCGCGCGCGACACCGCCTCGCAGTCCTCGACCGTCATTGTCCCGTCC
>Ga0209526_10003358_pt1 | contig 10922 bp, 9 predicted proteins | sample JacPinW_OM2H0_M1_FD_188566 | JGI IMG/M metagenome (GOLD analysis project Ga0209526, IMG submission 188566) | Forest soil microbial communities from Algoma, Ontario, Canada - Jack Pine, Ontario site 1_JW_OM2H0_M1 (SPAdes) (version 2) | ecosystem: Environmental > Terrestrial > Soil > Boreal...
CTGATTTCGTTTTCCTGAAAACCCAGCATCGATTTCCAGCGAAGCGAAAAGTGCACCTCGTTGTCGGGAATATTCCAGTCCCACAAACCATCATTGGAGCCAAGGGCCGCCAGGGCGTAGCGCTCTTCACTTTCCTTCAGCGCTTCCTGAGCGCGCTTGTGCGCTAACTGCGTGCTGATGCGCGCAACGGCCACCGGGAAGTCGATGGGCTTGGTGAGGTAATCGTTGGCACCCAAATCCAGAGCGGTGATGATGTCTTCGCTCTGGTTCTTGGCGGTGACCATAATTACCGGGAGTTCCGCAGCGGAATACACTTTTCGCAAAATGCGTAGCGCGTCGAGACCGGTGATTTCCGGCATCTCAATATCCAGCAAAACTAAATCGACGCCATCCTGTTTGACGCGCTCCACTAATTCGTGAGCGCCATTGGCCACCAGGACGTCATAGCCCTTGCGCGCCAACCTGCGCGCGAGCATGTCGCGATTCATCTCATTGTCGTCTACAATCAGCAGGCGGTTCGTTTGAGGCTTCATGACAGTTTCTTCGCCAGCAGGAAATTTTCGATCTTTTCGCTCAAGCGAGAGAACTCAATTGGCTTGGTGTCGTAATCATCGCAGCCGGCTTCAAAGGCCTTCTCACGATCGGTCACCATGGCGTGCGCGGTCAGTGCAATGATGGGAATATGCTTCGTGGACTCGTTACTTTTCAGCAGCCGGGTAACTTCCCAGCCGTTCATCATCGGCAAACTAATGTCCATCAATATCAGGTCGGGCGATTTGGAACAGGCCAGCAAGTGGCCCTGCTCCCCATCGTGCGCGGCGATCACCGTGTAGCCCTTGCGTTGCAAACGCCTGGATAGCATGTCACGATTCATTTCATTGTCTTCGACCAACAAGATCGTCGGCATGATGTACATCTCCTATCGATTTCAATTCGGTTTGACGCTTAGGTTTCTTGGCCCCTGGTGCAGAGGGCATTGAATGTGGACGGTCAACTGAGCGAGCCATGCGGTACTTTTCAACCAAAACGGCAAGACGGTCACGGTCGACGGGTTTAACAAGATAGCTGGCGGCTCCCAGATCAAGCCCCATAGGTTCATTATCGACGATGGTGACAATAATGACGGGGATGTCCGACAAAGCCGGATCGCTCTTGAGCTTTTTCAGCACCGACCAGCCGTCGAATTCCGGCATGACCACATCTAAAGTGATCACCAGGGGCTTCTCTTGCTTTGCAAGCCGTAACCCCTCTTCGCCATTGGACGCGACCACTACGCGAAATCCTGATTTGCTCAGGAAGCGGGACATCAAATCCCGAACGGAGGCGTCGTCGTCTATAACCAGAATTGTGTCTTGATAAATTTTGGAACCCGCCGGCGAAGCTTCGCCTTCGTTCGCCGCTGCGGAACGCGCGACCTTTGTAGTGTCCAGAACCACCTGGGTGGGCAATTGCACGGTGAAGATGGAGCCCTTCCCGGGCTCGCTTTCCACAGAGATTTGTCCTCGCATGAGCTGGACAAAGCGATGGGTAATGGCCAGTCCAAGGCCGGTGCCGCCATACTTTCTGGCGATAGAGGCGTCCGCTTGCGAAAATTCAAAGAACAAGTTCTGTTGCTGCTTCTCGCTGATTCCGATTCCCGTGTCGCTGACGCGGAAGCGGATGAAACCATTACGATCGTTTTGATCCACATCTACGGTGATGGTGCCGCGATCGGTGAATTTGCATGCGTTGCTCAATAAATTAAACAGGATCTGCCTGACTTTGGTGATATCCGCCCGCATGAAGCCAACGTTTTCCGATACGTGGAGCTTAATCTCATTGCTGTTCTTCGCAGCAGCGGGCTGCACAGTGGTGACGATTTCGTCGATGAGCGGCAATACCTCAAAATCCTCGAGGTGCAGGCCCATCTTCCCGGCCTCAATTTTTGAAAGATCCAGCACGTCATTGATGAGAGAAAGTAAGTGCTTACCGGCTGATTGAATCTTTCGCAGATCTTCAACGTTCTCCGAGCGCCCCGATTCCCGCGCCTCCTCGTCCAGCATTTCGCTATATCCGATGATGGCATTAAGCGGTGTGCGCAATTCGTGGCTCATATTTGCAAGGAACGTGCTCTTCGCGCGACTGGCTTCCTCGGCGGTATGCTTAGCGGTCAACAATTCTTCCTGCGTCTGTCTGCGGTGCAGGATTTCTTTCTCCAGTTCCAGCGTCCTGGTTTTTAATTCATCGTTCGCGGAGCGCAGCGCCCCATCGCGGTGCTGGATTTCAGATAGCATGGTGTTGAAACCATCGATCAGCCTGCCAATTTCGTCGCCATAAGACTTCGTGGCGCGCACCTCATAATTCTTTTTGACGGAAACCTCTCTCATGGAATCTTCCAGGTGCAGGATTGGCCTGGAAATTAGCCGCTGCAATTTGGAGGAAACGAACAGTGCGAAGGTGCCGGAGACCAGCACAAAAATACAAAGAATTCCGCCGTAGCGTTTGGCTCGCACACTCCATTGGCGCATGTCGGATTGCAAGAAAAGTGTTCCGAGGTGTTCGCCGTTCAGGGTGACGTCGTGGAAAACTTGCAGATATCCGCCGTCGAATCGATATCCCAGCGCCTGCGATACGGGAGGAAGAACTTTCGGGAAGGCGTCGTTGGTGCGCGAGTAATGCGCGAACTCCTTGCCATCCACGGTGTACAGGACCGCCGCCACGATGTCTTCTTTTGCGGTAAGCGCGGTGAGCGTGGCGGTTGCGGCGGGCACGTCTTTGAATTCCATGGCGCCGGCGCTGTTGTAACCAATAATTTCAGCCTGCGTACGAAGGTCTTGAATGAGCAAGTGGCGAAAGGAAACCAAGTCGTAAATGAGGAAACTCAATGCGGAAAGCACCAGCGCGGCGCTGCTGGTGAGCATGGTGATGAGCGTCAATTTCCGCTTGATGGAAAGATTGTGAAAATTCATCCGGGCTTCCTTGCCAATGGCCCGGCCGGCGCGATGATTCTTGCCAGCGTCAATAGCCTGGAGCTTATATTCAAATTTCCGTGTTGAGCAGCTTCCACATTCACTTCAAATCGCACGCGGTTATCTTCCAACATCAAGCGGATCATGCCTCCGCGTTCGGCAAAGCCGGGCGCTTCACCGACGGTCAGGATCGGAAGCGCTTTGACGGCGTCAACTACTTCCTCGAAATGCAGTTTCTCGGAGGAACTCACGAACAGAATTCTGCATTCTTTAAACTCTTTAAGATCCTTCAGATCTTTACTCCACTTAAAACGCCGCACCACAAATCCTCGCGCCCCAATTTTCTTGCCTTCCACAACGTGATTGATGATGTCTCCGAACGGATCCGTTCCCAGCACTCCGATGACAATAGGAGAGTCCGGCTCCGCAAAAGCTGTGGAAGGCCACTCCACGAATTTCGCGAAGTTATAAATGAAACCCGCCTTGACGAGGTATTCCGAAGAATCGGGAGCATCGCCGGCTTGCGCGCCAGCCGATGCCGTCCAATTCAGCGTCATGCTTAAGACGGCGATCAGTATTGCCAGTCGTCTCAACATGACGTTCGCGGGCCTCGAATGTTTAAAAAGCTTCACAGTTCACTTTCCAATTACTTGAAATTCACAGTGACGCTGCCGTAGATGGCCCGCTTTACGATCGTAGGAGCGGTATTGATGAAATCAGGGATAAATTCCAGGTGCTGGTTGTCGAGCAAGTTCTGTCCGGTGATGGATAACTGCACGCGCGGCACTGGGCGCCATCCAAGGTGCGCATCCAGCGCGTAATACGACGGTATGTTCAGCGACGGGAGATGATCGACAAATCTCAGCGTGTTATCGAGGTCAAAGTGCCGGGGCAAATCCAGCGAGGACCGCACGTACCACTGATTACGCGGGCTTGATCCGTTGGGAAGGTCGGCCGTGGGGTCCAGGCTGTTAGAGTTTTTCGTGATGTCCATTTGCAGGTAGCTGTAAGAACCGACAAGTCTCCACTTCGGCGTGACTTTCCAATCGGCAATGAGCTCGGCGCCGTACGTGCCGCCGCCCATTTTGTTGCCTGCCATGAAGGGGACAACTAGATCCGTCGGGACCGGACTGCCTTCGACAAAAGGAGCGCCTGGCTCTGCAGTTCGCAGATTGGAATAGCGGTTGTAGAAGGTGGCGATGTCCGTCGAGAGAGTATTGGTTACCTGAACGCGGTAGCCCAATTCATAGGCCAGCAAATCTTCCGATTGGAAGTTGTGGCTCCCGTAAACCGTTATCAAAGCGGGGAAAGGGGTGGGGTTTTGGGGTATTCCAGGGGGCACGACCGCCGATGTGAGTCGCAATCCTTCTTCGGTCAGCGCCGGGGTGCGAACCGCGCGAGAGACGGCAGTCCAGATCGACTGGTTAGGCGTCATGGTCCAAAGGAGTCTGACGTTGGGCTCGAATTCGAAACCGGTGAAGGCGTTATGCTCGAATTTTGAACCAACCGTTAAACGTAGACTGTGAACGAGACTAATCTCGTCCTGCAGGAAGGCACTGAACTGATTCAGTGTTAGCTGGTTGGGCTGGAGCGAAACGGAAAAGCTGGGGTCGTTGCGGTCAATAATGGACCGGTATCCCAAGCCCCAAACCATTTGCTGTGAATCACCCAGGCGGAAGCCATCTTGAAAGTCCACGTCGAAAAGATTTTGGTGATCCACGAATAGGGAATTGTCCGACAAGGTGGTGTTGTCGTAGTACATCTGCAAAGACATCGACGACCCTTCGGAAGAATGGTTCCAGCGGCCCAGAATGTTTCCGCCGCTATATGCTCCATTGTTCGGAAAAGTGCTGGAATAGGGTGCAGCGAAAGACGGGATCGTTAAAGTTTCGTTATACCCGCTGTGGTAGAGGTCACCTTGCAAGGTGAAAGAGTTGGAGCCTGCCGGCGTGTAGTCCGCGCGAAACCCGCCACGCTGAGCCTCCCAGCCATCGTTAGCTGTGCCGCCTGTGGCGTATTGAGACGGAGCCCAGTCGAAATACTTTCCGTAAATGCGGTAGGACATATCGTTGCCAATTTTGTCGCCATAGCGACCAGCCACGGAGCCGCGTTCTTCGTTGCCGCCACCTGCGGTCACAACAGCACCTTGCGTAACTTTGGCTTTCTTGGTGATGATGTTAATTACGCCGTTGACAGCGTTCGCTCCCCACAAAGTTGCACCGGGTCCACGAATGACTTCGATGCGGTCGATATCCTCGAGCATGACGTCTTGAACGTTCCAGTAAACTCCGGAGAAGAGCGGCGTGTATACACTCCGGCCGTCGATGAGGACCAGCAGTTTGTTGTCAAAGCGTCCATTGAAGCCGCGCGAACCGATGGCCCATTTGTTTTCGTCAATGCGCGCCACTTCCAGACCAGGGACTAGTCGCAGCGCTTCGGGAATGCTGGTGGCGCCGGAGCGTCGCAAATCCTCCTGAGTGATGACGAAAACCGCGGCAGCGGCGTCGGCGACCTTCTGCGTCCGTTTAGAGACGGAGGTCACCTGTATGTTCATGAGGTCTTCCATGCTGAGAGCGGTAACGTCTGGCACGCTCTGTTGGCTCTGAGCAGCGCCGTTCGCTGCCAGGAAGACGGTCATGAAACTCGCAAGCATGGTTCGCCCGACGAACCTTGCGGCGGCTAAACTGGGTGGGCGATTCGAAAACATGGTTATATTCCCTTCTCTGAAGTCTTGAACAGTGATCGTGCTAGATCCCCAAACTGGATATTCATTTCTTTTTCCTGGCCCTTAAATTCGTTGACTGCATTTGAACCCGTGGCCCGCTGCTTACCCGAATGCTTCTGAAACGCTTACCGCTTTACTGCAGGGGCTTCTTTCCACTTACCGTGAATACTGTCGAATACGTCAGCGTGTCCGGCCGACGCAGATACTCGAGAAATCTTCGTGCGTGTTCCTTCGCTGCCGTCTCACTACCCAGCACCTTCTTCAACTGCGGTGCCGCGATCTCCAACTTGAGCTCCCACTGCTTCAAAATTTCCGGACCAACTACTCCCGCTATCAGGTGGTAGCTTTCAACCTGCACATCGATGTCTTGCAACCCGGCTCTTTGGGCGAACGAAAAAAGTTTGCGGCCCACGAAGGGATCAAATCCGGTGGCAGCCAGCGCGGTAACAACTTTCTCGCTGTTTTGTTGCATCTCCGCATCTTCGGGGTAGTGCCACAAGAGCTGGCCGTCCAGATCTTGCAAAAGTAGCGTCCCGCCAGGCCGGCAAACTCTAACCATCTCGCCTACGGCCTGTTCTTTGTTCCTCAGGTATTCGAGCAACATCCGCGAATACACCAGGTCGAAGCGATTCGAGGGAAATTCCATGACATGCGAGTCCCCACGCACAAAATTCATTGATTCGACCCCGCGATGCCGCTGTCTCGCTTCCCGTATTCGGTCCTCGCTGATGTCCACGCCAGTCGCTTGTATGGACTTATCGAGCGCGACCACCTCGCGCAATATCACTCCTGGCCCGCAACCCACGGAAAGAACTTCTGCGCCGGCGCCAACGCGATGCGCCAGGTACTTTTGCACCCAGGCATGGGCGTCCACTTTCGCCTCAAGGCGCATCGCCTCGCGCGGATCTTCCATGATGTATTCGACTGCGGACACGCCTTTACTCATTACCGTTCCTGCCCAATCAGAGTTTCCTGCGGCTCCTGCTGCCTTTCGAGTCGCGCTAAAATTCGTGAATAGAAACCGTCAACGTGTTTGTAGAAACCCGGATGCCCGTCCTTCAGCCAAATTCCCTGGCAATAGTGGCGGACGAACTCGCCTCCCAGTTTCACCAGGGCGTGCGTGGCCATTTCGTCCGCGATCACCGGAATCTCATCCAGTTCGAAGTCTTTATAAGCGGCGGCAGAGGCGGTCAGAAGTGCTGCCGCGACGTCGGTGACTTCCGCTTCAGGAAGTGTGGGCTGAAGTAGCAGATCACAGCGATTTTCGAGGTAACTGAAATTAATACCCAACGGCCCGCGATACGCGATGGCCGCGCCGATTGGTTCTTCTTTGTGCGCGCGATAAGCTAGCCAAACGTGCCGCGAACGGCGCAATCCGACGCTGCGATACAAGTCCGCTAGCGTTTCGAACTCGGTGTCATGCTCCAATTCCTCGGCGATGACATAAATTCTGCCCCGCGCTTGGGAAGCAATTTCGAGCAGTGCATTTTTGTGCGACGGGTTGTAGGGCACTACGCGAATTCGTTTCGCCGACGGCAGCACCAACGTGCGCGGTAGCCCGAAGTAAGCATGCCGCTGGACGGATGAGAGGGACTCGCCGATGGTCTTTACCATCGATCCGAACACGCGCGCCGGAAAGCGATTCTCAGGACGGAACCAGTTCTGCGCCGATACGTCGCAATCTTTGCGAATTCTGGCCGCTGCTGCGGCAAGCAATACCGCGCGAGATGCGTAGGGGTTGTTGTCGGAGACTAAGTGCTGGGACATCCAGCCATTCTGCGAGGCTCTCCAGACGGCTAAAGATGCCAGGCCTTTTTTGTGGTCGCCAGCCGTCAGGACATACAAAAGTGAATCGCCGACTTTTAACATCCTCCGCCAGTTCTCACGCACTTGCGCAAGATGAGGGAAAAGCCGCGCAGCTTTATCGGGATATAGAAAGCCGGTGCGCTCATATAGAGCGAATATTTCGGGGACCGACAAGGCGTTGACTTGCACGCCATAGCGGTCATACACATCCGCCAGCTGCGGAAGGCTGTCGACCATTTGCTGATCTAACTGGTCAAGCGGCATTTCTTCTCCGTGGCCGATCCAGGCCACCTGGTAAACTCTGCGCAAACGTCTCTGGGTAACCCAGCCGGAGGCCGAGGTAAGACGTATCTAGTACTATCAGTACGTTTTTAGGTGGCGGCGGAGTGTTTCAGAATGGGACCTTAGTACTGATTTGACCCTTACGAACGGCTGCAGTATTAACGCCTTGTATACATTTGGGGTCCTCTATGCCGCTGTAAAATAGGGATTTGTCACAGGTATGGGATTTCGATGCTGTTTTAACTTATAATTTCGATTCTTTGGTTCGATCCTTAGTGACTTCCAGGAATAAGGACAACGAGAGCCGTTCTGCCGTATCCCGGCATTTTCCGATGGATCCAAGTAGACGGACGGGGCGAATGGCACGGGCAGGTAACAAGGGTTATTAGAATGAGGCGAATAACATGATTGCAAATTGGCGCGGAAAATGGGCGTTGATTACCGGCGCCAGTGCGGGCATCGGTATGGCGCTCGCAAGGGAATTGGCTGCGGGCGGCGCGAATCTGGTTCTCACCGCGCGGCGGCAAGAGCGACTTGAAGAATTAGCGCGGGAGCTCACCGCAAAACACAAAATTAAAACTTCCATATTTGCAGCGGACCTGGCGGATCCAAGCGTGCCGGAAAAGATTTACGCCTTCACACGCGCGCAGGGAATTTCCACTGAACTTCTGGTGAACAACGCGGGCTTCGGCGCCTACGGCGAACTACCTTCGATTGAAGTTAAGCGCTTGCTGGACATGGTGAAGGTCAATTGTGCGGCGGTAGTGCATCTGACGTGGCTGTATCTGCCGGAGATGGTAGCGCGGCGCAGCGGCGACGTTCTGATTCTATCTTCCACCGCCGCCTTCCAGGCGGTCCCGTACATTTCAACCTATGCGGCGACTAAAGCGTTCGACTTACTCTTCGCAGAAGGCTTGGCGGAAGAAATGAAGCCTCATGGGATTCGCGTCTGCGCGCTTTGCCCAGGGTCGACGGAGTCGGAATTTCATGTTGTGGCAGGCCAGGAAAAATTCATGCGTAAAGCTGAAACGGCAGAGAAAGTAGCGCGCACCGGGCTGAAGGCGTTGGCGGCCGGCAAGAGTTATGTGATCTCTGGCCTGGGGAATTATCTTGGCGCGCAAGGTGAGCGTCTGGTGCCGCGCAGAATGGTTACCCGCATTGCCGGAAACATGTTCAAACCACGCGAGCGCTGATCTACGCGCGGATTAAATCCAACCGGTGCAAACGGAATTTTCTCTCGGTAAAAACGACGAAACCTTCCTGGCAGCAAATTGCGCTGCCAGAAAGGCGTTCGCCGTCTTCAGGAGAGAAGAGGTTAAATAAAATAGTTAATTGGCCGGAGGAGGAGGTGGGGCACCGGGGCCGCCGTGATGTCCAAATCCAGGTCCGCCCTCTTTCACGGTGTAGTCCGCCGGCACGGCAAATAGCGTCGCAGCGGGCTCGGTCTTCTGAATGTTGGACAGCGAGAAAGTAGTGGTGCCGAATCGCGGATCTGTTCGCGAACTCTGTACCACCGTTTGAAGATCAAGCGAATACCAGCGTTCCGATACGATTTGTATAGGGGCGCTATTGCCGATTTCTCCCGTTGCGATCGTGTGTGTGGTGCGGGTGCCTTCGGCTTTCACACCATTTATCACCTGCGGTGGAAGAGATTCGATCTTCAGCGCTCCAGACGCTTGTTCCTGCTGCTGGCGGGCCTGCATTTTCTGCTCAAAGGCCTGCGCTTTAGCAGCGCCGCCATTCGCGGGCAAGGTCATTTTATGGGCAACCTTCTTATCTGGATTCAGCATGTAGTGCGCGCCGGCAACCGGATCAAATATGGCTACCATTTTATGTGTGCCGCCAGTTGCCGCCAGCGGTACCACGCCCGTAAAAGTCACTTCCCGGCGAGAGCGCCCTTGGCTATCGCGGTAAATAGCGCCCTGGACGGTGCGATTGATGGTCGTCTTCCCATCCTGCAAGGTCTGACTTGTAGTCGACGTGGAGGTCGCCGAAAATGGAGCACCTATTACGACTTTCCCGCCGTGCATTCCCTCGAAGCCCATCAACTCCATGGGACCGCCAAATGGTCCCCGATGACCGCCTGGCCCTTGCGCAACCGCCGTTCCTACACCCAAAATTAGTACGCCACCCAACACTAACTGCATCCACCCGTTTCGCTTCATGCCGCTCTCCTCTTCTCTCCCTATGCGGTGACTCATCACCGCAGAAATTTGTTACTCAGGCAAGCGCACCGCTTGCGCGGAGCCGTCGCTGCCCACTAGGACATCAACTTGAATCCAGTCACTGGCTTCATCCTCATTCACCGGCAAACCGAACGCAGCAAGCGAAGCTCTTTCCATTCCCACCCGGACAACGGCGCCATCTTCCGCTTCCTGCAAAGAACTCCCAGGCAACTGGATAAAATCACTGCCGCCGCTTTCATTGTCGGCCATCAGTATCTCGGGATCATCACCGACAGTAGTGTCGCTGATCGCCGACGGACCGGGCGACTGGCTGCTAACCGCATCGAGAGCCACAGCCGGGGAAGCCGGTATGTTTCCGCCCAGCGAACCTTGGCGCCATTTATGCCAGTCCCATACCCCGAGTGTGCATACGATCACCGCGGCCGCCGCCAGCCCCCAGGTCGCAAGCTGCAAAAATCTGCGCTCTTGCCTGGGCTGGTGCTTGAGCCGAAACTGTTGCAATACTCGCGCTTCTACGCGAGCTGGAACGTGTAATGCCCGGCTATTTTCCGCCAGCGCAGCCAGTTCCACCTGGGCCGCGGCCCAAGAGGCTCCCAGCGCGGCGCACCGGCCGCACACTCGAGCGTGCTGCACCGCGCGCTCGCGACAATCGTTGTCGATTGACTCGTCGCGTCGCAAATCCAAACCTAAAATTTCAAATTCTTCGCAGTTCATATCAATCTTCCATTCCCTTATCGTGCCACCGAGCTCCAGCGCCGCGGCGCGTCGCGGAGCATTTCCAGCTTGGCGAGCAGCAGCGCGCGCCCGCGATGCAGCCGAGAACGAATCGTGCCGATGGGGCAATCGAGCATCCGCGCGGCCTGGTCATAAGTCATTTCTTCCAGCTCGCACAAAACCACGGTCTCGCGGAATTCGATAGGTAGTTCCATCACTGCGGCCCTCACCTTTTCCAGCCGCTCGCGTTGTTCCGCCCAC
>Ga0209526_10003359_pt1 | contig 10918 bp, 10 predicted proteins | sample JacPinW_OM2H0_M1_FD_188566 | JGI IMG/M metagenome (GOLD analysis project Ga0209526, IMG submission 188566) | Forest soil microbial communities from Algoma, Ontario, Canada - Jack Pine, Ontario site 1_JW_OM2H0_M1 (SPAdes) (version 2) | ecosystem: Environmental > Terrestrial > Soil > Boreal...
AATCCCGCCGCACTTGGAACTGTCTTCGCCGCCGGCGGCTTCGGTGCGCTGCTCGGCACCTTGATGTTCGCCCCCTTTGCCGATCGGATCGGGCGCAAGCCGATGATCATCGGCTGTTTACTTTTTTTTTCGGTATGCAGCTTGCTCACGTCCCTGACGAACACGGTACCAGAACTACTCTGGATGCGCTTTGTCACGGGGCTCGGTCTCGGCGGCGTTGTTCCGAATGCGCTTGCGCTGACCGCGGAATATATGCCGAAGCGCCTGAAGGTCACTCTGGTAATGATCGCGTGGTTCGGTTTTTCGACTGGCTCGGGATTTGCAGGGCCGATCGCTGCACATATTTTGGGGGGGCATACGTGGCGGACAGTGTTTCTGTTCGGAGGTGTGTTGCCGATGCTGTTGGCGCCACTATTACTGTGGGGGCTGCCGGAATCGTTTCAATACCTGACGCAGCGTGGCGCCGACAGCCGCCGAATTAGCACCATTCTGACACGGATAAACTCACGACTTGTTTTTCCGGATTCAGTTGGTTTCATCAATTCCGAAAAAAAAGAAAAAGGCTTTCCGGTGACTCTTTTGTTCCGCGAGGGCCGTGCCCGCATCACTCTGTTTCTCTGGGTTATGTTTTTCATGAATCTTCTAGCGCTGTTTTTCCTGAACAGCTGGCTGCCGACCGCACTCCACGAGACCGGAATTCCCGTACATACGTCGATCATCATTGCCTCGCTGATGCACTTCGGAGGCATCGTGGGCGGGCTTGCCATCGCGCCGCTCTGTGATAAGTTTAATCCGTACGCGATTCTCGCTGCTGCGTACATTTGTAGCGGGCTCTCCATCGCGGGTATCGGAATGGCCGGGAACGTGGCCGTACTCGCGATCGCGACGACTTCTTTGGCAGGATTCTTCACCTTCGGCGCGCAGAATTGCGCGAACGCGATTGCTGCCACTAATTATCCAACGGCAATGCGCTCGACCGGGGTCGGCTGGGCACTCGGCGTGGGACGAAGCGGGCAAATCGTCGGCCCGCTGATCGGGGGCCTCTTATTCTCGATGAAATGGGGAACCAGAGGCGTCCTCGATATGGTTGCTCTGCCATCGATCGTAGCCGCCACTGCGGCTCTTTTTTTGCTTGGCTCGGCCCAGCGATTTGAGGCTCGTAGGGAGGTGCTGGCGAAATGATTTTCGGCAGCGTTAGTTCCCTCGGCGCGGACAACGTCGACGTGAACGACCGCAAGAATGGACGGATCTCCCATCAGGAACTCGAACGGCGATGGAAGCTGGTCCGAGAGCATATGAAGGAGCACGGGGTCGACGCGCTCGTCGTTCAGAGTGCCCGCGATTTCACCGGCGGCTACGTCAAGTGGTTTACCGACGTTCCTGCAGGTTATCCGCGAACTGTCGTCTTCCATGCCTCCGATTGGATGACCATTGTCGAGCACGGTCCGGCGGAGCGGTCTCGACGCTTGGCGGGCGATGACGCGGAAAATCCGGGCGTCGGACAGATCATAACCACATGCGCGTTCCCGTCCGTGGGTTTTACACAGAACTATGATGCGGAGGCCGTCTCTGATCTCTTGAGCCGAAGAGGATACCGGAGGATCGGCCTCGTCGGAGCAAATACAACATCGCATGGATTCATCGCTCATCTGGAGAGAGCGCTCTCTGACAGAGTGACGTTTACCGATGAAACCGATTTTGTTGATCGCGTCAAGGCGATCAAGAGCTCCGAGGAGATTGGCCTGATCAGGAGGACGGCTGAAATGCAGGACCTTCTTTTCGGCAAAGCTCTATTACACATCAAACCGGGCATGCGCGATATTGAAGTGACGGCCTTCGTGCAATATCAGGGGCAGCTGATGGGGAGCGAGCAGGGGCTTTTCCTTGGTATGTCCGCAACAGTTGGGCAGCCTGCATTCTTCGCGCAAAGGCACTTTCAATCGGGGACCATTCGCCCCGGCCATCACATGAGCCTGCTTATCGAGAACAACGGTCTTTGCGGCTTCTATACCGAAATCAGTAGGACCATTGTTTTCGGAAAGGCGCCGCAAGAGCTGCTGGACGGTTTCGAGATCGTCAAAGAGGCTCAGGAACATACGGTCAAACAATTGAAACCAGGCGGGTCATGCAAACACATTTTTCTGGCGCATAACGAATTCATGAAGCACAAGGGCGCACCGCCGGAGTCGCGGATTTATTCGCATTCGCAGGGATATGACCTGGTCGAGCGGCCGCTGATTCGGTCTGACGAGACGATGATGCTTGAGAACGGAATGAACATGGCGGTCCATCCGAACTATGCGACGAGTTCCATGTACGCGCATATCTGTGACAACTACCTCGTCAAACCCGACGGCGGCAGCGATTGTCTCCACAAGACTCCGAAAATAATATTCGAACTCTGATAAATCGGTTAGGGTTCTCGTGGCGCTGCCTCGCAAGAGGCGATGCATAGGAAGATCGCTCGATGACCAGCTTGCTCATCATTCTAGCGATGCCGGAGGAGATCCGGAGCCAGTATTATGACGGGCTTCGAGCGGCATTTCCTGAACTTGCCATCCACGTCGTCGACCATCACAGCAGATCGGGTCCTTACATCAGCAACGCAGATATTCTTGTCACCTTCGGCACGATGGTGACCGATCGCGTCCTGCAAGAGGCTTCGAAATTAAGATGGGTTCAGGCGCTCGGATCGGGCGTGGACGGCATCATCAATTCACCATCGCTGCGAAGCGATGTCATGGTCACGAACATCCACGGCATCCATGGAGCTGCTGTATCGGAAGCAGCGATCGCGGCTATGCTCGCACTAAGCCGGAATCTACCTCATGTCGTACGAAACCAGGATCGTCATCGATGGGAGCGGTGGCCGGCCCGTCTTCTCGACGGCAAAACGGTCGGTATCCTTGGAATTGGAGCAATCGCGCAGGCGCTGGCACCCAAATGCAAAGCGCTCGGAATGACGGTGGTTGGTATCAGCTCTGCGAAGCGAGCAGTCGCCGGCCTAGATCGTACTTACGGACGCGATGAGCTAGTTGCCGCCGTTACGGATTTCGACTATCTCGTGGTGCTCACTCCGTATTCGCCCGAGACGCGGAACATCGTAGGCGCTGCCGTTTTCTCCGCGATGAAGCCCACGAGCTATTTCATTAATGTCGCGCGGGGTGGAGTCGTTGACGAGGGCGCCTTAATCAGGGCCCTCGAGAACGGCCAGATCGCCGGAGCCGCGCTCGATGTTTTCAACCAGGAGCCCCTTCCGGAAAATCACCAGTTTTGGTCGATGAAGAATGTCCTCGTGACGCCACACCTTGGTGGTTACTACGATGAATATAGCGATGACGCGCTGCCAATGATCGTGGAGAATATTCGCAAGTTCTTGGCGGGCGACATCGCGAATATGATTAACGTCGTTAGATCATGAGCAAGCCGTGGGGAAAAACCAATTGAGTATTATGATGACGGGAATTCGAGTCCCACTGGAAGGGGCGGTTCCTGGCAAAACTGGTTTTGCGAGCGCGTTGATAAGATGAACGAGGCGTTTGCCCTGACCTGTCGGGCGTTTTTGTACAGGTGGACTGAACATGGATGCAAAATTCAGCTGCGACTTTTCCGGCCCCACTTCGAGCCTTCCGCATTTTTGGGAGCACACGGTCGGCAGCGACCACGCCCCCATGGCGCTGAGGGCAGACTGGCAGGCGCAACTGCGGCGCTGTCATGATGAGCTGGGCTTCCGTCATGTGCGTTTTCATGGTCTTTTGTCGGACGACGTGGGCACGCTAATTTGCGAAGGCGATCAACTTCTCTACTCGTTCTTCAACGGCGATCAGATCTGTGACTTCTTGCTTTCCATCAGCATGAGGCCTTTCGTCGAGCTGAGCTTCATGCCCACCGTACTCGCTTCGGGCGACAAGACAGTCTTTCATTATCGTGGGAACATAACGGCGCCGAAAGACTATCAACAATGGGGAAGGTTGATCGGCAATCTTGTGGGGCATTGGGTCGAGCGCTATGGTTTGAGCGAAGTCAGGGAATGGTTCTTCGAAGTTTGGAATGAACCGAACTTGAAGGCTTTTTGGAGCGGCAAGCAAAGCGATTACTTCAAGCTCTATCGCCACACCGCCGACTCGATTAAGGCAATTGACCAAGAGATCAAAGTGGGCGGCCCAGCGACCGCGAACAACGCTTGGATTAGCGACTTCGTTCGGTTTTGCAAGAAAAATAAAATTCCTGTCGACTTCATCAGTACCCACCATTATCCAACGGATGCATTCGGCAAGGCGGGCGACGACACCGAGACGCAGTTGTCGAAAAGCAGGCGCAGTGTGTTGCGCGAACAAGCACACGAAGTGCGACGTCAGGCAGGCAGCAAGCCTGTGTATTACACGGAGTGGAGTACATCCTCAAATCCTCGAGATCCGCTGCACGATGAACCTTATGCTGCTGCATTCGTGATTAAAACCATTATGGAAGCGAATGGGTTGGTCGAAGGCTACAGCTACTGGACCTTCTCCGATCTCTTCGAAGAAACCTATTTTCCTTCTTTGCCGTTTCACGGCGGATTTGGCCTGCTCAACATTCACGGCATCGCCAAGCCGACTTACCGTGCTTATGAACTGCTGCACAATGTTGGCAGGGAACTGCTGCGAGTGGATGGTTCGCATGCAACGGTCGATGTTTGGGTCATTCGTCGCGGTCACGTCGCGACCATTCTGTTCACGAATTACGCCCTGCCGCGCCATCCGATCAAAGGTCAGTCGGTGCGGGTAATCTTGAAGAATATCGTCGCTCCCGCCAAAGCGACGATCCGCCGGATCGACAGGGATCATGCCAATGCCAAACGCGCCTGGCAGGATCTGGGCGAACCGAAGTATTTGAGTTCTGGGGTATTGTCCGAACTGCATGCCGCATCGTGCTTGAAGGACGAACCGCAAGGCTGCCGGCGTTACGACGGGACGCTCGAATTAGACGTCACGTTGCCGCCCCTTGCAGTTGCCGCCATTACTTTGCAGTTTCCGGAGCGCGATCGTGTTTAAACTGCCCCTGCAATCGGAAGGGGATCTGCTGGATCGATTCCAGCGCGCCGCGTTTGGCAATTTTCTGCCGGAAGTCAATCCCGAGAATGATCTGACGGCGGAACCAACGCGCAAGCCGCCAGCATCGCTTCTGTGGGGTGTGCGCTGTCATCCTATCCGGCTGCAGTGGAGCGCGGTTGGACGGACCGCAGGGACGCAGCCGCACGCACTCTGGTTACCTTGCGATTGCGACCCAGTTTTTGCTCCCCCCGATTGCAAGAAAGGCAAGCCTGGTGTAAAAACTAGCATCATCCCGGTGACTGTTGGTACACCGATTTTCCATGTCGGCGATCCTGGCCGTCAGGAGACAGGATCATGCGGAGCGCAACCCCGAAGTAAGCGAAGTCACCGTTTCTTCGCTTCAAGATTTGCAGCTGTTTCGTGAGACATGCTGCATCGATGGTGAGTAGATTCGGACCGTCTCTCGGGGTACTAACGATTTCGACAATCTGGCGACCGGGCAGCCGATGGGTACGAGTGCTGCTGGTGAACGTTGCACAGACACGGGAAGCGATCGATAACGCGAATCGCGCGTTTGCTACTTGGCACGGGCTACACCATGCCTGACCAAGCAAGCCGACAATCACATGCCGAACAAGAATTCCTATACGGGTGCTCGCCGTTCTCGAACGTCACGGGCACAACACGGGCGCCCAACTCGACACGGCCGTGCACGCGTTGGGCATTTCCCAGGCGGTCGCCAAGGTGATGTCGATCGGGCGCTACACCGCATATGCGCCGATGGGTTATCGTCTCGCTTTTCGATCGCCGGTTTTTTTCGCCTGGAAACAGAGCAGGTAATGTCGACCCGCGCGCCATTGTGGATCACCGAAGCTGAAGTCGTCTCCATGATGGACATGGGAGGGGCTATTGACGCGCTTGAGGCTGGCTTGCTTGCCGAAGCCCGAGGGGCTGCCGCAAACATGGTCAAGACTCATGTAGTTTGGGGTAAGGGCCATACTTTACATGCCATTGGCGCGACATTTCCCGAAGCCGGATTGGTCGGCACCAAGACCTGGGCGCATACCGAGGGCGGGGCTACGCCTTTGCTTATCTTGTTTGATAGCGAGAACGGCTCCTTGAGTGCCATAATCGAAGCATTCGCCTTAGGTCAGATGCGGACGGGCAGCGCTTGTGGAGTCGCGACGCGATGGATGGCCGAGCCGGGTGCGGGTGCGTTCGCCATCATCGGTACGGGGAAGCAGGCGCTCACGCAAGTGGCAGCCATCGTTTCTGTGCGTCCCATACGCCATATTCGAGTCTTCGGGCGGGATGAGGAGCGGCGCGCGGCATTTGCTAACCGCGTTCGCAAGGAATTCCAGATCGAAGTGGAAGAATCGAAAACCATACAAGAAGCGGTACGTTTGATGCCAATTATCACGGTAGTGACGCGCGCGACCGAACCAGTCATTACCGCAGAAATGCTACGAAGCGGAACTCACATCAACGCCGTCGGCGCCATTGTCCCCGACCGAGCCGAGATCGCACAGGATGTTCTTTCGCGCTGCACGTGTTTCACGGTGGACAGCGTCCCGCAGGCGCAAAAGCTCTCTCGCGAACTGATTGCATATTTTGGTAGTCTGGACAATCCTGGCTGGCAACGCTTACGGCCCCTCTCCCAGATTGTGGCGGCCCGGCGCGGCCGCGCCGCAGATGATGATGTGACCCTTTTCAAAACTCTCGGGATGGGCATCTCGGACCTTTCTCTCGGCATCGAGCTGTATCGGAAAGCGCTTGAACTGGGGCTAGGGCGGGAGCTCGAGCCGCCGCGAAAGGTTTTACCACGGCTGCGAATCTCGCAGCCCCCGCAGACTTCCTAAGGAGGAACGATTATGGAAGACAAGAAGTTCAGATTTATCGATCGCACCGGCGTGTCCCATCCAACGCTTAAGTTGAATGATGCCGTTCACATTAAGAAACAGGACCTCGATGAGGAAGTCGAACGTCTCGCGTCGCTGTCAGCTCCGGCCGATGGGAGGCGAGTGTCGGTGATCGCAAATCCTGTTACTGGTGTGGGCGACGGCCTCGCGAACGGTATCAGCGTCTCTCTCTGCGTGTTGAAGCCCGGCGAGCGAACCAAACCAATTCGACATAACTCGTCACACGTGGACTTCTGCATCAGCGGTGGAGGCACCGCCCTAGTGCAGGGCTCGGAGTTCAAGTTCGCGCGGTACGACTTGTGGACTACGCCTGGCTGGTCTACTTACGAAATCGAGAATGACACCAGCGAACTCCAGGTGCGGCTCTGCTACAGCAATGCGCCACTCCTTGAGAAGCTCGCGGTTCACGTGATTGAAGAAGCACCAGAGCCGCACGACGAACAGGAAGACGAACCGGGGACTCCTCGCGACCCAGCGAAAGTCAGCCCATTTGGGACTTTTCAACTGACTCCTGAAGGAGCTTGGCTCATGCCGTATGAGAAGCTCATCAATCCGGACCACATCCAAGTGAAGCCGCTGTTCTGGCCGTGGGCAAAGGTGAAGAGCGAGCTGGATCGTCTCCGGTCGCTTGGAAAGGAATACATCGGCCGGCGTTTGTATCTGTTTTTCGATCCATCGACCGGACGCACCAATGGAACCACACACACTTTCTTCGCGACGATTACCATCCGCCCCGCGAATATTGTGGACAAGCCACATCGGCATTCCTCGGCGGCGATCAATTACTATTTTGCTGGAAGTGGTTACAGCACTGTCGGAGGGAAACGCTACGAATGGTCGGCCGGCGATCTCATGCTCAGCGCGCCCGGTTGGGCAGTTCACAATCATGCCTCGAACGATGAAGACGTCTATGAACTCACCATCCAGGATCAACCCCTGCATCTGGCGCTTGGGTCATTGCTGTGGCAGGAAGATCTTCGGGAAGCCCCTAGGCTTCTGGGTATGAACTCGGGCTTCGTGACAAACCGGCTGCGAGTCGGCCAGTCATCCAAGTAAAGCATGAACCGGGCCTGCGATAGGAGTTCCACAAGGGCCGCGGGACATTGCCAGCCGGCGGCTCGTGTGTGCTGCCATGACAATATGGGATGCTTGGAAGTCGTTCCGGTGACGCCGAGCGCCCAGAACTGCGTGACGACACCGATGACAACCCGATGCCTGTTGGTTCTTGCTGACCTTGGCGGATGTTTGACGGGCTAGGAGGAGACCTGAGCTCCGGAATCTCGAGGCTTCTTAACTTCCAAACTGGCCCGGGTCAGCACCCCGTCGAGACGCTTTTCGAGTTCTGGTGTGGCAGGCACCATGGGAAGGCGATGCTCGTTTGTGGAGAGGATCCCGAGCCGCTTCATCATGTACTTGAGCGGAATTGGGTTCGTATCGAAAAAGACAGCCTGATTGATCTCAAACAATCTTTGATGTATCGATTGGGCTGCCGATAGGTCGTTATTCCAGATCGCGTCACACATCTTTCTTAAAACGCCCGGGCACAGGTTTCCTACCGCGTTCATCAAACCGCACGCACCGACGGCCATCATTGGAAGGGATAGCTCCTCGAGACCGACAAAAATCCTGAAGTCTTGGCCAAACGCCGCAACACATTCCGACACGAAACCGAGATCGTTGACGGCATGCTTCATCCCGACAAGCGTCGGGGAGTTCGCCTTCAGTTCCTTGAGAGTATCGAGAGTAACACTCACGGCCGTCCGACCCGGAATGTGATAGACCATCCATGGCAGATCACTGATCTTTGCAAGCTCGAGGTAGTAGGCGATCAAGCCGCGCTGCGGTGGCCGCGTAAAGTAGGGAGTAACGATAAGCAGCGCGTCAGCACCGGCGTTGGATGCATGCTCGGTCAGTTTCGTGGTCTCCGCCATAGATTGTGAGCCGGTCGCTGCCACAATTGGAACGCGTTTCGCGGCGACGCTGAGCGCTATATCGACGAGTCTGTTTCGCTCTTCGACCGTCAGCGTAGCCGGCTCCGATGTCGTTCCATTGACGAGGACGCCGTGGCTGCCTTCCTCAATCTGGATGGCGACGAGTCGCGCGTAGGTGTCGTAGTCTACATCCCCATTCTTAAACGGCGTCACGAGGGGAGGGATAGAACCCTTTAGCCGATCAACCGCTAACGACATTCGGTGGTCCCGTGGACATAGGTTTCAAACAAGGCCAGTCATGTTAAGTCGCCAAGCCACTGCCGTCAATCGCACAAGCAGACATCGCACAAGCAGACTGGCGCAGACTGGCAGACTGGACCGGAAGAGCGGCGCGCACTTGCGATCGGTTTGGTCAGGCGCACCGAACAATTTGTATCCACTCAGCAACTGGGAAATGTAGGACTCCGGAACTTTGGCGGAAGCCGCCAAGCCTCTCTCTGCTAAACCCCAGTTCTTCGAATCGCTGATCTGGTCACGAGACAGGCGTCCGCAAGGTGCCCCCCAGTCGCTTAACTACATTAGATTAAGCGCCAAATAGAAAAAGAGGATTGTGCTTGACAGCAACAGTGAATTAACCGACAGTAGTGCCAGTGACTGGGGTCTTATGAGGTAATCTAAACTAAATTTGGTTTATCCAGAATCGCCCCTTCGCCAAGACAACCAAGGAGGTTGCCATGAACTCCATCGCACGTTGGGACCAGTCTCGCGGTTCGGCATCGTTACAGGACCAGGTCAATCGCTTGTTCGAGGGTAGCGCTACTCGCGACCGCTCGGGTCAGGCTGATTTAGCAACCTGGGCGCCACCGGTGGATATATACGAAACCGAGAACGAATTACTCGTGAAGGCCGACCTGCCGGATCTCCAAGAAAAGGACATTGACGTCCGCGTCGCAGACAATACGTTGACCATCCGCGGAGAGCGGAAGTTTGAGAAGGACATCAACCAGGACAATTACCTCCGCATGGAACGCGCCTACGGTTCGTTCACCCGGAGCTTCACCCTACCGAACACCGTCAGCTCGGAAAATATCCGGGCCGAGTATCACAATGGGGTTTTGACCCTGCACATGGCTAAGCGGGAGGAGTCTAAGCCCAAGCAGATCAAGATCAGCGTCGCAGCGCGCGGCAAATAATCCACGCCCACGTCATCTACGGGGGTCGGCGCTCCGGCCCCCGACTGACCACCAACCACCAACCGCATTTCCTCGATCCAGGTATGGAGATGTCTCGCGTGGATCTTGGGCGAGGGTGGTGGCTGCCGACTAGGAGAGTCCAGGACGAAGGTTCAGGTGTTCGCCGCCGATCTACGACTTTTCTTGCTTGTTTGCGAGGGCCCAGAGGTGTCGGATGCGCACGAGAACTATGAAGGGATTTCCGTCGCGGCATGGCTCTTGGTCTTTCAACCCATCTTGCCGGCGACGCCATCGCGCAAGATCATTCGAAGGCTGCATTTGGTTTGTCTGAGACAAATTAGCCTTCAGGTGTGATTTTGATGGGCTATGAAGATCGCCGCAGACCCGAGGGTATGGCAATGGCAGACAATATCGAAACGGGGGCCATCCTGATAAAGGAGGGCGCACTCTTGCCGAGAGCCCTGCGGTTTGAAAGTGAGAACTGTGTACCGGGTTGGAAACTGGTCAAGGATTTGGATCGATATGGACTGGCTCGAGAGATCCACGAAGCAGGCTGGACTTTCATCTATCTGGCTGATGAAACTAGAGCGGCCGTCTTCGGGATGGACGAACAGAAGATGGTACGCAGGGCAATCGAGCAAATCCTGGCAAACCCGAAGTCACAGAAATTTAATTCTGTGGAAATCACGCAAGTTACCTCGGTGGACTCGGATCGTTTCTTGGGAGTTCACTATGTCACTGTGTCCGCCCACTCACGGCACATCCAGGAGGCTCGAGTCTCTTCTGATGACAAGGATCTTCCGGAGTTCGAGACGGCGCGCCGAGTGACCGCCTCGCAATTG
>Ga0209526_10003360_pt1 | contig 10916 bp, 7 predicted proteins | sample JacPinW_OM2H0_M1_FD_188566 | JGI IMG/M metagenome (GOLD analysis project Ga0209526, IMG submission 188566) | Forest soil microbial communities from Algoma, Ontario, Canada - Jack Pine, Ontario site 1_JW_OM2H0_M1 (SPAdes) (version 2) | ecosystem: Environmental > Terrestrial > Soil > Boreal...
CCGGCTCCCCCGCCAGCTCGGCTACAAGAGCGTGAAATACATCACCCATCTGACGGTCACCGACAGTCTGAAAGGGTTCGGCAAGGGTCTGGGCTCAGCGTCTCCAGAAACAGGCTATGCCTGGTACGCCGGCATCTGACAGGCTCGTTTCCGGCGAGTGGCGCATCTTGTCGCGAATCCTTGGCCCACGAGCAACGCCGAGAAAGTCCGAATTGGCTTAAAAACGGCTCAAGCACTGCTAGGGCATTCGGATTTGGAAAACGACCATCCCTAACAGCGAGGACCGGCGATGCGCCAGCCCTACTGCTAGGAAAGGAAGCTCACTTGATTCTATAGCTGCCCGTCGACTCCCGCCTTACTTGGGGGCGGACACGTGGAAGATCAGGGAGCGAGCGATCTCTCCACGCGAAGCATCCGCATCAAGCAGGCTGGTGAAGAGATTGGTTATCGCATCCTGTTCTTCCTGGGTACGTCGATCGCGGTCGGCGAGGAAGGCGGCGCGCAGCTTATCCATCGCCGCCAGATCCTTCGTGTCTACCCAGGTGAAGTGGGTGAACTCGCCGCTGGTGCGCACTTCTTCCACATCCAGACCGTATCCGAGTATCACGCCGTCGGCGACGAGTTTATCGTAGACCGGCTTGTTATATTTTTCCCATGCTTTGCGGTATTCGCCGCCCTTGCCAGGCTTGACCTTCACGAAGGCATAGCGCGTGAATGGCAAGACTCCAGCGGGAGGCGTTGGCGATTCATTCGAAACCAACTCACGTGTGACATAGTCATGCGTCTTGCTCATGTCTGCAATTTCCCGCAGGCGATCGTTAACCGATGCAGCAGGTTTAGCGCCTTTTTTCCCTGCGGCCGCCATGGAATCAGTCGAACTGAGTTTTGCGATTTGTGTTCGCATCTCCGCGTCGACTTTTTCAATCCCCGACCAATCGGCCACGGCATACCAGATCCAATGGGTTCCATTCCCAGGAACGCGGAGCATGGTAGCTTCGACGCCCCAGGCCACCACAACGCCGTCCGCCATGAGTTTGTCGCGCACGGGCTGTCCCACCGTCTTGACCAGGTCCAGAAACTCATCTTCCTTCCCTGGCTGGATCGTGTATACGTACCAGAAGATGAGGGGCTGAGGTTTCGTTTGTTGCGCAGCACTCGAAATACAAGACAACAGAACTGCCAAGAGACAGAAAAACATGCGCTTCTTCATAATCGGTTCTCTCCTCGAACGGTTTTTGCCTGCGCCGGGCAAACAGCCAAAATGCGGATGTAGCAGATGTTGGTGAAGCTCAGACGCTGCAGGCAGGCGCTCAACGTCTTTGCCTTGAAGGGGCCGACCTATGGGAGAATGCGCTTGCTTATAGCATCAGGACTGAGGCGCGTCAAGGAATTCACCCGACAGGAATTCACCCGACGAAAGAGGCCGCCCATGGTTTGAGCCGGAAGTTTCACCACGATACCTCCAACGACGCCTCCCTGTACTTCTTCCTTGTGCTGCGTGGGTATGTTCTCCATGAGGTTGTGCGCCAGTTTGGAAATGGGCAGCGATCAACTCACCCGAAAGCTCGATCCATGCGGTCCCCATTCCGCTGACCTGCTGCAGCAGGAAGCTGTAGCCGCCCAAAATTCCTGCCCCCAGCGATTGCTGGAAGCCGACGCTGATCTGAATCTGCGGCGTCGCGCGCAAAAATCCGTGCCGGTGAATCATGTATTCGTGCCCCGCGCCAACTTCGATCGGCACAATATGCCCCGGCAGTTTTGTGGCGACGGCCCTATTCTGCAGGAGGCGGGGGTCAGCCGCAGCAGACTCGTGAGCGCGAAAGACGGCTGGGCGATCGTTAAGGCCGCGCGGGGGATTAGCTCGGGGAAGGCGCCTGCGGGTCCGAGAAACTTTGGGAAGCTTCGAGAGCCGTAGGGTAGACTTTCATGAGGCGATCGACTTGAGTTAGTCTCAGGATTCCCTCGATCATTCCGGTGACGCCGGCCAAGCGCAGAGTTCCCCCGGCTACCTTTAAACGAGACAGGCAGTTGACGATTTTTCCCAAACCACCGCTGTCGAGTTTGGAAACGGCAGACAGATCGAGGACCACCCGCGTGCGATTTTCGCGGAGGAGTTCATCTACGGCAATCTCGAGGCGCTTGCACTCGACGCCCATCTGGAGGGGACCCTTCAGCTCCAGTGTGACGACGCCGGGGTTGAGTTCTTTTCTGGTGATTTCCACGGGACCTCCGTCGCGCGATCCGAGAAAATGCAAACTGGGCAAGCGGGACATTATCGAGCAGCGAAGCCAGAGTCAAGCGCCCGCTAGGCCGGTCGCGTCGGCGATTTCATCCGCGTCGTAAGGGAAATCGCGAATTGCGCGAGTGCAATCCGCGAGCGCATCCAGAAGCGAGTTCCCCCAACCGGTGGGCAGGAAGGGTGCAATCTTCTGGTTCACTTGTTTGTCTGCCTGAGCGAAGAAGCGGACGAACTGGCCCGGAGGGGGAGCGGCGAATTCCCGCACGGTGATTACAAAGCAGACCTCGCCGTCTTTTTGCGTTTTCTTGAAGGAAAACAAATGGAGCTGGGCGAGCTCCTCTGAAACGTGCTTTTCAGCAAATCTCCAATCGCTCACAAACCCCTCCGTTGCACGGACTTACTGCGCACGTGCAGCCCGACGCGCGGCGAGGATGGCCGTCCGGCGGCGACCCGCCGCACTCGATACCCTACGAGAATAAGCGCATCTTAGGCTGCGCAATGGGGCAAGTCAATGTTGCGGGACACGTTGCGGGACGTTGCTGTCGCTGCAAAATGAGAATGTCCGCTTTAATAGGTGGCCGAGGGCTCCATGGAAACGGAGCGAATCGCCTTGAGTCAACGAGATCGGGACCGACTGCGAGTGTTGCTGGGGAACACTTTACTCACCGGGAAGAGCGCCTTGCAATGCTTGATCGTTGGGGAAGATGCGGCGACCTTTGCGGAGGGCTTCGCGGGCGGCACGATGATCGCCAAGAGCCAGGTCAACGGTCGCGAGAGAAATGAAAGTACTGGGGTCAGCATCGGGAAAGAAGCGCTCGACGAATTCGAAATACTTTCGCGCCCGCCCCATATACCCAGTTTGCCGATAGAGGTCACCGAGATCGCGGTTGCAGAAATAACTGAAGGGATCGACCAGGTTACCTCTCAAAAATGCTTTTTCCGCCTCACTCGCATCTTGCAGACGCCCCCAGAATTCTCCTAAACGGCAATATTCGATCGCCGCAGGCTGCCGGGCCACATTAATGAGTGCAGACTGCGCCGTGGCGGCAACACGCCAATCTTGGCGGTCCTGCGCGAATTGTACGCGGTCGGTCAGAGCCGGCTGAAATTTAGGGTCACGCTGGAGGATCTGCGCGAGGTGGCGATCCGCGGAGCCATTGTCATTTTGGCGATGGGCTGCGACGGCGAGCCAGTGTTGAGCGTCCAGCGAGTCAGGGTCGAGTCGGCTGGCGCTTTCGAATAGAGCCTCAGCGTCGTTGAGATGATTCCCGGCAAGCTGGATGCGGCCGCGAAGGATCTCGAGACTGGCCGTGGCTGGTTCCTTTTCGAGTGCTTTCAGGTAAGCCTGCGCGATGAAATCGTAACCGAGCGCAAGATGAGTTTCAGCGGCGGCTTCAAGAGCGCGCTGGTCCTCAGATGGGTCTAGATTTGCCGGAAGAAGGCCTGTGTGAGACTCGAATATAAGTTTAGTGTTTGTTGCGGAAAGATTGGGATTGAGGAGCGCGCGTGGCGCGTGGTATTCGAGCAGTGTGCGGTCGTCGGTGTTCAGAACGCTGCCTGCGGCCAGGCGACGGATTTCGTCGTCATTCAGAGAATAGTAAGCAACGAGTCCTTCAGGATGGCGAAGCTGAAGCAACTCAAAGTCTTCGCGAAGACCAGGATTCTTCCAGAGCGAGCGCATGCGGTCAAAGCGAAGAGGGCGCGTGTCGGTGCGGCCGTAAGCGATGAAGTCTACGTCCGGAACGTGCCAAAAGGTAGTTTCGGGAAAGTGTTTCGAAAGCGTTGCGACGATCATGCGAAGGTCTGAAGGATCAAGCCTGTAGCCCTGTATCCATTGAATGAACCCGCCGCCAGGAGCAAGGCGGCGACGTACCGCAGCATAGTATTCGTCAGTGAAGAGCGTCGCGATGCCGGCGAGCCAAGGGTTGGAAGGTTCGGAAATAATGAGGTCGTATTGATCCCGCGACGTGAGCAAGAAATTGCGAGCGTCATCAAGGATTACGTGCATGCGCGGGTCGCGAAGAACGCCACGATTCAGCTTTTCGAGATAGGGCGCGGCTTGAATAACGGCAGGTTCGATTTCCACGCAATCAATGCGCTCGACGTCCGGATAACGGGCCACGGCCGAAGCAGTCATGCCGCTGCCGAAACCAATAAGTAGAATGCGATGCGGACCCGGCTCGAAGACGGCGCCAAGATGACCGAGCAGTATCTGCGTGGGAGCGTCGCGATTTGACGCGTCGACCTTTCCGTTGGTTGTCAGCGCCAAGTAGTCGTCCGTACGGGTGACCGCGATAGAAGCATTGAGGCCATCGGCGGCGAAGGGAATATCGTACGTGCTCGCCTTCTCGGCCAAAGTGAGCTTGCTGTTCTTAATGTCCCAGTACAGGACGGTAGAAAAAGATGCAAGAGCACGATCGTAAAACACCGAGGATAGGGCGGAGACAGCAACCAGGAGTAGAACAATCAAGTTTATCGCTAGACTGAAAGCGCGCCGCGGTGAGCAGCACAACTCGAGGGCAACAGCGAACAAAAGGTTGATACCAGCGACGAGTGCGACGACGCGAAAGCCGCCGAGGGCAGGGACCAGCCAGAAGCCGGTGACGACGGCGCCAGCAATGGCCCCGAGCGTGTTGGCGGCATAGGCGCGGCCAACCGTCGCTGAATATCCGGAGCCGGAGCGTGAACTGGCCGTAAGGAGCACGACAACGGCGGGAAAGTTAAAACCGAAAATAATCGCGGCGGGCAGCATAGCCAGCGCGCTCGTAACAAATTGGGCGAGCACCAGGCCGCCGAAGGATTGGTGCGTGGCGTGAAGAATCAGCGGGACGACTGTAGGAATTTGCTGGAAAAAAACCAGGAACACCAGGGCCGCAATGCCGGTCCAGGTCTGTGTGCGCGAGAACGTCGTGATCGAGACACGCTGGGACCGTGAGAACCAGCGCTCGAAAAGCATGCTACCGACGACGATGCCCGCTAGAAACGTGGCCAGCATCAGAGTGAAGGCGTAGGTGGAACTGCCAAGGATGGTAGCAAGCAGGCGGGTCCACGCGATTTCGTAGGCGATGGCCGTCGCACCGACGACGCCGAAAACAAAAAAGAAAAAGCCCCATGTCGGCTGAGAAGAATCGCCCGCCAAAGGCGCGACGGGTGAACTCGAGCCGCTTTCGGACTCTCCAAATTCGCCCCCATGTGCGCCGCTGGAAATTTGCAGGGCGACCAGACCGGCGAGGAGATTGAGAATGACAGCACAAACAATCGTCAATCTGAGGCCAAGTGCGGGAAGAAGAACAAAACCAGCGAGGAGCGTTCCAGCGACAGCGCCGAGCGTGTTGACCCAGTACAGACGGCTGATGCGTCCACCGAGGTCTCCCGATCTACGCGTGACGCCACGAACAAGAATGGGAAGAGTGCCACCCATAAGAAATGTCGGGAGAAACAGGACGATGGCAGCGCCAAGAAAACGGAGCATCAAAAGGAGTGGTTTGGAGCCGCCCACGGCTGGATAGGCGGCGAAATAGAGAGCGCGCACGCCAGCCAGGCCGACCAGGGACAGCGCACCAGTGGCGGCGACGGTCAACTCAATCCATGCGTAGAGCGTGATGGACCGGTGATACCGCTCGCCAAAGCGGCCGAGGTAGCTGCTGCCGGCGGCCAGGCCTGCCATGAACACCGCTAGAACCGTGGCGACCGCATAGACGGTATGGCCGAAAATCAGACCGAGCGCCTTGCCCCAGGCGACCTGATAGATTAGACCCGCGGCGCCAGAAAGGAAAAAGCAAACGAGGATGCCAAAGAGATTTTCGCGCCGAGACGACATAGGGGACATCTTAAAATCGTAGATTCGATCGCTAGCATCGTCAATCAATTCCCTGATTAGCGGCGTTTGGCAGTTGGACACCGGGCTCGGTCATAGGGAAACCATTGCTACTGTCCGAAACAGCACAACTCATAGATTGGAGAATGGCATTTAGGAACCGCCCCAAGGCGAGGGCGCTAGCATCGAGGTAGTCTTTCCGTTCCGTACGATCCCGTACCAAGTGTGGAAATCGCCAAAATGTTGTTTTCGCATTCGGTCTTAGGCGATGATGATAGCCCTTTTTGAGCCCTAAAGAGGAACTAAGTCGTGAACTACGATTGGGCGAAGTTCTACGCAGCCGCTGTTCTAGAAACGAACGCCGAATTCTTACCAAAACGCATTAATGTAGCGCAACACGCGATTGGACAGCGTGTCATGTCCGACCATGTGGATGATTGCGAGCGACGGGCAATCGTTGCTGCGCTAAAGGCACTAGCCGTGCTCAGGCGCGAAAGGGCGTCTGGAAACTGGCTGTGCAGTCAGTGCTTTGACGAGGCAGTTATCGTAACCGCGTTAAATGGCCGAACCTTTTTGGCACGCACAGCATTTGGAGAAATCACCGTATCGTTGCACACAAAGTGTGTAGACCAGTGGATCCAAGAAAATGATTGCGAAACAATTGTGCCCTTAAAGAAGAGACACGCCGGTTTGCCAACCAGTCCCGGCAATAGTGTGTATACGAGGACACTTTAGGATCGGCAATGAGGAAGAACGGCACTAGCCTGAAAGAAACCCCGGTGATCCCAGAAACATACCCCTGGCAAGCCGCATACCTGTTTGCGATTTTGGAAACTGACAAGGTCAAGTTGATTGAATGTATCGCCGATGCGCGGCGAGCCATCGAAGAGAGACTGTTTAGTCCTATCGAATATAACAGTCCCGAACATCTGGCGATTCGAGCCGCCTGGAACGGACTCGCGGCGCTCAAAGCTGAGCGACTTGATGGGTCAGTGTGAATGGTTGCAAAGTATTATTTGCACATGCTAGGACGCTTTGTGGTCCCTAATTGCTGGGGCGCACCCCTAAGGTGGCACAACTTTTTGGGGCACAGCTTTCGGGTTCGGGACGACATGCAGGAGCAGCTCCGCCACGCCTTCAGAGAGCTTGAGAGGGTACTTTCCTGAATCCACCCCCAAACACCAAAACCTAGCGGTTACCCGCGAGTGATCATTAATTCACTTTTTGTTTGAGCACGGCGGAAGTGATCCCCGTAAAATTCCCATCGCCTCCATAGACAGCGGTAATAGAGTGGCTTCCTTTGCTCAAGGTGGAAATCACAAGCGCGGCCTTGCCGCTGGAATCCAGCGCGACAGTAGCCAACGTCGTCATGCTGTCTTTGAGCGTGACCACACCGGTTGGGGTTCCCGACGTTGTCGAAGAAATCGTGGCGGTTAGAGTCACGGATTGACCGAAGGTCGAGGGATTCTTAGACGAGACCAGCTTCGCGGTAGTGCTCGTCTTATTGACTATCTGTGTGAAAGCCGTCGATGTGCTACCTCTAAAATTTGCGTTGCCCCCATACACTGCGGTCAGTGAATGGCTTCCCACACTCAACGCCGTCGTCTTCAGCGTAGCCACTCCGCTGGAATTCAACGTTCCCGGCCCAAGTGTTACCGTCCCATCCTTAAACGTCACCGTTCCGCTCGGTGTGCCGGACGTAGAGGACTTCACCGTGGCAGTAAGTGTAATCGACAGATGGAAACTCGAAGGATTTTTCGAGGAAGCCAACGTAGTCGTCGAGCCGGCTTGATTCACGGTTTGCGTCAGTGCTGACGACGTGCTCGCCAGGAAATTGCCGTTCCCGCCATACGCAGCTGTGATGGAATGCGCTCCGACCCCCATCTTTGAAGTACTGAAGCCCGCCATGCCGCTCAAATTGAGGATGCCTGTACCAAACGTCGTAGTGCCGTCCTTGAATGTGACCGTGCCGCCCGGTGTTCCTGAGGTCGAAGATTTCACGGTCGCTGAAAATGTCACCAACTCATTGAACCTGGACGGATTCTTTGACGATACATTCGTAGTGGTCGAAGCTGCCTTATTCACCGTCTGAATGACTGTGGGCGACGTACTCATGGAGAAACTCCCGTCGCCGCCGTAGGTTGCCGTCATCGAATGCGTGCCAGGTGCTAGTGACGCCGTCATGAAAGTAGCCTGCAGCGAACCGTTCAGGGCGCCGCTCCCCAGCATTGTAGCTCCGTCCATGAACGTCACGGTTCCTGTCGGTGTGCCCGGCTTGCCAGGCGTAACCGTCGCAGTAAACGTGAGCGACTGACCAAAACTGGAAGGATTCAAAGATGAGGTGACCGCAGTGGACGTTCCGTTCTTGTTATTTGTAAGGACAAAAAACGTCATTGGCGCGAAAACGCCGCACACTGCCCCATTTGGAAAATTCTCTACGTTCACTTGAAAAGCCCCTGCCGTGGCAATGTCTGAAGCCTTGATCGGAATGGTCAACTTGTTGGAATTCACGAAAGTAGACCCGCCGCGGAATGAGCCATTTATAAAGACAACGCTGTTGCTCGTGAAACCTGTGCCATTGATTGTCAGCGTAAAGCCTGGACTGGCTGCGATGGCGTTCCCAGGAATCAAGCTGGTTACTGTAAGCGGAACGTTGGTGGTGTTGAAGTTTGCCGTAACTAGTGTTTCGTCATTGATCGCTAGATTCTGAGGATTGGTCAGCGTTGAAAGATCGTTCGTCCACCCGGTAAAAGTCCACCCGGTACTCGTGCTTTCTGTGAAAGTGACCGACGTCCCCGCGTTGTAAAAACCATCGCTGGTCGGCGATTGCGGATTGACGCCGATCGAACCAGCACAGCTCGCCGGAACCGATTCAATCGCCAAATATTGCGGGGTCAAGCTGGCCGAAAAAACCGAATTCCCCGCTGGAACATTGATGCTGTGCGATTGCGCACCCGCATCGCTCCAGCCGTTGAAAGCATAGCGAGTATTGAAACTGTGAGGCTTTTGCGGTGAATCGACGTTAATCGTGTGTGTGCTTCCTGCATTCCACGTAGAATCGTAAAATACTGAAAAATTCTTAGGGGCAAACCAGAATCCCCCATCGACCACAACTCCGACCCCGGACGAGTTAGCCGGATTCGCCGTAATGGTCGTCACTGCGTTAGGCGTAAAGCCTGCGGTTACATCAATCGATGTAGGCTGCGACTCCATGTAAACCGTTTTTGGATTGCTGCTCACCGCTCCGGGTAGAAAGGAGAACCATTCGTAGAAGTTATTCCCTACTGCAGGCGTTGCTGTAAAGGTGACCAGCTGCCGTACCACATAAAACTTTCCAGTAGCGCCGGAAATGGCAATCGGCGAGGGGTTTTCCATCATCGTCCCTGAACCGGCAGGAAAAATCAGCGGATTGAATCCGACCAACTCGATAAAATTTGCTGTGTATACCGTGACTTGGGGGGATGTTCGCGGTACCTCGACCCGTCCATCGCCCGGCAAAACTGTGATGCTATGGCTCGCCGCGGGATCATCGTTCCATCGGCCATAGATATACGTGGTGCCGGAAAGAGTTTGCGCGTTCGGGGATACGCTCAGAGTATGCGTCGAATTGAGTGCCCAATTAAACGTCTGTGGCGTCGTGATCGCGGCGCCATCGACGTTTACTGCGAGTCCCGGCGGATTCGTAGTCACCGTAACAGCGACAGGTGCCGCGCCATAGAGGCGTCGAATCGCGTCCACGTCGCTGGCCGTATATCCCAATAAATTGGACAGGGGAATGCCTGCGGGTATGGACTCAATCGTGGGACCAGCGTTGCGTGCGAACGCAAAAGGAATGTAATGCATCACCGAAGCGTAGTCGTACAACGTGAGGTTCTGCGCGTTGTCTTGCAGCTGGTCGAAATTGATGCGCGATCCCTTGATAATATTGTTGTACATCACATCCACATACGTATCTCGGTCGGAACGCGACTGCTCGTGCCATAGACCGATGGTGTGGCCCATTTCGTGCAAAATGGTCCCTGTCGAGCAAGCGGAAGACCCCCCGATCGCTTGTTCCCCTCCAGCCATTCCTACAACCGCCTCGCATTGGCCATTGGGATTCGCAGTGAAATTGAAATTGACGAAATTAACTTCCGTTCCCCTGGGCACAAATTGGATCAGCCCTGTGAACGTGTTGTTAAACTCCGTAATTGCGGAATTGAGGCTGCTTGCACCGTTTGTGATGATATAAGGAACCTGAAATACGTTGCCCACCTTGGGCCAAAGCAAGTTCCGGTACGCGACAGTGACGGATTCGATTACGATTTGATTCGGATCGGCCAGTGGTTCTACCTTCTCCAGGATAATGTCGCCCTCATACACGTTCCGTCCGTTTTCCACCACGTAAGTCACGGGCCTGGATCTGTACAACCCGCTCCGAATCTGCGATGAGCTAGATCCCTGAACAGGTGCACTACGCGCTTGTCCATCGGCGATAGCCCTGTCTGTAATCACCAGGGAAGAGCACAAAACAAACACACCCATCAGGCGGATTGTTGCGTTCATGGGTTTCTCCTGGGGAATACAGGGCACCGGAGACAGCCCTGGCAACATGCCATACGCCTTCGCCAGAGGTCAAGTCTCTTTAGGATTATCTCTTTAGAATTATCCAGGTCGTAAATCGCGCAGATGTGTGTGTGATTGAGCGCGGAGGCGGCGCGAGCCTCACGTTTGAATCGTTCTAGCGCCTGTGGGTCGTGCGCGACGTCTTCAGGGAGGAATTTCAAAGCGACGAAACAGCCGAGTCGCGTGTCTTCGGCCTTGTAGACCACACCCATTCCGCCACCGCCCAGCTTTTCGAGAATGCGGTAGTGGGAGACG
>Ga0209526_10003361_pt1 | contig 10916 bp, 6 predicted proteins | sample JacPinW_OM2H0_M1_FD_188566 | JGI IMG/M metagenome (GOLD analysis project Ga0209526, IMG submission 188566) | Forest soil microbial communities from Algoma, Ontario, Canada - Jack Pine, Ontario site 1_JW_OM2H0_M1 (SPAdes) (version 2) | ecosystem: Environmental > Terrestrial > Soil > Boreal...
CAGCTAAAGCACATGAATGAACTCTACGCGTCCATCAAGGAACGGGTCTCGAAGCCTGACATTGACTTGGCAACGACACGGGACATCGTCGAGAACCTGCATTTGGCCGCCATCGAGCCCGAGGCGGTCACCTACGCCGAAGTGGACGCCGACGGCGTGCCGGCACTGTGGTGCATTCCGCAGGGCAGCGACCCGGACCGCGTCCTGTTGCACAGCCACGCTGGCGGCTCAGTCGTCACCTCGATGCACACCGACCGAAAGGCGCTTGGGCACATCGCCAAGGCGGTGGGAGCCCGCGCGCTCGTGCCGAATTACCGCCGTTCGCCGGAACACAAATTCCCCGCTCAACTCGATGACGTGGAGAAGGCGTATCGCTGGCTCCTCGCCCAACGGATTCGCCCCGAGAACATTGCCAGCATCGGTCACTCTATCGGTGGCAATCTTGCCGTGAGCCTGGCTGTGACGCTGCGTGACAAGGGCGTCCCACTGCCCGGTGCCATCCTGTCGGTTTCACCCTGGTACGATTTGGAGATGAAGAACGAGACGTTGGAAAGCAACGCCGAGACCGACGCGCTTCTCTCCAGGCCGTTGGTGGAAACGTTTCGAGAGTTGTGGATCGGCGGCACAGGTGTGGCCAGGAACGATCCCCGGGTCAATCTGCTCTACGCCGATCTGACCGGCCTTCCGCCGATCATGGTCTACTACGGCGCTTATGAGATGCTGGCCGGCGAAGCCGTCGAGTTCGCGAAGCGAGCGAAAGACGCCCGCGTCGATGTCAGCCTGCGTTGCCTACCTGAAGGACAGCACAACTTCATCTTAGGTGCCGGCCGCGTGCCCGAGGTGGACCAGGCGATCGAGGAGATAGCCGGCTGGCTGCGATCCAAGCTCGGTCTCGTACCGTTGGCGGCGGCCTAGTCCCAGGTCGCGCCCACTCGCAGATGCTGTCGCGGTAGGCGACTGTGGGGATAGCATTCATGAAAGCAATCCAGATCGAGTCATTCGGCAATCCTGCCGAGGTCATCCACGCCGTCGATATCCCAGACGTCGGTGCGCCAGCGGTGGACGAAGTGGTGATCGCGCTCGAGGCTTCGCCGATCAATCAATACGATCTATTGATGATCGCCGGCGGCTATGGCTATCGCCCACAGCTTCCGGCCATTATGGGTACGGAAGGGGTCGGCCGCGTCATCGCGGTGGGGGCTGGCGTCAAACATTTGAAGGAAGGGGATCGTACGCTGGTACCTTTCCTGCACCCTAGCTGGGCCGAACGCATCAAGACAAACGCACCCTGGCTGCGGCCATTGCCGTCCGGCGACATCAACCAGTTCGCGATGATGGGCGTCAATCCGCCGACCGCCTACCTCTTGCTGACCGACATCGTGAAATTGCCGCGCGGATCCTGGGTCATCCAAAACGGCGCCAATTCCGGCGTTGGGCGGGCAACAGTCGCGATCGCGAAATCTCTCGGATTAAGAACAGTCAATATCGTCCGTCGTCACGAGGTTGTGGCGGAAATTAAGGCGCTCGGCGGCGACGTTGTTCTAGTGGACGGAGCCGACCTTGCTAAGCGCGTCGCGGCGGAAACGGGAAACGCGCCGATTGCGCTGGGGCTCGATGGGGTCGGCGACACTTCGGCAATGAATCTGATGAACTGCCTGTCAGAGAACGGGGTTCTGGTGTCCTATGGTGGAATGAGCCGCAAGCCAATGGCCGTGCAACCAGGCAGCCTCATATTCAAGAGGCAGACGATACGTGGCTTTTGGCTGCTTTACTGGTATCAGTCAGCCACGCCGGATGAGATCACTGCGACGTTCAATCATCTGGCGCCGCTGGTCGCCGCCGGCGCGATCTCGACCCCGGTCGCCGCCACCTACCGTTTCGACCAAGTGAGCGAAGCAATCACGAAAGCGACACAGAGCGGCGGCAAAGTGCTGTTCACGCCGGAAACGTGACTCGTCTGCACCTTGTAGTGGCGTGATTCACTGATGACGGACGCGCGCCGCCTTCGCGGTGCGCGTCTCTCATCCAACATGGATTCAGACGATGAGAGCATTTCAAGTCGTCGGATTCGGCGCTCCGCTGGCGTTTCGCGCCCTTGCGGTTCCGCTGCCGGAGGCGCGAGAGGTGGTGGTCGACGTCGCGAGCTGTGGCCTTTGCCATTTGGACGCGCACTTCCGACAAGGCCATATCAGCCTGGGCGGCGATCAGAACTTGCCCGTCGCCATGTTGGGCATCCAAACGCCCGTGACCCCGGGCCATGAAAATCTACCGGCACGGCGCCAATGTCGGCTTCACGGTCCTCGATCGCTTTCGCAGCGAGATGCTGCATCACGTGGGACGGTCCGACGTCCTGACCCCCAAGGTTCCTTGTTTGACTGTCTCTTGTGGACGCCAATGCCGGCTACAGGGTGGCGGTGGGGTCGTGCGACAGCAGATCCAGCAATCTCCGGCCGACATCCGCGTTCCGGGGCACGCCGGCCGCTGCCTTCGCTTGTCTGAGGGCGGCGTTGATTTTCTCCGCTGCCGCCAGACCATTGGTTTGCGCGCCGAGCGCCTCGCGCAATGAGATGATCCTTGCCTCGATGGTCAACGCACGGTTCAGTGCTTCGGTGAGCTCGCTGGCGGCGAAAGTGGCCGCCTCGACCGTAACGGCGTGCAATGCCGCATCGCGCTCCGCCGCTGCCAGGCGGACCCGCTCCGCCGCCACTTCCTGTGCAGCTCGGGCGGCCGGCAAGGCCGAGGCGACCGCGCGAACCTCCGACGCCAGCTCCCCGAGGCTCGCATCGGCCGCGACCGTTGTTGCAGATGGTTGAGGCCGGTCGCCGACGCCGCCTCGGGCAATCCATCGCCCGAGCTCGGTCTCGTCTTGACCTCTAGAACTAGCGAGCTCGCGATTGAGCCGCTCCGCCTCGGCGAGAACGGCATCGAGCCGGCGCACAGGCGCAGTGGCGTCTTCCAGATCACGCTGCGCCCCGGCGAGCTCGGCGATTGTCGCGCGCAGCCGGTCCCGGGCGGGCGAATGCGCGACAGGCGCATCCGCATCCGCCGATCGGGCGAGCCACACCGGCTGAACTTCCGCCATCGGAACCTCCTCTTCGCTTATGCTGGAAAACGCAATTAGCACGACAAAATGGCACAGTGATGGCGCCCTCGTCGGACTAAGGCCGACATTTGATGTTGTTCCCGCAACAGAGCGGGCTTTCGCCGTCCGCGCGGATCAGGCGAGCCGGATCGCGCTGGCTTCCGGTCCCTTGCGGCCTTCGATTATGCCAACGGTGACGCGCTGGCCTGGGCTGAGACTCTCGATGCCCGCGCGCTGAAGCACGGAGGCGTGCACGAAGATATCCTTCCCGCCCTCGTCCCGGATGATGAACCCGAAGCGCTTGGCGGCGCTGTACCACTTGACGGTGCCGGTTTCCTGACTGCTCGCCTCCGCAGCCGACGAAACAAAACCGGGCAGCGCTGATTCGAACGAGACCCGAGTGCTGCTGTCCACGCCAAGAACCTCGGTAATCTGAAGTCCGCGCTGCCCTTGGGTTACGCGCAGCTCGAGCGTCTCGCCGGGTTGCACCACCTCGATGCCCAGACGTTCGAGTGCGCTCGCATGGAGGAAGGCGTCCCCGGATCCGTCGGCAAGTTCGACGAACCCATACCTTTTGTCAGGATTGAACCATTTGACCTTGCCTGAAACCGGCGGGTCGGACGGCTCCTCGATCTGTGGTTCCGTTGATGGCGATGGCACCTCGGAATTGTCGAGCGGCTGGATCGAGCCGACATCCTCGACCGCCTGGTGTCGCTCTCGACGCGAGACTCTGCCTCTTTCCAGGAATCTTCTTATTGCCTCTAGCATGTGCGCCTCGCCCGTTATGCCGGACAGCGGACTCTCGCGGCTATGGGCGGGCGCGTCAATCACGCCTCCGATCCGGCGGGCCGGTTCAGCCGCGCGCTGCCCGCAGGCGACCCTCCGTTGCCAATGCCGCAACCTGCGACAACCTCGTGCCATCGATGATCTCGTCGAGATCGAGAGAGAGCCGACGGCGCCAATTGGGATGGCCGTCGGTCGTACCGGGCAGGTTCGCCTGCTCGCTTTCGCCGACAACATCTTCCAGCTGAAACAGCATCAGGCGGGCGCGCGAGCGCGCGAGATAGCTCAGGATCGCGTCACCGAGCTCGCGCGTATAGGTCGGCGTTCCGCTATCGGACAGAAATTCACCAAGCCGGTCGGGCGCAAGCAATCCCTCCGCGACGAGCGCCTGGAGCAGTAGATTGCGGTCATGGCGCCGCTTAGCTGCATCGGCCTCGGCGGCGACGGCATCGGGATAGAGATCGAGGCTGCGCCGCCAATCGATGTCGGTGCCGAGCCAGAAACCCCGGAGAGTGGGCAGGTCATGTGTCGCCGCCGAAGCTGCGGCAAGAGCCGGGTATTGCGCGGGCGGCACAAAGCCGCCGTCCGACCGGCGCTCGAATGTCAAGACGCGGCACGACAGCAGGTTGGCCGATCTCATCCTCTCGCGAAAACCTTCGGGCACCGTGCCGAGGTCCTCGCCGACCACGGCGCATTGCTGGCGGCAGCTCTCCAGGGCGACGATCCGGAGAAGATCGCCGAAAGGATAGGTCACATACGCTCCCTCGGTTGCCTCCATCCCGACCGGAACCCAGTAGAGCCTATCGAGCGACATGACGTGATCTATGCGCAGAATCCCGGCGTGGCGCATATTGGCGCGGATCGCTGCAACGAATGGTGCGAAACACCGGCGCCTCAGCGCTAGAGGATTGACGGGGGCCAAACCCCAATTTTGTCCGGTCTGATTGAATTCGTCAGGGGGCGCGCCGATCGACGCACCGGTGGCCACCAAATCCTGGTCGGCCCAGGCCTCTGCCCCATTTGGATCGGCCCCGACAGCGAGGTCGCGATAGATTCCGATCGCTAATCCACCGTCGCGGCCTGCTGCTGATGCGGCAGCGAGCTGGCGGTCGGCTTCCCACTGCAGGAATTCAAAGAATTCGACCCTGTCGCGATGTGCATCGGCGAAGTCGGCAACCTCGGGCGAGCGCGGATCCTGCATCGTCCTGGGCCATCCGCGCCACCCGGTGGCGCGACTGTCGGCTCGGTAACGCTCATCAAGAGCCTCGAACACTGCAAAATCGGCGAGCGCTTGTCCCCCCCTTCGTTGAAATTCGCGGAATGCCTCGCCGCGGCGACCCCGCGCCGCCCCGTCCGCGCCAAACTCACTGATCCGGAAGCGCCGGAACAGCGCTTCCAATACCGGCCGCTTGCAGGCGGCGACAGCGCCGTAATCGATGACCGCGGAGGAACGCGCAGCGGCCTGGGTCGCCGCGAACCATTCTCCCCCGGTCAGTGCGCGCACGGTTTCGTCATCAGCGAAGCCGGGCACAACCGTCACGTCAATGTACAAATAATTGAGCCAGCTTCGGTGCGAGGGCGAATAGGGACTGATATGCAATGGCTCGGCCGCGAACAGCGCATGCAGCGGGTTGATGCCGAGCGCCGCCGCCGTGCACGAGCCTGCAGCACGAGCTAGCTGGCCGAGGTCACTGAAGTCGCCGATCCCCCAATTAGCACCATTGCGCAGACCGTAGAGCTGGCAGCTCAGGCCCCACTTGCGGGCGCCTGGCCCGAGCTCGGCAGGAAGGTGGCAGCGCTCCGGAGCGACGATGAGGCTAAGCCGCGCGGTAAGGCCGCCAGCGTAGAGGTCGAGTAGGTGGTAACCGAGCGGCAGCCCATCCGGCAACTGCATCTGGTATCGCCTGCCCTCTACCTCCGAGACCCGGCCCGAACGCTGCTCCCCGCTCTCGAGGAGGCACGACCACAGGATTTCCCGGCAGCCGACGGGCAGGCGTAGCGCCAGAGCCTGACGAGACGCATCGGCCGGAACGACATGGACAGGGCTCAGCCCCAGCGGTGCCTCCTGCTCTTCCTCTGCCAGCGCACGCTCGGCACGGGCCGGATCGGCCGGAAGACCGGAAGCCTCGATCAATGCGATGAGCGTGTCGTCGGACACCTCCCGGGGTCGACCAAGCCCGTCCCTATGACGCGCCTCGATCCCGACAAGCCGAGCGACGTGCTCGATCGCGGCGCGGTCGGTCATGTCACCGGCGCCGACACGCCAATCCCGTTTAGGTAAGAAACGGCCCTGACGCTCAACGATCTTCTTCCCACAAATCCCCGTGCTCTGGCCGCACGATGCTCGCCGAGAGCAAATTTCTCTCCGGCAATTCCGGTCGTGGCGTACGATCGATAAAGAGCGCAAATGAGCGAGCCTGGAGCCGATAAATCTCTCCGGGCACGTAAAGCCTGCCTTCGGCGACACGTCCTGTCGGTTGTGAGGTATCGACAAGCGGTTCCCAGGACATTGGCGCGGCGAGCGACGGGAAACAAAAGTCGAGATCCTCATGATAAGCGTTCATCATTATAAAAAAGCTCTCGTCGAAGTCGCGCTGTCCCCCCGGCGTGAAGAACTCGCCGGCTGCCCCGCTCAAAACATAGCCCAGTGAAAGTGCGACCGGGTTCTTCCAATCTGCGTCGGTTGCCTCCTTACCGGACGGGGTAACCCAGGTAATGTCTTTGACCCCGGCTTCGGAGAGCACCTCGCCACGCAGAAAGCGTGGGCGCGAGAATACGCGATGCCTACGGCGGAGATGGATCAGATAGCTAACGAAACGGCGAAGCTCCTCGTCTTCCGGTCTCAGATGCTCCCAATCGAACCACGAGATCTCATTGTCCTGGCAATAAGCGTTATTGTTCCCGCGCTGTGTTCTTCCGATCTCGTCGCCAGCGAGCAGCATTGGGACGCCTAACGACAAAAGAAGTGTGGCAAACAAATTACGCTTTTGGCGATCGCGCAAAGCGACTATGGCCGGATCAGAGGTCGGCCCCTCGACCCCGTAATTCCAGCTGAAGTTGGCATCATTTCCGTCGTGGTTGTCCTCGCCGTTGGCCTCATTGTGCTTATCGTTGTAGCTGACCAGATCCTGCAGAGTGAAACCGTCATGAACGGTAATGAAGTTGATGCTTGCCCAGGGACGCCGGCCGCGCCAGCCGAAGATGTCGGACGAGCCGGCGACGCGCGAAGCTAGATCAGCGACGAGACCTTCATCACCCTTCCAGAAACGTCTGACAGTATCGCGGTAGTGCGCATTCCACTCGGCCCAACCGGGCGGAAAGTTGCCGAGCTGGAAGCCATAAGGACCGAGATCCCAAGGCTCGGCAATCAGCTTCAGCCCAGCCATGACCGGGTCCTGACCGATTGCGTCAAAAAACGCACTGCCCTGTCCATAGTCGCCGTTCTCGCGTGCCAGTGCCGTGCAAAGGTCGAAGCGGAAACCGTCGACATGCATCTCCACCGCCCAGTAACGCAGCGATTCCATGACGAGCTGCAGTACCCGCGGCTGATCGAGGTTCAAAGTGTTGCCCGTGCCCGTGACGTCGCGGTAGAAGCGCCGATCGGTATCCAATCGATAATAAGAGGCATTGTCGATGCCGCGGAACGACAGAGTCGGACCGAGGTGATTGCCTTCACCGCTGTGATTGTAGACGACGTCGAGAATGACTTCGATCCCGGCGTCATGTAGCCGCTTGACCATGGTCTTGAAGCCCGCGATCGAATTTGTCGCCAATAGGCGCGGATCGGGGGCAAAATAGGCGATCGAGTTGTAGCCCCAATAATTGGCTAGACCCTGCTCGATCAGATGGCGGTCGTCGACCGAGGCATGGACTGGCAGCAGCTCGACCGTGGTCACGCCGAGTTCCACCAGGTAATCGATCATTGCCGGTGAGGCGAGCCCGGCGAACGTGCCGCGCTGCACAGGATCGATATTGGGGTGCTTGATCGTGATCCCACGTACATGCAGCTCGAGGATAATTGTCTCTTCCCAAGGGGTTTGGGGACGCCGGTCCGTGCCCCAGGTGAAGGCGGGTTCGACGACCCGGCATTTCGGGACCTGGCGCGCATTGTCGCGCCGATCGAACGACAGATCGGCGCGCTGACTGCCGACGCGGTAGCCAAACAGGGCATCGCTCCACCGCAGTCTGCCGTGCAGCGACCTCGCGTAGGGATCCATCAGTAATTTGTTGGGATTGAAGCGGTGCCCGTTCGCCGGATCGTACGGCCCATAGACGCGATAGCCGTAAAGCAGATTCGGGCGGGCATCGGGCAAGTAAGCGTGCCATACCTCGTCGGTATATTCAGGGAGCGCGATCCGCGTCATCTCGCGATTGCCCGAGCGGTCGAACAGGCACAGCTCGACTTTTTCGGCATGCGCCGAAAAGAGGGCGAAGTTGACGCCTTCGCCGTCCCACGTCGCCCCAAGCGGATAGGGTCGCCCCGGCCACACTTTGGTCGGTGCTGCCACCGGCCTAATCCGCAGTGAAAATCAGTGCACCGAGCGGCGGGAGCCTCAGACGGAGCGAGTGATGGTGGCCGTGCATCGGAACGGGCTCGGCATGCACTTCCCCGGCATTGCCGACACCGCTGCCGCCATATTCCGTCGCGTCGGTATTGATGCGCTCGCGATAGAGCCCAGGCCGGGGCACCCCAATGCGGTAATTCTCGCGCGGCACCGGTGTGAAGTTGCAGACAACGACGCTAAGCTCGGTCGGATTACGGCCGCGGCGAAGATAGGAGACGATGCTCTCGGCCGCGTTCGCCACGTCGATCCATTGAAAGCCCTCGGGATCGCAGTCGAGCTGGTGCAGCGCCGGCGTATTGCGATAGAGAAAATTAAGGTCGCGCACCAACCGTCTTACCCCCTCGTGAAATGGATCGCCAAGAAGCTGCCAATCGAGGCCGATATCGTGGTTCCACTCGCGCTCCTGCGCGAACTCGCCGCCCATAAACAACAGCTTTTTGCCCGGATGGGTCCACATATAGGCAAAATAGGTGCGCAGATTGGCAAAGCGTTGCCAGCGGTCGCCCGCCATTTTGCCGATCAGCGATCCCTTGCCGTGCACCGTCTCGTCGTGGCTGAGCGGCAGGACAAAATTCTCGTGAAACGCGTAGAGCAACCCAAAGGTAAGATCATTGTGATGATACTTGCGATGGATCGGGTCCAGCGACATGTAGTGCAGGGTGTCGTGCATCCAACCCATGTTCCATTTGAAGCCGAAACCGAGTCCGCCGACATAGACGGGACGCGACACCATTGGCCAGGCCGTCGACTCTTCGGCTACGGAAGTCGCCCCGCTCGCTTCCTCGAAGATCAGCTCGTTCATCCGTCGTAAAAATGCGATCGCCTCGAGATTTTCGCGCCCGCCAAAGCGGTTGGCAATCCATTCCCCGGCACGGCGGCTGTAGTCGAGATACAGCATCGAGGCGACGGCATCGACCCGGATGCCGTCGATGTGGAATTCGCGCAGCCAGTAGAGCACGCTCGACAGCAGAAAATTCGCGACCTCCCGGCGGCCATAGTTGTAGATGAACGTGCCCCAGTCGGGGTGAAACCCCTGACGCGGGTCGGCATGTTCGTACAGCGCCGTCCCATCGAACCGTCCCAGTCCGTGCGCGTCGTTCGGGAAATGTCCCGGTACCCAATCGAGCAGCAAGCCGAGCCCTGCATTGTGACAGGCCTCGACAAAAGCGCGAAAATCATCAGGCGCACCGTATCGGCTGGTCGGTGCAAACAAAGAGATCGGCTGATATCCCCAGGAACCGTCGAACGGGTATTCGGAAAGCGGCATGGCCTCGATATGAGTAAAGCCCATGTCGCGCACATAAGGGACAAGCTGGTCGGCGAGCTCGCGATAGGAGAGATACCGACCGTGTTCGGCGAGATTGCGCCGCCACGAGCCGAGATGGACTTCGTAAATCGCGATCGGCGCCTCGCGGTCGTTGCACCGCCAGCGCTCTGCCATCCAAGTGCCGTCATGCCACACATGGCGCGACGGGCCGGCGATAACCGACGCAGTGCCCGGCGGTCTTTCAGTGCGCTCCGCCTGCGGGTCGGCCTTGAGCGGCAGAAGCATGCCGTCGGCTCCAAGGATCTCGTATTTGTAAGGACGACCGGGCCGCAACCCGGGCACGAAGAGTTCCCAGAAGCCGCTCGCCTCTCGGCGTCGCATCGGCATCCGTCGGCCGTCCCAGGCGTTGAAGTCGCCGACCACGCTGACCCGATGCGCATTGGGCGCCCACAAGGCGAAGACCACGCCCTCGACCCCCTCGTGGGCGAGCAGATGGGCGCCGAGTTTTTGGTAGCTCGCGAGATGATTGCCTTCGGCGAGGAGATGAATGTCGAGCTCGCCGAGAACCGGCGGGAAGCGGTAGATATCGTCGAATTCGTGCTGGATGCCACCGCTCGATGTGCGCAGCCGATAGCGGAACGGTTCCCGCCGATTGGCAATGGTCGCAACGAAGAAGCCATCCCGATGAACTCGCACGCCCTCGGCGGCAATCTTACCGGTAGCCGACTCGACAACCGCCATCTGCTGCGCCGCGGGCAGCATCGCCCGCACGCAGATCCCGCTATCGATACGGTGCATGCCGAGAACCGCGAACGGATTGTCATGGCGGGCCTCGACGATCGCCTCGACTTGCGGGTCAGGCGGCAGCGGCACGCTCTGCCTTCTCTGTCTTCTCCAGAATCGCGAGGATTCCTTTAAGCGGGATGTCGACCCAGGTGGGGCGGTTCGCCAACTCGTAAGACACCTCGTAGACGGCTTTCTCAAGCTGGAAGAATGCCGTCATATCGCGCGCTTGCTTTTTGCTCGCCGGGTAGGCGGCGCAGCCGCGCATCGTCTTGCGATAGGCGGCGCGAAAGCCATCCACGGCCCGCTGCCGCCAGGCTTCGGCCAGCTCCGCCATTCTGAGCTCTGCCGGCGGCCGTGCTTCGGCAAGCTGTCGGACCGCAGCGACGGCAGCATAGTCGAACGAGCGGATCATCCCGGCGACGTCTCGCAACGG
>Ga0209526_10003362_pt1 | contig 10915 bp, 10 predicted proteins | sample JacPinW_OM2H0_M1_FD_188566 | JGI IMG/M metagenome (GOLD analysis project Ga0209526, IMG submission 188566) | Forest soil microbial communities from Algoma, Ontario, Canada - Jack Pine, Ontario site 1_JW_OM2H0_M1 (SPAdes) (version 2) | ecosystem: Environmental > Terrestrial > Soil > Boreal...
CGACTTCAACGTCACCCGGGCCGGGATCCACGCTGACGGCCTGATCAAGGACGAGGAGATCTACAACCCATTCGACTCGGCACGCCTCCTGGGCCGGCCGCCGCGGGTGGCGATCACCGACAAGTCCGGCGCCGCCGGCCTGCTCATGTGGATCCGCGACCACCGCCCGGACCTGGCAGAAGGCCTGACCAAGCAGGACGGCCGCCTTCGCCTCATAGGCGATGCGGTCATGCAGGAGTACTCCGCCGGGCGGATGACCAGCCTTTCAGACGACGAGGTCGAGCGCCTGGTCGACAGCGCCTTCGAATCGATCCCTGACCGCATGGTGTAGGGAACAGACATGGGCGGAGGCGGCGTTTCTGCCCCTTATGGTGGTCCGTCTGGCGCGCGGCCGTATCCACTACGCCTGGATCGTCTTCGGCGTCACCTTCTTCACCCTGCTCGCCGCCGCCGGCATTCGTTCGACGCCTGGCGTTCTGATTGTTCCCCTGGAGCACGACTTCGGCTGGACCCGAGCAGAGATCTCTCTGGCGGTCGGGATCAACCTGCTGATGTTCGGCCTCTGCGGACCCTTCGCGGCCGCCCTGATGGCGCGCTTCGGAGTGCGCCGGGTCCTGCTCATCGCCCTTCTCCTGATCGCAGTCGGGGTGGGCTTGACGACCGCCATGCGGCAGCCCTGGCAGCTCGACCTGCTCTGGGGTTTCGTGGTCGGAACGGGCACCGGTTCGATGGCCGGCGTGCTCGCGGCCACCGTCGCGAACCGCTGGTTCGTGGCCCGTCGGGGCCTGGTGATCGGGATCCTGACCGCGGCCGGCGCGACCGGCCAGCTCGTCTTCCTACCCGTGCTCGCCACCCTCGCCGTCAACCAGGGCTGGCGTTGGGCCTCCCTGACGGTGGCGCTGGCGGCGCTGGCGGCCGTTCCCGTGGTTGCCCTGCTGATGCGGGACGACCCCGCTCGCATCGGGCTCAAGCCCTACGGCGCCGCGGAGGACTTCAAAAGCCCGTCGCCGGTCGGTAACCCGTTTGCCGCGGCCCTGAACGGACTCGGCCGCGGCGTCCGCTCCATCGACTTCTGGCTGCTGAGCACCAGCTTCTTCATCTGTGGGGCGACCACCAACGGGCTCGTGGGCACACATCTCATCCCGGCCTCCGTCGACCACGGAATTCCGGAAGTGACGGCCGCCGGCATGCTTGCTTTGATCGGCGTCTTCGACGTCGTGGGGACCACCGTCTCCGGCTGGCTTACGGATCGGGTGGACAGCCGGTGGCTCCTCTTCTGGTATTACGGGTTGCGTGGGCTCTCGCTGCTGCTGCTGCCCTTCGCGCTCTCCAGCACCTACCTCGTCCTGCTTCTCTTCATCGTCTTCTACGGCCTGGACTGGGTCGCCACGGTCCCACCGACCATCGCCCTCAGCACGAGCATCTTCGGGCGCGAGCAGGCGGCGATCATCTTCGGCTGGATTTTCGCCGCGCACCAGTTCGGAGCGGCCTTCGCCGCCTTCGCGGCAGGCGCGCTCCGCACCTGGCTGGGCGACTATCAGGTCACCTTCCTGACCGCCGGACTGCTCTGCCTGATCGCGAGCGGCCTGGTGATCCGGATCGGGCGCGCCTCGCGCGGCGAAAGGCCGGCCCGGCCCTTGACTCCCGAGGCCGCCTGAACCGGCCGGCTCGCCACGTCCTGACCGTCGTCTTGCTGGGCGCCGCCCTGGGCGTGGTCCTGGCCGCCGCCAGCGTCCGCACTGTCTCGGCCCACGCCCTGCTGCTCGGCTCGGACCCCGCGGCGGGTACGGTCCTGAGCGAGCCGCCTGGGGTTGTGGAGCTTCACTTCTCCGAAGGCGTGAGCGCGGCCGGTCCCGGGATCACGGTGCTGGCTCCCTCCGGCCAAGTGGTCAATCGAGGCGGGGTGAGGGTCGCCGGCCGGAACCTCAGCGCAAGGGTGCAAAGCGTCGAGCACGGCACCTACCTCGTGCGCTGGGCGGTGATCGCGCAGGACACCCATCCCTCGCGAGGGCAGCTGACCTTCAGCGTGGGCCAGCCAGGCCCGGTGCCGGCCGGAACCAGCTTCGGCTCGGACGTGGGCGCGGTGTCGCCGGTAGGGCTCCTCCTCCAGGCGCTCGGCCGCTGGCTGCACTTCCTGGGACTGGCACTCGGCTTCGGGACGCTGGCCTTCCAGGTCTTCGTCCGCCCGGTCGCGGACCGGCGACTGGACCGGCTGGTCCTGGGCGGCGTGGCCGTGCTCGCGGCGGCCCAGCCGGTGGCGCTGCTGGGTCAGGCCGTCAGCCTCGACCTACCCCCGCAGGACGTGCTCGCCTCCAGCTTCGGACAGGCGCTGGGCCTCGGGCTGGGGGGTGCGCTGGTCCTCTGGGCGGCCGCGGGCGCGGTCCGGGAAGCGGGCCGCGGCCGCGCGGCGGTGCTCGCCTTCGGCGTGCCAGTCGTGCTCGCCGACGGTCTGGCGGGTCATCGGATCCTGGGCGTCCCGGACCTCGCAACCTTCTTCCTGGGGGCGGTCCACGAGGCGGCCATGGCCGTCTGGGCCGGCGGCCTGATCGCCTTCCTGGTGGTCCGCGAAGGCGGACGCCGGTTCGGCCTGGTCGCGCTGGCCTGTGTGGCGACGCTTGCCGCCAGCGGCGCTCTGCTCACCCTGGCTCACCTGCGAAGTCCCTCGGACGTGACCAGCTCCGCCTACGGGGCGGTTCTCGGAATCAAGGTCATCGCGGTCGCCGCCACAGCGCTCGTCGCCTGGCTCGGCGTCCGCCGGGTGGAGGCTGCGGCGCTGGCCGGCGTGCTTGCCCTGGCCGCGCTCCTGGTCAGCCTGCCGCCGCCACGCTGAGGATGGCCGGGGAGCGTCAGAGACTGGGGCCGATCAGCTGCTTCAGGCTCCAGCGGTCCCCGTTCTTGACCCAGCTGTAGACGAAGATGCCCTCCTGCCCCAAGCCATCGTGGTCCTGCGGTGTCAGCTTCTCCCGGGCGCCCAGGACTGTGTCCGCAGGGCCGAGGTCCAGCGACTCCCAGGCCCGCATGACGGCCGGTCCCTCAAAGGTGTTGGCGACGCGGACCGCCCTCGACCATTCGACGATACAGTCGGCAGCGGGAGGCAGGCCCTTCATCTCGACCCCGTTCGCGGCGTATCCGTACTGCCCGGTGATCCTGGAGACGAAGGACCTGTAGAGGGGTGGCCACTTCGACTGCGGCACGTCGGTGAGGTAGGACTGGATGGTGTTCTCGAAGACCAGGCCGTTTACGGGGGGTCCTGTCTGCTGCGCGAAGGCGTAGGCGCCCAGCGCGCTGGTCCCGAGAAGCAGGAGCTTGCCGGCGGCGACCTGGTCAGCAGCCTGCGCGCCGCGCCCGGCGGCTCCGGTCTCGGCCGGAAGGACCAGGGCCTGGGCTCCCCGCTGCATCAGCTGCCCAACCGCGGCCCGGTAATCCCCGGCCGCGGTTGCGGTGGCGTTACCGACGTACTCCAGTCCGAAGCGGGGTGACTGCTGCTGCAGCTGCCGGTCGTAGACCTGGCCGCTCGGGCTGCCGTCGTTCAAGAAACCGAGGCGCTTGATGTCGGACCGGCTGCGCAGGACGTAGCCCAGCAGCGCGGCCAGCCGGTACTGGTCCTGCTGCTGTATCCGGAACGTGTAGGGCGCGTTGGCCAGCGCCTCCTGGGCCAGGTCCAGGGCACAGTTGGGAACCCGACCCGAGTTGACCACCGGCCGGGCGGCTTGCGCGACCTCGCTTGTGCTGGGACCGACGAGCAGCTTGACGTCGCCCTCGGCCAGCTGCTCGCGGACCAGCTCGGCGCCCTTGGCGGGATTCTGCTCGTCGTCCGCCGTTACGACCTCCAGCTTGAAGCCGAGCAGGCCGCCCCGGGCGTTGAGGGCGTCGACCTGGACCTGGAGGCTGTTCTGCACGTACTCGCCGGCGTAGCCCATGGGGCCGCTGAATACGTTCACCAGCGCGATCCTCGCCGTTCCCCGCTTTCCCTGCCGCTGCCCCTGGCCGCCCTGCCAGCCGCAAGCGGTCAGGGCCACCACGCCGGCGATCAGCCCACTCAGGAGGCGCGCAGTCACGCGCCCGCTCCATAATCCACGCCGCTATGACATCCCATGAGAGAGCAGAGCTGGTTTCACGCTATCGGCACGGCGCCCGGGCGCTGCTCGACACCCTGGCCGTGGTCCCCGACGCCGACCTGGACAGTACCGCCGCGGACGGCGGCTGGTCCCCGCGTACCGTTGCCCACCACGTGGCCGACGCCGAGCTGACCGCCGCCGCCCGACTCCGACGGTTGATCGCCGAAGACGGTCCGCGCATCTCGCCCTACGACCAGGACGTCTATGCCGGACGGCTCCATTACGAGCGCCCGCTCGCCACCTCGCTGACCCTCATCTCCGCTCTGACAGAGGCTAACGCCGAGCTCCTGGACAGGCTTTCCGATGAGGAGTGGCTGCGCGAGGGCGTCCACGAAGAACGGGGCGCCTACAGCGTGGAGACCTGGCTGACCGTCTACGCCGAGCATTGCCGGGCGCACTCAGAGCAGGTTGCGGGCACTGCCAGCTGAGGCAGCCGCGGCGAGCGGGGGCCTACGGTCGGCCAACGGCCCGGCCTCCTCCAGGTGGGCGGCCAGACGGAACAGCGTGGCCTCGTCACCGTAGCGCCGACGAACTGGCTGCCCGGCCTCCGGCCAGGCCAGAGGCTGGGCAGGGGCGTCGAGCGTCACGAGTTCTCGCATCGCGCTCCAGTGTCCACGCCCGGGCATCTGCGCCGCAATCGCCCTGTGGGGTACCCCCTCCGCACAAGGCGTGCGGGGGAGGTACGGTGGGGAGCCACCCCGCTGATCAGAGCAGCCCGATCGAAACCGGTTCCACCAAACACGGACGCATGCTCTCAGCACAGCTTGGCGGCCACGAGTCAGCCGGTTAACGCCCCCACCGACCCTCCCCCCGCATGCGGGGGGAGGAACGGTGGGAAGGGAGATCTGTTTTGGGTCAGCCCATGATGCAGCCGCCGGTGCCTCGGTTGGCGGAGTTGGACCAGAGGGGCTGGACGGCGTACTTCTGACCGCCGAAGGTCAGGTTCTGAGACGCGGGCTGCGGACCCGGGCCCTGGCCCCAGGCGCACTTGTCGCCGTTCTCCTCACCGAACCTGTCCAGCCAGCCAGCCGCGGTGTTCGGGTCCGGGTCAGTGACGGTCTCCGCGTACTCGTGGCCGGCGACGATGCTGAAGCCGTCGAAGTAGCCATGCCCGAACGAGTCGTTGGCCTGGTTCACGTAGTTCTTTCCGCAGCCCGCGCCACCGTCCGGCTGATAGGGCACGTTGACGTAGGCCACCGGCTGACCTCTGTAGCTGGTCTGGTCGTGCCAGCCGCAGTAGTAGCGGCTGAAGCCGAGCGTCGACTTGCCCGTCGGTGTGAAGACCATGTAGCTCGCGTTGCGGTCGTACCCGAAATGGGCCACCGCCCGCTGCGCCGCGCTCGCGATGTTGGCAGAGGTCGGGGTGCGCGGGACCTGGCTGGCATCGTTCCAGACGCCTCGCAGAAGTCCTGACGGGTTCGTCGCCGTCTGCGCCCCCGCCGGGCAGCTGACCGTCCCCGCCGCCACCCCCTGGCAGTACTGGGTGGTGCTCCTCAGCCAGCGGCTGCCGCCCAGGTTGGTGAAGAAGCCGTTTACGTAGGCCTGTGCCCTGGCGCTGCTGTAGCCGCCGGTGCTGAAGCCCCTCGCCCACTCCGGCCCCCAGTAGCTGATGTAGACGAGCGGCTGCGTCGCGACGTTGCCGCCGTGCGAGTAGAGGTTATCGCCCGGAGCCGGCGCGATCTGGGTGCGGGCGAACCGTGTTCGCATGGCGTGCTTCAGGTCGCTGCTGCCGGCGAGCACCCCGGTCGAGAAGGTGAGCGTGGCGAGCAACGCACAGGCAGCCGGCAGCAGTAGTCGAGCCTTCATTTGCAAATTCCATCCCCGCAACTGCCCGGCAGGTCCCGGGCGACACCCACTCCCCTGCTCGGCGGCCGCCGCACATGAAAACATCAGGCGACCGCCGCGGCAAGACCCTTTTCGCCGCTTGCTTACGGTGCCGAGTACGATCCTGGCTGATGGCGAGGACGCCGCTCTCCAGCGTCGACGCGGCCTGGCTGCGCATGGAGGACCCGACCAACCTGATGATGGTCACCGGGGTCCTCTTGTTCGAAGAGCGCCTCGACCAGGCCGCCCTCCGCGGCGTCATTGAGGAGCGGCTGCTCGCCTTTCCCCGGTTCCGGTGCAGGGCGGAGGAACCGCCGCTGGGCATCGGACCGCCTCAGTGGGTGAGCGACCGGCGCTTCGACCTGGACGCCCACCTCCACCACGTCGCCCCACCCGAACCAGGCGACAAGGCCGCGCTCGAGACGCTCGTGAGCGACCTCATGAGCACGCCGCTCGACTTCACCAAAGCGCTCTGGCAGGTTCACCTCGTCGACTACGGGAAGGGCAGCGCGGTCGTCGCCCGGATCCACCACTGCATCGCGGACGGGATCGCGCTGATCCAGGTGTTGCTCTCGCTGACGGACACCTCGCCGACCGCCGGCCACCGGCCGCCACACACCCCGGCGTCAGAGCCTTCCTCGGAGAGCACCGCCCACTCCCTCCTGCGCGGCGTGCGCCGGCTGGCCGAGGGCGGTCTGGGGCTGGTCCGGGAGCCCTCTCGGGCGCTAGGAATGGCGGCGATGGGCGCCGCCGCCGCAGGCACGCTGGCCCAGATGTCGCTGCTCTCCCCTGACCCGAAGACGCCTCTCAAGGGCCCGCTGGGCACCAGCAAGCGCGCCGCGTGGTCGGAACCGATCCCCTTGCCCGAAGTGAAGGCGGCCGGCGCTCGTCACGGCGCCACCATCAACGACGTACTCGTCAGCGCCGCGGCCGGAGCCCTGCGCCGGTACCTGCTCGAGCGGGGTGAGGATGTCTCGGACCTCGAGATCCGGGTGGCGGTGCCCGTGAACATGCGCCCCCTGGAGGAGGCGCTCAAGCTGGGCAACCAGTTCGGGCTGGTCTTGCTGGCGCTGCCGCTCGGGATAGCGGACGCCCATGGCCGGCTCGCCGAGGTGAAGCGCCGGATGGACGGCCTCAAGGCCTCTGTGCAGCCGGGGGTGGCGCTCGGCATGTTGAGTGTGCTCGGCTACGCGCCGAGCGCGGTCCAGCCGCTCGCGCTCCAGTTCTTCGGGAGCAAGGCCTCCGCGGTGCTCACCAACGTCCCGGGTCCCCGAGAGCAGCTCTACCTGGCCGGCAAGAGCCTCAAGCAGGCCATGTTCTGGGTCCCGCAGTCCGCCCGCCTGGGCCTCGGCATCAGCATCCTCAGCTACAACGGCGAGGTGATGGTCGGCGTCGCCTCCGACACCGGCCTGGTACCGGACCCGGAACGCATCGTGGCCGGTTTCAAGAGCGACCTGGACGATCTGCTAGCGCAGGGGGGCCGCCGGAGGGCGGCGGCACGGAGCAGGGTCAGGCGGTGAAGCCCGATGATGGGACCATCGAGGAGGCGCGATGAGACTGGTCAGTTTTCGCGAGGACGGACGGGTTGCGGTGGGCGTCCTGACCGAGGACGGGGAGACGGTGGTGGATCTGGGCCGGGTCGAGCAGCGCCTGGACACGGACATGATCTCGCTCCTCGGCGGCGGCCAGGACGCGCTCGACCTGGTCGCACGGACCCTCGACCGGGCCGATCTCCTGGCCCGCCGGCCGCTTTCGTCGGTGAGGCTGACCGCTCCGGTTCCTCACCCCGGCAAGATCATCTGCATCGGTCTCAACTATCGCCAGCACGCCGCCGAGACGAGGCTCCCGCTCCCTGAGTACCCCGTCGTCTTCGCCAAGTTCGGCAACACGGTAGTGGGGCCGCATGAGCCGATCGTCATCCCAGCCGTCACCGAGCAGGTGGACTACGAGGGCGAGCTGGGCGTCGTCATCGGCGGCCGGGTGCGCGACCTGCCGCTCACGCGCGCCCTGACCAGCGTGGCCGGTTACATGGCTTTCAACGACGTGAGCGCGCGCGACTATCAGTCGCGGGTCAGCCAGTGGACGATCGGCAAGAGTTTCGACACCTTCGCCCCCATGGGGCCGGCGCTGGTCACGGCCGACGAGGTGGAGGACCCGCAGAACGTGGACCTGGAGGTCACGATCGGCGACGAGGTCCTCCAGTCGGCGAACACCGGCGACATGATCTTCACGGTCGCCGAGCTCATCACCTACCTCTCCTCGGTCATGACCCTGGAGCCCGGCGACGTGATCGCGACCGGCACGCCTTCCGGCGTCGGAATGGCGCGCACCCCTCCACGCTGGCTGCGCCCCGGCGAGGTCGTGAAGGTCAAGCTCTCAGGCATCGGAACCCTGGAGAACCCCGTCACCGGCCCGCCCAAGTACGTCTAGGTCAGCTCCGAGCTACAACGACCCGTACGCAAAACCAGCGCCGGCCGATCTACGAAGTAGCGGCGGCCAGCACCTCCGCGAGACGACCTTCCAGCTCAGCTCGGAGCCGTGGGTCTCGCATTCTCGCCAGCAGCATTCGAGTCCGTCGTTCGGTGTCGGGCCGGGTCCACTGCAGATCAAGTGCCTGCGTGGCCATCTCGAAGGCTGCGTCCTCGTCCCTTAGATCCGTGAGCGCCATTGCCCATTCCAGGCGCGCGTTGGCCACTCTCATTGGCCAGTAGTTGTGGGTTCGAGGGTCGTCGTTTGCGCGGACCACCTCGGCTGCGTGCTCGATCGTTTCGGATGGTCGGCGGAGTTGTACCAGCGCGCCTGAGGCGAAGAACGCCGCCTTGGCTGGATCGAGCACGTAGTGGTCATCGGGCGAGCCGACTTCCCGCACAGCCGCCAGCGCACGCTCCCCCGCCAACAGGTCACGAATGGCGGCCTGCTCTTCGCCCAATGCACCCGAGATGCGCCCTCGCTGCAAGGTGGCTGCTACCAAGGCGTAGCCACCGAGGGGCGCCAGTTGGACGCCGCGGTCGGCCAGATCGTAGGCGTCTCGCTGCCGGCGGTCTGTCGCTGCCATCCAAGCGGCTGTCTCGTATGTCCAGCCTTCCAGATCAGAGTGTCCGAGCCGTCGGGCCAGGTCGCGGGCTACATGCAGAGAGTTCTGGGCGTCTTCGAACTGACTGGCGTCTGCCTGAACCGTGGCTCTGAGCAGGGCCAGCCATCCGGCTGCTTCAAAGAACTCCCGGCGCCTCACTGGCCGAGTCTCGCCCTGGAGCAGCGTCCGGATCTGGCGCAGGCGAACATCGATCCGACGTCGCAGTTCGTCGGGTGGTGTGGTGGAGTAGAAACGCTTCAGCCGGGAGACGGCGGCCACCAGTTCGTCCGGATCGGGCAGGTCTTCGGGATCGATCTCCAGCCTGCTCAGCTCGGCAGCGCCACTCTCGAAGCCCAACTCCGACGGAGTCGCCTCGAGGATCTCGGTGAGTTTGCGTAGGTGGAGAGGCTGTGGTCGCTGACCAGCTTCCCACCGGCGAACCGTGATGACAGAGACGCCGACACGATCCGCTAGCTCCTCCTGGGAGTAGAGGTACCGCTTCCGAACGTCCCGCAGCTTGGTGCTCATGACTCAGGGCTCTTGATCGGCGATTGATCGGTCTCTGATCTGGCGCGTCTCCAGCCTACCGCCCAGGCTCGGCCTCAGCCATGGAGGACACCGGCGCCGTTGACTCCGAGGCGGTCTACGAGCAGCTCATCAGTCATGCCTGGCAGTGCCGGACCTGCTGGCCCTGGCGGAATCAGCTCTGGGCAGTACACCGCCTCTGCCCGACCGGCGCTGGCCTGGCCGATCGCTATGCGCTCACCGAAGGTGCTGCCCGGGGAGGGGCCGTGAATGATGGAGCTCGGGGCTGGTCAGAGCCGCCAGGTGGGAGTTCAGCTCCCACCCGGCCAGGATCTTGACCTCAGTGAGTGCGGGTCGTCTCCTGCCCCACTGATTCTTCGCCGCTGATTAGACCCAAGTAATCGAGCTGTCTTTTCCGGACCGTCACAGCCAGCAGAAGCCTGGCTTGTGCCCGGCGGCGGCTAACCGTCCGGGTTCTGCTGATTGGCCGGTTGCGTGGCCGGGGGGATGTTGGCGTTGAGATGGAAGACGTTGTAGGGATCATAGATGCCTTTGATCTTCGCCAGCCGGTCATACTTGGCCGGCCCATAGCTGCTACGAACTCGGTCCTCTGCGACCTCAGCCTCAACGTTGAGGTAACTCCCGCTTCCAAGTGCGTGAGGCCGCAGGGCGGTCCAAAGCGACCGAGCCCACTCTCGCTCTGGCACCAGCCTGTCAGAGGTATCGGCGACCGCGACGATGAAGGCGGCGTAGCATGGCGAGCGGCCACCACCGAACGCCGTTTGGTCCTCACCCACCTCCGAGTAAGCGCCGTCCAGACGATAGAAGAACAGCCCCGAAAGCGGCGAGGTCTTGCGCGGCAGATGCTCCTCCACCACGGCGATCGCACCCTCGGATAGCTCTCTGACGTAAAGGGCCTTGTCATAGCCGAAGACCCCAAAGTGGTTTGCTTCATCGATTAATTTCTGAAGCTCTACGAAAGGGAATGGCGTCACCAAGTCGAACAGTGGGGGCAGCTGCTCCCGCACCCGCGCCACCACAGCCGCGTGCTCCTGCTGCGAACCGAACCCGGTGATCAGAAGGGCGATGCCAGGGCGGAAGCGGTGCTCTTCCGGGACGAAGGGCGCGGGCGGCGCATTGATTCCCGCAATGATGATGTTCAGGTCCTCGGCCGGCAGAGAGGTGTTGCCCGCGCCGGACCCGCAGCAGGTCTCGTCGAAGGTGGTTGCGCGGGATTATTCTGCCGGCGACACAATCGGTGGGCGTTTTGAAGTGGAGGAGGTGCTCGGCAGCGGTGGTTTCTCCAGGGTGTACCGCGTTCGCGACGTCGTAGAAGGCGTTGAACGGGCGCTCAAGCTCTTCGAGAACGCCGCTG
>Ga0209526_10003363_pt1 | contig 10914 bp, 11 predicted proteins | sample JacPinW_OM2H0_M1_FD_188566 | JGI IMG/M metagenome (GOLD analysis project Ga0209526, IMG submission 188566) | Forest soil microbial communities from Algoma, Ontario, Canada - Jack Pine, Ontario site 1_JW_OM2H0_M1 (SPAdes) (version 2) | ecosystem: Environmental > Terrestrial > Soil > Boreal...
AAAGCCACATGGGTCACTCCCGATGTGGCCCGCGAGCTGCTTGGAAAGGAACGAGAGCCTAAGTATGCGCAGGAGCTGAACACAGTTCTGGCAAACGCAGAACGCAAGATCGCAGCCGAGCACATCTGAGCGAGCAATGCTGGCCGCAACCGGTGGGCATCAAGGCGCTACCAGCCAAAGCTGGACGGTTTTCGGGCATGAAGTTAGTCGGGATCAAAACCTCAGCTAGCACGGTCGCGCCCAACACCGGAGGGAGCCCGAAGCCGTCGCCAACCGTGAGCGCGAGCGTGACCGTCAGTGCCCCGCCCATCCAGGTCGTGACGGGGCAAATCCCGAACGTCACGTGCACGAGCGCGATCGCCGCCCAGCAGGCGATCGAACAAGCTGGCTTCAAGTTCGTTGGGAGCTTCGTGCCGAATACGAGCTACCCGAACGGCACAGTATTCAAGACAAGTCCCCCGGCTGGGGTGGCGCCGCTGGGATCGGAGGTGACGGCGTTCGTGGCCACCGGCCCAGCCCCGAGTGGCCGCAGGGTTATCAATCCGTGCCTGCTTATTCTTCAGACGATTAACCCGGGCATCTTGCAGCAGTTCGCGACCCCGACTCCGACGCCCCACTAGCGCTAAGGGTTAAGAAAGAGATTCTTGGCGATCGGTGCCGTGCGGGTCCCGGGCGTCTGCGCCGGCTACCGGCGACGCCGCATGGATCTTCACGCGGAACGAGGAGTGGCCGCTCGACGCGGATCTCGTCGTGGTGGACGAGGTGTCCATGCTCGACGTCGAACTGGCCGCCGCGCTCGTCGAGGCCTGCGCGGACGGCACGAGGTTGCTGCTGGTCGGGGACCCCGCCCAGCTGCCGTCGATCGGGCCCGGGCGGGTGCTGGCCGACATCATCGACTCGGGTGCCGTCCCGGTCACCGAGCTCACCACGCTGTACCGGCAGCGCGACGGCGGGGTCATCGCCCGGCTCGCCACGGCCGTGCGCGGCGGCGCCCTGCCGAGCGTCGACTCGCCAGAACGCGAGGTGGTTGTGGTGCCGGTACGGGGCAGCACCGACGCCGCCCGCCGGGTGGTACAGCTGGTCACCGACTCGATCCCCCGGGCCCTGGGCATCCCGGCGGCGGACATCCAGGTGATCACGCCGGTACACAAGGGCCCGGCGGGGACGGTAGAACTGAACCGCGTGCTCAAGCGGCAGCTGAACCCCGGCCCCGGAGCGCGGTCCGGGTTCGACCCTGGCGACCGGGTGGTATCCATCGCGAACCACGTCGACGAGGGATTCACCAACGGCGAGGTCGGCACCGTAGTGGGGCCGGGCGACGATGGCCTCGTGGTGGCCTTCCCGGCGGGGCCGGTGTGCGTGCCCGACAAGATCCTCGGTGACCTGCGGCACGGCTGGGCGCTGACCGTGCACCGGGCCCAAGGCTCCGAATGGCCTGCTGTGGTGGCCGTGTTCCCGGCCGAAGCCACCGGGATGCTCTCCAGGCCCCTCGTCTACACCGCGTTGACCCGCGCCCAGCGGCACCTGTCAGTTGTGCATGGCGCCGGTGCGGCGCTGTCCCGGGCGGTGGCGACCATCGGCGAACGGCCGCGCGTCACCAGACTCGGCGGCCTACTCACCGACTCCGAGGAATGATCCGGCCGCACTGTGGATAACCATTAGCAGTTAGCTTTTTGGCCCCGCGCGGGGCCAAAAAGCTAACTGCTCTTTCATGACCTCACCTGAAGATGACCGTTCGGCGGCCGTGCAGCAGGATCCGGTGCTCGGCGTGCCAGCGGACCGCGCGGGCCAGGGCGATCCGCTCCGCGTCGCGCCCGATGGCCGCGAGTTCCCCCGGCGATGACCGGTGGTCGACCCTGGCGACCTCCTGTTCGATGATCGGTCCCTCGTCCAGCTCAGCGGTGACGTAGTGCGCCGTCGCCCCGATTACCTTCACCCCGTGCTCGTGCGCCTGGTGGTGCGGCCGTGCGCCACGGAAGCTGGGCAGGAACGAGTGGTGGATGTTGATGACCCGCCCGGCCAGCTTGGCGCAGAGGGCGGGCGACAGGATACGCATGTACCGGGCCAGCACCACGAAATCGATGCGGTGGGTGTCGATGAGATCGAGCAATCGCCCCTCGGCCTGGTCCCTGGACAGGGCGTCCGACCCGGTCGGCACGTGCTCGAACGGCACTCCGTGCGCGCCAGCCAGGGGGCCCAGGTCAGGATGGTTGCCGACGACCAGCGGGATATCGATGCCCAGCGACTCGGCCCCGCGCCGGTAGAGCAGGTCGTTGAGGCAGTGCCCCTCCCTGGACACCATGACCAGCACGCGGGGACGGATGGCCAGGTCGTGCAGGTCCCAGTCCATGCCGAACTGGCTCGCGATGGCACCGAACCCGCCACGCAAGCCTGGCCCGGCGGATTCGACACCCCGGTCAGCGGGGGCGAGGACCTCCACATGCACGCGCATGAAGAACCGGTCCGCGATCCGGTCGGCGTACTGCTGGCTGTCCAGGATGTTGCCGCCAGCCTGGTACAGGTAGGCGGCAACGGCGTGCACGATGCCGGGCCGGTCCGGGCAGGACAGGGTGAGCACGAACTCCCCGGACGGCGGGGCTGGTCCGTCGGACATGGCGCCTCCTCCGGCTCCCGGCATCTCAGCCGCCGATCGCGTGCGCACCACCGTCGGAGTGCAGGATCTCGCCCGTGGTGGCGGGGAACCAGTCCGAGAGCAGTGCCACGCAGGCCCGGGCGGCCGGCTCGGGGTTCGTGATATCCCAGCCGAGCGGCGCCCGGTTGGTCCACATCGCCTCGAAGTCGCTGAACCCGGGGATGCTCTTGGCCGCCATGGTACGCAGCGGGCCGGCGGCGACCAGGTTCACCCTGATGCCCTTCGGGCCGAGATCGCGGGCCAGGTAGCGGGCGCACGACTCCAGGCCGGCCTTGGCCACGCCCATCCAGTCGTAGGCCGGCCAGGCTACCGAGGCGTCGAAGTCCAGGCCGACGATCGACCCTCCATGGGACAGCAGCGGCAACGCGGCGACAGCAAGGGCCTTCAGGGAGTAGGTCGACACCTGCACCGCGGTGGCCACGTCCGCCCATTCGGTGTGCAGGAAGTTGCCGCCCATCGCGGCCTGCGGCGCGAATGCGACACCGTGCACCACGCCGTCTAGGCCGTCCACGTGCGCGGAGACCCGCTCCGCCAGCGAGCCGAGGTGGCCGGTGTCGGTCACGTCAAGCTCCAGGACCGGGGGCGGGGATGGCAGCCGTTTCGCGATCCGCTCCACCAGGCTCAGCCGACCGAACCCGGTGAGCACCACCGTCGCGCCCTCCTGCTGCGCGATCCTCGCCACATGAAACGCGATCGAGGAGTCGGTGAGCACCCCCGTCACCAGGATCCTCTTGCCGTCCAGGATTCCCATCCCGCTCCCCTGTCAGTTTCCGTGGTTTGTGGCCGGTGCCTAGTGGCCCATGCCGAGGCCGCCGTCGACCGGGATGACCGCGCCCGTGATGTAGCCGGCGTCATCTCCCGCGAGGAACGCGACCACTCCCGCGACCTCCTCGGCCGACGCGAGGCGGCCAAGCGGAACCCCAGCCAGGATCGCGGCCTTGCGCTCGTCCGGCAGCACGGCAGTCATCTCCGTGTCCACGAACCCTGGTGCCACCACGTTCGCGGTGATGTTCCGGGAGCCGAGTTCCCTAGCCAGCGAGCGGGCGAAACCGACCAGCCCGGCCTTGGACGCCGCGTAGTTGGCCTGCCCGCCGGAGCCGAGCAGCCCGACCACCGAGGAGATGAACACGAGGCGCCCCTTGTGCATCCGCATCATGCCGCGCACCGCCCGTTTGGCGACCCGGTACGCCCCGGTCAGGTTGGTATCGATCACCGAGGTGAAGTCGTCCTCACTCATCAGCGCGAGCAACTGGTCGTGGGTGATCCCGGCGTTGGCCACCAGCACCTCGACCGGCCCCTGCGCCGCCTCCACCTCAGCGAAGGCCTTGTCCACGGCGGATGCGTCCCTGACGTCACACGCCACGGTGGCCAGTCCCGCAACAGCATCCCCTGAACGAGACGTCACAGTGACTCGATCACCGCCCGCCGCGAGCCGTCGCGCGATGGCCAGCCCGATGCCCCGGTTCCCGCCGGTGACGAGGGTGGATCGAGTCATCGGTGCTGGTACCTCCCGGGCGCTTCGGCGGGCGTGGGCAATCCCCGCGAGCGTACCCGGCCGGCCGTCAGGCCAGGCAGAGAACACCCGGCCGGCCGTCAGGCCAGGCCCAAAGGTGTGGGATAGGTTGCCATTCGTGGATGAGAGCGCAGACTCCAGCGGGCCAGCCCGCATCGACCCCGAGTTCACCGCCTACCCGCTGAGCGATCTAGCCGACGCCGCCCTGCAACGGGCCGCCGACCTGGGCGCGGGACACGCGGATTTCCGCGCGGAACGCGTCAAGGGCCAGCGGATCGGGCTTTCCGACGGCAACCTTGAGACACTGTTCGACGCCGACGAGCTTGGCTTGGCGGTGCGCGTGGTGGTCGATGGCACCTGGGGGTTCGCGGCCGCGGTGGACCTCACGACCGAGGCTGCGGCACGTGCCGCCGAGGAGGCTGTCGATGTGGCGCGGGTCGCCGCGGCCATCAATACCGAGCGGATCGAACTCGCCGACGAGCCCGGGTACGGCGACGTCAGCTGGGTCTCGAGCTACGAGATAGATCCGTTCAGCGTGAATGTCGCGGAGAAGGTGGCGCTGCTCGCCGAATGGAGCGCGGGGTTGCTCGCCCACGACAGGATCGATCATGTGGATGCCTCTCTGTACCAGGTGAAGGAGTGCAAGTACTACTCCGATGGAGTGACGACGGCCACCCAGCAACGCGTGCGGCTGCACCCCACGGTGACCGCGGTGGCCCTGGAGGAGAGCGGCAGGTTCGAGACCATGCGGACGCTGGCCCCGCCCGCCGGGCGGGGCCACGAATACCTGACCGGCGGGCGCATCCCGGCGGAACTGGCGGAACTGCCCGGCCTGCTCGCCGAGAAGCTGGCCGCCCCGCCCGTCCAGGCCGGGCACTACGACCTGGTCATCGACCCGTCCAACCTGTGGCTGACCATCCACGAGTCAATCGGCCACGCGACCGAGCTTGACCGGGCGCTCGGCTACGAGGCCGCGTACGCGGGCACGTCGTTCGCCACCCTGGACAAGCTGGGCAGCCTGCAGTACGGGTCTCCGATCATGCACGTGACGGGCGACCGGACCGTCGAGCACGGACTGGCCACCGTCGGCTACGACGACGAGGGCGTCGCCACCCAGTCATGGGACCTGATCTCAGGTGGCGTGCTCACCGCTTACCAACTCGACCGCCGGATCGCGAGACTGACCGGGTTCGGCAGGTCCAACGGCTGCGCCTTCGCCGACTCACCCATGCACATGCCGATCCAGCGGATGGCCAACGTTTCGCTGCGGCCCGCTGCGGACGGGCCGTCCACGGACGACCTGATCGCGGGCGTGCAGCGCGGCATATACGTCGTCGGCGACAAGAGCTGGTCCATCGACATGCAGCGGTACAACTTCCAGTTCACCGGCCAGCGGTTTTACAAGATCGAGAATGGCCGCCTGGCTGGCCAGCTTCGCGACGTGGCCTACCAGGCGACCACGACCGACTTCTGGAATTCCATGGAGGCCGTCGGCGGCCCCCAGACGTATGTCCTCGGCGGCGCGCTGAACTGCGGCAAGGGACAGCCAGGGCAGGTCGCCCCGGTCAGCCACGGCTGCCCGGCGGTGCTCATGCGGGGAGTGCGGATCCTCAACACCACGGAGGAGGGGGCTTGACATCCAGATGAGTCCGCAGAACACGATCGAGCGGGCGCTCGCGGTGGCCCAGTGTGACGACTGCATCGTGATCGCCGATGAGACCTCTTCGGCGAACCTGCGCTGGGCGGGTAACACGCTCACCACGAACGGGGTGTCGCGGTCCCGCCAGCTGACCGTCGTCGCGATCAGCCGGAGCGGCGCAGGAACCTCGGTCGGGGTGGTGTCCCGGGCAGGTGTCACCGATGATCAGATCGAGGATGTCGTCCGGGCCGCCGAGAAGGCGGCCTCGGAAAGTTCCGCCGCGGAGGACGCGCGGCCCTTGCTGACACCGGATGACCCCGAAGCGTTCAGGATGGATGCCTACGCCGGCAGCGGCGGGCCAGGCTGGGATGATCCAGTAAAGGGCACCGAGATCGGGGTTTTCCGCGGCTTTGCCAGCGCGCTCGGCCAGGCGTTCGACAACGCCGCCTCGGCCGGGCGGAAGCTGTACGGGTTCGCGGAGCATTCGGTCACCAACACGTTCGTCGGCACGTCTTCCGGGCTGAGGCTCCGGCATGACCAGCCGGCCGGGAAAGTGGACCTCAACGCCAAGTCCGCCGACCTGGCCCGCTCCGCCTGGGCCGGCACGGGCACACGCGACTTCAGTGACGTCGACGTGGCTGCGCTCGATGCCGATCTCGGGCGTCGCCTGGACTGGGCGGCGCGGCAGGTGGAGCTTCCGGCGGGACGGTACGAGACCATACTGCCGCCGACCGCGATGGCTGACCTGCTCGTCTACCTGTACTGGTCGTCAGGGGCCAAAGACGCGCTGGACGGCCGGACGGTGTTCAGCAAGCCGGGTGGCGGGACCCGGGTGGGTGAGCGGCTGGCCAACCTGCCGGTGACGCTGCGCAGTAACCCGGCCGCACCGGGCCTCAGATGCGAGCCGTTCGTGATCGCGCACGCCTCAAGCCGGGCGTCGTCGGTGTTCGACAACGGGCTGGCGCTGCACCCGACCGCCTGGATCCGTGACGGCGACCTGGCCGCGCTGGTTCAGACCCGGCACACCGCCGACCTGACCGGCCTCCCGGTTACCCCCGCGATCGGAAACCTGATCCTGGACGGCCCTGGCCCTTCATCCGCGGACAACGGATCTGCGGGCAACAGGGCATCTCTGGACGACATGATCGCCAGCACCGGCCGTGGCCTGCTGCTCACCTGCCTCTGGTACATCCGCGAAGTGGATCCCCAGACGCTGCTGCTCACCGGGCTGACCCGGGACGGCGTCTATCTGGTGGAGAACGGCGAAGTAACCGGGGCGGTGAACAATTTCAGGTTCAACGAGAGCCCGGTCGCGATGCTGGGCCGCCTCGCTGAGGTAGGTGGCACCGTGCCGACGCTGCCCCGCGAGTGGGGCGACGACTTCACCCGGACTGCCATGCCCCCGGCGCGCGTCGAGGGCTTCAACATGTCCTCGGTCAGCCAGGCCAGCTAGATGATCTGGAAGGAGACTCTTCTCCGGCTGCATGTCGCCCAGGCGGGCACCTCGCGGCGTTGTAGTCGTCGCCGATAGGCATGACCGCCGACGTTTCATGCGTTACAACCACGATCACGTCCGATTCGTCCCGTTACGTAGTCACCGAACGCGTTCAAAGCTGCACCGTGCCGCGGCGCGTTCCTAGCGTTCCTTGGTCGCTAGCTTCTGGTACGGCAGCAGCCAATCGGCCTTTGACCTGGAGAAGCGAGGGTTAGGAACAGCGGTTCGACAGGGGGCAGCGGAGCGAAATGCCGCCGCGCGCGCCGACCGGGAGGGGTCTAGAGGCGGCCGGACCCGGGACCACCGATGAGTTCTGCAGGCTGGGCCGGTCTACCCCGGCGTACACCATCGAACCTCGGACTGGAGACCCACCATGACCGTTCCCGCACACGCCGGCCGCATGCTGTTCGTGAACATCCCCGTGGCGGACATCGAGCGCAGCAAGGCGTTCTTCGCGCGGCTCGGGTTCAGCTACAACCCGATGTTCACCGGCGAGACCGCCGCCTGCATGCTGGTCGGCGAGCAAGCCTCCGTCATGCTGCTCAGCCACGAGACGTTCGCGCAGTTCGCGAAGCTGCCGATGGCCGATCCCACCACGCACACGCTGGCGCTCTACTGCTTCAGCGTGTCAGCCCGCGATGAGGTCGACACGGTCGCTGAGGCTGCGCTCGCCGCGGGCGGCACCGAGGCGGACGGCCCCGAGGACCACGGCTTCATGTACTCACGCAGCTTCTTCGACCTCGACGGCCACGGCTGGCAGGTCATGTGGATGGATCCGGCGGCGGCGCAGCAGGGCCCCGAGGAGTTCGCGGCCTCCATGCAGGACGCCGACGCCCCGGCCTGACCCGTCACCACGTTCGCCCGTGTGCCGGGTGGCCGCTCAGCCGGGCTTCCACCTCCATGATCTCTGGGCGCACCTGCTGCCGTACTAGACGCCTTCTGCCGGCGGCACGGCATTGTCAATATGTACCAATAAGCCAGTTGGGGGATCTTTGCGGCGTGACGCCGCTCCGGCGGTTAGTCGTGCGATGCTTGCAGTATGGCAGCGGTAGCTGCATAATGCAGTCATGTCCACTTCAATCACGATCCGGGACGTACCGGACGAGACGCGCGACGAACTGGCGGCCCGCGCCGCCCTGACCGGCCGGTCCCTGCAGGAGTACCTTCGTTCCAAGCTCGTCGAGCTCACACGCCAACCGGACGCTGAGACGCTGGTCGAGCGGATCCGCTCCCGAAAGGCCGTGACAAGCTCATCTTTGCCGCCGGACCAGATCCTCGAGCACCGTGATGCGGATCGCCGGTGACCCTGGTCATCGATGCGTCCCTGGTCGTGTCCGCCCTGGTCGACTCAGGCAGCACGGGGACCTGGGCGGAATCGCTACTGGCTGCCGGACCGCTCAGCGCTCCACATCTGATGCCAGTCGAAGCCGCCAACATCCTCCGCCGTGCAGCGATGGCGGGCAACATTTCTGCTGATGCCGCCTCCATGGCGCACGCCGACCTGCTCGACCTACGGGTAGAACTCTTCCCGTACGCGCCGCTCGCCGCCCGGGTATGGGAACTGCGCGGCAGCGTGACGTCCTACGACGCCTGGTACATCGCGCTCGCAGAGTCTCTCGGGTCAAGGGTCGCGACGCTCGACCTGAGGTTGGCGCGGGCACCAGGCCCCCGTTGTGGGTTCGAGACGCCGCCCGCTGTGGCCTGACTGCGCAAAGGGCTATCCCGATCCCGTGGCTGACGGGTGATCAGTTCGACCGAGGCGGCCGGGATGTGTGCGCTGGGCGCTGCTGGAGCAGCGCTGTCAATATGCGCCACATTGAGGGTGCCTGGTGCTCGACTGGGGCGGTATGACCGGCCCACTTTCGTGATCGCGGTTTATAGGTGGCCGCCGGCCGCCAAGGATCTATCGCCATCATGAAATCTATGCCCATTGACTGGACCATCGCCACGGGCAGATCACCACCCTCACCGAATTCACCGGCAGCGTCCAGTCAGTGGCGTTCAGCCCGAACGGCCGTACCCTGGCCACCGGGCAGGCCACCGCCACGCTCTTCGGCCACGCGGATTTTGTCACCGCAGTGGCGTTCAGCCCCGACGGGCACACCTTACTCTGGCCGATTTGCGGACGGAGAGCGCAGAGGGCGTCCGGGGCGGCCAGGTCAGCTGGGCGGAGCCCGGCTAGCTGTCTTCCAGGCGGAAACCCACCTTGAGGCCGACCTGGAAGTGAGCCACCCGGCCGTCCTCGATCTGCCCGCGGACCTGAGTGACCTCGAACCAGTCCAGGTGGCGCAGGGTTTGCCCGGCCCGGTGCAGGGCGTTGTGAATCGCTGGCTCGACGCCGTCCGGCGAGGTGCCGACGATTTCGGTCACTCGATAAGTGCGATCTGGCATGCTCTCTCCCTTGTCTGTGCGCGTCATGCGGTGTCCTTCACGCTGTTTCCAGCCCGCTGTTTCTGGCCCGCTGTCGGTCATGCGCCGCCCGTTCGTGGCGTCCTTCACGCTGGATCCTTCATCGTGCTGCCTCTACGGTGCTACCTCTACAGTGATCCCTCGACGCTGGCGCCTCAATCCTGCCGCCCCGACGCTGGCGCCCCACGAAAGTGCCTGGCGCCCTGTTCGGGCTTCGGGCAGGCTGTCTCCGTGAATACGGACGCCGCGGAGCTAGAGCGGCACGCCCGGGCGCTGCTTCGCCCGGAGGTATATGACTACTACGCCGGGGGCTCGGGTCGCGAGGCCACACTCCGAGGTAATGAAGAAGCGTGGCGGCACATCCGGCTGTGGCCGCGAATCTTCCGTGACGTGTCGGCCGTGGACACCGGCGTGGACCTGACCGATGGCGTCGGGAGGGAGTGCCGCCGCTTGCGCACCCCCATGGCCGTCGCGCCCATGGCCTTCCACGGGTTTGCCCATCCTGACGGGGAACTCGCGACGGCCGCTGGCGCGGCCCGCGCCGGAGCGCTGTACGTGCTGTCTACTCGCAGTTCCCGCAGGATCGAAGACGTCGCCGCGGTCCTGGCCAGTACTGAGGGGCCGCCCGGCGCCGGGGGCACCTGGTGGTTCCAGGTGTACCTGATGCGCGACCGAGAGCTCACCGCCGGCCTGGTCAGCCGGGCGGCGGCAGCGGGCGCCCAGGCCTTGGTGCTGACCGCGGACACCCCCGTCGTCGGCCGCAAAGGGCGCAGCAAGGGCCGCAGCCAGGGCGACGACATGGTCACCGAAGCCGATTTCCTGGTCAACCTCGGCCCGCTGGCCGACTTGAGTTCGGCCGAACAGGCCAGCGACGTCACGTTCGCTGACATCGGCTGGCTGACTGATGTCAGCGGCGGGCTGCCCGTAGTGGTCAAGGGCATTATGAGTGCCGATGACGCCCGCGTGGCTGTCAGTGCAGGTGCCGATGCCTTGGTTGTTTCGAATCACGGCGGCAGGATTCTTGACTTCAATCGTGCGGCGCTTGAAGCGCTGCCCGAGGTCGTTGAAGCGGTCGGTAGCAAAGTACCAATCATCCTAGACAGCGGCGTCCGGAGTGGTGGCGATATTGTAAAGGCGTTGGCGCTCGGCGCTAAAGCCGTTCTCGCAGGCCGTCCGATTGCATGGGGCGTGGGCGCCTTCGGACC
>Ga0209526_10003364_pt1 | contig 10912 bp, 6 predicted proteins | sample JacPinW_OM2H0_M1_FD_188566 | JGI IMG/M metagenome (GOLD analysis project Ga0209526, IMG submission 188566) | Forest soil microbial communities from Algoma, Ontario, Canada - Jack Pine, Ontario site 1_JW_OM2H0_M1 (SPAdes) (version 2) | ecosystem: Environmental > Terrestrial > Soil > Boreal...
ATCGTACCGCGACTCTGCGAGGTGGTCATGAAGCGCGAAGAGCTGTTTGAAGGGAAACGCTTTCAGCACAGTTCGCTGCCGCCAGGGGGCAGAGTATGTCGCAGCCCTGCTAAAATCGTCGTATCTCTCGGTTCCACTTACAGATTGGGTGCGCCGCATGTCTGCAGACGGAAACCTTGCCACGCCCGAAATGAAATCGAACTGGCGGCGAGGTTTCTGGAGCCTGATCGCTACGCAATTCCAGGGCGCTTTCAACGAAAATGCCCTTAAATTCCTGGCAATTTACCTTATCCTGGCGCTTGAGAGAGACAAAGCGCAGCGCGACCAGCTCGAATTCCTCGTTGGAGTCCTCTTCGCCGCTCCTTTTATTTTATTTTCTCTGACTGGCGGGTTTCTGGCTGACCGTTTCAGCAAACGCAGCGTAACGCTGTGGACGAAAGTGTTTGAGATTGGCGTGATGCTGCTGGCGGTGCTATCACTGGCCGGACCGAATTTTCCTTTGGCGCTGGCCGCGATTTTCCTGGTCTGCACGCAAGGTGCGCTCTTCGGACCCTCCAAGTATGGTTTGCTTCCCGAGCTCTTGCCCGCGGAAAAACTTTCCTGGGGCAACGGAGTGCTAGAGCTTGGGACGTTCTTGGGCATTATCGCGGGCAGCGTCTGCGGCGCTCTGCTGGCCGACGCGTTCAAAGGACATCAAATCTATTCTGGAGCGATCCTGTTTGCATTTACGGTTGTGGGCCTGCTCTGCAGCCTCGGTATCAGCCGCGTACCCGCAGCCGACCCTGCGAAAAAGTTTAACGCCTTCTCATTGATCGACGTTTGGTCACCGCTGAAGCTGATCCGCGGCGATAGCGTCCTGTGGCTCGCCGTAGTCGGCAATACCTACTTCTTCTTCGTTGGCGCCCTGCTACAGTTCAATATTTTTCTGTACGGCCAAGACGTACTGCATTTGGACTCCACGCACGGAGGCTTCCTGCAGGCCGCTGTGGCCATCGGAATCGGTATCGGCAGCCTGGCTGCGGGATTCCTATCCGGCGGACAAATTGAATATGGCCTCATTCCACTAGGTGCGCTGGGCATCACGGCCGGCGGACTTCTCCTTGCCATTCCGGGGCTCTCGTTCCTGACCGTGTTGCTTCTGCTCGCCGGCCTCGGTTTCGCTGGCGGATTCTTCATCGTACCCATCAGCGCGCTCATCCAGCATATCCCCGCGGAAGAGCACAAGGGCGGAGTCCTCGGCGCGGCGAACTGGCTTTCCTTCGTCGGCGTAGGCATTGCTTCGGGCGCATATTTCGCTGTCGCGCACTGGGCGCACCTGAGCCCCGGAGCGATTTTTCTTTGGTCCGCGGTAACGACACTGGCGGCGACAGGTTACGTGCTGTACCTGCTGCCGGACTCGCTCCTCCGTCTGCTTCTGTGGATTGCGACGCACACGCTCTATCGCCTTGACATTGCGGGACGCTCGCACGTCCCAACAAAAGGCGGGGGGCTGCTCGTCCCCAATCACGTATCGATGGCAGACGCGGCATTCCTCATCGCTTCGCTCGATCGACCCGTGCGTTTTCTCATGTTCAAGGGTTCCTACGACCATCCGCTGGTCAAACCGTTCGCGAAAATCTTGCGCGTGATTCCCATTGCTTCGGATCAAGGCCCGCGCGAGATGATTCATTCCCTTCGCGAGGCCACGCAAGCGCTGCAAAATGGCGAGCTCCTCTGCATCTTCCCGGAAGGACAGATGACGCGCATCGGCCAAATGCTGCCGTTTCGCCGCGGCATGGAACGCATCATGAAGGGCGTCGACGTGCCAATCATTCCGGTGAACCTCGACGGCGTGTGGGGCTCGATTTTCAGTTTCGCTGGCGGGCGCTTCCTCTGGAAGGTGCCGCGGCATCTTCCGTATCCGGTGCGCGTCACGTTCGGCGAGCCGCTGCCGCCAACGGCCACTTCCATTGAAGCGCGTCGTGCGGTGCAGGACCTCGGCGCTGAGGCGTTTGCCCGCCGCAAGAAAGACATGCGCACGCTGCCGCATTCGTTTGTGCACACGGCGCGCCGGCATCCCTTCCGCTTTGCGATGGCGGATGGGCAAACTCCGCGGCTCAATTTCTTCGCGGTCCTGGGCCGCACGCTGTTTCTCGCCCGGCGCCTGCGCAAGCATTGGCACGGGCAACGCATGGTCGGAATTTTTCTTCCGCCGTCGATTCCCGGCGCCCTCGTGAATCTCGCTGCGCTGCTGATGGGAAAAGTTCCCGTCAACCTGAATTACACCGTAGCGAACGAGACGCTGGCTTCCTGCGCGAAGCAGTGCGATCTAAAAACGCTGATCTCCGCACGCGCCTTTCTCGAACGCGTACAGGTCCATCTGCCGATCGAGCCGATCTTGCTGGAAGATCTCGCCACAAGTCCCAAATTCACAGAGCGACTGGTCGCTGCGCTCGCATCGGTTTTTCTGCCCGCTCGCGTCCTGATGCGGTTTGCTGGCGCTGAGGCTGTGCCAACACTCGACGATCTGGCGACCATCATTTTCTCCAGCGGCTCGACCGGCGAACCCAAGGGCGTAATGCTCACGCACTACAATGTCGCCTCAAATGTGGAGCAGCTCGATCAAGTCTTTCTTCTGCAGCCGGAAGACCGCGTGATGGGCATTCTGCCGTTCTTCCACTCTTTCGGGTTCACGGCAACGCTGTGTCTACCCGCGGCCGTCGGCGTCGGCGTGGTCTATCATCCCAATCCGCTGGACTCACGCGTGATCGGCGCGCTGATCAACAAATATTCCGTCACAATGCTGCTGGCAACTCCGACTTTTCTTAATAGTTACCTGCGGCGATGCACTCCGGAAGAGTTCGGCAGCCTGCGCTTCGTAATGGCCGGAGCGGAAAAATTGCCGGAGCGCGTGGCGGTGGCCTTTGAAGACCACTTCGGCATCCGTCCGCTGGAGGGTTACGGCTGCACGGAATGCTCTCCGGTGGTAACGGTCAACACCATCGATTTCCGGGCCGCCTCGTTTCGTCAAGTCGGCGCAAAGCGCGGCAGCATCGGGCATCCCCTCCCGGGCATCACGGTAAAAATTATCGATCCCGAAACGCAGCAGCCGCTCGGCATCGATCAGCCCGGCCTTTTGCTCGTCCGCGGCCCCAACGTGATGCAGGGCTATCTGAATCGCCCGGAAAAAACCGCCGAAGTGCTGCGCGACGGCTGGTACAACACCGGCGACATCGCAGCAGTGGACGAAGATGGCTTCCTGCGCGTGACCGACCGGCTCAGCCGTTTCAGCAAAATCGGGGGCGAAATGGTGCCCCACATCAAGGTCGAAGAGAAGCTCCAGGAACTCGCCGGCGCCAGCGAACAGATGTTTGTAGTCACCGCCGTGCCTGACGAAAAAAAGGGCGAGCGCCTAATCATCTTGCACACGCTATCCGAAGAGCAACTCGAGGAGTGCCTCGCGGGCCTGGCCAAAGGCGACCTACCCGCGTTGTGGCGGCCTCGGCGCGACCAATTCGTGCGCATTGAAAAATTGCCCTATCTAGGTACCGGCAAGCTCGATCTGCGCAAAGCTCGCGAACTCGCGCTGGAAACTTCCGCGCATGTCTGACCCCGCTTCCGCCGTAGGACCCTTGCGGTTCGGCATTTCGTTGCGCGTAGTGGCGACCGTCGCAGCGTTGGGCTTATGGTTTTGGACGCAGTCTCTGATCGGTAGTCGCGCGCCGTCGGCGGGCATCAACGACGCACTGCACAACCTATTCTCTGGACTAAATTCCTATTTTGGGCAGCATGCGTCCGCTGCAAACGCGCTCTTGATTGTCAGCTCGGGGTTCATAGACATTTTCGGGCTGTTCCTTGTGGCTGAGTGGATCTTCCTCGGCCGCAGCCGCCCCTTCCTCGGATTGGTGCTGCTCCTGGGCCTACGACAGGTCATGCAAGCGCTCTGCGCGTTGCCTGCGCCGGCAAACATGATTTGGCGTTATCCGGGCTTTCCGTCGCTGCTCGTCACCTACAAAGTTGGCAACGATTATTTCTTCTCCGGCCACACGGCTATTGCCGTTTTCGGCGCGATCGAACTAATACGCCTGCGCCGCCGCTGGCTGACCGTGCTCGCGCTCCTAATAGTTGTATTTGAAATGGCCACAGTCTTGATTCTGCGCGCGCATTACACAATGGACGTCTTCACCGGCGCGGTGACCGCCCTCTGGGTGGCCGCTCTTTGCGACTCCGTCGCACCGCGAATCGATCGCCTCGTCCTCACCAAATAGACTCATTGCGAAGCCGCAGCTTACTGTTGATTCGCGAGCAGCAGCTTGCCGCCGCTCTCCGCCACCTTATGAAGGTTCGCTGTGCCTACAATCCGTGTCAGGCGCGCCGAATCCTCGCCGTCGGTCAATACGTAGCAGCGCTCCGGTTTGGCCCACAAATCCGCGAACTGGGCATCCTCGATAAATACCGGCGGACTTCCGGGCGCGTACGAACCGTACTCGAGATTATTCACCCTGCCGTTCAGCAGCAACGCGGTACGTCCGGTGTAGAAAAACACAGAAGAAAACGAATAATACTGACCGTTCAGAATCAATTGTCCAGCGGGCGACTTGAGTAGCGCCTCGGCGAGCGGCCGCGAACCGAGATATGGATCGAATTTGACGAGCGCCAATCGGCTGGCCTGAAAAAATACAACCATCATCACGGCAATCGCCATGAATGCACGACGCCCCTTCAACAGCCACGCGCCCAGCGCGCCGATAACAAACGCAAACCCGGCAACGATCAACGGCACGCGCAAATAAGCAAAGGAAGCGAGCGTGAGATCGCCCACGTGTCCAAGCGAAAGCGTATAGGCTTCAGGATGCTGTTGCAGCGCGCTCGAAATGTCCCCCGGAGCAGGAATGTGCCGCACAGCGACGAGGATTCCGCCGACAGCGACTGCTGCGAGGATGGCAACAATCCCCACTGTCCGCGTGCCAATGCGCACCCATCGACTTTCCGTCGTCATCGCGCAACCGAGCAAGAGAGCGAGCGCAGGATACACCGGCATCGAATAATATTCCTGCGTTGTCGAGAACGTAAAAAATACCAACAGGAAAGCCGTCCAGCAAAGCGCCAATAACCTGGTACGTCCGGCGCGATCAACGGGTTTAAAGCTGAGTCCCACTGTGGCTGGGAAAAAGGCGCTCCAAGGAAACAGCCACAACAGATGCAGCAGCCAGAAGGCAGCCCGCGGCACGGTGTTGTAGTCGCGTGGATAGCGCAAATTCAAAAAGCGCAGCACGTGTTCGTTGATGAAGTAAAACCAAAAGAAGCCGTGATATTCGCCAGGGCCGCTGTGCATCGTGAAATGGAAGTAGGGAGGCATGCACAACGTGGCGAGCACATGCCAGGGCGTGGCAATCGCCAAAACGATCAGCGTCCCCGTGAATACATGCAGCTTCTTCCACACGACGCGCGAAAAAAGCTGGCGCGTTACAGCCAAGTACACGATCACGCCGCCCACTGGCGCCACGATCGCAATCAACCCCTTGAGCATCAGACCAACGCCGAGACTTGCAGCCAGGAGCGCAGCCCAGAGTCGTGGCCGCATCTCTTGCTCGTCCAACGCTCGCTGAAAGGACCAAAACGCCACGCACACGCCCAGTGTGAGCATCACATCCGGAATTTGTATTCGGGTGAAGAGAAAAAGCCCCACGCACGTAGCCAACGCCAAGCCCGCGTAGAAGCCCGCCACCGCGCCAAATGCCCAGCGGCCATACCGCCAAGTCACCCAGGCCAGCAAAATCGCGCCGAGCGCTACGGGAATGCGTGCGGCCCAATCATGCACACCAAAGATGCGGTAGGAGATTGCGATCAGCCAGTAAATCAGCGGAGACTTTTCGACGTAGGGCACGCCGTCCAACCGGGCGATCACCCAATCGCCCGAGTTCAGCATGTTCCTGGCGATTTGCGCCTGCACAGCGTCCACATCGTCCATCAAGCCGGGCGGCGAGACGATGCATCCCAGAAAAATCAACGCGGCAAAGAGAACTACGACTAAGCCCGAGTAAACGCCCGGGCCCCGATCCTCTTCTCCGCTACGCGCGGCGCTGACGAGGTTTGGATGTTCCAGTATTTGATCCATAGGAACAAAATGAGCAAGCCCCAGAGGTGATAACCGAGATTTGCGCGGCGCTCCATGTGCTCCTTGATGAAGAACTCGATGCGATCGCGACGGAACACATTCGTTCCGTCAATGGCTCCCGCGCTGAGCGTGTCCATCAACAAAGGCCGCAGCGTTCCGCGGAGCCAATCATGTGCAGGAATATCCAAGCCGGTCTTCCGGCGCTGCAGCACAGAGGCCGGCAATTTGTTTCGCATCAAGCGTTTCAGCACGACTTTGTGCTGCCTGCCATCGATCTTCATCTTCTCCGGCAAACGCGCCGCAAACTCCACGATGCGGTGATCCAGGAAAGGCGGCCGCACCTCCAGCGAATGCGCCATGCTCATGCGATCAACCTTTTGCAGGATGTCATCCGCGAGGTAATAGCGCTGATCGAACGCCAGATAGCGATTCAGCGACCCATGCTCGTCCGCAGCGGGCAAATCATTATCGAATAGATCCTTGACACCTGCGCCGTTGCGATGCATTACAAATTGATCTTGCTGAGCGCCCGAAAATGTTCCGTTCCAATAGGTGTGCGATTCATCGCCCGGCAACAATGAGCCTTCCATAAATCGCTTCAGTCTGTATTCGAGACTAATCTTGTCGTTCGACACTGGCCAATATCGCAAGAGGCTCAGCAGACCGCGGCGAATCGGCGGCGCAATACTCTGCGCCCGCGCCGCGTACCGGTCCGCCGCATAGGTGATGTACCCGCCAAACAGTTCATCCGCTCCCTCGCCACTTAGGGCTACGGTCACATTCTTGCGGCTGAGTGCGGAAAGAAACCAAACCGGAAGAGCGCCCGCATCCGCGAATGGTTCGTCGGAGTAGTAGGCAAGCTCCTCGACCGCCGCCGGTAGATCCAAGGCGGGGCTGACATCCAGTTCGTGGTGCTCGGTATCGTACTTTGCGGCGATATCGCGGATGTAGGAGGTTTCGTCGAAGCTGCGTCCGGCAAACGAGATCGAAAACGTCTTTACACGCGAAGCGCACAATTCCCGGGTGTAGTGAAGAATGGTCGAAGAGTCCACGCCGCCGCTCAGCCAAATTCCCAGCGGCACATCAGCGATCAAGTGGTCGCGAACGGAAGCGCGCAGCAAACTGTCGAGCTCTTCCTGCGCGCCTTCCAGGGACTTCCCCTTCTGAGGCTCGAAGCGCAAACGCCAATACGCTTCCATTTCGACGTCCCCATCCTGCCATTCCAACAAATGCCCTGGAGGAAGCTTCTCGATGCCGCGCACCAGGGTATGCGGGCACGGTACATAGTTCAGCGATAGGTAGTAATGAAGCCCGGTGAAGTCCAGCTCTCGCTTAAATTCCGGATGCGCAAAAATGGTTTTCAGTTCCGAGCCGAAGTAGAGCTCTCCGTCGCGCAGATGAAAATACAGCGGCTTGATTCCAAGACGATCGCGCGCCAGAACTAACCGCCGTGCATCTTGCGACCAAACGGCCACCGCGAACATGCCGCGCAAGCGCGCGAAGCAATCTTTGTCCCATCGCAGAAAGGCGCGAAGAACAACTTCCGTGTCGCTGCTGGTATTGAATTTTTCTCCGCGCGATTCCAGTTCCGCGCGCAATTCGCGGTGGTTGTAAATCTCACCGTTAAAGACGAGCACGGTGTTACCGTCCTCGCTAACCATGGGCTGAGCGCCCGCATTAAGGTCAATGATCTTCAGGCGCACCGCACCCAACGACACCTGTGCCGACTCGTAGGTGCCCTGCTGATCCGGACCTCTGTGAATTAACGAGTCCGTAGCCGCCCGAATACGCGCGCGGTCGAACGCACCATCACGGTGCGTAAACCCGGTTATGCCACACAAATGATCGCTTCTCCGTTGCGGCGAAAAACACCGGCTTCGCCGACTTAGTGGTTCCCGACCTGCTGGCGAATAAGAATCGCCCAGCCTTCTATTTGGTTGCTTTGACTTTAACCTGGCCAGCGCGATGCTTGGAACGGAGTCTACCGCAGAAAGGATAACCGCAGCACTAATTTTTGCGGAGGCGCGGCTTACTGAATAAACTACTAGACGGATGGCGGCCAGCCAGGAATGGGCGCCGATGAGCAATCAGTATTCGCAGTTTGACGCTAAATCTTCAATCCCCAAAAGGACGCGTCCGGCTTGACCAGTTCAAGCCCCACATCCCACGCCTCATGGTCGCGCCAGACAACTTCCGCTTCGGCCTTACGACCGGTTTCCGGATGAATCAGACGCACTTTTCGGTGCAGCGGCAGGTCCGCTCCCACCACGGCCATGCATCCGGAATGGCTGACGTCCACCGTAACCGCATTTGCTCGACGAGGCGCTGTGCCCTCATCCCATTCGACCAGAAGTTTTACCTTGGAGATTATGCGCTTATGGCTTCGCAACTGCGCCCAGCGCTCCTGCACGGACTTAGCGGCCACGTTTCGTGCGGCATTCAGAACCATGTGTGACCTCGCTCAAGAGGTTTTACCAGGGCCGAGGGAGGGAGTTCCAAAGTTACTGCGGTCGGATATACCGGGTCAATAGTACTTTTTACTTTTTTCCACCGGATTCAAAAGGCCGTTTTCGGGCAGGATTACCAGCTTAGATTTAGCCCGTGCGTTAGGCCCCCTGGTCCCTAGCGAGGAAAGAAATTCTGACGAAAACACCTTCTTGAAGGGATAGAATACTGCGACCAAGACGGGGTTCCAGGCATCAGGTCTGTATGGGTACCCCACCCACTCGCCTCTTTCGTTACCTCGCCCCGCCAAGGAGTACGACATGCCCGTCCGCCTGAGCCACCTCACACTGCGTCTTTTAATCTGCGCCGCCATTGGCCTCGCGTATATCCCCGCAGCTTTCACCGGTCAGGCCAATCAGCAGATGCAAAGCCCGCAGAGACCGAGCACTCTGGTGGTTAGCGTGCGAATGCCAGATGGGTCACCTCTGGACACTCCGGCCATCGTCAATCTGTACACCTTTTCAGGCACGCCCGCGGGTATTGGCGTTTTCCGCAGCGGCACCGCCGAGTTTACAAATCTCGCGCCCGCAAGCTACACGCTGGACATCATCGCCGCCGGATACATACGTCTGACCCAAAACGTGCAGATCATGACCTCGGGAGAGCGTCAGCAGATTTCCGTCTCTCTCACTCCCGAGTCGACGAGTTCCTCTGCCTCCCCTCCTCCCGGCTCCCCGATCCTTGCGCCCAACGCGGAAAAGGAAGTCGCAAAAGCCCTTGAGGCTCTCCGCGCAAATAAAGCCGAAGATGCCCGCAAGCACCTGGAGAAGGCTTCGCACGCTGCTCCGTCTCATCCGGACGTCACCTATCTGTGGGGGATGTACTACGCGCAGGTGAAAGATTTTGCGAACGCCAAGGTCTACTGGGAGAAAACCGTACAGCTCTCCCCGCGCCATGTCTTCTCTCTCGCCGCTCTTGCGCAGCTCGCTTTACAGAATTCGGACTACCTAACCGCCGCTGATTATTTGCTTCGCGCTTCCGAATCCGCTCCCTCCGTGTGGCGCTATCACGAACGCCTCGCGGAAACGTATCTAAACCTGAAGCAATACGAGCCGGCGCAAAAGCATGCCGAGCGCGCTCTGGAACTGGGCAAGGAGCACGCCGCCGGAGCGCATTTTGTATTGGCGCAAGCCTTGTTGCAGCGCAACAACCCCCAAGCGGCATTGAACGCTTTGGACGCGTTTGTGGCCACGCAGCCCTCGGGTCCGCGGGCCACAGAAGCACGAAGGCTCATCGATACTCTGCGGAAGCCGGAGTCTCCGTCGCCAGCACCAATCAACGTAAGCCAGGTATCCGGCGAAAAATCGTCGTTGGCGACTTCGCTTGCTGGCGAGCTTATGCCACCGCCGAAGTGGATGCCGCCCGATGTTGACGACAGCATGCCGGCTGTCGAATCCACAGCAGGTTGCCCGCTGGAGACGATCCAAGAAGGAGCCGGAAAGCGTGTAAGCGACTTTGTCGATGCCGTCAACCGCATCGCCGCGACAGAATCCCTGGATAATGACGTCGTCGACCGCTCCGGCATTCCGGTCCGTCACACTTCACGCAGCTATTCCTACGTGGCTTCCGTGCAGCAGATCCGGCCGGGCATGTACACCATGGAGGAATATCGCAATGGCATGATGGATCTCGATTTGTTTCCCGAGCGGATCGCTACTCTTGGACTGACGGCCCTCGTAATGGTCTTCCATCCAATCTACCGGGACGACTACGAAGTTACCTGCGAAGGCCTGAGCCGCTGGCATGGCGGCCTCGCCTGGCAACTGCATTTTCGCCAGAAGGCGGGTAAGCCTGCTCGCCTGCGCAGCTATCGCGTGAACACGATGTCTTACCCGATTTCGTTGCGCGGTCGAGCCTGGATTTCAGCGGATACGTTTCAGGTCGAAAGCCTGCAGACCGACCTTGTCTCGCCCGTTCCGCGGATCCAACTCCGCTCCGAGCACATCGCCGTCGAATATATGCCCGTACAATTCGCCTCTCACCATCAGCAACTGTGGCTTCCGCAAAGCGCCGACATTTACTTTGACTACGGCAATCGCCGTATGCACCGCCGCCATCATTTCCGCGATTACATGCTGTTCGCGGTCGACGAAAGGCAGGAAATCTCTCTTCCGAAAGTCGAGGACGCCGCAGCCGACCCGTCTGGCCCTCAGCAGGATTAATCGCTTTCCGGCAAGATTCCGACGCAAAAACAGAAAGGCCGCTCTGATTTCTCAGAACGGCCTTTTCTAATTTAATCCTGGCGGTGACCTACGTTCCCACACAGTTACCCGTGCAGTATCATCGGCCCTGCGAGGCTTAACTTCCGTG
>Ga0209526_10003365_pt1 | contig 10911 bp, 10 predicted proteins | sample JacPinW_OM2H0_M1_FD_188566 | JGI IMG/M metagenome (GOLD analysis project Ga0209526, IMG submission 188566) | Forest soil microbial communities from Algoma, Ontario, Canada - Jack Pine, Ontario site 1_JW_OM2H0_M1 (SPAdes) (version 2) | ecosystem: Environmental > Terrestrial > Soil > Boreal...
CTTGCGCATTCGCGCTACGCGAGACGGCCGGCAGCGCGGCAGCACCAGCTGCCAGACGCAGGAGTAGCCGGCGTGGAAGCATCATGTGCTCCTCTCGGGTCGCTGACCCTACAATGCCTGCCTGTTGCGCCGCAATGTCGACGACTGTTCGCCGACTAAGGGGGCAATTTCGCATTGGTTTACGTTAACGACTCATTAACGGATTGGAATCAATGGTCACGACCGTGAGGAGGCATGGATTCTCGGGAGAGGTACCATGTCTGACGAAGTCATCACGCCTTCCAATCCGAAAGGACAGGCCGAACACAGTAGGGATCAGGACCGCACTTTGATCAATGCCAGACTGCAATGGATGGCGGACCTCGTGTGTGCCATCTTGAATGCGGAGAGAGTCAAACGACCATCAGCAGTGGTGGTGAAGAGACCGTCGTTCCGCTGACCGGTGACCGTTGAGATGTGGCGAGGCCGTCGCGATCGGCGGCCTCTATTTTTGTGCCAAACAGGATCGCGCTCACGGGTCATAGGGATGCAGCGGGAGCGGCATAATTGGCAGCAGAATGCGATCCTGCAAAGTTCCAAGCGCTGCTACGGTCTGGGCCGTAACAGCCGAACGCGTTCCACGATTAAGCGTTCTCCCTGCAGGACACTCGTCGACAGGGAGATACTGCATGACACAAGCAGGATTTGCGAAGCTCGACCCCCGCGAGGAACATTTTCGAATTCCCAGTCATCACGCAGGGCTGTCGCTGTTTCTGCGCTACTTGCCAGCGTTGCGGGAAACGCAGGCGCACAAGAACGTCGTGCTCTACATCCATGGCGGAACTTTTCCGTCGGAACTATCGATAGCCCATCGGTTCGACGGCGTCTCTTGGCGGGATGAATTGGCGGCATCCGGGTTTCATTGCTGGGGGCTCGACTTCCACGGCTTCGGTCGCCTCTCCGATCCATATCCAGAGATGTCGGTGCCGGCAGAGCAGCACCCCCCGCTCGGCCGCGCGAACGACGCAAGCCGTCAGCTCGAGCGGGCCGTTCGTTTCATTTGCGCGCATCATCGCGTGAGCCGGATTTCGCTGCTCGCGCATTCCTGGGGCGGCATTGTTGCCGGACGGTTTGCGGGGGAACACCCCCGCCTGGTGGAGCGGCTGGTATTCTTCGGTCCGATCGCGTCGCGTCCGCGTCGCGCCGATCCGCAGCGGCTGCCGGGATGGCGGCTCATTTCGCTCAAGGACCAGTGGGACCGTTTCGTCGCCGATGTTCCGCCGGGTGAGCCGCCGGTCCTGGCAAAGCACCATTTCGATGAATGGGGCGAGGCTTATCTCGACGTCGATCCGCGCAGCCGCACGCGTTTGCCGCACGCGGTGAAAACGCCGAGCGGTGCCTTTCAGGACATCTACGATGCCTGGGCAGGCGAGCTTGCTTACGACCCGGCCTCGGTTCGCGCGCCGGTCTCGATCATCCGCGGCGAATGGGACAGCATGTGCACGGACGACGATGCGAAATGGCTCTTCAATGCGCTGAAATCATCACCCATCCGGCGCTTGGTCACGATCAGCCGCGGCACCCACCTGATGCATCTGGAGGAAAGCCGCTACGCGCTCTATCGCGAAACCGAAGCCTTCCTCGCCGGCAATGACACCGTTGCCGTCCGCAAGCGCCAAGCTGCGTGAACGAGGAGGAATGCCAATGTTTGCTGTGATCTTCGAAGTCCAACCGAAGAAGGAACGCTGGAACGACTATCTCGATCTGGCCAAATATCTCAAACCCAAGCTCGAAGCCATCGAAGGTTTCATCGATAACGAGCGCTTCGAGAGCAAACGGACGAAAGGCCGCGTGCTGTCGCTGTCGACCTGGCGCGATGAAAAGGCCGTGGTGCGCTGGCGCACGGAGCGCGAGCACCATGGCGTGCAGGAGAAGGGGCGATTCGAAATTTTCGAGGATTACCACCTGCGTGTCGGCGAAGTGACTGACGACAGCGATCCGCCGCGCGGCCTTGCCGTCGTCCAGCAACGCTTCGACGAGACGGCGAACCCGGTGGCAAAGGCGGTCTCGATCACCGAGCTTGGTCCGCCCAAGGGCAACAAGCAGAAAATCGCGGCGGAGCAGCTTGCGGCGCAGCTCGGCCTGGACAACCATGCCGAGGGTCTCGTCGGGCATGAGATTTTCGAGAGCATTTATAATCGGGAAACCTGCTACTGCTGGCGACCTGGCGAGACGCCGAAACTGTGCAACGGTGGGCTCCAGGTGCACGTCCAGACTTTGGCAAGCCGCGCCACCGCCGCGTTCGCATCATTCGTGACTACGGCATGACCGACCGGAACGAAGCACCGCAATTCTATCCCGAGGCCCGGCGACGGGGGCAGGGTGTCGCCGCGGAGTGAAACCTCACTGACACTCATCCCCTCGGGGCGCTGGCGAAGCGCTTGGCTTCCTCCGCGGAGCGGAACAGCGCCTTCGCCTTGTCGACGCATTCCTGCTGCTCGGCCTTGGGATTGGAATCGGCCACAATGCCGGCACCGGCCTGGACATACATCATCCCGTCCTTGATCAGCGCGGTGCGCAGAATGATGCAGCTGTCGAGCTCTCCGGCCGCTGAGAAATAGCCGACCGACCCGGCGTAGATGCCGCGCTTTTCCTTCTCCAGCTCGTCGATGATCTCCATCGCCCGCACCTTGGGCGCTCCCGAAACGGTGCCGGCGGGAAAGCCTGCGACGAGCGCGTCGAGGGCGTCCTTGTTGGCATCGAGCTTGCCCTCAACATTGGACACAATGTGCATGACCTGGCTGAAACGCTCGATCAGAAACTGATCCGTCACAGTGACCGTCGCGGTGCGTGAGACGCGCCCCACATCATTGCGCCCGAGATCGAGCAGCATGAGATGCTCCGCGCGTTCCTTGGGATCGGCGAGGAGCGCGGCCTCAAGCGCCTTGTCCTCCTGCGGCGTTCCTCCGCGTGGCCGTGTGCCCGCAAGCGGACGGATGGTCACCGTACCCTCGCGCACGCGGACCAGGATCTCGGGACTCGAGCCGGCGATGGCAAAGCTGCCGAAATCGAGGAAATAGAGAAAAGGGGCGGGGTTGACCCGGCGCAACGCGCGGTAGAGCGCAAATGGCGGCAGCTCGAATGGCGCCGCGAACCGTTGCGACAGCACGACCTGAAATATGTCGCCGGCCGCGATGTATTCCTTGGCGACATTGACCATGCGCTCATATTCGGCTGACGGCGTGTTGGACGACGGCCAGACCGAGAGCGGTCCTTTCTGCACGCGGGGAGGGGAGTGGGCAAGCGGCGCATCAAGTGCTTCCACAACGGCCGCAAGCCGCTTGCCCGCACGCTCAAAGGCGGTATCCGCTGAAATGCCGGCTTCCGGCCGCACCGGAGTAACGATGGTGATGATGTCGGTGACCGCGTCGAAAACCACGACGGCGGTTGGCCGCAGCAACATGGCATCGGGGACGCCGATCGGGTCGGGCTTGGAGGAGGGAAGATCCTCCATCAGCCGCACCATGTCGTAGCCGATATACCCGAACATGCCGGCGGCCATGGGCGGCAAGGTGTCGGGAAGCTCGATGCGGCTCTCCGCGATGACGCTGCGCAGCGCCGCCAATGGCGGTTCATTGCACGGGCGGAAGTCCTCCCCGCCATCCGCGCTGCGCTTTATTTCCGCGCGCCCGTCCACTGTGCGCCAGATGAGATCGGGCGCCAGGCCAATAATCGAATAGCGCCCGCGCACCTCGCCGCCTTCGACGGATTCGAGCAGAAAGCTCAAGGGCCGCTCGCGCGCGACCTTGAGGAAGGCGGATACCGGAGTTTCCAGATCGGAGACCAGATTTGTCCACACGATCTGGGCTTCGCCCCGGGCGTAGCGTCTGGCAAACGCCGGTGCCGCCGGCTCGATCTGCATGGCGCAAATCAGTCCGCGTCGCCGGTGTCGGCTCCGCCGCTGATCACCTGGTGCAGCGCACTTTGATTGAAGGTCACGCCCATTTCGCTTTCAAGCTGTGCAATGTATTGGGTGAGAACATCTTCGGACAGCGCGCGATTGAGCACCTCCACCACGCGCTTGGAATTATCGCTTTCCGCCTCAAGCGGCGGGACAACGATATCCGTCACCCGAAACACAAGCTGGTCGCCCCCCTGTGCGGCATCGCCTCTGGCGTTTGCATCCTTCGGTGTGCGGAAGATCGTCTCAACGACAGCAGCCGAGAGCGGCGGCGATACGCCACCCCGCTTGATGCCGGAAAGGGTCTCGACCTTGAGGTGATCGGCCGCGGCAACATCGGCCAGCACGGTGCCGGCTTTGAGCTTTTCGAGAATCTCGTCGGCCTTGGCGTTGAGCCGCTTCGCGATCTCCTGCTCGCGCCAGCGCGCCGCCACCTGGTCCTTGACCTCGTCAAGAGGCCGCTCGCGCGACGGCGTTATTGCGACCACGTCGTACCAGACATATCCGTCCGCCACCTGCAGCGGGTCGCGTTCAACGCCGACATCGGTGGAAAAGGCTGCCTCGATAAGCCGCTTCTGGTCGGGCAGCGCAATCGGCGTGCCGGCGGGGTCGCGGCCCGAGCGATCGATCGCCTCAATGGTGCGCACCGGCAACTTGAGGCTCTCGGCCACTTCGGCCAGTGGTTTTCCTTCTGCGCGCGCGTCCTCGATCTTGTCGTAGGTGTCATGCACATCGGCTTTGGCGCGTGCGGTCGCGAGCTCCCGCTTGAGCTCGCCCTTGACCTCGTCAAAGGAACGGACCTGCTCGGGTTCAACCTTGACCACCCGCACAAGAACAGGTCCAAACCGGCCCGCAATCACGCCGCTGACCTCGCCTTCCTTCAGCGAGAAGGCGGCATCGGCAACCGCCCGGTCGATCATGCCCGCCTTGGTGAAGGAGCCGAGATCGGTATCCTTTTCGGTCTTGCCCGTTTCCTTCGCGATGTCGGCGAAACTTGCGCCCTGGGCAATGCGCTGTGCGGCCGCCTGCGCTGCCTCCGTATTCGGAAAATCGATCTGCTCGATCTGCCGGCGCTCGGGGGTCACGTAACGAGCGCGCCGCTCCTCGTATGCGCGCTTGAGATCCGCTTCGGGAATTTCGATCCATTGCGCAAGCTCGCTCGGGATGAGCGAGACAACCACCAGCTTGCGATATTCGGGGGCGCGAAAGAGGACTTTGCGCTCGTCAAAATACTTGGCAAGCTCCTCCTCGCTCGGAGCGGGAATATCGCCAGCCTGGGCATGATCCAGCAGCACATACTCGATCGATCGCTGCTCGTTCTGATAGCGATTGGCAGCCTCGATGAGCGCCTTGGGCGCTTCCATTCCCGCCGCGATCGTGCCGGCGAGCTCGCGCCGCAGCATCCGCCGACGCTGCTCGGCAACGTAGCGGGCTTCGGTATAACCGGCATTGCGGATGGTCTGCTCAAAGGTGAAACGATCGAACTGGCCAGTCGGGCCACGGAACGCGGGATCAGCGGCGATCAGCTTCGCAACTTCTGTATCCGAGAGGTTGAGACCGAGCTTGCGCGTCCTCTCATCGAGCACGATTTCGGAAACGATTTGGCCAAGCACCAGCCGGTCGAGGCCCAGGGCGCGGGCCTGGTCCATGCTGATGGGACGGCCGAGCTGCCGAGAGTATTGCTGGAGCCGATCGTTATAGAGAGCGCGGAACTGCTCGATTGTGATCTCAGTGCCGCCGATCTTGGCCACGGTCGAGCGGCCGAATCCACGGAAGATGTCGCCGATGCCCCAAATGGCAAAGCTGATGACCAGAAAGCCGACCACGCCGGCCATCACCACCTTGCCGAGCCAATTGGTAGAGGCTTTTCTGAGACCTCGAAGCATGCGTCGTCCGGGTGGAAAAACCCTCGCTTCCGAGGGGTCGCACATCTTAGGGTGGCCCTGACTGCCCCGCAATATTCGTTGGGCCAAGGCCGTGGCGGGATTAAGGGCAAAGGAGAACCTTGTGAGCGCTCGGCGCCGGCCGCTCGTGGCTGGAAACTGGAAGATGAACGGCCTGCGCGCTTGCGCACGCGAGCTTGCGGCCATCATCGCAGGGGCGGGCGAGCTTTCCGCCGTTGAGCTTATGGTGTGCCCGCCGGCGACATTGATCGCGGAGTTCGCAGGCCTTGCTGGCGGCACCCCCGTGGCAATCGGGGCGCAGGATTGTAGCCCCGAGCCCGCCGGCGCCTTCACCGGGGACATTTCGGCTGAAATGCTGCGGGACGCCGGGGCGACCGCCGTCATTGTTGGGCACTCGGAACGTCGCACTTTCCACAAAGAGACAAACGCAGATGTCCGTGCCAAGGCGCTCGCAGCACGGCGCGCCTCGCTGTTGGCGATCGTCTGCGTCGGGGAGACCCGTGCTGAGCGAGAGGGCGGCTCGGCCCTCGAAGTCGTCCGCTCTCAGCTCGACGGCTCACTGCCTGACGGCTCGACTGCTCACACCGTTGTCGTGGCGTACGAACCAGTCTGGGCCATCGGCACCGGCCTCACTCCGACCACAAACGACATTGCCGAAATCCATGGATTCATTCGCCAGCGCCTTGCGTCGAGATTTGGGAGCACGATGGGGACGATGCGCATTCTCTATGGCGGATCGGTCAAGCCATCCAACGCCAAGGAGCTGATGAGCGTTGCCGACGTGGATGGGGCACTCGTCGGCGGCGCGAGCCTCAATGCGCGGGAGTTCTTGGCGGTTGCCGGCGTCTATCGCTGAACACCCACCGTGATCCACGTAGGGGCGGGTTTGAAACCCGCCCTGGGGCAACAAACAACGTCGGTGAAGTTGCGCTCAGTTCCTGAAACAAACTGCCTCATCCCTTTTTCTTCAGGAGACAATCTCGCTACCGGCCCCGGCGACGAAGGGGGCGGGTTTCAAACCCGCCCCTACAAGTACGCAAGGATCGCGTCCAACCGCGGCCGCCGTGCCGATTTCTTGATGGTTGGACCGCAGCGCCCTATATGAGCGGCCGGAACCGCCACGCCTTCACGCCCAAATCGAGCCGAGCGGGGATTCATGCAGACCGTCATTGTCGTCCTCCATCTCATGGTGATCTGCGCCATGATCGGGGTGGTGCTGTTGCAAAAATCGGAAGGGGGCGGGCTTGGGGTCGGCTCAACCGGCGGATTTCTTTCGAGCCGCGGGACATCGAATATTCTGACCCGCACGACCGCGGTTCTGGCCGGGGTGTTCTTCGCGACCAGCCTGCTCTTATCCGTGCTCGCCAGCTGGGATCGCAAACCACGATCGATCATCCAGGGAACGCCGGCCCAGGAGACGCCGAGCGGGCCGCTGGGCGGGCAGGGCGGGGGCGTGCTCGACACTCTGCGTCAGACCGAGCAGCCAGCCGCACCGCAGCCGCCGCCATCCGGGCCTCAAGTTCCGCGCTCACAATGAGATTGCGAGGGGCCGGGTGACCGGCCCTTCGCTCAAGAAGCTATGCAAATGAGGAATGCTGAACTCCCAGATCACTTGAAGGCGCTGGTGCAGAGCACTGGCGCAACATGTGAAATCGCCGTCATGCAAAAACCGCATGCGGCGACCTCAAGGCCTCACAGCGGGGCTCTCGGCGAATCGGGAGCGGCGCGCTAAACATTGGGTCCCATGGCGCGGTACATCTTTATCACCGGCGGCGTGGTCTCCTCACTGGGCAAGGGTTTAGCATCGGCAGCTTTGGGCGCCCTGTTGCAGGCGCGCGGCTACCGGGTCCGGCTGCGCAAGCTCGACCCCTATCTCAATGTCGATCCCGGAACCATGTCGCCCTACCAGCATGGCGAGGTCTTCGTCACCGATGACGGGGCGGAGACCGATCTCGACCTGGGGCACTACGAGCGCTTCACCGGCCGCCCCGCCACCCGCCAGGACAACATTACGACCGGGCGTATCTACCAGGAAATTCTCGCCAAGGAGCGCCGTGGCGACTATCTGGGCGCCACCATCCAGGTCGTGCCTCACGTCACCAATGCCATCAAGGATTTCATCCGCGAGGGCAACGAGAACTACGATTTCGTGCTGTGCGAGATCGGCGGCACCGTCGGCGACATCGAGGGGCTGCCGTTCTTCGAGGCGATCCGTCAGCTCGGCAACGATCTGCCGCGGCATCACGCGATCTACATCCATCTCACCCTGCTGCCGTTCGTCGCTGGCGCGGGAGAGCTCAAAACCAAGCCGACCCAGCACTCGGTCAAGGAATTGCGCTCCATTGGCATCGGGCCCGATATCCTCCTTTGCCGCACGGACAGGCCCATTCCGAGGGAGGAGAGGCGCAAGCTCGGGCTGTTCTGTAACGTCCGTGAGAGCGCGGTGATCGAGGCACGTGACGTCGACAACATCTATGCCGTGCCCGAGGCCTACCATGCGGCCGGGCTTGATCGCGAGGTGCTTGCCGCATTCGGCATGCCTCCCCAAGCTGAGCCTGATCTTGCGCGCTGGCAGCTCATCAACGAGCGCATCCGCAATCCCGAAGGCGATGTGACGATCGCGATTGTAGGCAAATATACCGGGCTCAAGGACGCCTATAAGTCGCTCATCGAAGCGCTGTCCCATGGCGGCATCGCCAACAAGGTCAGGGTCAACCTCGATTGGATCGAATCCGAAGTGTTCGAACGCGAGGACCCCGCGCCTTTCCTCGAACACGTGGATGGAATTCTCGTGCCCGGCGGGTTCGGCCAACGCGGCAGCGAAGGCAAGATCAGAGCCGTGCAGTTCGCGCGCGAGCGGCAGGTCCCGTATTTCGGCATTTGTTTTGGGATGCAAATGGCCGTCATCGAGGCGGCGCGCAATCTCTGCGGGATCGAGGACGCAAACTCGACCGAGTTCGGCGCGACCCGCGAGCCCGTGGTCGGTCTGATGACCGAATGGATGAAAGGCAACGAACTCCAGTTGCGCGGGACGAGCGGCGACCTTGGCGGCACCATGCGGCTTGGCGCCTACCCGGCTGTTCTACAGCGCGGCAGCCGGGCGAGCGAGATTTATGGCGCCACCGACATTTCCGAGCGCCATCGGCACCGTTATGAGGTCAATACCCGTTACAAGGACCGGCTGGAGCAACATGGCATGCGTTTTTCCGGCATGTCCCCCGACGGGGTCTTGCCCGAAATGGTCGAATATGAGGGCCATCCCTGGTTCGTCGGGGTGCAGTTTCACCCCGAGCTCAAATCACGGCCGTTCGCGCCCCACCCACTGTTTGCTTCGTTTGTCGGCGCCGCGGTCGACCAGAGCCGTCTGGTGTAAACCGGCTGTTGCGTTTCCGCGTGCCGGCATTAACGTCGACCCCCCCATCCATCTCCTGCGAGGCAATCAATGATCTACGAATTGCGCATCTATCACTGCGTGACCGGCCGGCTGCCGGCGCTCCTCAAGCGGTTTGAGACCACAACGCTCGAGCTGTGGAAGCGCCATGGCATCAGACAGGCGGGGTTCTGGACCGTTCTCGTCGGCGACGGCGGCAATCAAGACCTGCACTACCTGCTGGCATGGGAATCGCTCGCGGAACGGGAGAAAAAGTGGGCCGCGTTCGGAAGCGATCCCGAATGGCTCTCCAAGCGCGCGGAGAGCGAGCGTGATGGTCCCATCGTCGCTTCGATCAAGAACATGTTTCTCCAGCCGACCAGTTTCTCGGCAGTGCAGTGACCGTCGAGCCGGGTCCCAAGCCTATTGTCGAGATCGGAACGGCACGCTTCGGCAACACTCTGCCGCTTGCGTTGATCGCTGGGCCATGTGCCCTCGAAAGCCGCGATCACGCGCTCGAAATGGCGGGCGCGCTCAAGGACATCTGCGCAAGGTTGGCAATTGCATTCGTCTACAAGACCTCCTTCGACAAGGCCAATCGTACCAGCGGCAGCAGCAAACGAGGGATTGGGCTCAAGGGAGCGCTGCCGATTTTTGCCGAACTGCGTGAAAAGCTTGCCATCCCCGTTCTCACCGACGTGCATGAGACGCAGCAATGCGCGCCCGTCTCCGAGGCGGTCGATGTGCTGCAGATCCCGGCGTTTCTCTGCCGGCAAACCGATCTCATCATCGCTGCCGCGAAAACGGGGCGGGCGATCAACGTGAAGAAGGGGCAGTTTTTGGCGCCCTGGGACATGGCCAACGTGGTCGCAAAGGTCACGGCCGCCGGCAATACGAATGTGCTGGTCACGGAACGGGGAGCGTCGTTCGGCTACAACACGCTCGTTTCAGACATGCGGGCGCTGCCGATCCTTGCGGATGCGACCGGAGCGCCGGTCATCTTTGATGCTACCCACTCGGTGCAACAGCCAGGCGGGCAGGGCACGTCGTCGGGCGGGCAGCGGCAATTTGTGGGCGTGCTGGCGCGCGCGGCGGTTGCTGTCGGAGTGGCCGGGGTCTTTATTGAAACCCATCAGGATCCTGATAAGGCACCTTCTGACGGGCCGAATATGATCGCGCTCAAGGATCTCGAGGCCCTGTTGCGCCGGCTCATCGAATTCGACCGGCTCGCAAAACATTAAGATCGGCTTTGCCCATGCAGGAGCCGAGGCCAGCCTTTTCATGGGAGCCGCCGTTGTCATGACGGTTGGCTGGGTTTGCTCGCGGCTGCTCCGTCACCGCGCTCGCGCCGATCATCCCCGCCCGCGGTAGGACGCCACACCCTGGTCCGGCAGCCACACGCCCGCAGGCAGCTTGCCGTATCGCCAGAAGACATCAATGGGCATGCCGCCACGCGGATACCAGTAGCCGCCGATCCGCAGGAACCGAGGCCTAAGGAAATCTGTCAGCCTCTTTCCGATGCCGACCGTGCAATCTTCATGAAAGCCGCCGACGTTTCGGAAGCTCGCGAGATAAAGCTTCAGCGACTTTGATTCAACAAGCCATTTCCCCGGCACATAGTCGATAACGAAATGCGCGAAATCAGGCTGCCCGGTAATGGGACAGAGCGTCGTGAACTCCGGCGCGGCGAAGCGTGC